>ENA-ORDA01000599-ORDA01000599.1-marine-metagenome-genome-assembly--contig:-NODE-599-length-34912-cov-4.206660_pt1 | contig 34912 bp, 28 predicted proteins | sample MGYA00237778_ERZ508506 | MGnify/ENA primary metagenome ERZ508506 (study PRJEB26177, sample SAMN06267891) | marine metagenome | isolation source: Monterey Bay, California, USA | place: Pacific... | reverse complement strand
GCACGGATTCCGTGGTGAAGTTGGCTGGAGTTTCCAGGTCCGTCTTCCTGACCGAAGACCATGTGGTCGACTTGGCCTTCAGCACCAGTCCAGTTCACCCAAGCCATGGCGGTGTAGACTGAGTTTGGACCCATTCCTAGGTCAGTCCCAGTGAGGCCGGTCTGCACGTAGCCGTCATTAGCGCCAGTTCGATTTCCATAAAATGCCTGACCAAAAGTCGCTTCTTTACTGGCGCCATAGGTCGCGCCGCCGACAAGAGTTCCATTTCTTTGGGTTCCTTTGTTGGTCACAATCGATCCGTCTTCACCATTGAAAGGATAGTGGACAAGGAGGTCAGCTTTGACAGAAAGGATCAAAGGAAGAAAGAGAATGGGGAGGATGATGGGGCTTGGTTTCATAAGATTAGTTGCAAAAGGGGAGGGATGGCTATTGTGAAGGGCGCGGTTAGAGTGTGTGATGAAAAGGGGTGGGATATAGTTCCGCTGATTAGTTTATTTTTTTCATATTTAATCAGTGCATTTCGGGCAGCGGCCGAAGAATTCGAGCTCGTGATAGAGGCCTGAAAATCCAGATTTCTTTCTGATTTCTTCCTCAAGTTTATGGACAGGACAAGGAGCATCGATAGGCTCGATCTTCCCGCAGTCGGTGCAGATAAGATAGTCGCGGTGTTGATTAGGAAGGAGGAGAGTGAAGTAAGCGGCGCGCTCATGAAGGCCAAGGCGGCGAACCATTCCCTTGCTGCTAAGTCTTTGGAGAAGCCGAAAGACGGTTGCTTTGTCGCACTTCTCAGCAAGATGACCGCAAGACGTAATTTCGGCTAAAGTCATGGGGCGATTGCATTCGGATAGGCAGGTGAGAATGGCCTCGAGAGCCTTAGTTCGGCGCAGCCCTGAACTTTTAGCGGTCTCTAGGAGTTGATCGTGTAATGACATATTTTAAAAAAGCGAAGTTTGATCCGAGTGATTAGGTGGAAGGGTAGCCCCAATTTTAGCGTATGCGGCGGGCATGGCGACACGGCCACGCGGAGTGCGTTTGACGAATCCCTGCATGATCAGGAAGGGCTCGTGTACTTCTTCGAGCGTTGAGGCGTCTTCGCCGATGGCGACAGCAAGGGAGGAGAGTCCGACGGGACCTCCGGTAAACTTGTAGATCATGGTCTCAAGGATTCGCTTGTCCATTTCGTCAAGGCCGTCTTCATCAATCTCAATCATTTCGAGGGCCGCTTGGGCGATCGGAGCGGAGATTTTACCATCGAACTTTACTTGGGCGAAATCGCGCGTCCAGCGGAGGAGGTTGTTAGCGATGCGGGGAGTGCCGCGGGAACGGGAGGCTATGGTCATAGCGCCTTCTTCGTCGATTTCGATCTCAAGGATTTCGGCGGAACGTTGAATGATGACGGAGAGCTGACCATGGGTGTAATAGTCGAGCCGGTTTATCAAACCGAAGCGAGAACGGAGTGGGGAAGTGAGCATGCCGGAGCGGGTGGTGGCGCCGACGAGAGTGAACTTAGGGAGTTGAAGTTGGATAGACCGCGCTGAGGGGCCGGAGTCGATGATGATATCGAGCCGATAATCTTCCATTGCGGGATAGAGGTATTCCTCGATTGCTGGATGGAGGCGGTGGATTTCGTCAATAAAAAGGATATCGCCTCGCTGGAGGTTTGTGAGAATCCCGGCGAGATCGCCCGCTTTCTCGATCTGAGGGCCAGAGGTGGTGTGTAGAGTTGTGCCAACGGCGGTGGCAACAATGTTGGCGAGGGTTGTTTTCCCAAGACCAGGGGGGCCCGAGAGGAGAACGTGTTCAAGAACATCATCACGTCCTTTAGCAGCGGTAACCATGAGCATAAGACGCTCCGTGACTTTGTCTTGCCCGTGGAAATCCTCGAAGCCAGGGGGGCGCAGAGTGAGATCTTCGGGAGCCTCTGGGGTGTTGACTGCTTCTTGAAAGTAGGACTCCGACATGTAAATCTGTGTTAGCGGAGTGAAACATGGCAGAGGTTCACTTGCACCCGAAATTTTGTGAGGAATGGGCTTTACAGGCGGGAGTTGGGGACTAGTCTCCCGCCTTCAACGTCCGATCCTATGAAAGTTCTTTCTTCCCTCGCATCCGCCAAACGCCGCCACGCTGATTGCCAAGTCGTCAAGCGTAAGGGGACTCTTTACGTTATCAACAAGACGAATCCTCGCTTTAAGGCGCGCCAAGGATCGACGAAAGGCACCAAAATGTCGAAGAAGGGCGTGAACTAGAGTTCCGGCCGATCTTTAAACTTTAATAAGCGGTTCTCTTCGGAGAGTCGCTTTTTTTTTTAAAAACAGTAAAATGCCCAACGAGGCTCCTTGGTTTCAACTGCGTGGACAGAGGGCCAATCATGGATAGATTTCACGTAATAATTTTCAATTTTATGGGACGGAATCTACGGTTTGAAGTTTTTTGAGGATCCAACCAGCAAGGAGGTTGCCGAAGGTTGCAGTGAGGTGAGTGGCGGCGCCGTAGCCAGCGTCGCATTTTATCCCGCCGGGTATTTCTTTGGGCCGGGTGGTGGAAGTTTTTCCATCGCAAGTTGGAAATAAGGGCGGTTCGGGTGAGAAAACTGCCGGGATTTTGAATTTGGGAGCCTTTTTTTTGGCTTTTGGAAAGCGGTATTCGGAGCGGAGTCGCTTTCGGACCGAGAGAAGAAGGGCGTCTCCGAAAGTGCGGGAAAGGTCATCTAGCCGGATTTGGGAGGCATCAATTCGGCCACCTGCGCCGCCGCTCGTAATGATAGGGATATTTTTTTCATGGCAGGTAGCGAGGAGGTGACATTTGGCATGGACCGAGTCAATCGCATCGACAATAGCGTCGGGGGTTGTGGAGAGGAGGTCTTCAGAATTTTTTTCGGAGTAGAAAGTCTGCTCAACATGACAGCGGACTTCGGGATTGATTTGGAGGATTCGTTTGGCAAGAACGGTCGCTTTGGATCGCCCAATGGTGTCGGTGGTAGCGTGAATTTGACGGTTGGTGTTGGTGAGACAGAGGTCGTCGAGATCGACAAGCGTGAATTGCCCCACGCCGGAGCGGGCGAGGGCCTCGATGGTCCACGATCCGACTCCGCCGAGTCCAATAACCATGACGTGTGCTTTAGAGAATCGCTCGAGCGAAGCGATTCCGTAAAGTCGAGCGATCCCGCCGAAGCGGTTGAGATAGTCCTCGGTCACAACCGGATTTTCTGACCCAGATGCGGATTGAACAAAAGCGAAGATTCTGATAATAATCTAATCGCAATAAATGACAGTGAGTGAAGATGTGAGTAAACGGAGGGAATTTGTCCGGCAATTTTCAGTTATGATGCCGAACCGGGTGGGGGCTTTTTCTTCGCTTTCAAATCTTTTGAGTCGCCGTGAAATCGATGTGATTGGTCTCAGTGTGCAGGATTCTCGCGATGCTACGGTGGCGCGCTTGATTGTGAATGATCCAGATAGTGCTGAAGAATTGTTTATGGAACAGGGGATTGCCTACACTCTTTCTGAACTTTTGGTGGTGAAGATGAAAGAATGCGGGGATTTGAAAAAATGTCTGAACAAACTTTATGAGGCTGAGACTAACCTTGATTATGCATTTTCGCTGATGATACAGCATCAGGGGTACGCATTGTTGGCATTATTTTTAGAAGATTGTGAATTTGGGGCTTCGGTTTTGAATCGGGCGGGATTGACGGTGGTTTACGAAGATGAACTTCTTCGTTAGATTCTCCAAGGAAACAACGTAAGATAAAAAGATGAGTGATCTTCAAGATACAAACAGGCGAGCCATTCTCAAGACGGGTGCCGCAGCGGTGGCTACTCTCCCTATCGCAGGGTTTGCGCAAGCAGGTGGCAGTGATGAAATCAAAGTGGCAACAGTGGGTTGCGGTGGACGTGGACGTGGTGCGACTGCCCAGACTCTCAACGTTCCTGGAACTAAGCTTGTTGCGGTTGCCGATGCGTTCCGTGATCGGGCCGAAGAGGCGGTAAGTTCATTCCGCCAGCAGTATGCCGATAAAGTGGATATATCCGCGGATCGAATTTTTGATGGTTTTGATGGTTTTCGTGGTGCGATTGATGCGGCGGACGTTGTGATTTTGACTACCACTCCTGGTTTCCGCCCCCAGCACTTTGAGTATGCGGTGCAGCAAGGGAAGCACGTGTTTATGGAGAAGCCAGTTGCAACCGATGCTCCTGGGATTCGAAAGGTTCTCGAAGCGGCAAAGAAAGCTGACGAGAAAGGGCTTAAAGTTGTTTGTGGCCTTCAGCGCCATTATCAGCCGAGCTACATTGAGACTCTAGCCAAACTGAAGGAAGGAATCGTGGGCGATATTAACTATGGCCAAGTTTACTGGAATAGCAGCGGTGTCTGGGTCAGGCCGCGGGTGGAAGGTATGACGGAGATGGAATATCAGATGCGCAATTGGTATTACTTCAATTGGCTTTGCGGTGACCATATCGTTGAGCAACATGTTCATAATATTGACGTCATGAACTGGTTCAAGGGAGGTCCTCCGGTCAAAGCTCAAGGAATGGGCGGGCGCCAAGTAAGGGTTGGCAAGGATTATGGTGAGATTTTTGATCACCATTATGTTGAGTTCACCTACGCGGATGGGACTGTTTTGAATTCCCAGTGCCGCCATCAGAAGGGAGCCTTAAATCGCGTAACTGAGATCATTGGCTGTCAGGGTGGTAAAGCATATCCAGGACGGATTGTTGATGCGGCGGGAAAGACTGTTTGGCGCCACCGTTCTAAGGACAAGACTTCGCCTTACCAGATTGAGCATAATGAGCTTTATCGCCACATTCGCGAAAATAAGCCGATTAATAATGCTTACTACACCGCAGCCTCGACCATGACGGCCATTCTTGGGCGCATGGCCACCAATTCTGGTCAGGAAATTAAGTATGCTGACGCACTTGCGAAGGGCCTCTCAATTATGCCGAAATCCTTTGCGTGGGATGCTGATCCTGGGCCGAAGCCAGGAAAGGATGGACTCTACCCTTGTGCCATTCCCGGCAAGACCAAGGTGATGGTCTAATTTCTCCTGAGTTTAAGAATCAAAAAATGTGGACGCCCGTAAGGGTCGTCCACATTTTTTATGGGCTTAAACTGGTCAGTGAGTTTTAGAAAAAGGTACGGTAGGCGAACCAATAGGTGGTGCCGGTGACTTTACCTTCTTCGGCATTCATGTCGTCATATTGAATACCGGTCATGATTTTAGCATTGTGATCACAGAGGAGATAGTTGAGTCCAAGGTAGTAGCTGTGGTGCCTGTTGCCGCGTCCTCCACCCACGTCAACAGTGGGGTCAGCGTGATTGCGGCGAAGGTAACGGCTTGACGTACGAACGCCTTCAGCTCCAGTGGACCCGGCATATTGGTATTGAAAGCCAAGTTGTAAGCGGTCTGGGATGAGATAATAGTAGGGACTGATCACTGCGGCCCAGAAGTGCCCTTGGCGCTCCGCCTTAGTGACACCATTAGCCTCGTCGCCATTGTCTCCGACAAATCCTTCTGTCATAACAACCCAGCGATCAGTAACGTATTCTGAGCGCAAAGAGAGTGCCCACTCATAAGTCCATTGGTTTTCTTGTCCGACGCCTGAGTCGTTGTAAAGGAAGTCCGCGACAAACTTGTGCTTACCATTCATTTGATAGCCGAGGGTTCCTTGATATGCTAAACCTTGATCCCATTTGGCATCGAACTCAGGATTTTCTTCGGTGCTGTATAGACCAAGAAGAAAGTCCCAGTCTCTGGTCTGGCCTTGTCACTTTCCAATTGTTGGGCGATGAAGTGGAAATGAAGCCAATTGTAATTGTGGGGGCTGGCCTTTCAGGGCTCGCATGTGCTGTGACTTTACAGGGACATGGGCGGGAAGTCCTTCTTCTTGAGGCTTCCGCGACGATTGGAGGTCGGGTGCAAACCGACACAGTTGATGGTTTTTTGCTCGATCGGGGTTTCCAAGTTTATCTGGATGCCTATCCGGAAGCTGGAGAGATGCTCGATTTGGCTGCTTTGCACCTTAGGGCGTTTGAGCCTGGAGCGCTTGTTTTTAATGGGTCAAAACTTTGCCGGGTGATGGATGTGTTTCGTCGCCCAAAGGACCTTGTGTCGTCGGCGTTGGCTCCGATTGGAACAATCTTCGATAAGCTCAGAGTGTCGGTCTTGCGCCAAAAGGTTTTGGATCTTGAGAAAAGTGAAATTTTTAAACGTCGCGATCAATCGACGGAGTCTTACCTCCAGGATTTTGGTTTTTCGGTAAAGATGATCGATACCTTCTTCCGTAGTTTTTACGGAGGAATTTTTTTGGAGCGCGAACTCAAGACTTCAAGCCGGATGTTCGAGTTCACCTTCAAAATGTTTAGTGAAGGTAGTGCCACTGTTCCAGCGAAAGGAATGGGGGAGATTCCGAGGCAACTGGCAGCTCGTTTGCCTGAGTCTGCGATTCGTTTAAAATCGCTGGTGTCAGCTGTTAGTGCCGATCGGGTTGTTTTAGAGAATGGTGAGGAGATCGAAGCAAGTCAGGTAGTCGTTGCCACAAATGCAGCCGCGGCGGCTCGTCTGGTAGATGGCTTCGATGCTTTCGAGCCGAATTGGCGTGCGGTGACCAATCTCTATTTTGAAGCTGAAGCTTCTCCACTTGATGGAGTAATTATTGCTCTCAATGGCACTCAGAGTGGGAGGGTAAACAATGTTGCGGTGATGAGTGATCTTGCGCCAGACTATGCGCCGAATGGGAAGGCTTTGATTTCAGTTTCAGTTCTCGGCGAGAACGAGGGAAGAGATCTCCCTTGGGTAGTCCAGGAAGAACTTAAGGACTGGTTTGGAGAAAAGGTCGCAGCTTGGAAACATCTTAGGACTGATCTGATCAAAGAGGCTTTGCCGACTCAGGAAGAAACAAACTTGATCGGGTTTCGGGAAATCGGTGGCGTGTTCGTCTGCGGGGATCATGCAATGAGTGCCTCGATTGAGGGTGCAATCAGTTCTGGGAAATCAACCGCTGAAGCCATAGTCGCTATTTCTTAATTGGTGGGAGGGGGGGTAGGTTCATGTCCTTAGGAGATCGTTTGCTCGGCTTGCGTTCGAATAGAGTTCCAAACTTTGTGAAACCTTCGACGAAACCTCCCTGCGAGAGAAAGAACTCGTTCTTTTTTGTCAGTCCCATGAAGCGGTCTAGCCGGTCAGCCTTACCAGTTTCGTCGTGACTGAATTTTGCAGTCGTGATCTCTTTCCATTCGCCGGCGGAGGTTCGAACCCATTGATTTCCGTAGCTGGCTTTTCTGAGAAGATTTCCGTTTTTTCCAGCGAAGTTTTCCGAGAATGAATAAAGTCCGCGCAGGCGCTTTCCTTCCTTGGGAGCCTTCCAGCTCGAGATTAGTATCCAGGTCTTTTTCTCAGGGTGAAAATAGTAGCCGGCAAAAATGGTGTGCGTTGAATCGACTGGTTCGGCAGTGACCAGAAAGCGCTGTTTTACGCCAGTTTCCCACTGATATTTCAGGTGGCTGTGGCCGCCAGTGCCTTCGTTTCCAAAACTTCCGCTATTTACGCTTTCTCCTTTTGCAATCAAAGTGACGCGATCTTCTTGGCCTACTTTGTTGCGATCTACCGCTTCGCCACCGCTGTCCCAGACGCTAAAAATGATACGTCGTTCGGTAGGGCTGTTAATTTGCATTCCGAAATAACCGCGATGCCACCCGCATGCCATATAGTACGTCCACAAAGGCTCTTCGATTCCTGTCAACTCACAGTAGAAGGCTGAGATTTCCTCTTCCCGTTTAATTGGGTAGGACAGGTGGACCGAGGCCGAGTTACGCCGTGGCTTGAAGTTGAAGTGGGCATCCTTGGCGGGAGGCCCATCGAGAGTGAGTTCTTCGATTTTCCCGCTCGGTGCAGGAGAACTGAGAATGAAAGTGTGATACCCGTTGCGAGTCACCAATAATTCACCAAAGTCCGCTAGCATGGAAGCTCCTGTTCCAGTAACTGTTAATCTTTTAAATTGATCGCCAAGTTTCAGGTGGAGTTCTAACGGTTCATTCTTTTTGAGAGTAAGCCGAACTTGGATTGAGAGATCTCCGGTATTTTTGAGCTGACCAGACCACTTGATTTTATTGGTAGCTGTATTCCAATCTGTAATCCCGTCGTCCTTTGAAACTTGGGCTCCATTTGGATCAGGGTCAAGATAGGCAGTGAAAGCCGGAATGTTGAGTGGCTTACCGAGCGTGATTTGCAAAAGGAAGGGGAGGAAGATGAGTGCTTTCATGCTGGGAAGAGATAAGGCGGTTCCGCGCAGTGAGCTATACTTCTCTGCGATCTAGAAGGATTGCCCGACGAGGATCGGAAGCTTGCAAATGGGCAAGGGCGATGGCCATGGCGTCAGCGGCATCAGATGGCGGGGTTTCGTCGAGACCAAGAAGAGCTCGGATCATAAAAGCGACTTGGTTTTTGTCAGCGGTTCCTTTACCAACAATCGCTTTTTTTACCTTCTTTGGGGAATACTCGTAAACTTTTAGGCCGAAGCTGGCAGCCGCGATTAGAGGAGCGGCTCGGGCTGCTCCCATGGAGATGGCGGTGCGATGAGATTGGACATAAATGATGCCCTCAATGGCAACCTCATCGGGTTTCCATTTTTCGATTAGATTGCGAACGCCGGTGCAGACGGCCTCCAGAGCGCCGGATTGTTTGATGCGTTGCGGAATGGAAATTACACCGTAGTCGAGTGCCTTTGCTGAGGTTTGATCACCTTCAAGTAAGGCATAGCCGGTATTCCGGACAGCGGGGTCAATTCCAAGGATGCGCACGATTTAATTGTTGGCGTTCTGCGCCCAGAACATGGTTTAACGGCGCCGACGTTTCCCCCCCCCACGGCGGGGTTTCTTAATGGGCTTCCGTTTTTCGGTATCAAGAAGAGCGGTGTATTGGTATTCGAAACCCTCTAATTTTTTGCGCTCGATTTTTTTGTTAATAAAGGCTTCGACGGAGTCGGCGAATTCTAGTTCGTCGGCAGTTAGCAATGTAAAAGCATCACCTTCTTTTTCGGCCCGACCAGTCCGGCCAATCCGGTGGACATAGTCTTCTGCGTTCTCGGGTACGCGGTAGTTGATCACATGTGTGACGTCGGAAATATCTATTCCACGGGCAGCAACATCAGTGGCAACAAGGATTTTAAAAGTGCCGGCCTTAAATCCCTTTAACGCCTTCATGCGGTCATTTTGTCGGATATCGGAATGCATCACGGTGACAGAGTTTCCAATCGACTCCTGCTGCTGGAGGAGGTTCGCTATAACGTCAGCTTCCTTTCGCGTCCGAGTGAAAATCATGAGTGAGTCGTAATCTGTCTTTTCAAGCAGGCCTAGGAGAAGTTCATCACGCTGTGTCATAGCCACCGGGAAAAATGCGTGTGAAACGGTGGCGGCTACTTCGCGTCGCGCGATTTCAACTTTTTCGGGATCAGTGAGGCACCACTCGGCAAAACCTGCGATGACTGGAGGCATGGTAGCCGAGAAGAAAAGAGTTTGGCGAGTTTGCTCTTCGTTGTTCCAGGGACAAATGTTGATGATCTTACGAACTTGGGGAAGGAATCCCATATCAAGCATGCGATCAACTTCATCGAGAATGAGGATCTTGATCTCTTTGAACTTCATCGTGCCACGGTAGAAGTGATCGACGAGGCGTCCAGGGGTTGCCACGACGATATCAGCCCCCTCCTTGAGTTGCTCGTCCTGTTTACCATGGCCTACACCACCATATAAGAGTGCAACCTTGCAGCCTGTTTTGTTTCCGTAGTGAAGGAATTGCTCGGCGACCTGATCGGCGAGCTCGCGTGTGGGCTCAAGAACTAAGATTTGTGGTTTGCCGATTGGCTCGATTTTGGAGAGGGATGGAAGGGCGAAGGCTGCGGTTTTGCCGGTGCCAGTCTGGGAAGCGCCAATGACGTCCTTTCCATCCAAAATAAGGGGGATGGCTTGAGCCTGAATGGGGGTGGGATTCTCGTAGCCGGACTCAGTCACAGCTTCGAGGACGGTCTCTTTGAGACCAAGTTCGTCAAATCGCATGGGTGGGGCTTAATGAAAGTTGCAGGGAAATCAAGGTTTACTATTACTTGAGAGTTTTCAGGGGGGGGCAAAAAAAGTCGATTTTGGAAAGCTGGCGCAATAATTTAAGTATGTTAGCTTCCGAATCGTAGTTACTTACGTATGCGAATACTCTGCCTTTTTATTCTTTCCCTTCCTGTAGCTTTGTTGGCTCAAATTGATTCTCCCAAAATGGGTGACGATGGCTTACGTATTCAGATTTATCTCGATCAAAAGTGCTTTGGCCCCGGTTATCTTGATGGAAGACCTGGTAATTTCACCCTGCGGGCGGTCTATTCCTATAATCGGTTTCGTGGACGTGCCCCAGGAGCTTGGGATATTTTGCTGAAAGAGGCTCAGGAAGAGGTTAAAGAGCTTTTTGCCTTCGCAACCGTTCCTGCTCTTGCGAAGGATTATATTAATCCTAATCTCCCGAAACAGTATGGCCAGCTAGGTGGAGTGGAACTGATAGCCTACCGGAGTTATTTGGAGTTTATGGCTGAGCGCTACCACACTTCCGAGGGCTTCCTCATAAAATTGAATGGAAAGTCAAAGGCATATGGCCTCAGGACAGGGGATACTCTCAAGGTCCCTAACATTGCACCATTCCGCATTGAGGATATTTCGGTTGGCCGAATGCACAGGGAAGATGAGCAGCTCAGTAAGCACAACATCGTTATAGACACTAAAAATAAGCAGATTTTTGTTTACGACCCCTCTCAGCCAACAATTGTGATTCCTGGGATGGCAATGGTTGTCTCCGATGAGGATCAGGAGCCACTTGGCAAGATGATCGCGATGTTTCCTACGACCACAGGTGGCGAGCAGTTTATCCACCATGGAGTTTGGAAAGTTGTAAATTGTGTGGAATTTCCTTCGTGGCGGTATGACAAGCAGTTCTTAGAGACAGGTAAGCGGGGCACAGATGTAGTCGATGTCGCTCATGGGCCGAATAGCCCTGTGGGTGTTCTTTGGTGTGGTTTATCGAAGTCGGGGATTGGGATTCATGGAACCTCAAGTCCCAGCACGATTGGGCGTTCACAGAGTGCCGGGTGTTATCGGCTCTCAAATTGGGATGCCGCGCGTTTCCCTCAGTATGTTCGTCCGGGTGCTAAGGTGATTGTGCGATGAGGGACCTAGCCAAGGCCATGGCAATCCGCTTTGGCGTTTATGGCGTCCTCGTAATCTACCTTGCATGTGACCTTTTTGTATTTCAAGGGCCGGTCTACAAGTCGCTCAACGAGCCACAGCGAGACAAGAAGACCGAAATTGCGGAGGCTAGGGCGTCAGGCGTGGTGGCACGGGTCTATTATCGGCCGATTTTTCGGGCACAAGTTGAAGAAAAGATGGTGGAATATCTTTGGCGTAGGGGGCGAACAATCGAGGAAACGACTGCAGGAGAGCGAAAGCTACTGCGTCAGGTCATTGTGAACGAACTCATCGATGACGAACTGGTGAAGTTGCAGATTAAGGTTTCGATGAGCGAAGAGGTGTCTGTTCCTGGAAGCCAGATTGACCAGGCGCTCGAGCGTGAAATGAAACGTTATCCCAACGAAGTTGTCTTCAGCGCCCTAGCGGAACGCGCCGTGTGGTCGGGCTTGAGAGAGCGACGGATGCGCTTAGCGGCACGTATCCAGAGATCTGAACATCTGGCTAGGATGGTGGATGCCAAGGTGAGTGAGGAAGAAGCCAAGAATTGGTTTGAAGGAAATCGGATCTCTTTCCCTGGTGTTTTTGAAGACCATCGGATCGCAATTATGGATGTGCTTCTCATTGAAAAACGAGATCGAGCTTGGGAAAAATTTCGCGTAGAAAAACTCCGCCGATATGCGAAAGGGAAAATTGATCTCTTTGAAGAGATTCTTTTCAAGGAAGATGGGGAGTGAAACGCAATAGGACATTAAAAATTTCTGAGCTCAAAACTCTTTGCTAGAGTTTGATCTCAAACCCTAGGGCTTTGGCAAGAAAAGCGTATTTATCAACGATGGCTTCGATTCGCTTGGAAGTTGGAGTTCCCGCCCCGTGACCAGCCTTGCTTTCAATGCGGATTAAAGTGGGGGCGAAACCGTTTTGCGCGGATTGAAGCGCCGCCGCAAATTTGTAGGAATGCGATGGGACTACTCGGTCGTCGTGGTCGGATGTTATCACCATGGTTGCGGGGTAATTGCTAGGCTTCAGGTTGTGATAGGGTGAGTATGTGAGGAGGTTTTTAAAATCCTCGGGGTCCTCCGGCTTGCCATACTCGGCTTGCCAGGCCCAGCCGATCGTGAATTTGTGGAAGCGTAACATATCCATTACGCCCACTGCCGGAAGGCAGGCTCCGTAGAGTTCAGGTCTCTGCACCATGCAGGCCCCGACTAGCAAGCCTCCATTCGAACCTCCTGCGATTGATAGTTTTTTTGAAGTGGTGAATTTGTTTGAAATGAGGTGTTCGGCACAGGCAATGAAATCATCGAAGACATTCTGTTTTTTAAGTTTCATTCCGGCTTCATGCCATTCCTCGCCGTATTCACCACCACCACGAAGATTTGCCATGACATAGATGCCACCGAGATCCAACCAGGCGATCGTGGCGGGAGAATAGGAAGGCCGAAGTGAGATGTTAAAGCCACCATAGGCATAAAGAAGAGTGGGGTTATTCCCGTCTAGCTTTAGATTCTTCTTAGAAACGATAAACATTGGGATTTTTGTGCCGTCTCTGGATGTTGCGAAGATTTGACGCGATTCATAATGATCTCGATCAAATTGAGTTTTAGGTGCTTTCAAAAGAGTGGAAGCGTTCCTCGTGACGTCGTAGCGGTAAACCGCTCCGGGACTAGTGAAGGAAGTGAAGTAATAAAAGGTTTCGTTTTGATCCGATTTCCCTTCAAATCCTGAGGCGGTTCCTAGACCCGGTAGTTTGACAGGTGGAAGAGAGTTACCGTCTGTTTTGAAGCGTCGAATTTCGGTTCGTGCATCCTTGAGGTAGTTTGCGATGAAAAGGCCACCTATGTGAGAAACAGACCGAAGGGTTTCAGTGCTCTCCGGGATGATTGTTTCCCATCGAACTGAGAGAGGTTCGTTTACATCGATAGAAATGACCTTTTGTTTCGGGGCGTTTAGATCAGTCCGAATAATGAATTTTGAACCGAGGTTTGTAATAAAATCGTAGGATGCATCGAAACTGGAAAGAAGTTCGATGACCTTTGATGTGGAATTACTAAGGTCTTTGTAAAAGAGGCCGTTTTTGGTGTCAGTGCCTTGGCTTACTTGAATTAAGAGATATTTACCGTCTTCAGTGACCCAAGCGTAAAGGCCTTGTTTTGGTTGATTGGGTCTTTCGTAGACAAGGAGGTCTTCGCTCTGCGGTTTGCCGATCTCATGGAAGTAGATTTTTTTATGAATGTTTTGGGCCATCATTTCCTCGCCGTCCTTTGGTGTAGGGAATCGACCGTAATAAAATCCTTTGCTATTCTTGGCCCAGGATACACCCGAGAATTTTGACCATTTAAGGTGATCGGAGAGGTCTTTCCGAGACGGGATTTCCCGAACCTTCCACTCAACCCAATCCGACCCCGATGCCGAGGTCGAATAAGCGAGATATTTGCCATCCGGAGAAACTTCGTAGGAATTGAGCGCGACTGTACCATCTTTAGAGAGCTTATTCGGATCTAGTAATACCGTTGGTTCCAAGTCGAGAGACTTGCTTGAATACAAAACAGACTGATTTTGAAGGCCATTATTTTTGCTGAAGAAGTAGGAGCCTCCCTCGAAAGAGGGGACACCAAGGCGCTCAACATTCCAGAGTTTGGTAAGGTGGTTTTCCAGAGCTTGGCGGCCGGGAATGGCATCTAGGTAAGAATCGGTAAGGCTATTTTGGGCCTTCACCCATGCTGAGGTTTGGTCCGAATTTAGATCTTCAAGCCAGCGATAGGGATCAGGAACCTTAATGTCGTGGAGGGTATCAACTGTTTTTCCTGGCTTGGAGTCAGGGTAAGAGAGTGTGTCCCCTCTGGCCGTTAGGGTGTTGATGATTATGGCTAGGAAAACGGTCTTTCGCATATGGGAAGTATAGATCGCGTATGGTTTGATGCAATGAAGACGGCAGAATCTTGTGTCTGAGTGCTAGACATTTTGGAGGTGAACCATCACAAGCTCTTTCATGAAAAAGTTATTTCCATTGGTGTCTGAGCGACACAAACCAGCGAGGTTAGTTGAGCAAATCAAAAGTGAGATAAAGAAATACCTCAAGCGTGAGCGAAATAAGTCGCTACCGGAGGATCATGATTACTGGGGCTTTAATTGTCGCTCAGGACAAGCGTCCGATTTGGCAAAAGTCTGTCACGAAAAAGAGATTGGTAAATCGCTCGATCATGCTCTCGCCGAAGGGTGGGAAGCCGTTTACCTTGAGATACTTGTTGAGCCAAGGAAACGAGGGGCAAAATAAGCCGCACAGGATTTGTAACTACCAGTCGGTCGAAGATCCGTAGCGAGCGGTATCAAGTTCAGGACGCCAGATATTGAATTCAATCCGAGAAAAGGCATTGATATCGAACTCCGCATCTCCCCAAACTTGAGAATAGCCTCTGAGTGTTTTCTCGTCGAGTGACTTGAGTTTCACAGTGATATATCCTCCCTCATGAAACCAACAACGAACGTCATTTTTTTCCATCCTGACTTCGTCAATCTCTTCTGAAAGAGCAACGCTCCTCATGAGTTTGATTGGGACTCCGACGTCCCCAAACGAGGTCGAGAGGGAGACCTGGCCTTCGTCGATTGATTTGACGCTACCAATGATGACATCACCATTTGCGAGACGGATTTCTTGACCCTCTAATTTTTCTTCAGGGTCTTCCTTCTCTTCATCCTCTGGTTTCGCAGGAAGAATTCCGTCCCACTGGGAAACCGAGATATTACTGAATTTGATGGGGCTGGTGTTCTGTGGTACGAAGTGGATCCAATTTCCCTTGAACTTGGTGTCGTCAACTCCGGTCCATGTTCCGATTTCTTTGCCATCAATGTGGACGGCATTGGTCCCATCTTTGCTGCGATCAAGGTAGATCGTAAATTCAGCAGTCTCGGCTTCGAGCATGTTCCGGATCGACTCACTTATGATGTCGTTATTACGGTCATTTGGAGCATTTCGGTAAACACTCATGTAGGTTCGCTGGACATTCAGGGAGTATCCAGTTCCAGGGTAGTCATCGCTGCCATCATCCGAGAAGAATAGGATTCTGAAGTATGGAGACGATTTCCAATTGGCGGTGAAGCTGATTTTAGCCTTATCAGGAATTGTGACTTCACGAGCAATGCCGCTACGGGCCTTAGAAATCATAGTCCGGTTTTTGAAGGTCCAGTATTTTTCGATATTTCCTCCTGCTGAAATCCAACCCTCAGGCCCGTCTGGTCCGTTGTAAAAGGATGGTGATTGATTGAAGATGTCAAGTGAGTGAACGAGGGATCGCCGAAGAGTCAAGTTGCCGGCATACCAGGTCTCAAGCGTAATTGTCTTATCATCTAAGTTGGTCAGGCGCCCTCGGATGGTGTCTCGATGAGAATCGCGGAAGTGACCTTTGATGGTTGCGAGAGCGTAATGATCAGCTTCGATCTTTTTTGGTGCTCCGTTGAGTGTCATTTCAAGGAGCCTTTTGGTGTTAAGAACGCTCAAGCCTTCTAGAGAAGAGGAGTCAAAAACGAGCTGTTTTTTTTCCGCTTCGACAGATTTTGGAATACCACTGATTCTGCTCTTGTCCGAAAAGGTGAGGACGGAAGGACGCTCTTTTGGAGCCTTTTCGTTTTCACCGAAAGAGGGAATTGCGCTGACTAGAAAAAGGGTAGGAGTAAGGAGAAGTTTTTTCACAGTGTTAAGAGGTTGCGTTCTTCGGTGTTTATTCACTTTTGCTGATCGACAACATAACGACACGGTCGATTTCGAGTTCTCCAAGCCATGGGTGTTTTGCTTTGAGCTTGTTAGGACCCAACTGAATTCCAGAGAGGCTGAGTTTGCCGCCAGTTCGCAGGGCGAGATGATATTGTCCTTTCGATTTTGGGATATCCGCACCTTTAGTGAAATACATTACGGCGCAATTTTCGAGTGGAATTGAGATTGGATTGGGGCTCAGAAGTGTTTGGACGGTGAATGGTTTGGTTGGACCTGCCGGGCTGTAAGAGAGAATCTTCCCACTGAAGCGATCACCATCGTCTACCGATAAGGTGTCTAGGTCATCTTCGGCACGCGGTTCGCGGCGAAGCAATTGAGTGGTGGTATCCCACTCGTTAACGATGATGTTGCGGATGCTATTATCAGAACTTCCCGAACTCATGCTTTCGAAAAGAATGGCGGAACCTTTTGGAGAATCGGTCGGGTCAATTCCTTGACCCAATTTCTCACCATCAAGATAGAGTTGGAGGATCTTTGAGACCCGATCCACTCGAAGTTCGAGTTGGCAGGTGTTGGAGTTCTTGTTTCCGGGAGCTTGGGTTGAAGTAATAAGCGTTTTAAATTTTGGTCCGCTGGAACCGGTAGGCATAACGCGCCTAACTTGAACTCCTCCAGAATTCAGGTTCAGGAGATACGAATTACTTGTTCCATCACTTTGAGGTTTTTCTCCATCAGTGCAAAGATGAATGCGGATATTTGGAGATGACTCCCAGCTAATTTCAGCGCCAAAAATAAAGTTTTCAGGAAGCTTGAGATCTCGCCCGATAAACCCTTTGTCGCGAGAGGTCAGGGCGCCATCCTCATAGCGCCAGCGGCCGTTATTTTCCTGAGACCATCCTTCAATTCCAATGGGGCCTCTGAAGATGTTTCGCTGGGGAGTGACTCCAAAAAAGACAGAATCAATTTGCTCCCGTGGAATCTCGAGAAGTCCGGCGAACCAAGTTTGGAACGAAAGATGGGTTGGAGTTAAGCCAACCACTTCACCAGGAATGCTATCGCCGTTCCTTAGGTAAAGTTCTTGGGAGTTCTTTGGGAGCTCATCTGGGGTTTCCTTCTCTGAATAATCTGCCGAGAAGTTGAGTTTGATTAGGTCTTTATTAAGGATTTTTAGGGGTGCTTCGCTGTGGGGGGTTTGGAGTTCGATAAGCCCTCCTTTGAGTGCGATAACTTTTCCGAAAAAGAGGTCTCCGTTCTTCAGGCTAATCTGATCATTGGCCTGGCTGATGCTAAGGAAGGCCATGGTGAGGCCAGCGATGAGGGAAGTGCGCATAGAATTAAAAAATGAGCGTTTACAGATCGTCGAACCAATCGGACAAGTCGGGTGATCCTTCGATAAAACGAAGCATGGCGGCGGCAGATAAATCTACGGTGACTTTTCCCAAAAAAGGAGAGTTGCCAATTAGGAGGTTATCTTCGGCAGAAATTGGGTTGAGTTTGATTTTTCCAAAGGGTTTATAAACAATTGTAACGGGTTCTTGTTCCCAAGTTAGCTCCTCTGAGAGGTCGTCGCTTTCTAGGTCTGTGGAGGATGATTCCTTAAGAACAATTTTAGAAAGGTCTTTGACGGGAATCTTAGCGTCCATGTAGGCGGACTTGAGATGTGCTAGTCCACTCTCGATCCCGATAATCTGCCCCGAATAACGGTCGGTGCCATTTTCAAGAAGAACAAGATCCCGATTTGGGTGAACCATGCTGTTGGCGCTATCGGTCATGCCGTTCCAAGAGGTGATCATAACTTCGGAGATGCGAACGCGGGCGTTACTGGTGTTATTAACAATCCCAAATCCGGTGCCATCACCAGGAAACCCGCCGAGGTCGTTCCACTGGGCGGCATAGTTTCCATTGATAAAAAGAATCATGATGGATTCCTTGCGATTATATCGAATTTCAATCTCGGCATCTCCTCCTTCGGAAAGTGAAATATTACTGCGGACGCTGGCCATTCTTTGGGTCCGAGCAACACCGGCCTCGCTGAAGTAGTTTCGGGAGAGATTGGGGTAGCTTGAATAGAGTGTCATTGTATATCCTGTTCCAAACATGTCCGCGTGGGTGCGTTTGGAAGGATCAATCCAGGCAATGCTTTGAAACCCATTGTTCTCTCGGAAATCGATTAATTTTTCTTTTCGAAGTGGAGCTGGAATGAGCTCCTCGGGTTCCTCTTTCACCTCGGGCTTCTTTTCGCCCTCGCCTTTCGGTTTAACAGCATTCTCGGCCTCTTTAGCCTCCTCAGCTTTGGGCTCTTCCTTTTTCTCTGGTGGGATTACTCGAGTGAAGTCCGAATGAAGGGCAAGGGTTAGATTTAAACGTCCCTTCCATGCCGCTTTGAATTTGAGCCGGCCAATGTCTGGCATATTGGCATCCGGATAAACCAGCGCGCGATTATCGAGACTATAAAATGAAGCACCAGAATGAATCCAGGCCGATGACTTCTCCTTATCTTCTATGACCCCTGTCTTGGGCTGGTCGGGTTTGGTGGCTTTCGTCTCAGTTTCGTCTTTTTTTTCGGCTTTACGGTAATCGAGAATTATCCAGCCGTTGCTGTTGTAGGGTCCACTGTAAAAAAGTTCTCCATCGAAGGGGTTTGGGGAGAGTGATTTGATGTGTTCCCGGGGGATTGTGACATCGCCTACTATCGAGCTTTTAATCACGAGCGAATTCTCATCGAGTGAAACGATTTCGCCTGGAATCCTGTCGCCACTGACCAAGGTGATGAAGGATGTTTCCTTTTCCATGATCACGCCGCTACTGCCTTTAAAGACGACCTGACGAATCGCTGGAATACTGAACTTAATAGGGCGATCGATATCTTTTCTCTCCCAGAGTAAGCCATCTTGAATGCCGCCGAAGATCCCATGCATGACATCTCCGTTATCAAAGAGGATTAGGTCGTCGCCGGCTGGGTCTGGTTTCGAAGCTTCAAGTCCGGTTGAAGTTTCCTCATGTTTGGAGAGGTTTTTGTCTAAAAGAATTCCGCCGCCCTTGACGACGATTTCACAAAATGAAAGAGACGGGAGAGAGGCTAAAAGGACGGGGTAAAAGGCAGGCTTCATTTTTCGTAGATGGGAAGGAAACGATAATTCAACGCGAGGGACAGAAGGGCTCCTGAGGTATTGAATGACTTCCCGCGGCTTCCTGGGAATGATCCGTCGGGTCCTTGAAGAGCTCCGAGGTATCTGGTGTTTTTGGCGTTCCATTGCTGCCAATTTTCTTCATTTGAGTGAAAAAGAGCCTGAGCCATGTAATATTCAAAGTAGTAAGCATAGTGGCTTTCACGGTGGTTCAGCTTTTTCGCGAGATATTTGGCGCTAGCTTCATAAAGCTTTGTTTTGTGTTGTTTTGCGAGTGACTCGCAAAGGACGCCTATGGCGGTTAGAGTGGGTCGATCGCCCATGGCATTTTGATAGCCGTATCCGCCATCGCTTCCACGGCATTTGCGCATAAATTTCATTCCTTTTTCGAGGGCCGTATCTGGAACGGGGATACCAGCATTCCTTGCGGCATAGAGTGCGACGATCTGGCATCCAGCGATCGATGAGTCGGAAGTTGTGGCGTCTGGGCTGTAACGCCAACCACCTCTTGGGTTTCTTTTCTGTGCACTGAGAATAAGTTCAACAGCCTTTTTTAAACCAGTTGCAATCTTTTCGTTGCGATACATCCCGTAGCATTCGGCGAGAGCAAGGGTGGCGAAACCATGGGTATACATTGAGCTTCCGATATATCCGTTTCCGGTGTCTTGCGCACTGAGGATGAACGCGATCCCACGTTTTATATTTTCGGCGTATTCACCGTGATTTGGGTCTTCACCGTGGGCAAGGAAGGCCATGACAGCAAGGCCGACGACGCCTGGCTCGCTGCCAACTCCATCGGCCCAGGAACCGTCCTCCTTTTGGGTCTTTGAAAGATACCGGAGCCCCCGCGTATAGATGTTTTCAACGGCGGCCGGAATGGGATCTTCATCACGCTGAAGGGGATTTTGGCCAGCAATCGGAAGGGCCAAGGTCAATGTTAAAATTGCAAGGGGAATTCGCATTGGAATGTTGTGGGAGCAGGAGTGGAAGATGAAAAAGGAGAAACGGCCTCCGGAGCGGTAGCGCCCTGAAGACCGTTGACGCTCTGCAGGGTAGGTTCCTTATTTTTTGGATTTGGCGGCTTTGTTATAGCCGTCAAGTGCCTTTTGGAACTCTGGTGGAAGAGTGGTTCCAGATTTCCCGGCAGCTCGTGGAACGCGTCGCTCCGAGCCCTTTTCTCCTTTGGCGACACCCTTGTTTTCGGTGTTCGCGGAATCGGATTCGCCGGTGGATCCTTCACCACCTTGGTTTGATTTTGAATCCTGATCTTCACCAGGCTTTTTGCCCATCATTTGGCCCATCATTTCGAGCATGGCACCCATGCTCTTTTGCCGGCTTGGTCATCCGCCGGCTGATGGTCATTGAGATTTTTCTTTGGCGGCCTCGTAGATCTTCTCAATGATCTCGGTTTGCATGGCGATGGTATCGCCACTCGTGTCGCCGTCTTCTAGCTTGTCGGTGGTCTTAGCCATGAGGGTCTCAACCTCGGTAAGGAGTTTAATAACCTTTTGGTTGGTTTGCTCAAGGAGAAGCTCCTGGGCGTTTGCGGTCTGTTTGTCCTGATCAATCGAGACCTTTTCAGATCCGTCTTGGTGTTCGACTAGTGCCTTGGCCTTGTCAGCCTCGGTTGGTTTCTTCGCGCCGTCTTCTTTGGCGGGATCGGCAAAGCCGGTCGCCAGAAGGCCCGCCGAAGCGAGCGCGGTGATTAGGGTTACTTTCATAGTTTTTTTTGGTTATTAAATTGTCTTCATCTTTCGGAAAGTTTTAGGGAGCGGAGCATCTGCTCGAGGGAGCGAGTGCGGCCACGGATGTCTTGCTCCGCTTGGACCATACGCATGACTTTGAGCATGAATTCGAAATCCTTCTCCTCGCCGCCACCAGAGCCACCGTCTCCACCGCTACCATTGCCGTCAGGCTTAGGGCCTTCGAGTTTTTCCGCCCACGACATGAGGCGGTCGGACCAATTTTTTGAGAGTTTGCGGGATGTGAAAGTATGGTTCATTTGGATCTTCTCCCGGAGCCTCTCGAGTTTCTCGTCGATAAGAGACTTGGCCATGTCTTCATAAATCTCCTTGTGAATTGGTTTTTGGGTCCGCGCATAGAACCGCTCGAGGTCTTCTTGAATCCAGCGCACGTCGTTTGTAACGGAACGTTGCTGGCCGGAAAGTTCCCCCAAAAGCCTCTGATTTGCGGGGTCGATGTCATCGCTATTTGGAGCGGCGCCGACGATTGCTAGCTTGCCTGTGAGAGCTGAGTTGAGCGAGTTGCCGATCGAGCCTTCGTCGGCTGAAGATTTCTTGAGACGATTTACAAAAGTGGAAGCTTCAAAATTCTCGTTAGCTTGATTGGCTTTTTCGATGGTTTCTTGCATCTTTTCGAGCGCCTTTTTTTGTTTTTCAATCGCTTCTTTAAGATCTTTCTCGGTTTTTTCCGGAGTGGATTTTTGGTCCTGAGCCTCTCCCAGTTTTTTCTCAACCTCTGGCATGTCTTTCTCACCCAGTTCCTTCATGTTTTGAAGGGCGTCGGCCATCTCCTTCATGGTCTTTTGATCGAGCTCGCCGTTACGAGCGGCATCCTTAAAAATCTCTTCCATTTTCTTGGCGATTTCCTTCATTTTCTCAGCGTTCTCAGCCTCCTTCTGCTCGCTTTCAGAAAGCTGTTCTTTGGCTTCTTCGCTTTGAAGTTCTTCGGCAGTATTGTTCTTATCGAGGCGTTCGTTCTCGTCGAGGTTGTTTAGCTCTTTTCGGGCTGCGTCTTCTAATTCGCTAATGACTCGGTCAAAACGTTTCTTGATGACCTGAGCGTGCTCGTCACGTGTGAGGATATAGATCGTGAGGGGCTCGGAAAAAATTCGGCCGCGCCCGGGCTTATAGTCCTCAGTGTAGGCAGAAAGAATGAGGGTCTGTGGTGCAATTCCGTAGGTTTGTGGCGAGAAAATGGCACGTTCGCTGAGGCGATTTGAGGATGGAGAGCCTTTTTTTAGGGTGAGTGATCCGGTGGCGGGTTCATCGTCAGATGGTTTGTTGAATGATCCAACCCATGACAGCCCAATTTCCCTGAGGCCAAAGTCATCTTCGCTAATAATATCGAATTCGAGAGTTTCCTCGGCAAGGATCACGATATTGCGCTCGATCCCTTGGATATAGGAGGTGGGAATTTGGTCTTCCGAAGTCTTGATTTCGACTTTGAAGGATCCTGCTCCGTCTAGGCCCTTTACATCGGTCCAAGTAAAGGGAACTGAGGCGTGGAAGCGCCCCAAATCGATGGGTTCGGTGGAAACGGTAGCACCGTCCATGGAAAGTTTAAGATCGCGCGGCTCTGGTAATTTCACGACACTTTCAATTACCGCTTTTTTGCCTTCCTCTTCAGCCTTGGTCCGTGATGATTCAAGGTCGGTTGGATTTTCCGCTTCGATTGGGGCGCGGCTCTTGCTGGTGGCAGTTTCTTCGAGAGGCTGGGGATCGAGGTGAGCGCTGGCCTTCGAGATTTCGCGGGAGAACGATCCTTTCAGGACGATCTTGCTTCCTTCGAGAGCGGTCAAAACTCCAGTGCGAATGTCGACATCGCGCGGATCGAGTTGGAGGTAATCTGGGAGAGTTACCAAAGCTTCAAATCCAGAAACCTCAGGGCGGACCTCTGGTTTCACCCAAACGCGGTGGTCGGCGTCCCCAGCTTCGATGGTAATGCGATCTTGGGTTTCTTGGCCGGTGAACTCAAATTGGTAGGAGCCATTTTCGCCAAGGTCCGCTTGGACCCACTCTTGTTGGCCGTAGCGGGCTCGGGCATTCGCTGGTCTATTATCACTGTCTTTTTTGAGAGGGGCACTGAAGCTAAATGCCTCACCGAGAGGAACAACTAGCGGGTCAGGCATTTTGTCAGTGTCAAATTGCGTAAAAGTGTAGTGATCGGTATCCGAAAGCGGCATCAACCAGCGTTTCAGGGCGTTTCCTCCAGCTTTTGGTGCGATTGAAAAACCAAAGGTAATCGCTGCGGCTCCCATGAGAACTCCTAGCGCTAGCTTTTTATGCCGCGAGTAGGGGAGGGCCTCGTTCATATTCCGCTTCGCGGCTTGATTTGCCACGTGAATCATGGCGGCAGCCCGGAGTTCAGGGGACATGGCCTCCTTCGATTCTTGTTGGTCTTGGAGTTCGACAATTCCGAGCAGGCGATCACCCAATTTCGGGAACTTCCGCGAAATGAGGCGGGCAAGTTGCTCCTCGCGTCGGTGCCCATAAACCCAGCGACGGACCCAGTAGGGCGCAAAAACTGCCGCAAGCGAAGTTCCCGCGATCAAAATAGCGAGGCGCGCAAGTGCAGGGATCGGAAAAAGTCGCTCAAGCGCGAAGACGATCAGGAATGAAATGATCAGTCCGAAGAGACCAGCGAGGACCGCTTCCGTAACCTTGATGCGCCACAGAGAACGTTGGAAATCAGCGAGTTGCTTGCTGAGCTCCGCCGGGATGGGAGTGGGTTCGTTGGATGACGGGCGAGAGGATGATTCAGGCATCTAGGATTGAGCGATAAACACTCTGACTAAAGGTTTCGTAAGACTCGCAGACAAATGGTGGTCCTGCCAGCGGGAAATTCCGGTTTTCTTTTCTCTAAAACGACGCACAAACCCGTATTTTTGTTGGGTTTTTAGCTGGTGACCGATTCTCGATATTGGTAAACGTCTCTTTAGTATCTAGGACCGATGATTGATTACCCCCGAAACAGCCAGCAAACCATTCCTGAAAGTTCTGTAAAAATCGTTGGCCTGGGTGGAGCGGGCTCAAATATGCTCGATCGAGTGGCGCTGGATGGCATTGAGGGCGCTGAACTTCTTTCTTTAAATACCGACGTTAGGACCCTGAATGGCACCGTAGCTGGTGAGAAAATCCAACTGGGGCGCAATCTCACCAAGGGCTTGGGGACTGGAGGCGATCCAGAGCTCGGCGAAAAGGCGATTCTGGAGGCGGAAAATGAAATTCGTGATTCACTGAGAGATCGTCAAATTGTTTTTGTTTGTGTGGGTTTGGGAGGAGGATCTGGTTCAGGAGCGGCCCCTGTTCTAGTAAGGTTAGCTCGTGAAGCGGGGGCTTTTGTGGTGGTTTTCGCGACGATGCCATTTGCGTTTGAGGGGCGTCGTCGTCGAACGCAGGCCGAAGAATCTTTAAACCAGCTTGCGGTTCTTTCGAATGCGCTCGTGACCTTTGATAACGGGCGGATGGGGGAGCTAGTGTTACCCAAGCAGGGGGTGCACGAGGCGTTTTCAGCTGCTGACCGAATGATTTCAGATAGCATTACGGCGGTTGGTCGTCTCGTTCTTCGTCCGGGTTTGATCAATGTCGGTCTTGACGAGTTGATATCGGCTCTGAAAACCACACGCTCGCGCTGTCTCTTTGGCTCCGGGCTTGGACGGGGCGAAAACCGCGCTCAATCCGCTCTAAAGGCAGCCCTTAGCAGTCCATTGCTTGATCGTGGTTCTTTATTGGAAGATGCCACAACAGTTCTAGTTCATATTTGTGGTGGAGACGATATGACTCTTTATGAAGTAGAGCTCTTGATGCAGGGGTTGACGAAATATATCCCGGAAAATGCCCATCTTCTTTTCGGTGCCGCAACAGACAAGCAAATGAAAGATGCTTTGAGCGTCACCATTATTAGTGCTCTTCCTGAGGATCGACTTCAAGCGGTTCCGTTTGTGGGAGAGATTGAGGCCGACGATGAGCCTGTCGCGGAAGAGGAGGCTCTGGTCATTGAACCAGAACCAGAACCAGAACCAGAATCAGAACCAGAATCAGAACCAGAACCAGAACTGGCAGATGAAGCTATCGGTTTTATTGAAGAGGAGCCGGAGGGGTTAGAGGATGAAGAATCCGGGGAATCTGATGATGAAAAAATCGACGAGGAGGTGGAAGAAGAGTCGTTGGAAGAGGAGGATATCGACCTTGAAGCCGATAGTTTAGATGATTTTGCGGATCCCAAATTAAAAGAGAAATCGGATAAGGGAGAACCCGAACCTCCCAAAGAGGCCGAGCTTGAAATCGAAGAGTTGGGAGCTTCCAAGGCGTCCGGTAATCAGGGTGAACTCCTTCTCGAAGGTGCGCCGAAGGGCCGTTTCGACGGAGAGTCGCCAAACGTTGACAAGGATGGCGAGGATCTTGACGTTCCTCCTTACCTTCGTAAGCGAGGCCGCCGCCGCTAGTGGGTTGACACAAGCAGCCACGCTTCGTTCATTGCGATGTGCAGGTTTTACACGGACTCAAAGAGCTTTCTGATTTTGATCGATCTTTTGGTCTAGCGTTGGGGGTTTTCGATGGAGTCCATCTGGGCCATCAGGCCGTTATTGCGGCAGCTCGTGGGGTAGGGGATCTCGGGGTGTTAACCTTTGATCCTCATCCAGTGCAGGTCTTGGCTCCAAACCATGCGCCGCGTCGCATCCTATCAAGTCTCGATCAAAAGAAGCGCCTCCTTTCCGGACTCGGGGTCGATTTTTTGGTGATCATCGAATTCTCACCGGAGTTCGCGGCTAGGGAAGCTCGCAAATTCGCTGATGATCTTTTTGCCACTGGAGTTAAGAAGCTTTCAGCTGGGGATGATTGGAGTTTTGGCCGCGGGCGCGAGGGTAACATGCAGCGTCTCCGTGAGTGGGGAAGTGAATCGGGAGTCGATGTTCTTGAGATCTCTGCCATTTTACAGGATGGGCTCAGAATAAGCAGCACCCGAATTCGTAAGTGCTTACAAGAAGAGGATCTCGATTCAGTCGCGACAATGCTGGGAAGGCATTATTCGGTTCTTGGAACGGTCGTTCGCGGGCGGCAGTTGGGGCGGACAATCGGGTTCCCCACGGCAAATGTCGTTGTGGCCGACGAGGTTTTACCTCCCAATGGCGTATATGTGGTTGAGGGAAATGGAGTTCCTGGTGTCGCAAATATTGGGACTCGGCCGACCGTCGATGACAGTCGGAGGCGGAGTTTGGAGGTTCATCTTTTCACTGATGAACTTCCGATGGATTATGGCTGGGAACTTGAAGTCGGATTCTTGCGGAAAATCCGCGATGAACAGAAATTCCAATCACTTGAAGAGTTACGAAACCAGATCCAGTGTGATGTTCAGAACGCGCAAAGAGGCTAGGGTTGTCGCACAGATTGCATTTGCCTTTTTGGCTGCCCATCGCTAAGGGCTGAGGATCCGCGGCATGCGCGGAATAACGCCATGGAAAAGAAAAGTGATTTCGGACTGATTGGTTTGGCCGTTATGGGTCAAAACCTTGTGCTTAATGTGGAAAGCCGCGGCTTCCAGGTTTCGGTGTATAATCGGACTAGCTCCAAGATGACTGAGTTCATCGCAGAAAACCCTGACCGAGCTCTCGTTGGCTGTGAAAGTCTCGAGGAATTTGTAGAATCTCTCGCAACCCCACGCAAAATTCAAATCATGGTGCAGGCTGGAGGCCCGGTGGACGCTGTCATCAAATCTCTCATGCCTCTTCTCGATCCTGATGACATCATTATCGACGGCGGTAATTCTCTTTATACCGATACCGAGCGTCGTGATAAATACGTTGGTGAAGCCGGGTTCCGGTTTATTGGCGCTGGCGTTTCAGGTGGCGAAGAAGGGGCACTTAAAGGTCCTTCGATTATGCCTGGTGGTCCCGCTTCGACTTGGGAAGTGATGAAACCAATTTTCGAAAGCATCTCCGCAAAAGTCGACGGCGAACCTTGCGTGGTTCACATCGGGGAGGGTGGTGCTGGTCACTTCGTGAAGATGGTTCACAATGGTATCGAGTACGGCGATATGCAGCTCATCTGTGAAGCCTATAACATTTTCAAGGCTGCTGGATTTACCAACGAAGAACTCGCCGATATTTTTTCCGATTGGAATGCCGGCGATCTTGAATCCTTCCTCATTGAAATTACTGCAAATATTTTTAAGCAAACTGATCCGGAGACCGGTAAACACATTGTAGATCTCGTCGTCGATAAAGCTGGTCAAAAAGGAACCGGTCGTTGGACTATGATGGAGGCTGTTGAGCACGCTGTTCCACTCTCGACGATCGGGGCTTCGGTCGAAGCGCGGATCCTCTCAGCAATGCGCGATCAAAGGATTAACGCTTCCAAGGTTCTTCAGGGGCCTTTGAATACCGACTTCAGTCTTGGTGATATGAGTAAGGAGGATCTTGTCGCGAAAGTACGAGATGCTCTCTATGCCTCTAAAATTGTTTCGTATGCTCAGGGACTTGACTTGATCTCGAAGGTTGGCGCTGAAAAAGGTTGGGATCTAAATCTAGGTGAAATTGCTAAGATTTGGCGTGGCGGCTGCATTATCCGGGCCCGCTTTCTTAACCGGATTACCGAGGCTTACCAGAGCGATGCTCCGACCAATTTGATGTTGGCTCCATTCTTCACGGATATTCTAACCGATGCCCAGCAGAACTGGCGTGAAGTGGTCAGCCTTGCGGCGCTCAACGGGATTCCGGCACCAAGCTTCGGAGGCTCACTTGCCTATTACGACAGCTACCGGTCCGAACGCCTCCCTGCAAACCTCCTGCAGGCACAGCGTGACTTTTTTGGAGCTCATACTTATGAGCGTCTTGATAAGCCAGCCGGCGAGTTCTTCCATACTGAAGATTGGCCTGAACTGATCAGCTAGATCGGATTTGGTGTTATTTTAAAACGGCCTTCCCTAAATCGGGGAGCGCCGTTTTTTTTTGCTCGTCTCAGCAAATCGCTAGGAACCAATCCTAGTTCTTCTTTCTCTGACAGTCCGCCTTATAAAAAAAATCGGTGGTGAAAGATTGGATCTCAATGGGTTGCAGTGGTAATAAGGAAGCTTTATTGACGTGATTTTAAAATCACGTCATTTTAATTCTTATTGCTGTTAAGCTTAAATGCCAAATTATGAAAAATATCCTCGATTATTTAGGAAGCCCAAAGACCGGTCCAAAGGCCGGGACGTCGTTCAGCCTAGGCCCGCTTTTTTCGCTTAGCTTTCTGGTTACAATTGGAATAGGGAATGTGTCCGGGCAAGCGGACCATGGAGCGGGAGGGGACATTACAAAGTGCCCGGTTATGGGGCCGCAGGCGGCGCCTGCAGCACGTCATACAGCGGCTTCAGCGTATGGTAACCGTGACTGGTGGCCCAACCAACTTAACCTCGGGATTCTTCATCAAAACTCAGCCAAGGGAAATCCGGTTGGTGGTAATTTTGACTATGCCGAGGAATTCAAGAAGCTCGATTTGGCGGCTTTGAAAAGAGATCTTACTAGCCTGATGACAGATTCTCAGGACTGGTGGCCAGCAGACTACGGTCACTATGGTCCTTTGTTTATTCGATTAGCCTGGCACAGCGCAGGAACCTATCGGACTTATGACGGGCGTGGGGGTGCTTCTGATGGAACGCAACGTTTTGCCCCTCTTAACAGCTGGCCGGACAATGGGAATCTCGATAAAGCGCGGCGACTTCTTTGGCCAATCAAACAGAAGTATGGTCAAAAAATTTCATGGGCCGACCTCATGATTCTGAGTGGTAACGTGGCTCTTGAGTCCATGGGCTTCAAAACCTTTGGCTTCGGAGGAGGCCGCGCCGATGTGTGGGAGGCGCAGGAAGATATTTATTGGGGCCCAGAAAGTGAGTGGTTGGCAAAGAAGCGCTACGATGATGGAAAGCTTGCTAACCCTCTCGCGGCGGTTCAGATGGGTTTGATTTATGTGAACCCCCAGGGTCCTGACGGCAACCCCGATCCTCTCGCCTCGGCTAAACAGATTCGTGAGACCTTTGGTCGCATGGGAATGAATGACGAGGAAACGATCGCCCTCATTGCTGGGGGACACACCTTTGGTAAAGCTCACGGAGCGCATAGCCCTGAAGGGAATGTTGGGCCTGAGCCAGAGGCTGCTCCTTTAGAAGAACAGGGATTAGGTTGGAAGAATAGCAAAGGGAAAGGTAACGGCGTTGATACTATTACAAGTGGGCTTGAGGGAGCTTGGACTAGCACCCCAGCCCAGTGGTCACATAGCTACTTTGCCAACATGTTTGCTTACGATTGGGAGCTCACTAAAAGCCCGGCAGGTGCCAAACTTTGGGTTCCAAAAGGAGGTGCGGCTGCCGGAACAGTGCCTGATGCTCATGATCCCAAGAAACGTCACGCTCCGGTGATGTTCACTTCGGATCTCGCGTTGAAGCTTGACCCGATCTACGGACCAATATCGAAGCGCTTTCTTGAGAAGCCCGATGAGTTCGCAAAAGCTTTTGCTAAGGCTTGGTATAAGCTTACTCACCGTGACATGGGGCCAATTACGACTCATCTCGGTGATGAGGTCCCTGTAGCTCAGGTTTGGCAGGATCCCGTTCCCAAGGTTGATCACCCAGTGATTGGTGAGGCTGAAATTAAATCGCTCAAAGCCAAGTTGCTTGATTCGGGGCTAACTCATTCACAACTGATCTCGACAGCCTGGGCTTCGGCCTCGACCTTCCGAGGAAGCGATAATCGTGGCGGTGCTAATGGGGCGCGAATTCGGCTTGCTCCCCAAAAGGGATGGGCCGTAAATCAGCCTGAGCTACTAGTCAAAATCCTTCCAGTCCTCGAAAAGTTGCAGAGCGAATTCAATGCTTCGGCAAGCGGTGGCAAGAAAGTCTCGCTCGCAGATCTGATTGTCCTAGGCGGTTCAGTTGCAGTCGAAGCTGCAGCCAAGAAGGCAGGTCACGAGATTGCCATTCAGTTTGTTCCGGGAAGGACAGACGCGAGTCAGGAGATGACTGATATTGAGTCCTTTGCCGTCCTTGAGCCTAAGCAGGACCCTTTCCGTAACTTTCTCGGAAGAACTTTGGATCGTCCCGCTCCCGAGATGCTTATTGATCGTGCCCAGCTTCTTACTTTAACAGCCCCTGAGATGACGGCTTTGGTTGGGGGCCTTCGTGTTCTCGATACTAATGTGGGCTTTCCTGGTCTGGGTGTTTTCACTGATGAGCCCGGGTCTTTATCGAATGACTTCTTCGTCAATCTTCTCGACATGGGAACCGAGTGGAAGGTCTCGCCGATGTGTAAGCACTTCTATGAAGGTCGTGACCGCGGAACGGGTAAGGTGAAATGGACCGCTTCATCAGTTGATCTTGTCTTCGGCTCAAACTCGCAGCTGCGCGCTATTGCAGAGGTTTACGGGAGTATGGATGGTGAAAAGAAGTTTGTAGCGGATTTCGCTGCGGCGTGGACAAAGGTCATGAATCTGGATCGATTTGATCTTGAGGAGTAGGCGAAGCTTACGATCAAGGCTTCCAAAGCTCGGGGTTTTTCTCCGAGCTTTTTTCGTCTTGAAGTGATTATAAAGACCCGAGTGATTGTCTGCTGAATTCTATTGTAAGTGCCTATGGCGCTTGACCAATTCTTCAAATATGATGAGGGATAATCAGAGATTTTTTTAGTTTTCATCGACTTCTATCAATAGAGTTACTTATTTCACATAGATGCATGAAGATATCGAAAAAGTGCTGATCGCTGAAGAAGTGATCGAGAAGAGACTCGACGTGATCGCGCGAAAAGTTCATGCGGATTTTTCTGGTGAAGATTCACTGCAGGTCGTGGCCCTTTTGAAGGGAGCTTTCGTTTTTATGGCAGATCTGTTGCGGAGGGTTCCCTTGAGACTTGAGGTCGAATGTCTGAATGTTGCGAGTTATCATGGCGGAACTGAGAGTTCTGGGCAGGTTGATTTCCTTGATCGCAAACTACCCGACGTAAATGGTCGCTGTGTTCTTTTGATTGATGATATTCTTGATACTGGTCGGACTTTGGCAGCGGTGACAGAGAAGCTCCGCGAAATGGGTGCAAGGGAAGTGAAGACTTGTGTCTTACTTACAAAAGATAAGAAACGCGCCCAAGAGGTAGAGGCGGATTATTCAGGCTTTGAAATTGGGGATGAATTCGTGGTTGGATACGGCCTCGATTTCAACGGGAAGTACCGTAATTTACCCTACGTCGGTGTCCTTCATCCTTCAGTGATTTCCTCATGAAATGTTCTGTTATTCGAGAAATTGATTCCCTTGATCGAATTGCCCGATCAGAGGGGCAGCTGAGCTGTGCTGTCGTTCAGGGCTTGGATTTGCGCGAGGCGAATCTTCCGTGGACAGAGTTGGACTGTGATGGGGCGGTTTTTCTTGGCTGTCGTTTCCCTGCTGAGGTTTCAGTTTGTGATTTAATGTATAAGGGGGCTCTGGTTTTCCCTGAGTTTTCCGATTTACCCTTTAATCCCTATCGTCCCGAACTTTATACCCGCGAAGAGCTCATGGAAGGCTGGACACAGGAAGATGATAAGAGCATCGACAAGGAGATCTATGATCACTTCGTGAAACACGGGAAAAAGAATCCGGATATTATCGAGGCATTAGCGGAACGACTTCACGACCATGCGATTGATGATGGCTTAACTGATCTTCTTGAAGGTCGTGTTGAGAAAGATGGGGTGAAGAAAGTGGTCGCGATCATGGGGGGGCACAGCACCGGGCGTAACGATTTAGCTTTTAGAAAAGTCGCTCATCTGGCCCGAGAGTTAACCGCTGCTGGCTACTTTATTGCGAGCGGTGGTGGTCCGGGAATCATGGAGGCTGCTAACCTAGGGGCATACCTTGCTAGTATTAATGAAGTTGAGTTGGATGCTATTCTTGATGACCTCTTGATTGCTCCCAATTATACCGATGGCGGATATATCGAAGCAGCTAATCGCGTTATTGAAAGGTATCCGACCGGGCATTCTAGCCTCGCGATCCCGACTTGGTTTTACGGTCATGAGCCGACCAATATGTTCGCAAACCACATCGCGAAGTATTTCTCAAATAGCATTCGTGAAGACGGACTTCTCGCGATCGCGCGATATGGAATCATCTTCGCTCCCGGCCGCGCTGGAACAACACAGGAAATTTTTCAGGATGCCTGTCAAAACCATTACGCCAGCTACCAAGAAGTGAGCCCAATGGTCTTTCTGGGGACTGAACGATACACTCAGGAGACGCCATTGTGGGAGGCTATTCAGAGTCTCTCGGAAGGACGTCATTACCATGAGATGCTTCTCCTGAGCGATGATGTCGAAGAAGTGGTGTCCTTTATCAAAGACCATCCTCCGGAGCCCAGCGATGGGGTTACTTCGACGAAGGTTTCTTCTTAGGCTTTGTCGGTTGAGTCTGTAAAATAGACCTTTCCTGATCGCGTAATTTGCTCAGTGCGGTATTTAGTCCTTCTATGAGTTACACACGTCGTCATTTGCTGCAGGGGAGTCTGGCCGGAGGAGCTGCGGGTGTGCTGACAGGTCTTGTTCAGGGGCAGGAAAGTTCTGGGGCGAAAACGATCCGTAAAAAGCCGCGAGGTGTGATTTTTTGCGTTTCTGATGGAATGAGTCAGGGAGTTCTCTCGATGACTGAGGCATTTTCAAATCAGCTGCGAGGTAAAGGAACCTCTTGGTGGGAATTACTAGCCGGAGGTGAAGCGGTTCTCGGCTTAATGGATACGGCCTCCTCGAGCTCTATGGTCACAGACTCGGCTGCTGCTTCTTCAGCTTGGAGTTCTGGGCAACGAGTGCCAAATGGACAGATTAATTTTGATGAAAATGGAAAACGGCTAGAGTCGATCGGTGAGACTCTCGAGAAGGAGCGAGTCAGGCTCGGCTTAGTTTCTACGGCAAGTATTACCCATGCTACGCCGGCGGGTTTTGCGTCCTCAGTCCTCAAGAGGGGACAAGAAGATGCGATCGCTACTCAGTATCTAAATCGGGTCGACGTGATCTTAGGAGGAGGCTCCAGGTTTTTTGACCCTAAAACACGGCGAGACAAGAAAGATCTTTTTGGGAGCTTTGCGCGTGAAAAATATGATGTTGTGCAATCACGGGCGGATCTTTTGAAATCAAAATCGCGCAAGATGTTGGGAACCTTTGCCCCAGGATATATTCCTTACACAATCGATCGTGATCAGAACAAGGAGATGCAGAAGGTGGTTCCGACTCTTGCCGAAATGAGTCAAGCAGCGTTATCTCGTTTCCTTGATGATGATGCCTCTTTCTTGCTTCAGATCGAAGGGGCCAGAATTGATCATGCGGCCCACAAGAATGATATCGGTGCAATTTTGCACGAGCAGATGGCATTTGACGATGCGGTTGCCAAAGTTCTGGCCATGACGGGTGGCCGCGATGACATCCTTGTCGTTTTGACAAGCGATCACGGTAATGCTAATCCCGGGTTGAATGGAACCGGGGCAGGCTATCGTCAGACCGATGAATCGTTTTCTAAAATCGCCAAAATTAAAGGTTCCGCTGAATTTTTCCTTCAGCGTTGGCAACAGACTCAAACGAAATCGGCAGGGGGGCTGGGAAAGCTGATGGAGGCGATTTATGGGTTTAAGCCTTCATCTCAGGAGTTGGAAGCTCTTATGGACCGTTGTGCCGGGAAGAAGGTGACTGAATGGAGCAATCAACTCTCTAATCCGGTCGGCTTACTGGGGCAAATTGTCGGTAACGTGACCGGGGTGGGTTGGACCGGAATCTGCCACACCTCTGACCCTACCCAGCTCACCTCTATTGGGCCGGGTGCCGGGGAGTTTTCTGGTCTCGTTAGAAATGATTCAGTCCGAGATCGCCTTCTCGGGCTTCTCTTGTGATCGCGGATTTGGTTTCCCTTCTTGCTCTTTGAGGGTGTCTTCTCCATCTTCGTAGGAACTCGTTTTAAAACCATGATCAACAAACGTCGTCACTTCCTCAAATCTACTCTCGCCGCTGGTGTTGCGCCTTTTATTTCCGGTGGAATCGCTGGTGCACAAATCATCGGAGCGAACAACCGCCTCCGCCTTGCCGTCGCCGGACTGAATGGCCGCGGGAAAAGCCATATTGATGGGTTTCTTGGACAAAAGGGGGTCGAGATCGCTTATTTGATTGATCCCGACAAGAAGGTTCTGGCCCAGCGGATGGCTGATCTACGTAAAAAAGTAGAAGGCAAAGGTCTACCCTTTACCACCAAAGGAGTTTCCGATGTGCGTGAAGCTTTAGCTGACAAGAACCTTGATGCCCTTTCGGTGGCCACCCCCAATCACTGGCACTCGCTCATGACGATTTGGGCGGCCCAGGCAGGGAAGCATGTTTACGTTGAGAAGCCGATGAGCCATGACGTTGCGGAAGGAAGAATTTGTGTCGAAGCGCAGCAAAAATACGGGGTTGTCATTCAGCACGGAACGCAGCGTCGCTCCGATGCTGGAATCGCAGGATTAAGTGAAGCGATTCGCGCCGGCAAGTTTGGCCGTCTCAAGATTTCCTACGGCTATTGTTGCAAACCGCGTGGTGGCATCGGCTTTGATAAAGCTTCAGCCCCGCCTAAAAACCTCGACTGGAATCTTTGGCGTGGTCCCGCCCAGATTGATGACTATCACGCGAACTATGCTCACTACGATTGGCATTGGTTTTGGAAGACCGGTAATGGTGACATGAATAACCAAGGAACTCATCAGCTCGACGTCGCGGCTTGGGCTCTCGATGAAGATCAAACGAATCCGACTCGCGTCATGTCGTTGGGTGGCCGTTTTCAATGGAATGACCAAGGCGAAACACCCAATACCATGATGGGGATGGCGGAATATCCAAATGGGCAATGGGCCTTCTTCAATGTCCGTAACGTGAACTACAAAGGTTACGAACGTCAGGTTGAAAATGAATACTACTTCGAAGATGGAGGTCGTATCATTCGCAATAGATACTATGCGCCTGGTTCCAACAAAGGCGAGTCCGTCAAAGTTCCTCAGGGAGATGTCACCCCAGGAGGAAACTGGGGAAGTTTCATCACCGCCTGCCGCGAAGGGAAACCTGAAATGGCGAACGGAAACGTTCTCGAGGCCCATTACGGCTGCGTC
>ENA-ORDA01000595-ORDA01000595.1-marine-metagenome-genome-assembly--contig:-NODE-595-length-35018-cov-4.178787_pt1 | contig 35018 bp, 40 predicted proteins | sample MGYA00237778_ERZ508506 | MGnify/ENA primary metagenome ERZ508506 (study PRJEB26177, sample SAMN06267891) | marine metagenome | isolation source: Monterey Bay, California, USA | place: Pacific... | reverse complement strand
CTTTCCCAAAAACTCAAAAAGCACAGTGTTTATTAACAAATGCACCAAATGAAGTTGATGACAAACAGTTAAGAGAGCTTCATATTAAGACAAGGTTAACAGCTTCTCAAAAAAATGATTAACGGTATTGATCATTACAATCTTCGTTCAGATGAAAAGATGATTGAGACTCTAAAAGACTTCTATATTAATATCGTAGGATTAAAGCTAGGCCATCGACCCCCTTTTAAAAGCAAAGGATACTGGCTTTATGCAAAAGAGAAAGATGTACTTCATCTCAGTTCTTCAAAAGACAATGTTAAAAACCTAACCAATGTAAATTCAACGCTAGACCACGTTTCATTTTCTGCTAGCAATAAAGTTTTCTTTATAGAAATTCTTGAAAGAAAGAATATTCCCTTCAAGGAGAGGTACATTCCTGAAATTAATATTGAACAATTATTTTTTAAAGACCCTGCTGGCAACGGGATTGAATTAATTTTTTTAGATAAATCTTAAAGAGAGGTTGATATGAAAAGTTATAAAAAGGAATTGTGGTTTAATGCACCAGAAAGAATGCACTTTACTAATATTACGCCTGAAGTGAATTCATGTTTAGCTGAAAGTGGAATCCAAGAAGGGCTTGTATTAGTGAATGCAATGCATATTACGGCGAGTGTTTTTATTAACGACGATGAATCAGGCTTACATCATGACTATAAAAAATGGCTTGAGGAATTAGCACCCCATGAGCCATTGAGTCATTATAGACATAATGATACTGGTGAAGATAATGCCGATGCACATATTAAAAGACAGGTCATGGGCAGAGAGGTGGTTGTTGCCATTACAGAAGGAAAGCTCGATTTTGGTCCATGGGAACAAATCTTCTATGGTGAATTTGACGGAAGAAGAAAGAAAAGAGCCTTAGTTAAAATAATCGGTGAGTAGTTTAATTTTGAATAAAAATTTCTAGTTGACTGATTAAATCTTTTTGGTGGCTAATCATTTCTTTCACAAGATCTCCTTGAGAAACCATCCCAATAATTTTATTTCCTTTAAGGATTGGAATATGACGAACTTTTTTTTCTGTCATAATTTCTAAGCCTTTTTCAAATGAGTCCGATGGGTCTAAGAATAAAACTTTTTTGGTCATAATGTCTTTAACTAGCGTTTCGTTTGACGATTTTTTGTGGAGAATGATTTCACGAGCATAATCTCTTTCGGAAACGATTCCTACCATCTTTTCTTTGTCTGTCACTAACAAGGCACCAATTTTATATTCCGCCATAACTATTAGTGCTTCTAAGACCGTTTGATCCGGAGATATTGTCAGTAGCTCTTTAATATTTTTTGTATCAATTACTTGCTTTAATGTTTTCATTAAAATGTATTTCAACAAAGTTAAAAAAATAGCATAACTAAATTATCAGTTTTAAGCAAAATTGTTAAAAATTTCAAAGTTTAAACAAATCTACTTCCTTGAAGGATTAAGTTTACTGATAAACTATAACCAATAAAATATTTAGATAGGATTGAGTATGGCAGGGCATTCAAAGTGGGCAAATATTCAGCATCGTAAGGGAAGACAGGATGCCAAGAGAGGAAAAATTTTTACGAAGTTAGTAAAGGAAATTACTGTCGCTGCAAGATTAAGTGGAGGAGATATTAATTTTAATCCGAGATTAAGGTCTGCAGTAACAACTGCTAAAGAACAAAGTATGCCGGCTGAAAATATTACAAGGGCAATAAAAAAAGGAACTGGAGAATTAGAAGGCGTTAATTACGAAGAGATTAGGTATGAAGGTTATGGTATCAGTGGAGTGGCAATTATTATCGATTGTTTAACAGACAATAAAGTGCGTGCAGTAGCTGATGTGAGACACGCTTTATCAAAAAATGGGGGCAACTTAGGCACTGATGGATCTGTTTCATTTTTATTCAAACATTGCGGTAGCATCTTCTATGCTCCTTTAGATGATAATGAAGCACTCATGGATGAAGCAATTAATTTAGGGGCAGAAGATGTCATTATTAATGACGATAAAAGTGTAGAGATTATTACCGCTCCAAACGACTTTACTAAAATAAATGAAGGGCTTGAAAAATTAGGTTTTAAAAAAGAATTGGCTGAGTTAACAATGAAGGCAGAAAATGAAATCAATTTAAAAGGTGATGACGCTTCGAGGATGCAAAAAATATTAGATATTTTAGAGGATTTAGATGATGTTCAGGAAGTCTATACAAATGCAAATTTTGAAGAATAACTGATCCTTGATTACGATCTTAGGAATTGATCCAGGTTTAAGAGTTACTGGCTATGGCGTTATTCATCAGGAAAAACAAAATTATATATACGAATCAAGTGGAACAATCAAAACAACTAAACAAGATCTTGATTTAGCCGCAAGAATTAAAATTATAGTTCAAGGGATTGATGAGGTGATTGAAAAGTTTAACCCTAGTATTGTTGCAATTGAAAAAGTGTTCGTAAATACTAACCCTCAGTCTACGCTTTTACTTGGTCAGGCTCGAGGTGCTGCAATAGCAGCAATTGTATCTAAAGACATTAATATTTTCGAGTATACAGCCCTACAAATCAAAAAATCTGTAGTAGGGAATGGCCATGCAGATAAACTTCAAGTGCAGACTATGGTGCAAAGGTTACTAAAGTTACCTTCACTCCCTGGACCAGATTCAGGAGATGCGCTCGCTTGTGCTATTTGTCATGCTAATATTAGTGATTCACTTGGAAGACTAGGGGTAGGTAACCGAATGAAATCAGGCAGAATAATATGATTGGCCGTATTCAAGGTAAGATTTTAGAAAAAATCCCCCCACATATCTTGGTTGACTGCAATGGCGTTGGTTATGAAATAGAGGTCCCGATGACAACCTTTTATGATTTGCCGGAAGTCGGAAGTGAAGTAGTGTTGCTGACACATTTTCTTGTCAGAGAAGACGCACAATTATTATTTGGTTTCGCAACAGATCAAGAAAGGATAATCTTTAGAAAATTGCTAAAAGTTAATGGTATTGGTGCTAAAGCATCATTATCAATTTTAGGTGGAATGACAGTCAATGAGTTGACGCATTCGATTCAAACCCAAGATGTAAATTCATTAACAAAGATACCAGGTGTTGGGAAAAAAACAGCGGAAAGATTAATTTTGGAACTTAAAGATAAATTCTCAGATACAGAGTTTGCGGCTTCAAAAAATCAAGGATCATCTCAGTTAAGTGACATTCAAAATGCTTTATTGGCTCTGGGATATAATCAGAAAGATATATTAACTGTAACAAAAGATTTAGGTGAAAATATCACAGTAAATGATGGGATCAAACAGGCTTTAAAATTATTATCAAATTAAATTATTAAAATAGGTAAAAAATGATTGAACCTGATCAGTTTAAAAATAGTGAAGCTGTAAGCGGTGAGGAAGAAAATTTTGAGCGGGCATTAAGGCCTAAGGATTTAGTAGACTACGTTGGCCAAGAAAAAATAAGAGAGCAGTTAGAAATCTTCATAGGCGCTGCAAAAAAAAGGAAAGAACCCCTAGACCATCTTCTTTTATTTGGACCCCCGGGACTAGGAAAAACGACGTTAGCACATATTGTTGCTAATGAAATGGGTGTAAATCTCAAACAAACTTCAGGTCCTGTTCTAGAGAAAACTGGTGACTTAGCGGCATTATTATCAAATCTAGAAGCTAATGATGTCCTGTTTATAGACGAAATACATCGTATTTCTCCTGTTATAGAAGAGATTCTTTACCCAGCAATGGAAGACTATCGATTAGACATTATGATTGGTGAAGGCCCCTCTGCGAGGTCTGTAAAATTAGAATTACCTCCATTTACCCTGATTGGAGCGACAACAAGAGCTGGAATGTTAACCAATCCTCTTCGTGATAGATTTGGGATTGTTTCTCGTCTTGAATTTTATACAAATGATGAGTTAGCTAAAATTGTTTTAAGAAGTGCGGGGCTCCTTGAAACAACTATTGATAAAAAAGGCTCTTCAGAGTTAGCAAAACGCTCCCGAGGAACGCCTAGAATCTCGAATAGATTGCTCAGAAGAGTAAGGGATTATGCAGATATTAAAGCAGAGGGTGAAATTAATGAAAAAATAGCCAACCAAGCATTGAAAATGTTAGATGTTGATTTAATTGGGTTAGATTTTATGGACCGTACTTTTTTAAAGGCGATTATTGAAAAGTTTTCTGGAGGGCCTGTGGGTTTAGATAATTTAGCTGCTGCTATTGGAGAAGAAAAAGAGACAATAGAGGATGTGATAGAGCCTTATCTAATTCAGCAGGGTTTTTTGATGAGAACGCCAAGAGGAAGAGTGGCGACACCACAAACGTATAAACATTTTGGAATTACGATGCCTAAAAATAATAATGAGAACTTATGGTAAGCCATTTACCATTTAAATGGAGTGTAAGAATCTACTTTGAAGATACAGACAGTGGGGGTGTTGTTTATCACTCAAATTATCTTAAGTTTATGGAGCGTGCAAGGACAGAATGGCTCAGAAGTCTTCACTTAAACCAAGCAGACTTAAAAAAAAAGGATAAAATAATGTTTGTGGTAGCAAACGTTAATATAGATTATAAAAAAGCAGCACGCTTTAACGATGAACTTGACATTGAAACTTCTCTAGATAAGATTGGCGCATCTAAGGTAGATTTAACTCAAAATATAATGAAGAATTCAGAGCTTTATACTTCAGCCAAAGTAAGCATTGCTTGTATACATTCTGAGACTTTTAAACCCCAAAGAATTCCAAAATTAATAAAACAACAAATGGAGATATTATGACTATAGGTAGTGACTTATCCTTTTTTTCATTAATCTGGGATGCAAGTCTCCCTGTTCAAGCTGTCATGCTTATCTTAGTAATTGCATCTATGGCCTCTTGGAAAATTATTTATCTTAAGATTAAAACACTAAAAATGGCAGAGCAAAATACGGATGACTTTGAGAAAATTTTTTGGTCAGGCGGTAGCTTAAGCAACCTATATGAGTCAGTAAGTGTCAAATCACCAAAAGACATACTTGGATTACCTGTCATATTTAAAGCTGGTTATAAAGAGTATATGTCAAATAAAAATACAGGTGCTCTTGATAAAAAAAGCGTTGAAAGTGTCAGGAGGGCAATGAGTGCGACATATAACAGAGAGGTTGATACACTAGACAGACATTTACCCTTTTTGGCATCTGTTGGATCAGTCAGCCCCTATATAGGTCTTTTTGGAACAGTTTGGGGAATTATGAATGCATTTATTGGACTGGCAAATGTGGCGCAAGCCTCTTTAGCTCAGGTGGCCCCTGGGATTGCAGAAGCATTAATTGCGACAGCAATTGGATTATTTGCAGCAATACCTGCAGTCATCGCATACAACAAGTTTGCCTCTAAAGTCGATAGAATTTCAATTAGGTATGAAAGTTTTATGGAGGAATTTATCAACATCATGGATCGTAAAGGATAGTTTCATGAGAAAAAGAAGGATGATGGATCAAATCAATGTGGTGCCATACATTGATGTAATGTTAGTTTTATTGGTTATTTTTATGGTCACGGCACCCATGACAAATCCAGGCGTTGTTGAGCTACCAAAAGTAGGACAGTCGTTGAAGCAAAAAAGTAATCCAATCGTTATATCCATTAAAAAAAATTCAAAAATTGAAGTCAATGGCAAGTCATACAAAAAAGATTCATTATTAGTGCTGTTGAAACAGAAATTAGAGAAAGATCCAGCTCAATCTATTGTTATTGCTGCAGATGAGAAAGTTAAATATGGCGCAGTAATTTCACTAATGGACTTATTAAAGCAAAATGAATTTAACAAAGTAGGTTTACTACTTAAACCTGAATAATTAAATGAAATTTTTAAAGTTGGAAAATAATGATGAATTGCAGGCTAATTTATTTTCATTCGCAATTCACCTAGCACTTTTTTTAGTTATGATTTTTTCTGTCGGATGGCAAACAAAAACACCATACTATGGCGAGGTAGAGCTCTGGGATAGTGTTCCGGTTCAAAAAAAAATAAATAAAACTCAAGCAACCCCTAAGAAAAAAATTAAACAAAAACAAAATACTAAGGTTCAGAAATCTGCTGAAGCAAAAGCAAAGGCAAAGGCTCAAAAGGAAGCGGATATAAAATTAAAGAAAAAGAAAGCCGCTGAAAAAAGAGCTGCTGAAAAGAAAGCAAAAAAATTAAAAAAACAAAAGGCAATTAAAGAGCTTAAAAAAAAGGTATTGAAACAAGAAAAAATAGACAAATTAAAAAAAGAAATGCTTGAAAAGGAAAAAGTGGAGCGCTTACAACAACAGATCATTGAGCAACAAAAGATAGAAAAGATGCAGGCTGAATTAAGAGAAAGTGAACTAAAGCAACAAAAAAAACCTGCTCTTGAAGGCGAAAATGAAGTCAAGGGAGGAGTAAATACTGGTGAATTGAATAAGTATAAACTTCTTATTCAACAAAAAATTCAACAAAATGTAAATCAACAACTATGTGGGTTGGATTATATTACTTTAGAATTTAGAATAAGTTTAATGCCGACAGGTGAGTTACTTGGACAACCTAAAATGACCAAATCAAGTAATATTAATAGTTGTGATGATGCTGTTGAAAGAGCAATAATCCAGTCACAACCACTCCCTCTTCCAAAAGATAGTGGTTTATTTAGTAAATTGAAAAATTTAGAGTTGAAATTTCATCCAAACGGAGTCGAATAGTTAAATGAATAAGTTTTTACACATTATTTTTGCTGGATTTTTATTTTTTTCATCAAGCGTAATTCATGCGCTTGAAGTAATTGAAATTTTGGGTGGAAAGGCTAGCCAAATTCCAATTGCAGTGATGCCGTTCAAAAGTTTTGGAGCACAAAAAGATATTGGCAAAATCAACTCAGTCATCAAAGGTGATTTAGGAAGATCAGGCTTATTTTATCCGCTTGATACTCGAGGTGTAGTAGCATCACCTAATAGCGATAAAGAGGTAAATTTTTCACAGTGGAAGAGTTTAGAGGCACAGTTTTTAATCATTGGTAGGATTGATTTTATTCAAAAAGAACAAATTAAAGTTAGTTGGAGCCTTATTGATATTTATAAACAACAAACAGTATTAAGTGGTGAGTATGTAGGTAAAAACAATCAAATTCGTGCCATTGGGCACAAAGTATCAGATAAGGTTTATGAAAGATTGACGGGAAGTAAGGGTGTTTTTCATACAAAAATCGCTTTTGTTGAAAAATATAATAATCAAAAATTTAAACTCAATATCGCTGATTATGATGGCTATAACATTACAACTTTATTAGATTCAAAAATGCCGATTATTTCACCAAGGTGGTCACCTGATGGAAAAAAGATTGCTTATGTTTCCTTTGAAAAAGAAAAGCCAGTTATTTATATTCAGGAAATTGCAACGGGTAAAAGAAAGCTTCTCGCAAATTTTAAAGGTAATAATAGTGCACCTGCTTGGTCACCTGATGGAAAAAGATTAGCTATTGTTTTGACATACAGCACAAATTCACAAATTTATTTGATAAATACAGACGGTTCCGATGTAAAGAGACTAGTTCGATCAAGGTCAATTACTACTGAGCCATCATGGTCACCTGATGGAAAAGAAATCTATTACACATCAAATCAGGGGGGCGGACCTCAAATATATAAGTTTAATCTTGAGTCATCTGAAGTAAGTAGAGTGACTTTTGAAGGAAAATATAATTTATATCCGAGCTTATCTTATGATGGAAAACTACTTTTGTACTTAACTCAGGATCAGGGTAAATTTAAAGTGGCTCTTCAAAACCTTCAATCTAACCAAGTACTCAAGTTAACTAAAGGCCCACTAGATGAGGCACCAGTTTTTGCTCCAAACGGACATATGGTATTATTTGTTTATAAAAACTATGGAAAAACCACAAAAATTGGTACAGTATCAATAAATGGGTTAAAAATTGATCCCTTGCCATTAGGCAGCAGACAAGTTCAAGAACCTGCTTGGGGACCAATTAAAAATTAAATAAATAAAAAAAGGGGAAAAAAGGTGAAAAAATCAATATTATTAACAGCACTTTTAGGCGCACTACTTGCTGGCTGTGCTTCGACAGAGCTCCAAGAGTCACAACCATTAAATCCACCACAACCAGAATTACAGTCAATGCAAGCTGATGATAATCAAGGAACAGCATATACATCACCTGATTTAAATCTTCAAGAATTAAGAGGCAATCCACTTTTAGCAAAAGATAAAAGAGGTATTTACTTTGACTTTAATAAGTACGTAGTTAAGCAAGAATATATGGAAGTTATTCAAGCGCATGCTAAATACTTAAATGAAACACCTGCAGCTAATATGAAAATCCAAGGGAATACGGATTACCGTGGCTCTCATGAATATAATCTATCTCTTGGACAAAAAAGAGCTGTAGCTGTAAAAGAAGCACTTAATTCATTTGGAGTGGATGATTCTCAAATCGAAACAGTAAGCTATGGTAAGGAATATGCTAACTTAGATTGTGTTGAACAAAACTCATGTGGAGAAGATAGACGAGCAGACATTGTCTACACAGTAGAGTAAAACTGCTGAATGAAACGCTATTTATGGGTTGGTCTTTTATTGCTCTCAAATTCTGTTTATGCATTATTTGAGGATGAGGGAGCAAGAAAAAAATTAAATGAAATACAAGACCAACTCAATGCGCTTCAAAGCTCAATTGAGTTTCAATTAAATGAAAAATTTACTAATTTCGAAAAAAGCAACAAGGTAGACCCGAAATTAATTAATAGCCTTTCCGAACGAATAAATACCCTTTTTGATGACCTTTCTAAGTTAAGAGGTGAAGTTGAAGTCTTAACTTATGCATTACAAACATCAGAAGAGCGCCAAAAAGTTTTATATAAAGAATTAAATGAGCGTTTACAAAAAATTGAAGATAGTGCGCTGAAAATAGAAAATAATGTAAATTCAGCAGAATCTACTTCAAATAACCAACCCTTAACTCAAAACAACCTTATTATTCAAGAAGAAGAAGTACTTCCTGAAATCGCTCCTGAACCAATTCCGCAGGCAGCTGATCTCCCACCACTAGTAGATAAAAATATAGAATATCAGGAATTTGAAGATGCGAAAAAGCTTATAACAGCTACTAAATACAAAGAAGCCTTTGATGCGCTTGATAAATTTGTTGTTAACTATCCTAGTTCAGAATTATTACCTGAGGCTAAGTATAATTTAGGATATACACAATTTGCATTAAGAAACTATAAAGCAGCAATCAATACATTTAATAAAATAGTTTTGGAGTACCCTGATAATCCGATAGCACCCAACAGCTTATACCAAGTATCAAACTCTCAAATCCAATTAACAAGAATCACAAAAGCAAAACAAACCCTTAGAACTTTGATAAAAAAATATCCAAATGCTGATATTATTTCGAGTGCCAAAAAGAGACTTAAGGATTTAGAATCAATTAAATTATAAATTCTGGGTTTTAATCAAGTGACCTCTCTTAAAATAAACGAAATTTTCTTTTCACTTCAGGGGGAAAGCTCGCGTATAGGTTTTCCCACTATATTTATTCGTTTAACTGGGTGCCCAATGAGGTGTAAATATTGTGATACTGCTTACGCCTTCCATGGCGGAAAAAATATGTCACTTGATGAAATACTTAAAGATATTTCTCAATATAAAACTAAATATGTAACAGTGACAGGGGGTGAGCCTCTTGCTCAAAAGCCTTGTTGGGAACTTTTAAAAAAACTTTGTGATAATGATTATCAGGTTTCACTAGAGACTGGAGGTGCTTTAAGTATTGAAGGTATTGATGAAAGGACAAAAGTTATTCTTGATATCAAAACGCCAGATTCTGGCGAGCACTTAAAAAACGATAGAAAAAATCTTGCTTTAATAAATAATAAGGACGAAATAAAATTTGTTCTCTCAAGTAGAGAAGACTATGAATGGGCAAAAACATTTATTAAAGAAGAAAATTTAATTGATAAAGCACCAATAATTTTTTCACCTGTGTACGAAAATTTATCTTATGAGAATCTATCAGAGTGGATTCTAGAGGATAATCTAACTGTTAGATTTCAGGTGCAACTACATAAAATAATTTGGGGAGAAAAAAAAGGTGTCTAAGAAGGCGATAATACTGTTATCTGGAGGCCTAGATTCAGCGACAACTTTAGCAATCGCGAAAGAAAATAATTATGAGTGTTATGCGTTAAGTGTAAATTATCATCAACGTCATAACTATGAATTAATAGCGGCAAAAAAAATTGCAAAATATTTTTCAGTTAAGGATTTAAAAGAAGTTGAAATTGATTTAAGTTGGTTAAATAATTCGGCATTAACGAATAATTCTCTTAGTATCCCTGAAAATTTATCCACCGGTATACCTATTACTTATGTGCCTGCAAGAAATACTATTATGATGTCACTTGCTATGGCTTGGGCAGAGTCAATAGACTGTACAGATATATTTATTGGTGTGAACGCTGTAGATTACTCAGGCTATCCTGACTGTAGAGAAGAATACATCAGTAGTTTTCAAAAAATGGCGAATTTAGCAACAAAAAAAGCGGTTGAGGGAGATTTAGTAAAAATACATACTCCATTAATTAAGCTTTCAAAAAAAGAAATTATTCTTAAAGGAATTGAGTTAGGTGTTGATTATTCTCTTACAATTTCATGCTACCAGGTAAGTTCTGAAGGTTTGGCATGTGGTAAATGTGATTCTTGTCGTTTGAGAAAGGCTGGGTTTGAAAATGCAGGTCTTCCTGACCCAACGAAATATTTATAAAAAATCAATAATTTAATTTGCCAAATGTAGCTAAAATAGCGTAAAATTTCCGCCTTTCTGTAAATAAATTAAATAAAGAGATTTCGATTATGGTAGTTATTAGACTTTCAAGAGGTGGATCCAAAAAAAGACCTTACTTTAATGTTGTAGTTGCTGAGTCAAGCAAAAAAAGAGATGGAAGATTTATTGAGCGCGTAGGTTTTTATAATCCTAGTGCAAGAGAAGGGTCTGAAACGCTTAGGTTAGAGTCTGAAAGAATTGAATATTGGCAATCAAACGGCGCGCAACTTTCTGAGACTGTTAATAGAATAGTAAAGTTAAATGCAAAAGGTCCTGATGGACTTGTTGCCATGAAAAAGAAAGATGAAGCTAAAGCATTGGCAAGAAAAAATAAGAAAGCCGCTGACAAAGCAGCTAAAGTAGAAGAGGCAGTATCAGCTGAGGAAGAGGCTCCAAAAGAAGAAGCCGCAGCTCCAAAAGAAGAAGCTCCTAAGGAAGAGGCTCCAAAAGAAGAAGCCGCAGCTCCAAAAGAAGAAGCTCCTAAGGAAGAGGCTCCAAAAGAGGCTGATGATAAATAATTAAATTGATGTAATCTTTTTTATGAAAGAAGATTATTTAGTAATGGGGCAGCTGGTTGGATCCTTTGGAATAAAAGGTTGGATTAAAGTAAAAGTTTTTACAGAATTAGTTGAAACATTAGAAAATTATAAACAATGGTTTATATCATCTGATGAGAAAAATTGGTCTAGTTTATCTGTTGAAAGCATCAAAGTTAGTCAAAATAGAATGATGGTAAAGTTTGAAGGTATTAATGATAGAACAGTAGCAGATGGATATAGGAATTATTGGGTAGGCGTTTTAAAAAAGTCTTTACCAAAGTTAACTGATAATAAGTTTTATTGGGATGATTTAATTGGATGCGAAGTCCATAATACTGATGGATTATTATTTGGAAAATTAACAGGGTTTATAGAAACAGGCGCAAATGATGTTCTTGTTGTTGAGGGAGAAAAAAAAAGATTAATTCCCTACACAAAAATGACTGTTAAAAAAATAGAATTGAAGCAACAACAGATAATTGTTGATTGGGATGAAAGCTTCTAAAATATTTTTAATAGATTTAGTAACGCTAATGCCTGAAATGTTCGGGGCATTAACTAATTTTGGTGTTGTTGGTAGGGGATTTAAAGAAAGATTTGTTGATATTAATTTTATAAATCCTAGAAATTTTGCAACAGATACCCATAAGACCATAGATGATAGAGCTTATGGCGGTGGTCCAGGAATGGTAATGATGGCTGACCCTTTGATTAAATCAATTGAATCAGCAAGAGCTAAAGAAAAAAGTTTAGGCATAAAAAGGCGTAAGGTAATCCATTTAACGCCTAAAGGCTCTAGATTAAAACATGAAAAAGTAAAAGAGCTATCGAATGAAGAAGGATTAATATTGATAGCTAGCAGATATGAAGGCGTAGATGAGCGTCTAAATAAATGGATTGATGAAGAGATTTCGATTGGAGATTTTGTTACAAGTGGGGGAGAATTTCCGGCAATGTTATTAATGGACGCATTGATTAGGCAAATCCCTGGGGTATTAAATGATATAGAGTCAGTAAATCAAGACTCCTTTGTAAATGGATTGCTTGACCACCCTAGCTTTACAAGGCCCGAGTCAGTAAGAGGATTGAAGGTACCAGATATTTTATTGTCTGGTGATCATGAAAAAATTAGAATTTGGAGATTAAAAGAGTCACTTAAAGAAACGAAGTTAAAAAGACCCGATTTATTAATTAATAAATCACTTACAAAAGAAGAGTCTCGGCTGCTTAAAGAAATCGAACAAGAGCAGGAACAAGGCTAAATAATAAAAAGGAAAAAGGTTTATGGTAGATATAATTAAAACACTTGAAAATGAAGAGATTGCCAAACTTGGAAAATCAATCCCAAAATTTGATGTAGGAGATACAGTAGCTGTTGGTGTTAAGGTGGTTGAAGGAAATCGAAAACGTATACAGATATTTGAAGGTGTTGTAATCGCACGAAGAAACAGAGGTCTAAATTCATCATTTATTGTTAGAAAGATTTCTTCTGGTGAGGGGATTGAAAGAACCTTTCAGCTTCACTCACCTTTGATTGACAATATTAAGGTTGTTAGAAGAGGTGATGTAAGAAGGGCAAAATTATTTTATCTCAGAGATCGTTCAGGTAAATCTGCAAGAATTAGCGAACGTCTAAAGGCTCGCGAGAGTGATAACGAGTTTGAAGCTATCCCTGAAGTAGATCTTCCACAAGAAGATAAAGTCGAAACCGAAGCAAAAGTAGATGAAAGTGCTCCGTCAGAAGATAAAGTCGAAACCGAAGCAAAAGTAGATGAAAGTGCTCCGTCAGAAGATAAAGCATAGTTATAAAAAAATTACTCTCTCAAAAAGCCCCTAAAGGGGCTTTTTTTTGTTCCGTAATAAAGTATTCTAATTAGATAGGTTTAAGTAAAATTGACGTTAAAGGATACAAGGAAGAAATTCATTGCTCGATAAACCAGATAAAAAAAAGAATATCTTAATTGATGAATTTATTGATCATTTGTGGCTTGAGGATGGCTTATCGAAGAATACGCTAAATAGTTATAGATTTGATTTGTATAATTTTATTGATTGGCTAAATCAAAATAAAACATTGGATTTAGAAAGTGTTACTAGATCAGATATTCAACAATATCTGTCATTCAAGTTCCCATTTTCAAAAGCCAGAAGTATTTCAAGACTGCTTTCAACTTTGAGAAGGTTTTATAGGTTTCTATATCGAGAGAAAAAGATAACTAGTGATCCCACCTTGCAAATACAAAAACCAAAAATTCCAAAGTCACTACCTAAAAGTTTAAGTGAGGATGAGGTAGAAAGTTTATTAGACGCACCTGATGTCAATATCGATATTGGGTTGAGAGATAAGGCTATGATTGAACTTTTATATGCCTGTGGACTTAGGGTGACTGAGCTGGTTAATATTCAATTAACAGAATTAAATCTTGTTGATGGCGTTATTCGAGTTACTGGTAAAGGAGATAAAACTCGTTTGGTTCCTATGGGTGAGGAAGCAATGGATCATATTCAGAGATATCTTTCATCAGCAAGGGAAAATATTTTAAAAAATAAAAAATCAAAATATTTATTTGTAACTCACCATGGGCAGTCTATGACTAGACAAACTTTTTGGCACTCATTAAAAAAATATTCTATTATTGCTAATATTAAACAATCTATTTCTCCACACATTTTGCGACATGCATTTGCAACCCACTTAATAAATCATGGAGCAGATTTAAGAGTAGTTCAAATGTTGTTAGGTCATAGCGATATTTCTACAACACAAATATATACTCATGTTGCACGAGAGAGATTAAAGGCAATTCATAAGTCTCATCATCCAAGAGGTTAACTAACGTTCAAGAATGATGCCAACTTGATCAGCATCAGGAAGTATTTTCTGTTTTGCTATTCTAAGTCTAATCTTCTTGAATGGAAAATCATGTTTGAGTTTCTTAATAATTGCTTCACCAAATGGTTCTAAAAGATGAAATTTATGATTATTTGCTATTGTCACTATGGATTCCCTTACTTGCGCATAATCAACTGTTTTTGATATATCATCCGAGTCAAAAATTTGATTACCACTCAGCTCTATATCTATATCAATAATTAATTCTTGTTCGGTAGCTCTTTCCCATTCAAAGTAACCTATCTTAGTATTTACCTTTAGTTTTTGAAGAAAAATATGGTTAGTCATTAATGGATTATGATTTTTGAAATATAATAGTTTATATGATAAATCAGTTATTAATAATCTTGTTTGCTTATTTAGTGGGTTCTGTTTCCTCTGGAATTATTGTTAGTCAAATTTTTAACTTACCTGACCCAAGAACAATAGGATCAAAAAATCCTGGTGCTACTAATGTGATGAGAAGCGGAAATAAAAAAGCAGCGATTTTTACTTTATTGGGGGACTTATTAAAAGCTATATTAGTTTTGGCTATTGCAGAATATTTAGGCTTCAATGATTTAATAATTGTATGCGTCGCACTGGCAGTTTTAATCGGACATATTTATCCTATATTTTATAAATTCCAAGGCGGTAAGGGAGTTGCAACAGCAATAGGAATTTTAATTGCTTTAAATTTTAAATTAGCTTTAATCGTAGCTAGTATTTGGCTATTAGTTTTTGGTATTTGGCGTTACTCCTCATTAGCAGCAATTGTGGCAGCCATTTCAGCTCCTATCATTGCAATCTTTATATTGAGGGATCAATCTTTATACTGTATTGCCTTCACTCTCATTACAATAATAATTCTTATCAAGCACCAGGCAAATATTAAAAAATTACTATCTGGTACGGAATTAAAATTTAAAAAATAGTTAAATTTCAGTGAGCTTCCATCTAGGTTTAACTGAAAATGAATAATTTTCTTTAGGAGGCATATTTAATCTAAGTGACCCAGCAAGTGCAATCATTGCACCGTTATCCGTACAAAAAGTTAAATCGGGAAAAAAGTACTCAAATTCGTTTTGGTTACATTCGGCTATGATCTTCTTTCTTAAGGTTTTATTCGCCCCAACCCCTCCAGAAATGATTACTCTTTTTAAGCCTTCTTGTTTTAATGCTTGGATTGTCTTTTTCACTAAAACATCTGTAATTGAATCCTCAAACGCGTATGCGATGTCAGCTTTTATTTCTTTTGTTAATTTTTTTTGTTTTCTAACTAGGTATAAAACAGCTGTTTTGAGACCACTAAAACTAAAATCAAGACCATTTGAATGCAAGAGTGGTCTTGGTAATTCAAAATGTTTTAATCCCTTTTCGGCTAATTTTGATAGAGCAGCTCCACCAGGGTAGCCTAAACCCAAAAGTTGAGCTGTTTTATCAAAGGCTTCCCCCGCAGCATCATCAAGGGTATCACCTATAATTTTATAGCTACCCAGTTCTTTCACATGTATTAATTGTGAGTGGCCGCCAGAAACTAGTAAGGCAATAAAGGGAAATTTAGGCTTTCTATCTTCGAGCATAGGTGCCAGTAAATGGCCTTCAAGATGATGAATAGGAATAGATCTTATCCCTAATGCACACGCAAGAGACTCAGCTACACTACTTCCAACTAATAGCGCACCAGATAAACCAGGCCCAGATGTGTAAGCGATTGCCTCAATATTTTGAATATTAATTTTACAATCTTTTAGTAAATCATTAATTAAGGGGATTATATAATTTATGTGATCACGCGACGCAAGTTCAGGGACTACACCGCCATACTTTGCATGAAGTTTGATTTGTGAATAGAGTTTATGTCCTAATAATCCTTTTTCAGAATCATAAATTGCAACGCCAGTTTCATCACATGATGTTTCAATACCTAAGATGAGCATGATTCAAGTTATCACTTTTTGATTGATATTAGTTGAAAAAAAAGCATATTAGCATTAAACTTACGCCTTTCAGTTTTACTAAGGTTAAATATCTTAATAACTCTGTTCAAATTACAACTTTATATTTAAGAGATAATTAATGTCAACAATAAAAGTAAAAGAAAATGAGCCATTTGATGTAGCCTTGAGAAGATTTAAAAGACTTATTGAAAAAACTGGTCTATTAAATGATTTGAGGGCAAGAGAGTTTTACGAGAAGCCTACATGGGTCAGAAAGCGTAAATCTGCTGCAGCTGTAAAAAGACAATACCGCAGACTCAGAAATCAAATGCTACCTCCTAAACTATTCTAATCTAGTCCTACCATGGCATTAAAAGAAAAAATTACTGTGGATATGCAAGACGCTATGCGCAGTAAAGATTCTGAAAAGTTAAATGCAATCAGGCTACTCCAGTCCTCAATTAAACAAAAAGAAGTTGATGATCGTGTTGAAATAGACGATACGATGATACTTAATATCATCGAAAAAATGCTGAAGCAGCGTCGTGATTCGATTGAAGCATTTAAAAAAGCGAATAGAAATGATTTAGTTGCTAAAGAAGAGTTTGAAGTTAAGCTTTTGCAAACTTATATGCCCGAACCTCTTTCCTCAGAAGATGTTGAAAAAGAAATTGATAGCGCAATTAAGGCTGCAGATGCAAAAAGCATGAAAGATATGGGGACAGTGATGAGCGCAGTCAAATTAAAAGTTTCAGGCAGAGCGAATATGGCAGAAGTCTCTCAAAAAATTAAAGAAAAATTAACAAACGCCTAATTATCTCCATTTCATCATTATTAAGATAATATTCTATAATGATCCCAGAATCCTTCATCAATGAATTATTAAATAGAGTCGACGTTGTTGATATTATTGATAAAAGGGTGCCCTTAAAAAAAGCAGGTGCAAATTTCGTCGCTTGCTGTCCTTTTCACCAAGAAAAAACCCCTTCATTTTCTGTTAGCCCATCAAAACAGTTTTATCATTGTTTTGGTTGTGGTGCACATGGCTCTGCTATTGGTTTCCTAATAGATCATGATGGCCTTAATTTTATTGATGCTGTTCATGAATTAGCAAAAGTTGCTGGTTTGACAGTCCCAAATCAGATTGATGAAAAGCCAGAAAAAAAGAAAGAAAATCTTGTCCTTGAAGATGCATTAATTTTAGCTAAAAAATATTATCAAACAAAGCTTAAGGGCTCACCTCTTGCAATTAAGTACTTAAAATCGAGAGGGTTAACAGGAGAAATTGCAAAAGAATTCTCTATCGGGTTTGCTCCTGAAGGATGGAATAATTTAAATGAGGTATTTAAAGATTATGATAACGATGCATTAATTAAGTCAGGTCTAATCGTAAAAAATGACAAAGGGAAAAGATATGATCGCTTTAGAAATAGAATTATGTTTCCTATTTATAATGCAAAAGGACAATTAGTTGGCTTTGGAGGTCGTGTTATAGATGAAAATGATACGCCGAAGTATTATAACTCTCCAGAAACAGCACTATTCCAAAAAAGTTATGAGCTCTATGGATTGCTTGCCGCAAGAAAGGCTATAAGAGAAAAAGGTTACGTTCTTGTCGTTGAAGGTTACATGGATGTAGTTAGTTTAGCTCAACACAATATTCGTAATGTTGTAGCAACATTAGGTACTGCAACAACAAACTTCCACATCAAAAAATTAATGCGATATACGCCTGAGATAATATTTTGCTTTGATGGCGATAACGCTGGAAAATCTGCTGCCTGGAGAGCAATGAATAATTCATTGACATCTGTAACCGATGAAGTGCAATTAAAGTTCTTATTTCTAAGTGATCAACATGATCCAGATTCTTATGTAAGAGAAAACTCCAAAGAGCAATTTGAAGGTTTAGCAAAAAATGCAACACCACTAACAGAATATGTCATTCAATATTTAACACAAAACAATGATTTGACTAGCCAAGAAGCACGTGTCAAATTTCTTAACGAAGTGGAACCCATAATGGATGAAATGGCTTCCTCAAAATTAGCTTTTTTGTTTAAAAAAAGAATATCTGTTTTGCTGGATTTAACATTAAACGAGATTGATAATCTCATTAAAGTTAAAAATAAAAAAACTTTGAAAGCTCCAATGCAGCAATTAAAGAGACAAACAACTTCGGTGGTAAAAAGGTTTGTAATATTATTAATTTTGAATCCTAAATTAATAGAAAAATCGGATAAAGACATCTCTTGGGGAGAATCATTAGATGAGCAATTAGCTCAAGCATGCATCTTAAAAATTTTAGTTGATGAAAACCATAACACAGCATCTATTTTTCACTATTTGAGTAATCGATTCGACAATGATTTTATTGATGAAATTAAATCACAAGTGTTGAACTTTGATGAAGAAATAAGTCCTATAAATGAATTTATTGGTTTAAGAGAAAAAATTAAACAATCAAAATTACAGGCGTCAAATAAATCAAAACTAGATGCCATTAAACATAAAAGTTTTGATACATTAACTCCTGAAGAAAAAAAGTTTTTAAAAGAGTTCACCAAGAGGTAAGTGATTAATTTTAATATATTTTTAAATTTATTGAAGTAATGAGTAATTGATTTAAATAAGATATTTTGATAAAATCCATCACTCAAATTTATTTGCAGCATCATTCCTAAATTTACTTAGAGGTAACCATGGCAAGACCTAGAAAGAACCCCGCTGATAAAAAAACTAAAAGTGTTACCCGAGTAAAAAAATTAAAAGATCTGCTATCAGGTCAAACTACCCCTCAAGAAGCTGAAAACCGCAGAATGCAGTTAAAAGCCCTCATTATAATGGGTAAGGAAAGAGGCTATCTTACACATTCGGAAATCAATGATCACCTTCCTGATGAAGTTTCTGAGAGTGAGCAGGTAGAAGGAATTATTGGCATTATTAATGATATGGGAATTATGGTTTACGATGAAGCTCCTGATGCAGAAGCTTTATTAATGTCAGATGCCCCCGCTCCCGTTACGGATGAGGAAGCTGCAGAGGAAGCTGAACAAGCATTAACTACAGTTGATTCTGATTTTGGAAGAACAACAGATCCAGTTCGAATGTATATGAGAGAAATGGGCACTGTTGATTTATTGACGCGAGACGGCGAAATTGAAATTGCCAAAAGAATAGAAGAGGGTCTCAGGTTGATGGTTCAAGCAATCTCTGCTTCTCCTGGGATTATAAACGACTTGATGAAAATGGCTGACAAGGTTCGTAAAAATGAATTAGGTGTTGATGAGTTTGTTGATGGATTGATTGATGTCGAAGCTGAAAAAGAATTAGCAAAAGTCGCAGCGGCTTTAGAAACCGTAGCAGATGATGATTTGGAAGATGAAGATGATCAAGACGATACAGGTAAAGCAAGTGGGATGTCAGAGGAAGACCTTAAAATCTTTACTAAAGAAGTTTTAAAACGTTTCAGTTCAATAAAGAGATCACATAATAAATTAGAAGCTTTAAGAAAACAAAAAAAATGGATGGACGATCCTGAGTATAAAAAACATCAAGACTCTATAGTCAAGGTGCTAGTAAATTTTAGATTTTCATCAAAATTTGTCGAAGTTTTGTGTGACAAGATTAGAATTTTTATTAAGAACATTAGGCACCATGAAAAAGAAATTATGGAATTCTGTGTCCATGAATCAAAAATGCCAAGGGGACATTTTATAAAAAGCTTTGCTGAGAATTCAACCAACCTCAAATGGCTAAAGACTGAATTAAAAGCTGATAAGCCTTATGTAAAAAGAATGAAAGAGCTTAGGCATTCAATTACTGATCAGCAGAATAAGCTTATTGAAATTGAAGAAGAAACAGGCTTGATAATTAAGAATTTCAAAGAAATAAATAAACAAATGACTAAGGGTGAGTTCAAGGCTAAAGTTGCTAAGAGAGAGATGATTGAAGCTAACTTAAGACTTGTTATTTCAATAGCAAAAAAATATACCAATAGAGGCCTTCAATTCTTAGATTTAATTCAAGAGGGGAATATTGGCCTAATGAAGGCAGTTGATAAGTTTGAGTATCGACGTGGGTATAAGTTTTCAACTTACGCGACATGGTGGATTAGACAAGCAATCACAAGGTCAATTGCTGATCAAGCCAGAACAATTAGAATTCCCGTACATATGATTGAAACAATTAACAAAATGAATCGTATTTCTAGACAAATATTACAGGAAACTGGAGAAGAGCCAGAACCGTCAGAGTTAGCAGAAAAAATGGAAATGCCTGAAGAGAAGATACGTAAAATTTTAAAAATTTCAAAAGAACCAATCTCAATGGAAACTCCAATCGGAGACGATGAAGATTCACATCTAGGAGATTTCATTGAAGACCAGGGTACATTAACTCCTGCTGATTCTGCTATATATGGGAATCTAAGACACGTGACTTCTGATATTTTAGAAAGTCTAACTCCTCGAGAAGCAAAAGTCCTTAGAATGAGGTTTGGCATCGAGATGAATACAGACCACACATTAGAAGAGGTTGGTAAGCAGTTTGATGTAACGAGAGAGCGTATTAGGCAAATTGAAGCTAAAGCGCTTCGAAAATTAAGACATCCTACTCGATCTGAAAGACTTAAAACCTTTTTAGATAAAGATTAAAAATAACGGGCTCATAGCTCAGTTGGTTAGAGCAGAGGACTCATAATCCTTTGGTCCCAGGTTCGAGTCCTGGTGGGCCCACCAATAAATACGCTTCGTTAACTTTGTGATTCTCATTGCCACATTGTTAACAAAATCCTCCTTTGAGAAATCTCTAGGTGTAGCAAGTCGAATCAAATCTACCCATAAACAGTTGAAATTTTAATTAAGTATATTTCTATATCTCCAAAGATACCATGCTGCAATTGACCTAAAAGGCTTCCATTCTTCTGAAATTTTAGATAACTCTCTCATGGTAAGAGGTGAAGCAATACTTTTAAAAAGAGAATAATTTTTTCTTAATGCAAAATCACCTGCAGGAAATACATCGAGCTTTCCTAAATTAAATATCATTAGCATTTGTGCTGTCCACTCACCAATTCCTTTAATCTTTGTAAGTTTCTCTATAATTTGACTATCATTCATCATCAAAAAATTTTGACGATTTTCTAATTCCCCTTTTTGTACATGCCTTGCTATTTCGATAATTGTTTTACGTTTATTCAAAGAAAGTCCGCTTTCTTTTAATTTGCTTTCAGGAGAAGCTAAAATTTTCTCTTCTGTAGGAAAATTATTATCAAAATTCTGTTTAAATCTATTAAAAATAGCAGTTGCTGAGGCCGGTCGTAGTTGCTGAAATATCACGGACTTAATTAAAGCTTGATAAGGTTCTAATTCAATACTTAAATTAAGCTTACATGGACCAACTGAGGATACTAATGAATTCCAATCTTGATCTAGGGAAGATAAAAACTTAGATCCTTTTATACATTTTTTTTGATAATTACCACTTAATAAGTTTGCCGGCATAATCAATATACTGTCCAGTATTTTGAATTGATAAATTTTCAATTTGTTGAATCATTCCAGAAACGCTTTCAATGACATCAATCCAGCCACCAGGACCACCCATGTCTGTTCTTACCCATCCAGGATGAAGTGTCATAGTAGCAATATTATGACTTTTTAGATCATGAGTAAGGCTTCTCATCATACTATTGAGAGCCGTTTTACTAGACCTATAGATATAAGAGCCACCGCTGGTATTGTCATCAATACTTCCCATTTTACTGGTTATAGAGACAACTTTTTTTTCATGACCCTGCATTACATTAGGCAAAAAGTTCTCAATAACCTCATAAGGACCAATGGTATTTGTAATAAAGCTCTCTATCCAACTGTCTTTATTAACTGAGCTAAAATTCCCTGATCGATATATCCCAGCATTATTAATAAGAATATCAATAGGCGTATTTTTTAACTGATTTGCTAACTCTTGAATATTGTTTGTATTGCTTACGTCTAACTGAAGTAATTGTACCGATGAATTTATTTTAGCGAAATTACTTAAATCATCAGACGAATTTAAGTTTCGGCAAGTCGCAATCACCTCATATTTTTTTTCTGTAAATTCTTTAACAAATTCTAAACCGAGCCCTCTATTAGCTCCTGTAATAAAAACTGTGCTCATTAAACAATAATCCTAAAAATTAAATATAAACCCAATATATATTATTAAGTCTATAATTTATATATTAATTGGAGGGTTACTATTATGAAAATTAATTTTTTCTTATTTCTTTTAGCTTTTGTTTTTTCCCCACTCTACTCCGCTGAGCTCGAACAATATTGCACGACTAGCCTTGCCGAGGGCAATTTTCATAAAACAGATTGTGATATCAATAGTACGTTCGAGGGTAAAAAATACTGTTTTGGTAATAAAAAATCAAAATCTATTTTCTTAGAAAACCCCCAAGAAACTCTTTCAAGTGCGGTTGCTTTTTATAAAAAAAATAATGTGGAAAGAGTTAAAATTTCTCAAACTGAAGCTAATGAAATTTTAGATGATCCAGATTGTGATTTTTCAAACAAAGATTTGGGGTATTTAAATTTCAAAGGCCAAGATTTAACTCACTGTGTAATGATTAATACTAGTTTTTTTGGTGCTGATTTAAGAGATGCAAATCTTTCTGGAGCCAATTTACAAAGAGCTTATCTAAATCTCGCAAGATTAGAAAAGGCAAACTTTGCTGGGGCTATTTTAATAGAGGCGACTATCTTTCAACCTATTTTTGGTGATACTAACTTTATGGGAGCAAACCTAACTAATGCACGTATGATCGGCACCCTTGGCAAAGTTAATATGTCAAAAGCTTTAGTAAAGAATGGGCGCTTTGGCTTGGATGTTGGCAATCAGCCAATGGGACAAATGAAGTTTGATTCTGCCGGCGGTAATTTTAAAGGCACTGACTTTGAAGATGCTGACCTGAATATTGCGAGTTTTATTTTTGGTGATTTAAGTGGTGCTAATTTAAGAAATACAAATTTGCATAGAGCTGAATTAATTCAAGCGGACTTAACAGGTGCAGATTTAACTGGCGCAGATTTAACGGGGGCGAATGTTGAAGATGCGAATTTTAAGGATGTAATAGGTTTGAGTAAAACTAAAGGCTTTGATAAAGTTTTAGGAAAATGTCGGAATTGCGGCATGTAAAAAAAATGCCCATTTAAGGGCATTTTTTTTAACTATAAGTTAATTCTTAGTTTACTGCGCTTTTTAATGCTGCTCCAGCTTTAAAAGAAGGTACTGTTCTTGCTGGGATTTTTAATTCTGCACCAGTTTGAGGGTTACGCCCTGTTCTAGCAGCTCTTTTAGCTGTTTTAAAAGTACCAAAGCCAATTAGGGTAACAGTGTCACCTTTTTTTAAAGCTCCAGTGATAGATTCGATTACTGCGTCAACGGCACGTCCAGCGCCTGCTTTTGTGTCGTCTGTTGCTGCTGCTACTGCGTCGATTAATTCACCTTTATTCATAAAACCTCCGTTTGTTTATAAATTATTTTTTGTCACTGTCTTCTACCACCCCTACGCTTACTGCTGTACAGGCAAAGGTTAAAACTACTTTGCCCTCTTTGAACTTTGTTGTCAATAAAAAAAGTAAATAATTTTAACCGATAATATATTTGATTAATGTTACAATATTCAAATGAAAATCGTCAAGAATAAAAATAATCGAGGAGGTGTTAGGTTAGGAGCTGGAAGAAAATCTGGTAGTGGGTTGTATGGAGAAGAAACCAAAGTAATACGAGTTCCACGTAGCTCTCTAGGTAATATTAAAAAATATCTCAATTTATCTAGGATGAATAATATCGATGAAATTAGTCTGGCTTTTAAAGAGACCACTTATAACCCCCTTGTCCTATTTGAACATAAAGTACCTGCTGGATTTCCGTCACCTGCAGATGATCACGTCGAAAAGCGTCTGGATTTAAATGAATATTTAATTAAAAAAAGTGATGCTACTTTTTTTGTGAAAATCAAAGGAGACTCTATGATTGATGCAAGTATCAATGATGGGGATATTGTAATCATTGACCGTTCCATGCAGGCGAAAGTAGGAGATATCGTTTTAGCTTCCGTTGATGGAAATTTTACGATCAAGACACTTTCTAAATATAAATTGAAGCCTCGTTTGTTACCAGCCAATGAAAAATATAAGCCGATTGAGATTGATGATAATACACAGTTTGAATTATGGGGGGTAGTCACGGGCGCCGTTAGAAAATTTAAATAATGATAGCGCTAATTGATATCAATAATTTTTATGTTAGTTGCGAACGATTATTTAATCCAACCCTTATAAATCAGCCTGTCGTTGTATTAAGCAATAATGATGGTTGTATTATTTCTCGAAGTAACGAAGCTAAAAAATTAGGTATTAAGATGGGCGTACCTTTATTTAAAGTTAAAAAACTCTTAAGTGACAATAAAGTAAATATCCTTTCATCAAATTACCCGCTCTATGCTGATATGAGCTTTCGCACTATGCAGGTACTTTCAACCTTTGCTGATCTTCAAGAAATCTATTCTATTGACGAATGTTTCTTAGACTTAAGTGGACAAAAAAACCTGAATGTACTTGGTAGTCTGATAAGGAAAAGATTGTCACAGTGGCTAGGTATGCCTGTGTGTGTTGGAATAGCCCCTACAAAAACATTAGCTAAATTCGCTAATCACTGTGCAAAGACTCAAGATAGTTGGCAGGGTGTATGTGACTTTAGCAAGATGAAAGAGAATGAGATAAACCAAATAATGGCTAATGTTGATGTAAGTAAGGTGTGGGGGGTGGGGGCCAAGACATCAGCTAAATTAAAAAAGATGGATATCAATTCCGTACTAGATTTAAAATTGACTAACCCAGCCAAGATTAACTTTTACTTTAATGTGAATATAGAGCGAATTGTTGTGGAATTAAATCGATCTATTTGCTTTCCAATTATTACAGAAGCTCCAAAAAAAAATGAGATTTTATCGTCGAGAAGTTTTGGTAGGCCAGTAAGTACTATAGAAATGCTTTCAGAAGCCATTACCACTTTCTTATCTAGGGCTACATATAAAGCAAGACAGCAAGAAATGCTTGCTACCAGTGTTACGTTATTTATTAGAAGTAGCCCCCACAAAGGTAGGGATAATTATTATGCAAATGCTATTAGAATTCCCTTGGCCTTTCCAACAAACCATCACAATTTAGTTACACCCATAGCCTTAGAAGGACTTAGAGCAATATTTAAACCAAATATTAAATATACAAAGTGTGGGGTCTTATTATCGGGACTTATCAGTGAATCAATACAACAAAAAAATCTTTGGCCGGACGTTGGCAATAGTTCTATGGAGATAGTCGATAAAATTAATAATAAATTTAATAAGAAAAGTGTTCGCTTGGGAACAGAGCCATTGAGTCCAGAATGGCAGATGAGGCAATTAAATAAAAGCCGTTCATTTACGACTTCTTGGGATGAATTATTGGTTGCTCAATGAGAATATTGAGCCTAAGGCGCTAGTGTTGGATTGAGTTGTATGAAGTAATCATTATCTTGAAGATTGACCTTCCATCCTTCAAAATAAATCTCACTAATATTGGGATTGAGTTGGATTTTGAAAGGAGGCGAACCATGATGGCTTAGCTTAGCTCCTTTTTTTAAATCATATTCTTTTAGAGCACCTAAAGAATCGGCTACACATATTTTCTGCGAATCATTAGAGATGAAATAAAAATAGTATGAAGATTTTTCAGGGCTTTGCGTTGAAAATGATTTTAATGAAGCGGTATCGACTGTGCATACAAAATCCTCAACAGAATTAAAAGTTATAACTTCAGGAGGGCTATCGGGTTCAGTTAGAGCGACTTCGTCATCCGATGTGGCAAAAGACTCTTCATTGAGCTGTGAATCTGATTCTTTATATTCATCTTCATTATCAGAAATTTTTTCCGCGCTACCTATACTTTCAGTCAAATTATCTGCAAATTCAATATATTCTTCTTTTTGAGTTTCAATAGAGATAGTTTCAGGATCAGGAGAGACCTCATTTAAGTCTGGTATTTGATCGTTTGATTTAGATAAATCTGAATTAAATAAATAAATGATGAACCCAAAAAGAATAATGGCCAAAACAGAATAATTTATTTTATTATGAAGGGTTAAATTATTATCTTGTAATGCGAGTTCATCTTCTTTTTCTTTGCTTGATTTGGGTTTTTCTTCGATAAGGTCTTCGAGCTTGATATCTAGAAACTTTGCATAGCGCTTTAATAAAATTAATTTATATTTAGGTGACGCAAAACCGATATCTAAATTATTTTCTAATGATTTAATCTGGGTAGTACTTAAAGTCAATGCTTTAGCAGCATCACCTATACTAAGACGCCACTTTTTTCTCTTATTGATAAGTTTTTTATTGTGGTAGATATATTTTTCCATCTAACTATAAAAACCTAAAGGCAATGATTGCAATAAGTGTTGGTGGGATAGCGGCTATCAATAAACCAAGCGGGCTGATATTTTTTTCAGAAAAATGTTTTCTTAAAATAGAGATACCAGCAGGGTTTGGGGCATTTGCTATCACAGTCAGCCCACCACCAGTGACAGCACCACTCACTAAGGCTAGCTTGAATTCATCTGAGAGTCCGTCCACAAGTGAACCTAAATAAGTCAGGGCTGCATTATCTGTCAGTGCAGTCAACGCAGTTGCACCATAATAAACAGCGCTAGAGTCCATAGATAAAAGGACAGGGGTTATCCACCAACCTTGGATTCCACCTAAAACAACTAGTCCGGCTAGGAAAAAAGCTACCAGTAATGCTTCTTTAATAATAAGTGGATTTTGATAATGTTTGTACGCTGAGGTAAATCCAATAAAAAATAGAAAGACACCCATAAATACTGATGGATGATGTGCAAAATAAACAACGCTAATCAAAAAGAACAAGTGAATCAGGATAATAAGAGCAGGTATATCTGATTTAGCATTGTCTTTGAATGCTATTTTTCCTAAATCCTCTTTAAATAAAAAAGTAATAATGAGAGCATTTGCGAGAACACCAATACCTGCTCGCCAACCAAAATTTTCCAACATATACCAAATATCCCAATTCCAAGTATTGCTGACCATTAAAATAGGAGGCGCAGCATAAGGCGTTAAAGTTCCACCTATTGATATGTTGACAAACAACACACCCAAAGTGGCATATTTAAAACGATGACTTACCTTACTTCCAAAATAATTTTGGCTCAATAAAAGTGCAGCTAACGTCATGGCAGCAGGCTCTGTAATGAATGAACCTAATAGAGGAACAAAGCTAAGAAGTAGAAAATAAATAACAAATTCTTTTTTTAAAGGAATAAAGCTTGATAAAAGTAAAACAATTTTTTTTGATAACTCAAGAATAGGCCGAGTACCAGCAATTACCATGATGACAAAAACAAACATCGGCTCAGTAAAATTTCGAGTATCAACATAATTAACAGCTATGTCACCGCCCTCAATACCAAAAATAAATAACACTAGTACCATAGCCCAAAAACCGAAAACAACCTCTACCTCTCCCAATAAATGAAGAATGCCTGAAAATCGTTTGTGGACATGAGCTAAATGTTCAAAGTATTTAGTTGAAAAGGTGTGAATAATTGCGATAAGGAATAAAGAAGCGCCGATTAATTCGATTGTTGTGTAGGGGACCATTCTATTTCCTAGTTATTAATTATTTAAAAACGATATTTTAGCATTGGCTCAGGATTCCTGATATTAAATTTGTAAGGGTTTGCTGGCTTATGCTTTTATATTTGTATAAACGATTTGATCAGAGCTGTTTTATAATGTAATTAAATACCATGTGACGCAATAAAAATTAATTAAAGATATGAAAAAAATTTCGCAAACAGAGATACAAAACTTAATGGCTCTTCATCAAAGGGGTCTGGATGACGATTTAATCAATAAAGCGACCTCTCTAGTAAGGGAATACCCAGAAGAAATTATCTTATTTAATTTATTGGGGGTTAGTTTTGAGAGAAAGGGTTCTCTTAAGGATGCAGCAGAAGCCTATAAGAGCGCTTTAAAAATAAACCCAAATATTCCTGAAATGAATTTCAACTTAGGGGCTATTCTTTTTTCTGAAAATAAAGTTGAAGAAGCGATTAAATTTTATGAAAAATCAATTCAGCTAAATAATAGTTTCCCTGAGGCACATTTTAACTTAGGGATTGCTTTTCAGAGTGCTGGACGATTTGATGACGCGATTCAGTGCTATCAAAAAGCAATTCAAATACAACCTGGATTTTTTGAAGCAATTACGAATATGGGAACAATAAAGCAGCTTCAAGGACATCTTGATGAGGCAGCAGATTTTTTTAAAAAGTCGTTAAGTATTCGAGAGGATGGGAGAGGGCACTATAATCTTGCAAATGTTTTGAGAAACCAAGGTAATCTGTCCACATCAATAAATCATTATCGTAAAGCGATTGAGCTTGGCTCAGGGGAGGCAGAATTCTATTCTGATCTTGGAGATGCGCTATGGCACGAAGGAAATATTTCGGAAGCCAATCGATTTTTAAGAATGGCAGTTGAAGTTGACTCACAGCACCCAAGAGCAAATTATCAGTTAGCAGTCTTTTTATATGATAACAATGCCCTTGAAGAGGCTATTAATTATTTTAAAGTTTCTAAGTTCGAGGATTGGCAAGAGAGAATCCTTTATTGTCTTTATAAATCAAAGCAATTTGATTTGTTTAAAGAAGAGTTTGCTAATATTGAGCATTTGAAACACAACTCCCCTTTCTTAGCAACACTCTCTGGGCACTACGCGAAAAACTATAATGAGATAGATACATATAAATTTTGTCCCCAACCTTTAGACTTTGTATCACATCAATCCATACCTTGTTTGTTAGAAAATAATGAAGCACTAAGGCTTCAGTTATTAGAAGACATTAATAATGCGGATATCAATGATCGCAAACAAAGTCGTTTATTTTATGGAACGCAATCAGCTGGAAACTTATTTAAAAGAAATGAGAGCTCTTTTAAGGCATTAGAATTGGGCCTTAAAGAGGCTATTAGCAAATATTACGATCTTTATAAAAATGAGGACTGTGAATTTATAAAATCATTTCCAAAGCAAATTGAATTTAGTAGCTCTTGGTTTGTGAAGATGCAATCGGGCGGACATTTAACATCACATATCCATGAAGATGGATGGATAAGTGGCGCAATATATTTATCCATTCCTAAAAAAACTAAAACTCAAGATGAGGGAGCCATTGAGCTCAGCACTCATGGGGACGACTACCCAATTATAAATGATGACTTTCCCAAAAAAGTGATTAAACCCAAAGAAGGTGACGTAATCTTCTTTCCTTCATCTGTTTTTCACAGAACAATTCCTTTTGAGTCTGATGAGGAAAGAATTTGTATTGCATTTGATCTTAAACCGTCATAGAAGCTTTTGTAATTTTTCTGCCATGTTGAACATAAATATTTGAGCAATCTTCGGATCTTCGGCTAATATCTCTCTTACTTTAATATCCTTGATCCTAATTAATCTTGCCCAATCAGAACAAATGGTTGCTGACATTAAACGAGGGTTTTTATGTAATAAAGCATGTTCGCCAAAATATTCACCGGGATTGACGGTAAAGATGACTTCCTCACTTCTTTTTATTTCAACTTCGCCTTCAATCACAAAATATAAATCGTTGTCTTGAGAACCCTCACTAAAAATAACTTTATTTTTCTTATATCTTTTCCCATACAGCACCATTAATTTATTAATAATGGGGTGTCTATGAATATTCTTTAGCAAGAATAATTGTTTTAATATAAGCAATTCTTGTTTATGAAGTGCAGCGATCAATTCAGCACCGATAAGTATGGCTCCCGTGTTTAGATAGAGCCATATCAATGAAATAAATAAATTTCTCAAACTACCGTAGAAGTAACCTAATGGCTGACTTAAGCTAATAAAGAATCCAAAAGCATCGTTTAAGGTAAACCAGAGCAAACTGGTTATTAGCCCACCAAGTATTAGATGCATTTTTTTTATACGTGTCGGCATAAAAAATTTAAAAAATATAGTCATGATTAGCGTCATTAAGATTAACGATAATGAGAATGTGACGATACTGTATTTAAATATAGGGACATATTCATTAACCAATAAAGTTGTTTTTTGAAGATATAGGTCTATAAAAATATAGGCAAAGAAAAAAAACATAATGGCGACAACGGAAAAAATATCTTTCAGTTTATTTTTTAAATATGTATTTTTTTTTGTTAAACCTAATATCTGTATGAAGCTCAACCGAAGGGCCTGGGTCAGGGGAGTCGTTGCAAGAAAAAGAATGCCGAATAAGATTAAACCCCAAGATAGTTGTTTTGTTGAGATATCGATAACCTCGGAGAGAAGTTGGTCGCTAATTTGAGGGAGAAGTCTTGAGGTTACAATCTCAAGTTGAGATAACGCAAAATCTGAATTTGCAAGCCACTGACTTAATATAAAAAAAATGAGTAGGATTAAGGGCACCATTGCAAACAAAGTAAAAAAAGCAATTGAAGCATTTAGTGCGATAAAGTTGTGCCTGATACAGCCATCAAGCACCTCTTTAAACGTAAAATATTTTGCTCCTCTTTTATCCCTTAATAAATTTAAAATTTTTTGAAGCATCAGTTATATAAAAATCCTAGAGTTAAAGAAGTAATTAAGAGACGATTGCTTTAAATTCTTCAGTTGCATCTAAGAGTGAACTTAATGTCCCTGCTTCTGAAGCAGAATGTCCCGCATCTGGAATGATAATAAGTTTACTCTGGGGGATTGCTTGATGGAGCTCATAAGCTGTCTTTGGAGGACATACCATGTCATAACGCCCTTGAATAATGGTGATGGGTATATCCTTAAGTATTTTTGATTTCTCCAGCATATCCTCACCGTCAACAAAACAATTATTATTTATATAATGGAGCTGGACTTTTGCACGAGCAAGCTCAAATTCATTATCTATCTCTGTAGTTTCTGAACTTATAGTAGGGGGTAATAATTTTAAGATACTTCCCTCAAATTGATTCCAAGAAATTGCTGCCTTGTATGCACAATCTTTATCGTTTGAAAAAACTAACTCAGTATATTTCTCTAATAAATTCTTCTTACTCGTATTTGGAATATGCTTTAAAAGATTATGGTGAAGCTCAGGGAAAAATATATCAACATCTTTTAAGAACCAATCTAGTTCATGTTTTCTACTTAAGAAAACACCCCTTAATATTAATCCTTGAACCAATTCAGGATATTTTATTGCATATGCTAATGCGAGTGTGCTTCCCCACGAGCCTCCAAAAAGAATCCAGGCTTTGATATTCAACTCTTTTCTTATTAGCTCAATATCATTTACCAGGTTATCTGTTGTATTTTTTTCTGTCTCACCTAGGGGTTTGCTTTTGCCACAACCTCTTTGATCAAATAATATGATTCGGTAATGGCCAGGATCAAAAAACCTCCTTTGCTTAGCACCAGTTCCGCCACCTGGCCCTCCATGTAAAAAAAGGATAGGCTGTCCATCAGGGTTTCCTGACTCCTCGATAAAAATCTCGTGTGTATCGTCCCCTATAATAAATGATTCTTTATATGGATGGATTTCTGGATAAAGCTCTCTATTATTTGTATTAGACATAATTTCGATTCAACTTTCTGAAATTTAGAATTTAGTTAAGGTTTTTTTTAAGTCTTAATTTTTATACATCTTAGCTGTATTGTAAACCCGCCTTAGTTTAACAAACTTTTAGGGTTGAAAATGGGTGTTTTTTGATAAGTAAAATAAATCAATAAATGTAAAGAAATTGTAACAAAATTGTTGCAAATAGAAATTTAGGGGTATAAAATCATTTCCAAGTACTAGAAATATCAGTACTAAAAGTAGGTAAATTTCTTATTTTATTAAAGAGTTTTTTAAGCTACGAGATAAGGTAGGGGAGGTACTTGCTTCTTTTTTAAACCCTTAGTTAAAACTATGGAGATTTATAATGAAATTAAATAAAATCAAATTAGCTCTTGGCTTTGTAACTGCTGCTGCAATGGCTATGCCTATTGTTGCTTCAGCTGCTGCTGACCAAGAAAAAGCTATGAAAAACTCAGCTAACTGGGCTCATCCTCGTGGTCAACATGACAACCAGGCTTACTCAAAGCTGACACAAATCAACAAAGGTAATGTAAAAAACCTTAAAGCAGCTTGGACACTTTCTACTGGTGTAAACCGTGGTCATGAAGGTTCTCCTCTAGTTATTGGTAACATGCTATATGTACATACAGCATTTCCAAATAACGTATATGCTTTAGACTTAAACAACAACCAAAAAGTTGTATGGTCTTACTTCCCTAAACAAGATCCTAGCGTTCAAGCAGTTCTATGTTGCGATAACGTTAACCGTGGTCTTGGTTTCGGTAACGGTAAAATCTTCCTACAACAAAACGATGGTAACCTAGTTGCTCTAAACGCAAAAACAGGTGCTAAAGTTTGGTCTACTTTAAACACAGATCCTAAAGTTGGCGCTACTAATACTAACGCTCCTCACGTGATCAAAGATAAAGTATTGACTGGTTGTTCTGGTGCTGAATTTGGTGTTCGTTGCTTTATTGCAGCATATAACATCGAAGACGGTTCACTAGCATGGAAAGCTATGTCTACTGGACCTGATTCAGAAGTACTAATCGGTGCGGACTTCAACAAAGAAAACCCATTATATTCAGCTCTATCAGTTTACGAAGATGTAAACGGTGGTAACGTTGAAGGTGGTTCTTTCAAAAGAATTCCTAACGATCAATTACAAGGCGGTGTTGCAGACCTAGGTCTTAAAACATGGCTAAAACCACAAGCAGTTAAAGATGGTTGGCAACATGGCGGTGGCTCTGTATGGGGCTGGTGGCCGTATGATGCAAAAACAAACCTAGTGTACTACGGTACAGGTAACCCATCAGTTTGGAACCCAGACGTACGTCCAGGTGACAACAAATGGTCTATGACTGTTTTTGCTCGTGATTTAGATACAGGTATGGCACGTTGGGGCATGCAAATGACTCCACATGACGAATGGGATTATGACGGTATTAACGAAGTTATCCTTTTTGACAAAGGTGGAAAAACATACGCATGGCACCATGACAGAAACGGTTTTGCATACACTTGGGTAGCTAGTAACGGTACTTTAGTTTCAGCTGAAAAAGTGCATCCATTCGTTAACTGGTCAACTGGTATTGATCTTAAATCTGGTGTGCCACAAAAAGAAGCTGCACATTCAACACACCAAGATTACAACACTAAAGGTACATGTCCAGCTGCTCTTGGTACTAAAGACCAACAGCCTGCTGCATACTCACCTAAAACTGGCTTAATATACTCACCACTTAACCACGTATGTATGACATACGAACCAGTTGAGTCTAAGTATGTTGCAGGTCAGCCTTGGGTTGGTGCGACACTTACTATGTTTGCTGGTCCTGATGGCGTAATGGGCGGTTTTGCTGCTTATGATCCAATGACTAACAAAAAAGTATGGTACAACAAAGAGAAATTCTCTGCTTGGGGTGGTGCTTTAACTACTGCTTCAGACTTAGTTTTCTACGGTACTTTAGATCGTTGGTTCAAAGCTCTTGACGCGAAAAGCGGTAAAGAACTTTGGAAATTCCAAGTTGGTTCAGGTGTGATTGGTAATGCATTCACATACTCACACAAAGGTAAACAACACGTTGGTGTCCTATCAGGCATCGGTGGTTGGGCTGGTGTGGCTATGAACCTTGGTCTAACAAATGACACAGACGCACTTGGTGCTGCTGGTGGTTATAAAGAACTAACAAAATACAACGCGGCTCCTGGCGGCGGTGCATTAACAGTATTTGCTCTATAATTTTTTATAGAACTTAGTACTAGTTAGTTAGTCCTAAAAACACCCTACTTCGGTAGGGTGTTTTTTTTTATATAAATGATTTTTTAAATGTGTAAAAAATAGAGATTATCATTAGGGAATAAAGCATTCTTTGAAGGTATAATTGCAAAAAATTAATTAAAGGGATTATTTAAAATGTTTAAAAATTTATCACGAAGTCTATTTATATTGTTAATAAGCTTCTCAGTTCATGCGGCAGACACAATTGCTGTGAACCCAGATATGGGAAAACCTGGTGAACCAACTAGAGTTCCAAAGGATGATGAATTTAAGGTTTGTGCTGACCAAGATAATCTGCCTTATTCAAATGATAAGGGTGAAGGTTTTGAAAATAAAATTGCTGAAGTCTTAGCAGCAGACTTAGGTAAGGAATTAAGTTATCAATTTTGGCATGATCGGTTCGGGTTTTTGAGAAATACATTAAATGCGAAGCGATGTGATGTAATTATTGGAACGAATACGACTTACGATGCCCTAGACACAACAAAACCTTATTACAGAGCTGGCCATGTTTGGATTTACCGTGAAGATAGTGGATATGACATAAGCAGCTGGGACTCACCTGACTTAAAAAAAGGGGTAATTGGTTTAGTTGATAAAAGTCCTGTCACACAAGCACTCAACGCCAACGGTCTGATGGCTAATGCGAGGCCATACAGAATCCAAAGAGATCTAACAAGGTCACCTGGCGAACCAGTAGAAGATGTGATTAGTGGCAAAATTGATGTTGCAATAATGTGGGGACCATTAGGTGGTTATTACGCAAAGCAATCAGATGTAGATTTGGTTGTAGTTGAAATCCCAGAATACTCTACGGGGAATAAAAAACTTCA
>ENA-ORDA01000594-ORDA01000594.1-marine-metagenome-genome-assembly--contig:-NODE-594-length-35039-cov-5.171043_pt1 | contig 35039 bp, 36 predicted proteins | sample MGYA00237778_ERZ508506 | MGnify/ENA primary metagenome ERZ508506 (study PRJEB26177, sample SAMN06267891) | marine metagenome | isolation source: Monterey Bay, California, USA | place: Pacific... | reverse complement strand
ATCCTGTGATTCATCTGATAAAGGAAACCGATCTCTACTTTCAATCTTTTCTCTAAAAATAGAATCTTGTTTGGTAGCGTCTAGTGTACTTTCATCTATTTGAATTCTTTTTGCTGAATCTTGGAGAGAGTCTATTATCTCATCTGAAGTTAACTCTCCTTTTAATACAGATTTGATAGAGTTTGTATAATTCTCTAACATTGCTAATCTGTTTTTTAGAGAATCTGAATCTATCGTAAGTTTTTTTGCGTCTTTTTGTAATTTAGTTGAGGAGTATCCTGGAATATATTCTTTTAATGGTGTAAAAGCAATTAATAAAATTGTTGCTAAAATCAAAGTAACAGAAAATAATCCACCAAAAATATAAAAGTTTAAGCGTGATAATTTTAAAGAGAATCTTTCTTCAAAAGTATTCTCGTTTAAAACAACCAAACGATACTTATTTGTAAGTTTTTGTTTTAATTTCCCTTTCTTTTTGTTGTTTTTTACCATTTAAAAATGTGTGATGTAACAAATATACAACGAAACCTTGTTTTAAATATTCTCTGTATTTAAATGAGTTAAATTAATTGGTAATAGTTATTTATTTCCTGTAAAAATTCATCTCATCAATATATTTCCACGTTTCAATCGGAAGCATTGGTGCTACATTTTTTTTATTCTTTATTCCGTTACGAATTAATGACGCTGAAAGTTCAATAATTGGGGCCTCTATTCTATGAATTTTAGGGTGATTGTTAAAATTAGTTTTAACTTTTCCCTCAGAAATTCTAGGATAACAATAAAGATGATGATTTTCTAAAATAGTTTCAAAATTTTTCCATTTGTGAAAACTTTTTAAATTGTCTTCACCCATAATTAAACTAAACTCATGTTGAGGGTATTTTTCATTAATATGAGCTAGCGTATTAACTGTATAATTAGGTTGAGGCAACTTAAACTCAATATCTGAAGGTTTAATTTTAGTATGGCTTTGGAGTGCCAAATACACTAATTCTAATCTATGATGATTTGCTAAAAGAGAACTTTTCTTTTTATGTGGATTATGTGGAGTAACAACCATCCATATCTCATCTAGCTCTGAATACTCCACTAAATGATTGGCGATAATCACATGCCCTACATGAATTGGATTAAAAGTCCCAAAATACAACCCAATCTTCATACTTAATTATTTAAAAAATCATTTACTAAATTTTCAGCGTCTTGTAACGCTGTTGCTAGATCATCATTTAAAATTATGGTATCAAACTGAGGTGCTGTTGCCATCTCTGTTGGAGCTTTTGCAACTCGCATAGCTATTTTTTCTGGAGACTCTTCTCCTCTTTGTTTTAATCTGATTATTAGTTCGTTAATGTCAGGTGGTTTTACAAAAACAGCCAAAGTTTTCTCTGGGAATTTTTTCTTAATTCTTAACCCACCAGCCACATCAATATCAAATATTACATGCTTTCCTTTTGCCCAAATCCTATCGACTTCTGACTTTAGAGTCCCATAAAAATTATTAATGTAAACTTCTTCCCATTCTAAAAATTCATCTGCTTTTATTTTTTGTTTAAATTGTTCTGCAGACATAAAATAATAATCTTCTCCATGAATTTCTTTACCTCTAGCCTCCCTGGAGGTTGCAGATATAGAAAACTCAAGTCCAAATTTTTCTTGATGTAATAAGTGACGGACAATAGTCGTTTTTCCTGATCCAGAAGGTGCTGAAAAAACAATTAATTTTCCTTTAAATTGATTCATATTTTAAGTTTATATCGTCTTACTGAAGTGTTTTTCAGCATCTATTTTATAATACGTTTAAAATCTGTTCTTTAATTTTCTCTAGCTCGTTCTTCATTTGAATGACTGCTTTTTGCATTGGTGCAAAGTTCGCTTTAGATCCAATTGTATTTACTTCTCTACCTATTTCTTGTACAATAAATCCTAATTTTTTTCCATTAGAGTCTGGGGTATCCAATTCTTGTAAAAAATAGCTTAAGTGATTTGCTAGTCGAACCTTCTCTTCATTGATGTCAAGTTTTTCAAGATAGTATATCAATTCTTGTTCAAAACGATTTTCATCTGCTGTCACTTTTAGTTCATCTATTGCTTTTTTCAGTCGCTCTTTAACGAACTCTATTCTTGCCTCATCAAATGACTTTACTTCAACTAAAAAACTTTCAATATTTTTAATTCTCAATTTAAAATCATCTTCCAAAGAGGCTGCCTCGTCTATTCGATATTGAATGATTTCTTTGATAGCTTCTTTTATCTTTACATTAATTTCGGACCATTCATCCTCATTTAATTCCTCGCGCTCTGTTTTTAAAGCATCTGGCATTTTAACAGCCATTTTTAACAATTCTACGTCATTAGAGGAACCTGTTTGAACTACATTTCTTAGCTGTTGCATGTATTCTGTAACAACCCCTTTATTTACTGTTGTCGAGGTTTCATCTGCTGTCATTTCTATATAAATAGAAAAATCTACTTTCCCTCTTACTAGTGAAGAGGCCAATTCTTTTCTGACAGCAAGTTCTTTTACCCTATAGTAAGAGGGAATACGAACATTTAAATCTAAATTCTTACTGTTTAGAGATTTTATCTCTATGGTTACTTTTTTATCTGATAAGTGTAATACGGATTTACCGTAACCCGTCATTGATTGAATCATTTATTGTCTTTTTAATAGATTACAAAGATACATTATTAATTTCCTGTTACTTTTTATATGTCTTAGTTTAATAATCGAATTTTAAAACTAAAGAATTCCATAATAATTTTAGATATGAATATAATTCTGATGAAAAGATTACATTTACATTTAAAAGTTATTAGTGTATAACCATCAACATATTTTAATAATTAGGCTTTCAGCAATGGGAGATGTTGCCATGTCGATTCCAGTTATTAGAGCACTCACAGAGAAACATCCTGAATGTAAAATAACAGTTCTGTCTAAGCCTTTTTTTAAACCTCTTTTTGATAAAATTCCTCAAGTTTCTTTTTTTGCTGCTCAAGTAAATACAAAACACAAAGGAATATTAGGGCTTTTTAAACTTTACCGTGAACTCAAAAAAGAAAACATTACACATGTTGCTGATTTTCATAATGTATTGCGATCAAAAATACTAAGAACTCTATTTATTTTTAATGGAAATCCTTGCATATGTATAAACAAAGGAAGGACAGAAAAAAAAGCACTAACAAGAACAAAAAATAAGATTTTTAAGCAATTAAAAACTTCACATCAGCGATATGCAGAAGTTTTAAACAAATTGGGTTTTAATCTAGACCTTTCAAATCCAACCCTAATTGAGAAAAAAAAATTATCTGAAAAAATTACTATTATCACAGGATTAAAAACAGATACCTGGATTGGTATTGCTCCTTTTGCAGCATTTAAAGGCAAAGTATATCCACTTCAGCTAATGGAAGAAGTAATTAAAGAAATGGCCTCAAAAGGATTTAAAATATTTCTTTTTGGAGGAGGAAAACATGAAGTAAAAATTTTAAACACCATAGAAAAAACTTACAAAAACGTAATTAATCTAGCGGGGCAACTTTCTTTTAAAGAAGAATTAGAAGTTATAAGTAAATTAGACTTAATGGTTTCTATGGATTCGGGTAATGCTCATTTAGCAGCAATGCAACAAGTAAAAACAATTACACTATGGGGAGTCACACATCCTTATGCTGGCTTTGCTCCATTTCATCAACCCGACGATTATTGTTTGATTTCAGACCTTGAAAAATATCCTAAAATTCCCTGCTCGATTTATGGGAATAAAGTAATAAATGGATATGAAAATGTAATGGAAACTATATCACCAGACAGAGTAATCGAAAAAATTATGAGTGTTTTAAGTAAATAAAAAAAGAGTCTCTAAAGACTCTTTTTTGTTTTTGGTTGTTAAATTCTCAGCTGATTATCATAAGTTGTAGATCTATGAATTTGCTAATTATAATATTTTAACTTTATAAATATACGTAATTTAAATAAAATACTTTTTTTTTGAAACTAAAAAACAAAATATGATTGTACATCATTTATTAAAAAAAAATTCAGTTCTAAATACCTTCATAAAAGAAATAAGGGATCAAAATATTCAAAAAGATAGTATGCGTTTTAGGAAAAATTTAGAACGTATTGGTGAAGTTTTGTCATATGAACTAAGCAAAGAACTTGAATATTCTACAGAAACAACTTCTACTGTATTAGGAGAAAAGAATTTGAAAATACATAATAATGATATAATTATCTGTTCAATTCTAAGGGCTGGACTTCCTCTTCATCAAGGAATATTAAATTATTTTGACACTGCTGAAAATGCATTCATATCTGCATACAGAAACCACTCAAAGAACAATACAACGTTTGAAATTAAAGTAGAGTATTTTGCAACTCCTGTGCTGGATGGAAAAACGTTAATTATTGCAGACCCTATGCTGGCAACTGGAAAATCAATGGTAACTGTGTATGAAGCAATTAAAAAATTTGGCACCCCTAAAAAAATTCATATTGTTTCTGTTATTGGGTCTGAATTTGGGGTGAAATATATTAGTAAATATTTTCCGAAAAAAACAGAGTTGTGGATCGCTGATATTGATCCAACGCTAAATGAAAAAGGATATATTGTTCCGGGGTTAGGAGATGCAGGTGACCTTTCTTATGGTATTAAATTATAAAGAGAATAATTGGAGTAATAAGTAATGATGCTATAAGAATATCTTTTAAAAAAGATTTTTGTATGCTTTCTAGCCAATTCGTTAAAATTATAGAAATTGGGAAAAAGAGTAAGAGTAATTGAGATTCGTTAAGTGTATTTTGAATCACAAGAAAAGTAATTGCGATAAGTAGATTAAAAAGAATTAAAATCCAATACTTTCTGTAATTACCACTAATTGAAATCACTTTTGGAGTTTTAACAAGTATTGAAATCATTAATAATACTCCAAGTATCATTGATGATATAAAAAGTGATCTATCTGTAAATAAGTCAAAATTATAATTAGCATACCAAAAAAATGATGCCATAAATTCCTCAGTTTCATTAAACCAAAAACAATAGGTAACATAACATATAACTGGAGATAAAAATCCTAGACATGGAATTAAAAGTGTTCTAAGATTTATTTTTTGGAATAACCATATCGATAAAAATAATAAAATCCCGAAAAGACCAGTTTTTGGAGCCAGTATAAAAAGGACCCCCAACCAAAATCCACTATCAAATATTTTCTTGTAAAAGTCTTTGCCACTTCTTAAGCTATATACCCTTCTTAAATATATTAACACCAAAATATTTAAAAATAATTCATACCTACTCGACATTGTATCAGGGAAAAACCCAAATAATAACACAAAAATTAAAAACCCATAAGAATTGTATAAGGTTAACTTATTTTTTGATAAAATGAAATTAAAAAAAAAGAAAAAAACTAAAAAAAATATTAGCATTAAGATGTATTCCAAAACAAAGCTAAAATTTAATGTTGCCAAGGAAATTGAAGAAATACTATTGGTTAAAAAAATTACTAAAAAAATAGAAAAAATCACAATAAAATTTACCGGATTTGATTTCCCAAAAAAATTGGCTAGCATACTTTGTTTTTATATTTTTGTAGCGTAAATATACTTTAAGATATGATAGCATTCAATATTTTCAAATGGATTGGAGAATTATTCACTGATGTGTTGTTCTTACCCTTTAATAGTATTCGTTCTCTAGCACAAGAAGATTTTGGCTGGTGGATAGCAAACGCTGTGAATTGGTTCTTTTTAGGTGTTTTATTAGTTCTCTTGGCATATTGGATGAAAGAGTCTCGAAAATTCGTCAAAGAGGGAACAGAAGATCGCGCTTAATCAACTACTGTTTTGGGAAGTAAAAATAAATTGAAACGTTTTAATGAAAACGAAACGTTTCCTAATGTCATTCAACCAACAAGAGAAGAAGTTCTTAATAACTTCTCTCACAAAGGAAAATGGCATTCTTTTTTTAATAACAATAACCCAATTGTTATTGAACTAGGTTGTGGTAAAGGTGAATACACCATTGCTTTAGCTGAAAAAAATCCAGATAAGAATTTTATTGGTATAGACATTAAAGGTGCTCGTTTTTGGAGAGGCGCTAAAACAGCTTTGGAAAATAATTTAACAAATGTAGCCTTTATAAGAACTCAAATAGAATTGGTAGATTATATTTTTGATAAAGCTGAAGTTGATGAAATTTGGATTACGTTTCCAGATCCTCAAATTAAATATAAGCGAACTAAGCATAGAATGACAAATCACGATTTTCTTTTAAAATATCATGAAATTTTAAAAGAAAATGGAGTTGTAAACCTAAAAACAGACAGTGAATTTATGCACGGCTATACTTTAGGATTACTGCATGGAGAAGGTCATGAAATTTTACACGCTAACCATGATGTTTATAAAGATTATTATTCTCCTGATGAAGTAACAGGAACACAAACTTTCTACGAAAAAAAATACTTAGAAAAAGGAAAGGCTATAACTTATATTAAGTTTAGATTGAATTTTTAATTCACACCAATAGTTCTTTCAATAGTAGTTAAGAAAAAATCATTTTTACTATCTTACATCAATGAAAGAATCTGACAACTTTTTTGAAAAAGTATACCAAGTTGCACGATTAATCCCTTATGGTAAAGTTACTACCTATGGAAGTATTGCTAAATATTTAGGAGCTGCAAGGTCTGCCAGAATGGTAGGCTGGGCGATGAATAATTCTCACAACCAAACAAAAGAAGTTCCCGCGCATAGAGTTGTTAATAGAAAAGGATTACTCACAGGAAAACATCATTTTGGTGGAACCAATCTTATGCAACAATTGTTAGAAAATGAAGGAATTATAATCATAGAAAATCAAATTCAAGATTTAGAAAAAGTCTTCTGGGATCCGATAGAAGAACTCTCATAAACTTCTATTATTTTCTTATAGATATTTGAAATTCACATGCTTTTCTATCTAAAGCTTTAGCGCTATCTTTGCATTTTAGAATAAATCAACAAAAAATAGCATGTCTTTTACGAAACAAGATATATACAACGCACTAGAAACTATTACCGAACCGGGTGAAGGAAAAAGTTTGGTTGAAAATAAAAATATTACCAATTTGGTTGTGTTTGGAAATGAAGTAATTGTTGATGTATCTATCAGCAATCCAACATTACAAGCCAAAAAGAAAATTGAACTAGAAATAAAAAAAGCAATTCATTCAAAGGTAGATGAAAAGATCGTTGTAAAATTGAATGTAACCTCTATTGCAGCTCCAAAAAAAGAGGAAAATTCAAACCTTATTAAAGGAAAAGAAATTCCAAATATTCAAAATATTATTGCCATTGCCTCGGGTAAAGGAGGTGTAGGGAAATCTACCATCACAGCCAATACTGCAGTTAGTTTAGCAAAAATGGGCTTTAAGGTTGGTGTTTTAGATGCAGATATTTATGGCCCATCTATGCACTTAATGTTTGATGTAGAAAAAGAAAGACCTATTTCTGTAAACATAGAGGGTCGTTCTAAAATGAAACCAGTAGAAAACTACGGTGTAAAATTATTGTCATTAGGTTTCTTTACAAACCCAGACCAAGCTGTTATTTGGCGGGGGCCTATGGCTTCAAAAGCACTTAATCAGTTGATTTTTGATGCAGATTGGGGAGAATTAGATTTCTTATTGATTGATTTACCTCCAGGAACAGGAGATGTTCATTTATCTATTGTTCAAGCATTGCCTATAAATGGGGCCGTTATTGTGAGTACACCTCAAAATATTGCCTTGGCTGATGCTAAAAAAGGAGTTGCCATGTTTCAACAAGAAAGTATTCAGGTTCCAGTATTAGGAATCGTAGAAAATATGGCTTACTTCACACCAGAAGAACTCCCTGATAATAAATATTATATCTTTGGAAAAGATGGTGCAAAGCATTTAGCCGAAGATATCGCCACTAAATTCTTAGGAGAAGTTCCTTTGGTACAAAGCATTCGTGAAGCTGGAGATGTTGGACATCCGGTGGCATTACAAGAAAATACACCATTAGAAAAGGCTTTTACTGACATCACTAAAGAAATGGTTTCAGAATTGCTAAAAAGAAATGCTAATTTACCACCAACAGAGGTTGTAAGAATTACAACAATGAGTGGTTGTAGCGCAGTAAAAAAGTAAGTTTATGACAACACAAGAAACATTAGAAAACGTTGAAAAAGCATTGAGCGAAATTCGTCCTTTCTTAGAAAGTGACGGTGGAAACATTAAACTACTATCTATAGAAGATGCAGTTGTTAAAGTTCAATTAGAAGGTGCATGTATTGGCTGTTCTGTAAATCAGATGACACTTAAAAATGGTGTAGAAGCAACCATTAAAAAATATGCTCCTCATATTCAGCAAGTCATTAATATTGATTAACTGATAAAAATACAACTATTCAACACTTTTTTTACCTGATTTTTAGTTAGAAATGATCAAAACAGATATCTTAATTATTGGTGCAGGGCCTACTGGACTTTTTACCGTTTTTGAAGCGGGTTTACTAAAATTAAAATGCCATTTAATAGACGCATTACCTCAGCCTGGAGGGCAATGTTCAGAAATATATCCAAAAAAACCCATTTATGACATTCCTGCCTATCCTGAAATTTTAGCAGGTGATTTAACAGATAAATTACTCGAACAGATTAAAGCATTTGAACCAGGTTTTACCTTAGGTGAGCGTGCAGAAACTATTGAAAAATTAGAAGACGACACTTTTATAGTAACTACAAATAAAGGAACAAAGCACCATGCTCCAATTGTAGCTATTGCCGGAGGGTTAGGAAGTTTTGAACCTAGAAAACCACCCATTCCAAACATTGCTGATTTTGAGGATGCTGGTGTAGAATACATCATTAGAGACCCAGAAGTATACAGAGATAAAAAAGTAGTCATTGCTGGTGGTGGAGATTCTGCTTTAGATTGGGCTATTTTTTTAACAGATATTGCCTCTGAAGTAAGTTTAGTTCACAGAAGAAATGAATTTAGAGGAGCCTTAGATTCTGTTGACAAAGTTCAAGAATTAAAAGATGCAGGGAAAATTACTATGATAACACCTGCTGAGGTTACAGGAATTCTAGGAGATGAAAAAGTAACAGGTGTCTCTATTGTAAAAAATGGTGAAGAAAAAATTAAACTAGAGGTAGATCACTTTATTCCATTATTTGGATTGTCTCCAAAACTTGGCCCTATTGCCAACTGGGGGTTAGACATAGAAAAAAATGCAATCAAAGTGAATAACGCATTAGATTATCAAACCAATATTCCGGGAATTTATGCCATAGGTGATGTAAATACCTATCCTGGAAAATTAAAATTAATTTTATGTGGCTTTCATGAAGCCACCATAATGTGCCAGAGTGCTTATAAACGAATTCATCCAAACAAAAAGTATGTGATGAAGTATACTACAGTTGGTGGAGTTGAAGGATTTGATGGTTCTAAAAAAGAAGCTCCAAAAGCAGTTGTGAAAAAAATTGAGTAATGTCAGATATTTCTATTAAAATAACAGACAGAAACGGTGCTTTGCACGAAATTTTAGCGCCTACAGACATGGCCATGAATATTATGGAAGTGGTGAGGTCTTATGAACTTGCAGAAGAAGGAACTATTGGTGTTTGTGGAGGAATGGCAATGTGTGCCTCATGCCAATGCTATATAACCTCGGATCATGAACTTCCTGAAATGAACCCAGATGAAGATTTAATGTTGGCTGAAGCTTTTTATGTTCAAAATAACAGTAGATTGGGTTGTCAAATTCACATCACATCAGCCTTAGACGGACTAGAAATTGAACTAGCTCCTGAAAGTTAATTTTTATAGTAAATTTTAAACTTTTGAGACCTTGAAACACTTCACTGCCAACTTTTAAATTATATTTGTAGAGAAACACCCTTTTAAACGCACTAGTTATGTATTGGTTAGAATTACTAATTATATTAAAAAACCTCATCAAAAGGAACCCTGAATAGTGAATCTAATGAAATGACCAAACAATTTATCTGAGTACCAATTTTTCAATTTGATTATTGTTACATTTATCATTCATTTACATTAGAAATTATGCCTTTTTACCATAAACTAGGGAAAATACCACCCAAAAGACATACGCAATTTAGAAAAGCTGACGGTAGTTTGTATTACGAACAGCTCTTTGGAACCATCGGTTTTGATGGAATGTCTTCTAACTCATATCATGAGTACAGACCAACCATGGTCAAAGAAATTAGAAGACAATACTCCATAGCACCAAAAATTGCCAAAGAAAATAATATAAAGTCATATCGTTTTAAAGGATTTCAAGTTCCGCCAGAAGACGATTATTTAAAAAGCAGAAAAGTAGTATTAACAAATTCTGATTGTAATATTATTTTGGCTGCACCCAAAAATTCTCTCAAAGATTATTTTTATAAAAATACAGATGCAGATGAATTAATTTTTATTCACAGAGGGTCAGGAAAACTTAGAACACATCTCGGTAATCTTGATTTTAAATACGGTGATTATTTGTTAATTCCTCGTGGTATTATTTATCAAATAGATTTTGACACTAGCAACAACCGTTTGTTTATTGTAGAATCTTACCGTCCAATTTATACTCCAAAACGTTATAGAAATTGGTTTGGACAGCTGGCTGAACATTCTCCTTATTGCGAACGAGATCTTCGGCAACCTCAAGAATTAGAAACTCATAATGAAAAAGGAGATTTTCTAATGAAAGTAAAAAAGCAAGATGATATTATAGAAATGGTCTATGCCTCACATCCTTTTGATGTGGTAGGATATGATGGCTACAACTACCCATATGCATTTTCTATTCACGATTTTGAACCAATTACAGGAAGAATTCATCAACCACCACCTGTGCATCAAACTTTTGAAACCGATGCCTTTGCTGTTTGTAGTTTTGTACCTCGTTTGTATGATTATCATCCAGATTCAATTCCAGCACCATACAATCATAGCAATATAGATTCTGATGAAGTGCTCTATTATGTTGATGGCGATTTTATGAGTAGAAATGATGTAGATGCTGGTCATATTTCATTGCACCCTGCTGGTATTCCTCATGGTCCGCACCCGGGAGCTACAGAGAGAAGTATTGGTCATACAAAAACAGCAGAATTGGCAGTAATGGTAGACACATTTAAGCCTTTAAAAGTAACTGAAGAAGCCATGAAAATTGCAGATGAAGACTATCATAAATCTTGGTTAGAATAATATGCTAGAAAAAAGAGTAGATATTACAGCCCATTTAAGAGCTATGTGGTAATTGAATATTTAAAAATAAATCAATTATTACACTAACTATTAAACAAAATATCATGTCAAAAGAAATAAAATCAGTAGACTACGGTCTAGAAAAAATATTTGAAGGAGCACAAGATTTCCTTCCGTTACTGGGAACCGATTATGTAGAATTTTATGTAGGTAACGCAAAACAGGCTGCACACTTTTATAAAACAGCTTTTGGTTTTCAATCTCATGCCTATCGTGGCCTAGAAACTGGTTCAACAGACTCTGTAAGCTATGTATTAACTCAAGATAAAATAAAGTTAATGCTTACAACACCTTTAAATAGTAAATCACCCATTAACGATCATATTGTAAAACATGGAGATGGTGTAAAAATTATTGCACTTTGGGTAGAAGATGCTAGAAAAGCATATCAAGAAACAACTTCAAGAGGTGCAAAATCTTATATGGAGCCTACCGTAGAATCTGACGAACATGGAGAAGTTGTCAGAGCAGGAATCTATACCTACGGAGAAACCGTTCATATGTTTGTAGAGCGCAAGAATTACAACGGAGCTTTTTTACCAGGATTTGAAAAAATGGAATCAGATTACAATCCACCAGCCGCAGGTTTAAAATATATTGATCATATGGTTGGTAATGTTGGCTGGAATCAAATGGATGTTTGGGTAAAATGGTATGAGGATGTAATGGGGTTTGAAAACTTTTTATCTTTTGATGACAAGCAAATTCACACAGAATATTCTGCTTTAATGAGTAAAGTAATGTCTAACGGAAATGGTAGAATTAAGTTTCCAATAAATGAACCTGCAAAAGCAGCTAAACGTTCTCAAATTGAAGAGTATTTAGATTTTTATGAAGGTTCTGGCGTACAGCATATTGCCGTTGCAACAGATGATATTATAAAAACAGTATCTCAATTAAAAGCAAATGGAGTGGAGTTTTTATCTACGCCACCCGAAGAATATTACAGATCTGTTCCTGGAAGATTAGAAGAATTTAGCCACGAATTAAGAGAAGATATCGAAAAGCTAAAAGGGTTGGGTATTATGATTGATGCAGATGAAGAAGGATATTTATTACAAATATTCACTAAACCTATAGAAGATAGACCTACTCTATTTTTTGAAATTATTCAGCGAATGGGAGCTAAAGGCTTTGGTGCAGGAAACTTTAAAGCATTGTTTGAATCTATAGAAAGAGAACAGGCAAAAAGAGGCACGTTATAAATTGAGAAATTATAGTAAGGTTTAAATACAGCATCTTGCTACTTTAGCACAACTTTCAATAATTATGAGTAAAGAAGAACTATTAAAAGCCATTGAAGACAAGTACAAAAAGCTGGGTGTTCCTTTAGACTCTATGTTAGAAGGCTTGCTTTGGAGTACACCAATTACCTATTGGGATTATATTCAAACCGATGCCTTATTAGGCTTACAAATTCCAAGAACAGATCAACCAGACGAAATGGTGTTTATTATGTATCATCAGGTAAACGAATTGTTATTTAAAATGATTTTGTGGGAAATTGATCAAGTGGCAAAAACTGGTGAAATTAGTGCAGAAAAATTTTCAATGCATTTAATGAGAATCAGTAGATATTTTGATATGTTGAGCAATTCATTTAGTGTGATGGCCGATGGAATGGAACGCGAGCAATATCTCAAGTTTAGAAATACATTAACTCCTGCAAGTGGTTTTCAAAGTGCCCAATATCGCAAAATAGAATTTGCATCTACAGAACTCATTAATTTAATTGATGCTCGTTTTAGAGATACTATAGACCGCAATTCTCCATTTAAAAATGCTTATGATCATTTGTATTGGCAGGCAGCAGGCAAGAACCATACTACCGGAGAAAAATCAATTTTAATTTCGCTTTTTGACAAAAAGTATATGGGAGATTTTATTGATTTTATGGAAGATTATAATGAATGTAATCTGTCAAAGAAATTTAAACAATTGCCCGAAGATGTACAAAAAAACCCAGCATTAATAAAAGCAATGCGCCACTATGATTATACTGTAAACGTTACATGGGTGCTTGCGCACTATGATGCTGCAGGAAAGTACTTAGGGGGTAAAGAAAAAGAAGTAGAAGCTACTGGAGGAAGTAGTTGGAGGAAATACTTACATCCAAAATACCAGCGCAGAATTTTTTACCCGTATTTGTGGTCTGAAGAAGAGTTAAAAAACTGGGGAACATTTTAAACAAAATGATAATTTTTCGTTAAAAAAGTCTTCTGTTGTAAAAATACATGGGTTTTTGTTTTTGTTATGAAGATGATTGTCATTCAATTTTTATATGTTTGATGTTTATGAAAAAAATTATTTTAGTTTGCTATTTACTCTCTTTATCATCACTTTTTCTTGGGCAAGAAAAAACCAGCCCTTTTAAAGCTGGTGAGTGGTTAGAATATAAAATGAGCTATAGTGGTTTTCTAAAAGCGGGTACTGCCAAACTTACCCTTGAAGAAGTAGACTTAAACGGCAAAAAAGTTTTTCATGCAACAGGTCTGGGAGAAACAAGTACAGTAATTGGTTGGTTTTTTAAAGTAAGAGATATTTATGAGTCTTATTTTGATACCAATAAAGTGATCCCTTATTTATTTAAACGAAATGTTAATGAAGGAGGCTACACTATAAAAAGAGATACAGAGTTTAATCAAGAAACAAAAATCGCTACTGTTGAAGATTATAAATACAATACTGTAAAAGAGGTTCCTTTTGACAATGTGCAAGACATGATTTCTGCTTTTTACTTTTTAAGGACTGTAGATGTTGACTCTATAAAAACTGGAGATGAGATTGATTTAAATATGTTTTTTGACTCAAAAACATTTGCCTTTAAGCTACGTTTTTTAGGAACTGAAATCATAAAAACAACTTTTGGGAAAATAAAAACAATCAAATTAAGACCTATCGTTCAATCTGGAAGAATTTTTAAAGAGAGTGAAAGCGTGACTATTTGGGTTACTGCAGATGACAACAAAATACCAATTAAATTAAAAGCATCATTAGCAGTTGGTTCTTTAAGAGCAGAATTAAAAGCTTTTAAAGGATTAGCAAATTCATTCGAAATTATCATTGATTAAATTGTATTTTTACCACATTCTTATTGAAGAATAAAATCTAACAACATTGAAAAAATTAAGTATTCTTCTTTTTGTTCTATTCATAGTTTTGTCTTGTGGTAAAGACAACATTAAAGATACCCCAGACACTTCTGATGAAATTACAGCCTCAGTTCCTAAAATTATTCATGAATTTGGCTATACATTAAACGATTACAAAGTAATTAAAGACACGATTAAAAAAGGGGAAAGTTTTGGGATTATTTTAGACAGGCATCATGTTTTTTATCCAAAAATAAATGCCATCGCTAAAAAGATCAAAGATACTTTTGATGTTAGAAGAATAAGAGCTGGAAAACCCTATATGATACTTGCCAGTAAAGATTCTCTAGAGAAAGCTCAAGTCTTTATTTATAAAAATAATAAAGCCAGTGCTACAATAGTAGATTTCAAAGATTCTACTATCGTTGCCTATACCTACAGAAAACCTATAAAAATTGTAGAAAAAGAAGTTTCAGGGAACATTTACTCTACCTTATCTGAGGCTATGGATAGCCTTCATTTAAATCCTAATTTAACCAATGATATTGCAGATATTTATGCTTGGACTTTAGATTTTTTAAAACTTCAAAAAGGAGATCAATTTAAATTAATTTACGAAGAGAAATTTATAGACGACAGTGTTTTTGTTGGTTATGGAAAAGTAAAAGCAGCTCTTTTTGATCATAACAATAAAGATTTCTATGCCTACAGATTTATACCAGACTCTATTAAAGGAATTCCAGAATACTATGATGAAGAAGGAAATATGTTGCGAAGTCAATTCTTGCGATCTCCTATTAAATTTCAATACAGAGTTTCATCAAGATATAATTTAAGAAGAAAAATAGCCTACTATGGAAGAGTAAAACCTCACAAAGGTACTGACTTTGCCGCAAAAGTAGGAACCCCCATTATGGCTACCGCTAGCGGTACTGTTAAAGAATCTAGAAAAAAGGGAGGTAATGGAAACTATGTAAAAATAAGACATAACAACACCTACGCCACACAATATCTTCACATGAGTAGGAGAAAAGTTAAACGAGGTCAGTATGTTAAACAAGGAGATGTTATTGGCTGGGTTGGAATGACAGGTAATACCAGCGGGCCTCATGTTTGCTATCGTTTCTGGAAAAATGGAAAGCAAGTAGACCCCTTTAAACAAAAGCTTCCTTCAGCAAAACCTTTAAAAAAGAGTCTCAAACCAACTTATAAAAAATTTATTGAGCCATTTAAAACACAGCTTGATAATATAGAATTTCCTAATCAAAATAACCAACTAGTCGTTCAAAAATAAGCAAAATGCCATTACAAAACATAAACCCAACAACCACTAAATCCTGGGAGAAATTAACCTCTCATTTTGCAGAGATGGATTCTTTTTCCCTCAAAGAAGCATTTAAAATAAATCAACATAGAAAAGAAAACTTCTCCATATCTTTTAACGATTTATTCTTAGATTTTTCTAAAAACAGGATCGAACAAAAAACAATTGACTTATTGGTTGAGCTAGCGAATGAGGTTGAATTAAAGGATGCAATTGACAAGTATTTTTCTGGTGAAGTCATTAATGTTACAGAAGATAGAGCTGTATTACACACAGCTTTAAGAAGTAATTCTGAAGAAGAGCTCCTAATAAACAATAAAGACATTAGACCTGAGATTAAAAAAGCACTAAGAAAGATAAGGGCTTTTTCTAACAAAGTAATCTCTGGAGACTGGAAAGGGTATACTGGCAAAAAAATAACAGACATTGTAAACATAGGAATTGGTGGTTCTGATCTTGGACCAGATATGATTGTAGAGGCATTACAGTTCTATAAAAACCATTTAACAACTCATTTTGTTTCTAACATAGATGGAGATCATGTTTCTGAAATTTTAAAAAAATTAGATCCAGAGACTACCTTATTTGTAATTGTTTCAAAAACATTCACAACCCAAGAAACAATAACCAATGCTAATACTATAAAGAATTGGTTTTTAAAGTCGGCATCTCAATTTGACATCGCTAAACATTTTGTTGCAGTTTCTACAAACTCAGAAGCTATTGATGCTTTTGGGATAGATCCTAAAAATGTATTTCCAATGTGGAACTGGGTTGGCGGTCGTTTTTCTTTGTGGTCTTCGGTTGGGCTATCTATAAGTTTGTCGGTTGGTTTTGATCATTATAAATCTCTTTTAGATGGTGCAGAAAAAATGGATCTCCATTTTAAAAATAGTGACTTTGATCAAAATATCCCAGTAATTTTAGCACTTTTAAGTATTTGGTATAATAATTTTTACAAGGCTGAGTCTGAAGCAATTCTTCCATATACTCAGTATTTAACAAAGTTAGCGCCGTATTTACAACAGGCTATTATGGAAAGTAATGGAAAAAGTGTAGATAGAAATGGAGAATTCGTAGACTATCAAACAGGAACTATTGTTTGGGGAAGCACAGGAACCAACATGCAACATGCATTCATGCAGCTAGTGCACCAAGGAACAAAGTTAATCCCTTCAGATTTTATTGGGTATGAAACCTCCTTGTATGGGTTAACAGATCATCATCAAAAATTAATAGCCAATTATAATGCACAAATGGATGCCTTAGCCTTTGGGAAATCTAAAGAGGAAGTTCATCTAGAACTTAATTTTACTGGAGATACCTCTACAATTAACTCACTTTTACCTTATAAAGTATTTGAAGGCAACAGGCCAAGTAATGCCATTTTATTTAAAAAATTAACTCCAGAGTCTTTGGGGGAATTAATTGCAATGTATGAACACAAAATATTTGTACAAGGGGTCATTTGGAATATTTTTAGCTACGACCAATTTGGTGTAGAACTAGGGAAAGAGCTGGCAAAAAAGCTCTTAAACAACAATTAAAATCTACTTTTATATAAGATTATTGTTTTCACAAAAATTTGTTAATAAAGTCGTTGATATCTAATTCTCTGAAAAACAGATTTTTGTTCAATATAAACCTATATTTATTGAAGTTAATAATTTGTTAAAATTTAACATTAAATTAACATTGAAACTCTGAAAATGAAAGACTTTTGCAGAGAATTAATAACATTAATATTCTATAATGAAAAACTTTAAGAACTTATTATTTGCAGCTCTATTTTTAATGGCTGCTACAGTAATTGGCCAAACAAAAATTTCTGGTACCATCGTTGATGAAACGAACGAAGGATTACCAGGAGCAAGTGTTGTAATTAAAGGTACAACAAACGGAACAGAAACAGATTTTAACGGGAAATTTATGCTAACCGCTTCTACTGAAAGCGGAACTATCGTAGTTTCTTATTTAGGTTTTAAAACTACGGAGTTTGCATTTACAAGTGCAGGAGACCTAGGAAACATTAAATTAGAAGAAGATGGAAACATCTTAGAAGAAGTAGTATTAAGAGGTATTGTAGATATCGCTAAAGACAGACAAACACCTGTTGCTAAATCTACTATCAAAGCTGCAGAGATTCAAGATAGGTTAGGTTCTCAAGAATTTCCAGAACTTTTAAATAATACTCCATCTGTATATGCTACTAAATCTGGTGGTGGTTTTGGAGATGCTAGAATTACTATTCGTGGTTTTGCACAAGAAAACATTGCTGTATTAATAAACGGAGTACCGGTAAACGATATGGAAAATGGTAGAGTTTATTGGTCTAACTGGGCAGGTCTTGCAGATGTAACAACTGCTATGCAAGTTCAAAGAGGATTAGGTTCTTCTAAGCTAGCAATTTCATCTGTTGGTGGAACAATTAATATTGTTACCAAAACTACAGACTTAAAAGAAGGTGGATCTATTGTATCATCTGTTGGTAACGATGGGTATTTCAAAAACTTAGCTTCTTACAACACAGGAAAAAATGAAAATGGTTTTGCTGCTTCATTTTTAATGAGTAGAACTGCTGGTAATGGATATGTAGACGGAACAAAATTTGAAGGATTCAATTATTTCATCGGTTTAGGATGGGACAAAGGAGATCATAACTTCCAATTTATGTTAACTGGTGCACCTCAAACACACAACCAAAGAACAACAAGTTTTTTCAACATGGCTGATATAGGTGACTATTTACAATATGGTAAAAAATACAACTACAACCATGGGTATTTAAATGGTGAAGAATTTAACTGGAGACAGAATTTCTACCACAAACCAATTACTTCTTTTAACTGGTCTTGGGATATTAACGAAACTTCTTCTTTAACTACTTCTGCTTACGTTTCTTTCGGACGTGGTGGTGGAACTGGAGATATTGGAAGAATGGGTGGAAACTTTGCTAGTTCAAGTAGATTCAGAAACCCAGATACAGGATTGGTAGAATGGGATGAAATCGTGAAAGCTAACAGTGGTTTAGGCGGAAACTTTAGTAGTGGTTATTCTTATACTAACCCTGCTGATCCTTCTACAGGTTTACAGATTGTAAATGATGACGAATTAAGAGATTCTGATATGCCAAACGGTTTAGAAAGAAGAAATGGAATGATTAGAAGGGCCTCTGTAAATTCTCATAACTGGGTAGGTGTATTATCTAACTATAGTACTGAGATAAATGATAATTTAACCTTTGATGTTGGAATTGATCTTCGTTCTTACACAGGTCTTCACTACAGAAGAGTAGACAACTTGTTAGGAGCTGATGGATATAGAGATAACGATGATATCAACAACCCTTTAAATGTACAATCTACAGAATATAGTTCTGATTTAGCACAACAATGGAATGTTTTCAGAAGTACAGAAGATGAACAAAAAATTGCTTATAACAATGACGGTAAAGTTCGTTGGGCTGGTGCTTTTAGTCAATTAGAATATGTTTCAGATGATATTTCTGCTTTTGTTCAGGTTGGTGTTTCTCAACAAGGATTTAAAAGAATAGATTATTTTAACTATTTAGATTCTGATCCAGAGAGAGAAACAGGATGGGAAAATTTTTTAGGAGGAAATGTTAAAGGTGGTGTAAACTGGAATATTGATGAAAACCACAATGTTTTTGTAAATATGGGAGACTACTCTAAACAACCTTTTATAAATGCTGTTTTCTTAAATAACCAAAATATTGTTAACTCAAACCCTAGAAACGAAAAAGTAGCTGGTTTTGAATTAGGTTATGGATATACTTCTGAAAAATTTAAAGCAAATTTAAATGTATACAGAACTGAATGGAAAGATAGATTTAAGTCTGTTGGGTATAGAGATGGTGACATTAGAGGAACCGCTGATCTTCAAGGGATAAAACAATTACATACTGGAGTTGAATTAGATTTTACTTATGATATAACTGACAACTTTAGATTTCTTGGTATGGCATCTGTAGGAGATTGGGAATATGCAGGAAACGTATCTGGAACTGCTTTTGATCAGGATCTTCAAGCTGTTGGTACTGTAAACTTATATTTAGACGGTGTTAAAGTTGGTAACTCCGCTCAAACTACCGCAAGATTAGGTTTTGATTGGGAAGTTACAGACAACTTTAAAATTGACTATAGTCATCGTTACGCTGCAAAATTATATGCAGATATTAATACTGCAGATTTTGATAGTTTAGATAATGATGGATCTCTTCAATTACCTAGTTACTTTTTAGGAGATGTAGGAATGTCTTATAAATTTGATTTCAGAGATAATTCTGATTTAAAATTAAGACTAAACATCAATAATGTTGGAAATACTGAATATATTTCTGAATCACTGACTAACAATTTTGTAGAGCCAGGAGATGATAGTTACCGAGGTATCAATACAAATAACAAAGCCTTCTTTGGTTTTGGAACTACTTGGAACTTTACAGTAAGATATAACTTCTAAGAAGTTTTATAATAAATTTGAAAAACCATCTTTGATTTAAAATTAAAGATGGTTTTTTTATGAATAAATTTAGTATTTTTAGTGTTACTAATTTTTACAAAATGATGAAAACCGTACATTCTTATTGGGCATATTTAGTGCTTATTGTTTTAATATTAACCGTTGTAAATGCAATTGTTGGACTTATTAAAAAAAAGAAATTCTCAAATAAAGATCTACGACTTGGATTGTTTACTTTGATTTTCTCTCACATTCAATTGCTAATTGGATTAGGTTGGTATTTTTCTAGCCCATACTATAACGCATTAAAAACAAACGCAAGTGAGGTAATGGGAGATACAGCAGCTAGACTCCTAGCAGTTGAACACCCAATTATGATGATTTTAGCGATTGTTTTTATTACTATTGGATGGTCTAAGCATAAAAAGAAAACAGAAGATGCTGGAAAATTTAAAACATTTGTAATCTTTTATGGGATTGGACTTCTTCTCATCTTATCAAAAATTCCTTGGAATCAATGGCCTATCGTTTAGATTTTCATTTTAATTCAACTCTACCACCCATCACTAAATGAAAATAATTAGTTACTTTTTTTCTTCAATTTTTGCATTGGTCTTTTTTTTAAGCCTTTTAATTTTTCATCCATTACAATGGATAGGTCTAAAAATTGGATATCAGTCTCATAAAAACATGGTAGATATCCTCAATTGGATACTAACAAAATCATTACTTATTATTGGAACTACTGTTCGTTTTACAGAAACGTATCCTATTCCAAAAAACACAACGATCATTTTTGTGGCAAATCATCAAGGATTGTTTGACATTCCACCAATGATTTGGTTTCTGCGAAAATACCATACTAAATTTGTTTCTAAAATAGAATTAGGAAAAGGAATTCCAAGTGTTTCTTTTAATCTTAAACATGGTGGGGCAGCATTAATCAATAGAAAAGATCCAAAACAGGCATTAACAGAGTTGAAAAAATTTGGACAACGAGTTCATGACAACAAATGGTCTGCTGCAATATTTCCTGAAGGCACCAGAAGCGTTACAGGGAAACCCAAAAAGTTTTCTTTTAACGGTTTAAAAATGATGATAAAGTACAATCCGGAGGCGTATATAGTTCCTATTACAATTAATAATTCTTGGAAAGTATTTAAATATGGAAAATTTCCACTAGGAATGTTTAATAAAATTACAATTAATACACATAAACCCCTAAAAATAGATTCACTACCTGTTGATGAACTACTTCAAAAAGTAGAAGCAACTATAGTGTCTCAGATAAAATAATAATGAGTTTACAAAATATTCGAAAAGAAGTGATGAAAACACTTGAAAAAAACATCGACTCTTTTATTGATAGTTTTTTAATTCCGGTAGAAAAAATATGGCAACCAACAGATTTTTTACCCAACTCTCAAAAAGATAATTTCATTGAAGAAATAAAAGAAATACAAGAAATCTCTAAAGAATTAGATGATGATTTTTGGGTTGTTTTGGTTGGAGACACCATTACTGAAGAAGCACTTCCAACCTATGAATCTTGGTTGTTAGATCTAGAAGGGGTTACACAGCATCCAGATAACGGTTGGGCAAAATGGATTAGAAATTGGACTGCAGAAGAAAACAGACATGGAGATACCTTAAATAAATATTTATATTTATCTGGCAGAGTTAATATGCGAGAAGTTGAAATTACTACTCAGCATTTAATTTCTGATGGCTTCGATCTTGGTACAGCTACAGATCCGTATAAAAATTTTATTTATACCAGCTTTCAAGAATTAGCAACTTATATTTCTCACAATAATGTTGCTAGAATTGCAAAGAAAAAAGGACATAAAGCCTTGGCTAAAATGTCTAAAATTATTGCTGGTGACGAAATGCGACATCATATAGCTTACACAGAGTTTGTAAAACAAATTTTTGCTATAGACCCAAGTGAAATGATGTTAGCTTTTCAGCACATGATGAAACATAAAATTGTAATGCCTGCTCTTCACTTAAGAGAATCTTTTGGTACTAAAGGGAGTTTGTTTAATGATTTTTCTACAGTAGCACAAAGAATAGGTGTGTATACCGGGTTTGATTATATAGATATAGTAAGGAAATTAAATTCTGCTTGGGAGATAGATAAAATAACTGGGCTTACCGCAGAAGCTGAAAAAGCAAGAGATTATCTTTTAAAGTTACCAGATAGAATGTACAAAATTTCGGAACGAATTATAATTCCAGACACAAAATTTCATTTTAAATGGATGAATCCAATATAACTAAAAACAGCTTTCAACATTTCTTTTGAAAGCTGTTTTTATTGAATTTTAAATGAATCTTTATCATTTAAAAATGATAGTTTTTTTCTTGTTTCTTCTTGTAATGTCTTAGAAATTACACATTGTAATAGATCTTCTTTTCCTTCGGTAGTTCTTGCAATTTCTTTCCCTAAGAAATCATAAGCAGTTGTATGACCATTGTATTGGTAACCATTTGCATCTTCCCCTATTCTATTTACACCAATGCAATAGCTCATGTTTTCAATTGCTCTGGCTTTCAATAAAGTATCCCAAGCATCAATTCTAGCTATTGGCCAGTTAGCCATAAATAATAATAGATCATAATTATTGGTATTTCTAGACCATACTGGAAAACGAAGATCATAACAAATCAAAGGACAAATTCTCCATCCTTTAAAGTGTACAATCAAGCGTGTACTGCCTGGAGTGTATAAGGTGTCTTCTGCTGCCAAACTAAACAGGTGTCTTTTGTCATAGGTGTCAATAAGGCCGTTAGGATGAACAAAAATAGCCCTATTAAAGTACTGATGATTTTCTTGAACTACAATACTTCCTATAATTGCCACGTTATTTACTCTTGCAGTAGCTATCATCCATAAAACGACAGAGCCCTTCATAGTTTGGGCAATAGAAGTTGGCTGCATGGTAAAACCCGTTGAAAACATTTCGGGCAACACTATTAAATCAGTATCTGAGTCTAACTGAGCAATCTTTTGTTCAAAGAACAACAAATTTACAGCAGGGTTTTCCCAGGTTAGCTTGGCCTGAATTGCAACAATGTTTAATTCATTTTGCATAAAATTAATTTTTAAATAATACTATAAATTTAGCAATAGTATTTTGTACATTGTTTTCACAAAGTACTTTTTATTAATGCAAACTTTTATTTCCGAAACTATAGACGATATTCTTTTAAAACACTCTTCATTTGAAGATTGTGTTTTTGTCTTACCATCACAGAGAGCCGGAGTTTTTGTAAAAGATACATTCAAAAATAAGATAGTTGAAGGGTTTTTACCAGAAATTTTAACGATTGAATCTTTTATTGGACAAATTTCTGAAATCTCTAAAGCAGATGCTATTCAGTTATTATTTCATTTTTATACTATTTATTGTGAGGTAGAAGAACATCCAGATTCTTTTGATGTTTTTTCTTCTTGGGCTTTTGTAGTACTTCAAGATTTTAATGAAATAGATCAGTATCTTATTAACCACCAAGCAATTTTTGCCTACCTAAGAGATGTTCAACGATTAAAAAAATGGTCTGTAAAAGGTGAGTTTAAAGAAACTAAGCTCATGAAAGATCATCTTATTTTCATGGAACGCCTTGGAATTTACTATACTAAATTCTACTCATTTTTATTAGATAAAAAAATAGGGTACCAAGGATTAATGTACAGAGAAGCAACAACAAAAACTGCTGCATTTATAAACAAGCATCCTCATAAAAAATTCTTCTTCATAGGGTTTAATGCTTTAAACAAAGCTGAAGAGTTTTTATTTGAAGCTTTTTTAGAAAGTGAACAATCAGAAGTTTATTGGGATATAGACCGCACTTTTTTTGAGAGCAATCATAGTGCTGGAAGTTTTATAAGAAACTATAAAACGAAATGGAAATACTACGAAAAAAACGGATTAAAACAAATTAGCAATCATTTTCTAGCAGAAAAAAATATTGAAATTATTGGAGCCTCAAAGAACATCTCTCAATTGAAATATGCAGGAGAAATATTAAAAGGCTTCTCTAATCATCAAAACACTGCCTTGGTATTAGGAGATGAATCTTTATTATCTGTTGCTTTAAATTCTATTCCAGAAAACGTAGATGCTATTAATATAACCATGGGGTATCCCTTACAAAATGTACCAACATCTCAATTAATTTCAACCATTTTTCAATTATTTATCACACAAGATACCCTGCAAAGAACTGCAGTAAATGAATTTTATCATAAAGATGTAACTCGGTTATTTAAAAATTCTGTTATTTTTCAATTAGTTGGTAAAGAAGCTCAAGAAGTACTTGTAGCTATTCAGGAAATTATATCTAAAGAAAATACTTCTTTCATAGACTTGCCAACTATCAGTTCCTATTTGGCACCATTAGAAGAAAAAAGTAGCACTGTAATTTTGGCTATTTTTAAACCAATTATTTCTGTAAATGAATTTATTTCTAGAATTTTAAACTTACTTGAGAATGCAAAAGATCATGTCTCTGTTTTAGAAAAAGAGTATTTATACCGTTTTTACAATGCATTTGCTCAACTACTAAATTTAAATAATTCAAAAAATTATTTTCAAAATATAAAAACCATCTATCAATTTTACAGACAAATTATTGCCAATGAAAAACTATCGTTTCAAGGAGAACCATTAAATGGTCTGCAATTAATGGGGATGTTAGAAACTAGGGTCTTAGATTTTGAAAATGTAATTATTACCTCTGTCAATGAAAATATAATTCCTTCTAGTAGCACTCAAAATTCATTTATTCCGTTTGATATAAAGGTAGAATTTGGCTTGCCTACCTACAGAGAAAAAGATGCTATTTATTCGTATCACTTCTTCCGGTTATTGCAAAGAGCAAAAAATATTTTTTTACTCTACAATACAGAGAATGATTCTTTTGGAAGTGGAGAAAAGAGCAGATTTATCTCTCAATTAGAATTAATAAGAACTGGTTTAACCTCAAAACGTATTGCCCCAAAAGTACTAACTGAAGCAAAAGAACAAAAAGAGATAAGTAAAAATAAACAAGTCATAGAAAAATTAAGAGAATTGGCTGTAAAAGGAATATCTCCATCTGCAATAACCAATTACCTATACAATCCGATTGCCTTTTACAAACAGAAAATTTTACGAATTAGCGAGTTAGATTTAGTAGAAGAAACTATTGCCGCAAATACAATGGGTACAGTTATTCATGACACTTTAGAAGAATTATACAAACCATATATCAATCTATTTTTAAGCACAGATCATCTAGATATCATGATGAAAGAATACAAAAAATTGGTTGCAAAATATTTCATAAAACACTTTAAAAATGGAGATATTACCACGGGTAAAAATAAATTGGCATTTGAAGTATCAAAGCAGTTTGTAAAACGTTTTCTCTCTCTAGAAAAAAAGGTTTTAAAAGAAGGACATCAAGTAAAAATTTTAGGGACAGAACTAGCCTTAGAAACGTTATTCACGGTTCCTGGAATAGATTTTCCAATTAAAATAAAAGGGATCGTAGACAGAATTGATGAGTTTGATGGAGTTACAAGAATTATCGATTACAAAACTGGAAAAGTAAATGCAGCCGATTTAAAAGTGCTAAATTTTGAAGAAATACAGACTGTTAAATATAGCAAAGCAATTCAAATTTTATTGTATGCCTTCCTGTATTCTCAAAATAATTCTTTGAAAACAAAACCCTCTCTACAGGCTGGGATTATTTCTTTTAAAAATTTAAAAGGAGGTCTTTTAAAGATTAACTTCTCTTCAAAAGTAAAAAATCCTGATTATAGCATAACAGAGGAAAAACTTCAGGAATTCATGGAACAAATAAAACTTCTTTTACAAGAAATATACAACCCAGAAATTCCTTTTAAAGAACCCAAAACACTCTCTTATTCATAGTCTCATTTTATAATAAAAAACTAGTTACAGTTTTTATTTCTGGTATACCCAAAATGAGCAATTTTCCACGCTTTATCTGTTTTTACTAAATAAAATAAATCTACGCCGCAGTGTGAAAAAGAACCATTTAAATAGAAGTCATAAGGAGCCCAAACAGAAGCAATAAAGCCATCTGTTAGTACCTTTGCATCCCAGTATCGTTCTCTAAATTGTTCTGAAGTTTTTGGATTCATTCTCAATGAAATAGATTGATCATTGTCTATGACAACAGATGACCCAGAGCCGTCTTTGTCAATATTTGTAACAATTCTATTAATTCCTTTATAGAGTATTGCATCAAAAATACTTTTGTCTTTTGTATTTACTGCCAACATAAATTGGTCAATAACAGCTAGAATTTCTTTTTTATCAATTCCTGTAGCAACTGCTCCAAAAGGTTCTTGAGAATAATTCTCTGGTGGAGTTATTGATAATGATTGTGAAAAGAGAAAACCACATTTTAAGATACATGCTAAGAAGAGAATTTTTTTCATTCTGTTGAATTTTCACAAACTTAACCAAAATATAATCATTCTAATAGTTGACTAAAAAACACCCCAACTAATTAATAATTAATTAGTTAAGGCATTTATAAGTGGAGCATATCGGATTCGAACCGATGACCTCTACACTGCCAGCGTAGCGCTCTAGCCAACTGAGCTAATGCCCCATATAATTATTGTCTTCCACTTAAGATTAATAAAGGAATAGAACAGTGAAATTCAGATTTAAGTATCGTGTTTTTCTCCCAAAGTTTCTGAAAAAACCCTTTTTTACGTCTAAAAACACATAATAAATCTGGATTATTAGATTGGAAATGTTCTAAGACTCCTTGAAAAGTAGTTACATTTTCTGAGGTAGAGAATGTGTTTTGAAGTGCTTTTAATGATGCATCTACTACTAAATCTTCTTCTTTATATTCGGGCGTTTTTACCAACAACAAGTTTATTTTAGTTTTAAAAAGACTTTGAATTTCTTGTAACGGAATTAAGACATCTTGTTGCTCTAAAACTCCTGATTTAAAAGCTGTTAAAGCTACTTTAAATGGACTAAACTTATGATGTTCAGGAACAATTAAAACAGGTATTTCTGTTTGCTTTACAATACTTCCTGATGTGCTTCCTAAAAAAACCTCTTCTTTTATAGAATTACTTCTGGGCCCTACCACAATTAAATCTATTCCTAGTTCTTCATGAACAGAATTAATACTCTCTACTGTGCCTCCCTTTGCAGAAATCATTTTAACATCTACTCCTTTGGTGGCTACAGCGCTAATCATTGTCTGTATGTATAAGTTGGTTTCCCTTTCTAAAATATCATTAATATTAATAAATGTTCCTGCTTTAGAAAGCACTTTATACGCTCTAAAAACAAAGACTTTAGCACCTATCTCTTTAGCAAAATCTATCGCATATTGTAATGTGTTAGACGCGTTTTCTTTGGAACCGATAGGGACTAAAATATGATTCATAATTCTTAGAAATTAAGTTAGCATTGTAAAATTTACAATTCTAAAACAAAGGTACATTTTTTTGAATGATCTAAATTTCTTCCAATGTCAAATTGTAACTTTGTCTTTGAATATTTGTCCTCTTTTGAAAACAGACATTAGTTTTAAACGAATTCATCAACTTGCAATTCCTGCTTTAATTGCTGGTATAGCAGAACCCCTTATCTCTATAACTGATACCGCTATCATTGGTAATATAGATCTTTATGCAAAAGAAAGTCTAGGAGCTATTGCCATTGTAGGATCTTTTTTATCGATGTTAATATGGGTCTTTGCCCAAACTAGAAGTGCGGTTTCATCTATTATTTCAACCTATTTAGGAGCTCATAAACTAGAGGAAGTAAAAACATTACCCGCCCAAGCAATTTTAATTATAGTAAGTCTAAGTATTCTAGTAATTTCACTCACCTACCCTTTTGCTGAATATATTTTTAAAATATATGGTGCAGAACAACGCATATTAGTATATGCTGTAGACTATTATAAAATACGAATCATTGGACTGCCATTTACGCTGTTTGTTTTTACTATTTTTGGAACTTTCAGAGGGCTTCAAAACACACTTTATCCTATGCTTATTGCTATTTCAGGAGCTCTTCTAAATGTTCTCTTTGACTGGATTCTTGTTTATGGTGTAGAAGGATGGATTCCTGCTATGAATGTTAAAGGAGCAGCCTATGCAAGTGTTATCTCTCAAATAGTAATGGCTATCTTGGCGGGATATCTTCTTCTTAAAAAAACATCCATCAGTTTAAAGTTTGTGCTACCTTTTAACAAAGAAATTCCAAGACTCATAAAAATGGTTTTTGATTTATTTTTAAGAACTATTGCATTAAATGCTGCGTTAATTTTTGCAGTTTATAAAGCCACCAGTTATGGAACAGATGCCCTAGCAGCTTACGGAATTGGAATTCAATTGTGGTTGTTTGGAGCCTTCTTTATAGATGGGTATTCTAGTGCTGGAAATATTTTGTCTGGGCGTTTATTGGGCGCTAAAGAATATGGCTCATTACTAAAATTGGGGAAGAAATTAATTATTTATGGTCTTTGTACTGGAGTTTTTCTTGCAGGAATTGGTTTTCTATTTTATAATTTTATAGGAGAAATTTTTATACAAGATACCGCTGTTCTTCGAAGTTTTTATGATATTTTTTGGATCATCTTAGTCATGCAACCCATCTGCGCCATTACCTTTATTTTTGATGGAATGTTTAAAGGAATGGGGTATACAGCATTCTTAAGAAATCTACTACTACTCTCTACACTTCTAGTGTTTATACCCTCATTACTAATTTTTGATGCTTTTAATTATAAACTACTTGGCGTTTGGTTTACTTTTTCACTATGGATGATAGCCAGAGGAATGCCTTTACTAGTGAAATTTAGAAGAAAATTTTTGCCCTTGGTAGAAAAGGAGTAATTTTGGAGAAAATATTTCCTATGAGTACAATTAGAATCACCAAACAATTTAATTTTGAGACCGGTCATGCCTTATATGGCTATGATGGAAAGTGTAGAAATGTACACGGTCATAGTTATAAGCTCTCTGTAACTGTATTAGGAACTCCAATTGATGACAGTTCTCATGTGAAATTTGGTATGGTGATTGACTTTACCGATTTAAAAAAAATTGTGAAAGAGGAAATTGTAGATCAATTTGATCATGCTACTGTTTTTAATAAAAACACACCACATGTAGAATTAGCTAAATTACTAAGTGATAGAGGTCATCATGTTATTTTAGTAGATTACCAACCTACTAGCGAAATGATGGTAATTGATTTTGCAGAAAGAATACAGAGTAGACTTCCAAAAAACATTCAATTATTTTCCATAAAACTCCAAGAGACAGAAACCTCTTTTGCAGAATGGTTTGCCAATGAAAATGAATAAAAAACAGCATCTATTTGTGAGATGCTTATTTAACAATTATATTTAAAAAAAACTTTATGAAAACACTTAAATTTATTTTATTCACACTTATCGCAACAACAATACTAAGTTGTTCAGACAATTCTACTGAGCCAGCCTTTATCTTGTCTAATGAAAGTTTGGCAGGAGACTATGATATTGCTATTTTAAATATAGATATAGAAACTACTGCCGAAGTTGCAGGGGTTGCCGTTACAATATCTAATACTGCTATTGTTGGGGATACTTTTCAGGTAGATGTTATCTTCAATACTGATGGAACTTATTCTGCAAGTGGCCAGTATAGAGTTGTTTCAACCGTTACTCCTGTAGGAACAGCCCCTATAACAGATACTGAAATTATAGTATTTAGTGACTCAGGGTCTTACTCCGTTAATGCTGTAGACGATACTATTACCTTTATGGCTCTAGGTGATGCATTATTAGCAGGTACTTTTAACGTTACAGTTTTTAATGAAACCTCGGTTACGCTTAGCCAACAAGTTGAAGAAACTATTGGAGATATTACATCTTCAATTAATATGAATTTGAGTCTAGAAAGAAAATAAAAATTATTAATTATTTTCCATTAAACTTATTCATAGTGTTGTTAATACCATCTGTCCCAAAAGACAAGATGGCGTTTGTTGCTATAGGAATTCTTTCAATAAGTTTACTTTCCTCTTCTTTAGTCCATTGGCCCAGAACAAAGTCTGCCTGACGTCCTTTAGAATAATTTCCTCCAACACCAAAACGGAATCTATTGTATTGCTGTGTATTTAGTTTTTCTTGAATGTCTTTTAAACCATTATGACCTCCGGCACTTCCTGATGTTTTTATTCTTATAGATCCAAAATCAATATGGATATCATCAGTTACAATACAAATATTTTCTGCCAGAATTTTCTCTTGAGTCATCCAATATTTCACTGCCTTTCCACTTAAGTTCATATAAGTGCTGGGTTTTACTAAAATGAAGGTTCTTCCTTTGTGTCTAAATCTACTAACATCTCCTAGCTTTTCTGTTTCAAACCTACTCTCTTGATCTTTAGCTAGTGCATCTAAAACTTGAAACCCAATATTATGACGTGTGTTTGCATAGGCATCACCAATATTTCCAAGACCAACAATTAAAAATTTTTTCATTACCTCTTGTTTAGTTTCTGATGATTTCTTAAAAAAGAATTTAAAAATATTCATCTTGTAAAAATAAGAAAATAAAAAAAGCGCTACACACGTGTAACGCTTTTCTAAATTTTATACTCTTGTACCAATCTATACTTGAAATAAGTTTAGATTATTCGGCTGCAGTTTCTGTTGCTTCTTCTGCAACTTCAGCATCCTCTGCTACTTCATCATCTACAGCATTACGTGAAGTTCTTACTTGAACAACTACAGTATTATCTGGATGCATGAATGTATAGTCATCATTAAACAATTCGGTTACGAATAATTTACTACCAATTTTTAACTCTGAAATATCAGCAGTTACAAAGTCTGGTAATTTAGCAGGAAGTGCCTTAATTTTTAGCTTACGATTTGTAAAACGTAAAGAACCTCCATTTAGAACTCCAGGAGATGTTCCTGTAAGTTTTACTGGGATATTCATAGCTACTTCTTTATCATCAAATAACTGATAAAAATCTATGTGCAAGATTCTGTCTGTTACTGGATGAAATTGGATATCTTGTAGGATAGCCGAAATTTTCTGCCCGTCTAATTCAATCATTGCAGTATATACATTTGGTGTATATACCAATTTCTTAAATAATTTTTCTTCTGCAGAAAAATGAACTGGTTTATCTCCTCCGTATATAACGCAAGGAACCATACCAGCATTACGTAAGGCTTTTGTTGCTACTTTACCTACGCTTTCTCTTTTTGATCCTTTGATTGTAATTGATTTCATTACTTTTTATTAATTATTATTACTTGTTTTTGTCAACAACCTTTTTGGTGGCTGAGCGTAACCGAAGCTACATTAAAAATTGGTCGCTTATCGAAGTATTGTCTTGAACTTTCGTCATAACATCAGCGAATAAGGGCGCGCAAGTTACAACTTTTATTTTAGAAATCTTCCTCTTTAATGGAATGGTATCAGAGACTATTAGCTCTGTTAATTTAGAGTTTTGAATCTTATCATACGCATCTCCAGATAAAATTGGATGCGTACATATTGCTCTCACACTCAAAGCTCCTCTATCCATCATTAAATTTGCTGCTCTTGCAAGTGTTCCTCCTGTATCTATCATGTCATCTACCAAAATAACATTCTTACCTTTAACGTCACCTATAAGTTCCATGTGACCAATAACATTGGCTTTCTTTCGCTGCTTGTAACAGATAACCACATCAGACATCAGATATTTAGAATAAGCATACGCTCTTTTAGAACCACCCATGTCTGGAGATGCAATTGTTAGATTGTCTAATTTTAAATCATTGATATAAGACATAAAAATAGTAGATGCATATAAATGATCTACTGGTTTTTCAAAAAATCCTTGAATTTGATCTGCATGTAAATCCATGGTCATAATTCTAGTAGCTCCAGCTGCCTGTAATAAATTTGCAACCAACTTAGCTCCAATAGCAACTCTTGGCTGGTCTTTTCTGTCTTGACGAGCCCATCCAAAATAGGGCATAACAGCAGTTATATGTCTTGCAGAAGCTCTTTTTGCTGCATCTAACATCAATAACATCTCCATTAAATTGTCTGCAGTTGGAAATGTAGACCCAATAATAAAAACTCTTCTTCCTCTTACAGATTCTTCAAAAGCAGGCTGAAATTCTCCATCACTAAAATGTGTTGTTTTTACTTTTCCCAAAGGCACTCCATATTCTTTTGCAATTTTTTCAGCTAGTACCATACTTTGCGAACAAGCAAAGAGCTTTGGAGATAATTCGTTTTTAGACATTTAGTTGTGTGTTTATTAGGTTAGTTTTTGATGTATAAAACAAAAGTAAAATTATTTGACGAGTTTTTGATATTAAATCCCACAATCATAAAATATTTTTTAGATTTGCAAATGCTTACTAAAGCTCGAGTGCCTGCCTGTCGGCAGACAGGGCGGAATTAAAAACCATAATTAATTATGGAAATTGTTAAAAAATTAAAATATGTTCTGGGTATATGCGATTTCTAGTTTGAATCGTAATTATATTTACGTAGGTTTAACCTCTGATTTGGAAAGTCGTATTGCTAGGCACAATAAAGGCTATGAAAAAACAACCAAACCATATCGTCCTTTCGTTTTATTATTTTCTGAACAAGTAAATACTAGAACTGATGCTAGAGAACGAGAAAAATATTGGAAATCTGGGATTGGCAAAGAAAAGCTTAGACGACTCAGAAGTCCTAAATAATGCTCGAGTGGCGGAATTGGTAGACGCGCTGGATTCAAAATCCAGTTCTTTCGGGAGTGTGGGTTCGATTCCCACCTCGAGTACAACATAAAACCTCAACTATTTTATTATAAATAGATTGAGGTTTTATTTTTTTGAAAACATTTTGATTCGAAGCTAAAACTAATCATCAGATTACATTTCATTCTTAATAATATTAGTTTTGTTTAGCAATTAATAATTTTGTAGCTTTGAGTTCCTTAATTTTAAAAACCTATTCAAAATGAAAAAATTTATTTTATTTTTTACGCTTTTTATTTTAACAACATTAAGCATAAAAGCTCAAGAGTATTATTGGACATCCTATAATATTAATGTAGATTCAGAGGATACTGAGATTGTTGCTAAATTAACCAATGACTATTTTAGCGCTGAAAACTCTAAAGCCGAAGGAGTATCTGTTTATTTATTCGAAAACCATTTTCATGATAGCGATCTTAGTTCTAGTCATGAATTAGTGTTTGCAGGAACCTATGATGCCATGGGAAATCAATATTCACTGGGAGAAAATCCTAGCTGGGATTTATACTTGGCTAAATTAGGACAATATACCAAAGGGTTCTCTGCTGCTGCAGGTAGAAGTGTTCATTCATTTGGAGTTCCAGGAACACACCCTGTTCAAAATTTATTTTGGCTAAAAGTAAACGATGCTGCAACATTTGCAAATGGATTTAAAAAATATAATTCTAAGCACAATCCAGATGACAGGAGAGTAACTCTTGGTCAGTTTAATTTAGGAAGAAGTCCTTTAGGAGAAACACATTATGTTCTTGTAGGAGTGAATGATTTTAAAACAGCAATGAATGTTGGCTTGTATAGAGAATCTAATCCAGCTGCAAAAAAAGCATGGGGTGAGTATATGAAAGAAATAGATGGGAATGTTCAAATGATAAGAACTTCCACTAGAGTGATGATTGGAAAATGGTAAATTATTTTCAATCAGATAAAACAAATCAATACTTCAATAACAATTAATTTTAAAACTTATTCAAAATGAAAAAATTACTAATATTATTTTTAGTTCCATTATTTGCAATCTCTCAAACCAATCCTAACAGAGAGTACTGGCAAACAAATAAATGGTCTGCTAAAAAAGGAATGAATACAGAGTTTGAGGCAGCTGTGGCTAAAAAAACACAGAAATTCAATAATACCAAAGAAACCTCATTTGCTACCTATCAAATTATCACTGGTTCTGATCAAGGAAAATATATGAGAGTGATGGGCAACAGAAGTGCTGCTGCATTTGATACTGAAGATTCTGCAGAATTAGCATATTGGATGAAAAATGTGATGCCTTATACAGAAGGAAATGATGGAAATGTAAGATGGTGGAGAATGAAAGGTGCTGGTCAAAATTGGAATAATGATTTACCACCGGCCAGGTTTATTAAAATGACAACTTACAATCTTAAAAGAGATAATTCATCTGATTTTTTTAGATTTTGGAGAAATAATGTAAAACTTCAAAAATCACTTGGATATTCTGGTATTAGTGGAGTATTTATGCTGGAAAGCGGTGGACAGGCTTATCAAGTTATGGAAGTAGAAGGATATAACAGTCATGCAGAAGGCAAAGGTGCGTTTAAAAACTCTAATGTTAACTATATTGAAGAATACAACAAAATGTTTGGGTGGAGAAGTCATCGTAATGATCAAGCTGCATTTAACGCATCAATAGAACAATGGGGTATTATTATTGAAACTGCTGAATTAAAACCAGAAATGTCTTCAAAGTTGAAGTAATTTCAAAATAGAAAGTATTTAAAAAAGTTGATTAAATTTTAATCAACTTTTTTTTTTGAAAAAGATTTCAATGATAAGGCTCGTAAAGCTATTATCTTTATTAGGATACTTCCCCTGTTATTTTTTCGAATTTTTACTTGGGTAGTTCTCTTCTTTTTGTTTTCGGGAGGAATAAATGATATTCCATATGGTTAGTCCCATATATGTTGCAAATATAATTGCGCCTACTATGAAAAATCCTATGCTCATGTTGTTCTTCTTTGTCTAATTGCTATTGCAAATA
>ENA-ORDA01000591-ORDA01000591.1-marine-metagenome-genome-assembly--contig:-NODE-591-length-35388-cov-7.169267_pt1 | contig 35388 bp, 30 predicted proteins | sample MGYA00237778_ERZ508506 | MGnify/ENA primary metagenome ERZ508506 (study PRJEB26177, sample SAMN06267891) | marine metagenome | isolation source: Monterey Bay, California, USA | place: Pacific... | reverse complement strand
CCTTTTCAAAAATAATTACTAATTATTTACGTGAGTAGTACTCAATAATTAATAACTCATTAATTGTTAATGCAATTTGTGAACGTGTTACATTACGTTCTACTTTTCCAGTCGCATTATTTTTGTCTACAGAAACATGTGATGGAATTTCACCACCATATGTTTTGCAGTGTTCAACAATTGGTGCTGAAGTACTTTTAATTACTTCTCCGGCAGTACAGTGGTAACTTGGGATTGTTACTGCTTGTCCATTTACTGTTACTAAACCGTGCGATACATATTGACGTGCTGCACGAATTGTTGGTGCGAAACCAAGTCGATATACAATACAGTCAAGACGCATTTCAAGCATCTGGAGTAATAATTCTCCAGTTGGTCCTTTCATACGACGCGCACGGCGTACATAACTAAGTAATTGTTTTTCACTTACTCCATAGTTGTAACGTAATTTTTGTTTTTCTTGTAAACGTACACGGTATTGTGACATTTTTGCCATCCCTGATGATGGTCCATGTTGTCCAGCTGGGTAGTTACGGTTTGGGATTTTTGACGTTAATCCTGGTAATTCTCCAAGACGACGCACAATTTTCACGCGGGGTCCACGGTATCGAGCCATTTTACTCTCCTGAAATTTATGTATATTTTCAATTCTTGTAGTATAATATTACTAAAGTAAAGAAAGTTTAGCATTTCAGAAAAAATCAATCAAAACGAATTTGTTTTCAATACTTTTTGTTTTTCTCTCTTTCTTTGAATATCTTAAAATACAATTTACTTTATGCCACGTTCTCAAAAAAATGATAACTTTATTGACAAAACCTTTACGGTGGTTGCCGATATTTTATTGAAAGTATTACCGACAACTCGCAATGAAAAGGAAGCTTTTGTTTATTACCGTGATGGAATGTCTGCACAAGCCGAAGGTGAGTATGCTGAAGCATTACAAAACTATGCCCAAGCTATGCGTTTAGAGGTTGATCCTTATGACCGTAGTTTTATTTTTTATAATATTGGGTATTTTATTCCTGAATTTTCCTTTACAAGCAAGTATTATTTTAAAAAGTAATAAGGAAGTTTTCGAGACGAAAGCTTCCTTATTACTTTTTCAAGATAAATTAGATTTGTCTTTAAAGATGTATGAACTTTTTAATTTATATAATGATAGTATTCAAAAGAGTATTGAAAGTTATGCTGTTGCTAGAGAAACTGTCAAAAGTGAATACGAAAAAATATTGTTTGAAGCTAAATTAAATAGCGAGATAGAGAAAAACGACTTAAAAGTTACTCAAATTAAGAATGTAGCAGCGATAATTATTACCTCTATACTATTAATCTTACTTTTAGTTTATTTTATATTTTTAAACAACAAAAAAAATAATAAGAAGAGAGATGCTTTATTAGATGAAATTAAATCTTTAAAAGAAAATAAAGTTTCTACTATTGTTGAGCCTAAAGATTTCGAATTATCTAAGCAAAAAATTGATGATCATTTAAAAAGAGTGTTGAATGAAACAGATTGGAAAGTTCTTTTAATATTATTAGATAATCCTATGGTATTGAATAAAGAGATTGCCGAAAAATCTAATATGAGTCTTGATGGGATCAGTTCTTCGCTTAGGAGAATGTATGATTACTTTGAAGTAAAAGATACCAAGTACAAAAAGATATCATTAATTCATAGGGCTATTAAAATATCCAATGCTTCCGTAATCAACTTTATGGAAAAGTCCATATTAAAATAAACTAATATTTTGAATATGTAAGGTCTTAAAGAATGTAAATCCTTTATTTTAATTACTGAATGTATAAGATAATTTATTATTTTCATTGAGATTAAAAATATTGTTCTTACTTTTGAATAAGTATATCATAGGATTATAATTAATTCCTCTTACATGAAAATAAGTTTAATAAAAATTTAGCTATTTACCATTAATTAAATTAATGAATTGCTAATTTTTCTGCTCCATTTTGTAGAATTAAGAAAATAAAAGATTTAATATGATAAATAGAATTTTACTGACACTTTTTTTGCCAATAAGTGTAATCGCTCAGAGTCCTAATTATTCTGAGGATATTGCTCCAATAATTTATGATCACTGCTTAAAATGTCATTATAGTGGAGGTATTGGCCCGATAAATTTGGAGACATATGCAAACACAGTTGCAAACTCTGGTATGATCCAACATGTTACAAGTTCTGGAGAAATGCCACCGTGGCCACCTGATACTTTGTACAGAAGTTATGCTTATGAAAACACTTTAAATATTGATGAAATTAATACAATTCTTGATTGGATAACTAACGGTTCTCCTCTTGGTGATACATCTTTACTACCAACAATGCCAACTTTTAGTAATTCATCACAACTTGGTGTAGCTGATTTAGAGATACAAATCCCAACCTATTCTAGCACTGCTGGCCCTGGAAATGATGATTATGTTTGCTTTTCCATCCCCTCATATTTAACACAAAACAGGCAAATAAGAGCAGTTGAGGTGATACCAGGAAACTTACAGATAGTACATCACGTGATAGTTTCATTAGATCCATTTCCAAATAATTCAGTTGTTACTACTCCAAATTGTATGGGTCCTCAAGGTGGTACAATATATACTTGGGCGCCTGGCTCTGTGCCGTTAGTTTTTCCGGAAACTCAAAACAACTCATTTGGAGTTAATTTACCAGCGAATAGTAGCTTATCTCTAGCTATGCATTATCCTGAAGGAAGCTTCGGACAATTAGATAGTACTAAAGTAAAAATTTATTTTTACCCCCAAAATACTACAATTAGAGAAATCACTAGTGATTACTTAATTAACGAAGGTCTTTTTGGTCAACCCTTTATATTACCTCCAAATCAAGTTACTGAAATAACAGGAACTTATGGTCCTACAGCTCAAGATTATTCTTTCATGTCAGTGTTTCCTCATATGCATTTACTTGGAAAGTATATTGAAATGTATGCCGTAACTCCTGTAAATGACACAATTAATTTAGTTCGAATAAATAATTGGGATTTTGAATGGCAGGGGGCATATCTGTTTGAAAAATTTATTAAAATACCAGCTGGAAGTGTGATATATGCTAATGGAACTTTTGATAATACACAAAGCCCTACAAACCCAAATCCAGTTACTGTACAATCTGGATTAAACACTCAGGATGAAATGTTTATAGGAATTTTTCAGTTTCTGCCATATCAAACTGGTGATGAAGATATATTATTAAGCGATGTTGTAATTCCTACTAATTTTAACACCATTAATACTAGTTTCTCAAATAAACGATTAATTAATGTAACTGATATTAGAGGAGGGGTAACAGAAAGTAAAAAGAATACACCGTTAATATATATATATGATAATGGTACAATAGAGAAAAAAATAATTATTGATTAATATTATAAATATGTATATTTTAGATGCAATACGAACTCGTTGTTTAAATTTTAGGTATTTCATGAGTTATAAAAAGAGTTTTATTTTACTTATATTATTATTTGTTTGCTCTGAAGATGCGTTTTCACAAAATTTAAATGCAAGTGTTGTTAATGTAATTCATGCTGATACTGTAGAGTATAATGACGATTTTTATTTATTATGTGCGATTGTTAATACAGGTAATTTTGCCATTTATGATTCTATTTGTAATGTTAATATTATTTTTACTCCATCCTCAATTCCTATACAACAATCTCCAATTTCTGTTACTTATCAACATCCTATTCCGTCCCAAATTTTCTTTCCTGGAGACACATTATTTATAGATTTTTTTAATAATCCTTTGCCTGGAGGTCCATTTCTTTATCAATCTTTAGGTGATAATTTAATAGTAATATGGCCCTCTTTTGAAACTCCAGTTACTGCAGATACTAGTATTACTCCAGTGTTTGTAATATCAACGATAACAGACTTAAATGAGTTTTCTCCTAAATCTGATTTGCAACAAGATATTTATATATATGATGTTTTAGGTAAAAGACATAAAACAGCGAACAATATCCCATTTGGCAATTTTTACATTCGTAATGGCAAAAAATTTATTAGAAGGTAGATGTCTAAATTTTTAAATACTATTGTTCAGAGACTCACTAAAGAGGAGATTAGGTTTTTTAAATTATTTCTTAATAGAACTAATGCAAAGAATCGGAAAGATGTAGATTTATTTGATCTCATGAGAAAGAAAAGAGATGTCTTAAATACGGATGAGGCTTTAAATAAACTCAAAATTAATTCAAACAATTATTATCAGATAAAAAATAGACTCTATAATGAGCTAAATAATTCAATGATATGGCAGCATATTTGGAAGGATAATCAATCGAAATCATTTAGTTTTGTTTTGCTCTCTAGAGTTTACAAGAATAAATGTGAATTAGAACTTGCCTTTCATTATTTATTAAAAGCAGAGAAAGAAGCAATTAACTCTCAGTTGTATGAGGTCTTATCTATAATTTATACTGAAATAATTCAGCTCTCTCATGAGTTAATATCTGTTGAAGTTGACACCTACATCGATTTAAAAAAACAAAATCTTAAGACTTTAAATCAGATTGATGAAATTGATATGTTGCTCGCTAAAGTAATGCATGAACTTAAGAAAAAACAAAATTTTGGAAAATTAGATAATGAGTTAATTATCTCAATAAGTAATAAATATAGTCAATCTTTAGAGAATGATAATTTAATTGATAAACCAAGATTTAGGTTGAAATTATTTAAAATGTATAGTCGTATTTTACTAGAAAAGCGTGACTACACATCATTAGAAGTTTTTTTGCTAAAGAGCTATAATAGTTTTATAAGTGATAATATCTTTGATAGATCAAATCATAACGACAAATTAACTTTATTGACATATCTATCTAATTGTTTTTACAAAACAAAAAAGTATAAAAAATCAATAGAATTTGCCAATAAGCTACATCTGAGTATGCAAGAACATGATTCTCTCTTGTATGACAAATACTTATTCTATTATTACAATGCACTTGTATTGAATTACTCAAAGACAGATAAAGATAAAGCTCTAAAATTTATTGATCAAGCAAGTAAAAATGAAATAATAACAAGCTTGCCAGCGTATAGTGCATTTATTTATTTAAATAGAGCCTTAATTTTTTATTATAAGAATAACTTTAAAGAAGCTATAAAGAACTTATCTAGATTAACTTTATTAGAAGATTTTCTTTTACTCGATAAATCTTTTCAGCTTAAAATTTTAATTGTTGATGTAATGATGAGATGGCGAAATCAGGCAAATGATATTTTGGATAGAATTAGTGAAATAAAAAACGGCTATAAATCTATTTTGTCTAATGTAGAATTAAAACGAGAGATGGATTTTGTCAATATTATTTCTAATAGTGTCAATTCTATTAATATTAATGATCTTAAAACTCAATTTTTAACTTCACTATCTGATTCTGAATCTGAAGAGATTGATATTATAAGTTATAATAGTTGGTTAAGAAATTACTTAAAGTAAAAGCTGACTATACTAACTTTTAGACCAATTAAATAGATCGCTATTTTCAATTATATTTTTACCAGATAAATTAGATTTTGATAAATTAATCATTGCTTTAGCAACTGTTTTAGCTTTAATAGCCTTAATAGTAGAGGGTAAAATAAAGGAGAAAATCGGCATAACAAGCTGTCCAATTTCTTCTAAAAACCTTCTGTTTTTTCTTCTTCCAATTAATAGAGATGGTTTAATAATAAATAAACTATTATTCTTAATATTTATGACAGCTTCTTCAATTTCCCCTTTTAGTTTTAAATAAAAATTTGAGCTTTTACTGTTTGCGCCACCTGATGAGATAAAAAGGAATTTATCTGCATTCATTTTTTTAGATGCCTTTGCAATATTTAGTGTAATATCAAAATCAATTTCTTTATATCTTTTTTTATTTCCTTTAACTTGAGATTGTGTTGTACCAATACACGAGAAAACAACGGCATCTTTGATAATACAATTTTCGAACTCTTTTTCTTTTGAGAAATCAATAACTTTATTAGTTATTTTTAAATTTTTTGTTGCTATTTCTTTTCTAGTAACAACAATTATCTTGTTAAAATATTGATCATTGCTAATTTGTGCTAACAACAAGGAACCTGTCAAACCTGTGCCTCCAAAAACTACAGCTGCATTCTTTTCCATATTCAACAAAGGTAAATTAAATTACTTAAGAAAGTTAATTATATTTGTTACTTGCTTTATGAAGCCATTACTTATATTTTTATTATTAGCAACAAATTTATCAGCTCAGACAACAGACTGGGTCAAATCTTTTGGTGGTGCTGCATCTGATAAGGGTATATCTATAGGTACAGATTCTTTGGGTTTTATTTATATAAGTGGCTATTATAATAATGAGGCAACTTTTGGCGGAATAACTCTTACAAATCAAAATCTTAGTACAAATGGTAACAATAAAGAAAATTTTATTGCAAAGCTTGATTCAACTGGTGATATAATATGGGCAATTCCTGGAGGAAATCAAAGCGGTGGTTGTTGTGATGATAGAGCTTTAGGTATGCATGTAACGCCTGGTGGCGATGTATTTATTACCGGCACATTTTGGAGTTCGTATTACTTAGGTGTTCGAGGTGCTACAGGTACTTTAAATGTCCCTGGCTCTCAGACAAATTCGGGTGATAATTCCGTCTTAGCTAAGATTGATACTGATGGTAATCCTGAGTGGGTAATTGGCTTTGGTTCTAACTGGGGTGATGATCATTCGTATGATGTTAAAGTAGATGCAGATGGTTTTATTTATGTAACTGGTTTTTTTATTGGCGAAACAGCAGAATTTGATGGCATTACTTTACAGAATCCTAATTGGAATCCACCTTGGGACCCTAAGGGATATGTTGGAAAATTAGATCCAGATGGTAATTGGCTTTGGGTAGAAAAGTTTGATGGAATCAAAGATTTTAGAGGATCAAGAGATAATCGTTTAGCCATTGATCAATCATCAAATATTTATGTTGTTGGGGGTTTCGAAAACACAGGCACCTATGGTCCATTTACTATTACATCTAATGGGGAGTGGGATGCATTTGTCTTTAAGATGGATACAGATGGTAATTGGCTTTGGGCAGAGGGAATAGGCAGTAATAAGACAGATAGGGCTAATAGTATTGCTGTAGATGTTTGTGATGATGTTTATATTTGTGGGGAGTATCGTAATCCGATGGTTTTTCCTGGTGCTAATGCTTCTAATGGATCAGATACTTTAAGTCACAAGCAGAAGCGAGATATTTTTGTTGCTAAGATGAATAATCAGGGGGAGTGGAAATGGGCTAAGAGAGCAAGAGGTCCAGGCACTGATAAGCCATATCAAATGTCTGTTGATGCCAATAAGCAGGTTTTTCTTGGTGGGACAACAAAGGACACTTTAGTTTTTAGTAGTAGTTTGTCAGTAGCGCCACAGATAGCTGGTGATACGACAGCCTCATCTTGGGTTGCGCAGTTGGATGGTTCTACTAGTACTGGTGATTGGGTATGGGCTAAGTTAGCGGGTGCAGATACGGATGATGATGATAGGACAGGGGATATATGTGCTGATGGTTTTGGTAATGTATATGCGGTTGGTTTTTATGAAGATGCGGCTAATTTTGATGGTATAGTGTTAAATTCACTTGGTAGGAAAGATATTTTTGTTTGGAAAATGAGTATGACGACTATGCCACCTTTTACGTATAACAATTCTTTTGATACTATTATATCTCCAGACAGCATGGTTTTTAATCCTGCAGATACGGGTCTTTTCACTACTTCGTCTTTAATTATTGATGGTTGTGATACTACCTTTGTTGATTCTGTTGTTTACCAAAGATTAGGTGTACAGATTAATTATAATATTAATAATGTTGGTTCGGCAGTTGTTACCATCAACGGTACGGTACAGGCCATGCCGTATTCTATGAACTATTGGGCAGGTGAGACCGTTACAGTAAGTGCTGCTATGCAGCCTAATTGGCTTTTTAATCAGTGGACATCCTATAGTAATACCTTGCTTCCAAATATTAATACGACCAATATTTCGTTTGTTGCCAATGCATCGGATTCATGTGTACTTATGACTTATCCTCAACCACCATTGAAGGCCTTTATTTCTGGCAATGATAGTATTTGTAGTAATGATGCGGCTCAGGCTCAGGTTTTGGTATCTTTTAGTGGAGCTACAGAGCCGTATACCTTTGTTTATTCTATAAATGGGGTAAATCAAGCTTCCATAACTACTACTCTTAATCCACATGTTATTAATACATCACAGGCGGGTACTTATTTGCTATCTTCATTTTCTGATGCTAATGAGATTGGTTATGTATCTGGCAGTGGATTGGTTACTGTAAAGGAATCTCCTGAGGCTATTTTTACTACTGTGACAGATACTTTATCGTTATTATATCCAGTTGTACAGCTTAATGATGTGTCAGTTGGTTCTGTTCAGATGTGGGAGTGGAACTTTGGAGATAATACTACTAATTCGTATGAGCAGAATGCTTCTCATAGTTATGCTGATTCTATAGGTATTTATGAGATTAGTTTGATTGTAACGGATGGCTTGGGTTGTAGTGATACTACTTCGAAGCAGATATGGGTTTCTGATGAGTATTGGATGTATATTCCTAATGCCTTTACGCCGGATAGGGATGGGGTGAATGATTTATTTTGTTTGCAATATAATGGGGTAAGAATAGAGACGTTTACCTTTAACATATATGATCGTTTTTCTAATCTTGTATATGTAACGGATAATATAGAGGAGATAGAGTGTTTTTTAAATTCAAATGGATGGGATGGGACACATTATGAGACGGGTAATGATTTGCCTATGGGTCAGTATGTTTATGAGATGTATTTCCAAGATTATGAGGGTTGGAAGCACCAAACACAAGGATATCTCTTAATTGTTAGATAAATGAAAAATAAAAGAAATTTATCATTATACATCTGTTTGATTATTATCTTAAATGCTTGTTCTAAGAGCAATAACAAACCAAATATCATTGATAGATTAATAACAGTATTACCAAGCTATCAAACAATACCAGTTGTAAATTCAGGAGATTATGCTGATGATGCAGTAGTTTGGATACATCCTAGTAATAATGATTCAAGTTTCTTAATTGGTTTGGATAAATCATCAAATGGAAGACTAGAATATTTTAATTCTAATGGTGATAGATATGGAGCCACAGATATTTCTAAAAGTTTTAATAATTTAAGTATTACGTATGGTTATAGCTTTTTAGGTAATTCTGAAGATCTAGTCATTGCATCAAATAGAACTGATAATAAAGTTCAGTTTTTTAAGATTAATTCAGATACTAGAACTCTAATTGACATTACGGGAAATTGCCTAATAGGCTATGAACCTTATGGGGTTGCATTATATCAAAACAAGAATAATGATTCATTATATTGTTTTGTGTCGCAAAGGAAAGCTCCATTTAATGTGTTGCAATATGTTGTATATGAAAATCAAGGATTAATAGATATTAGTTTAGTCCGAACTATACAAACAACTAGCTTATCTGAGGGAATATATGTTGATGAGAGATTAGAGAATTTATATATTGCTGAAGAGGATATAGCTATATACAAGTACGACGCAAACCCCTCTGGAGGTCAAACACGATCAATAGTTGATTTTGTTGGAAGTGAATATATTGGTGGTTCTGATATAGAAGGTATAGGTTTATATTACTTATCTGACTATACAGGTTACCTTATTGTCTCAATACAATATGATAATACTTTTAATATATATTCTAGGCAAGAGAATTCATTTTTAGGTTCTTTCACAATTGGTTCTGTAGGAGATATCGATAAAACAGAAGAGACGGATGGAATTTTTGTAAGCTCAACAGCATTCACATCTAATTTTTTAGATGGTGTATTTATTGCACACGATGGAGGAGCTAATTTATCAAGGTCTACAAACTATAAATTAGTTTCATGGAAATCTATAGCTGACTCATTAGGATTACAAATTAATTCGAATTTTAACCCAAGATAGATTTATCAGCTATTTTTTTCTTTTGTTGACATTTTTTACTGCAATATTTTACATTATCCCAATCACGCTCCCATTTTTTTCTCCAATTAAAATGGCGTAAACATACACAACATAACTTTGAAGGTAACTTGCTTTTATGCATACTTTTTAATTCCTTTTAGCTAGATTATTTCTTGTATGAAGTTTAACTATTCTTTTTTTTTCTCTTTTTACAATACTATCTTTTCGATGCCCCCATGCTTTAATTCGAGCAGCCTTTGCAGCTTCAATTATATCAATCTTTGGTTTTACATAATCTAATTCAAGATTTAATATTGTCATATCAATTGCAGTCATTTTCCAAGGTTCATGAATAAAGTTATTTGGGACTTCTAAAAGCTCAGGAATCCATTTGCGAATAAATATACCATCAGGATCATGATCTTTTGACTGTTTAACAGGATTATATATTCTCACTGTATTGATGCCTGTGGTACCAGCTTGCATTTGAAATTGTGTGTAATGTATTCCTGGTTCATAATCTAGAAATAAGTTAGCTAAGTGATTTGCGCCATGCTTCCAATTAGAGTCAAAATGATGACATAGAACAGAAACTAACATTGCGCGCATACGAAAATTTAACCAGCCTGTTTGCTTTAAGCAACGCATGCTAGCATCCACAAGTGGTAAGCCAGTATTTCCTTTTTTCCAATCCTCAATATATTGTGAGTTATCAGTATATTTAACTTCTTCGTAGCCAGCATTAACACATCTATACTCATATTCACATTCGACCTCAAATTTTTGAATGAAGTGACAATGCCATTTTAAACGAATAAGAATTCCGTTAAAACTTCTTTTGTGCTGGGCATAATTACTATGATTTTTAATATGCTGATATGCTTGTTTGATGCTAATATTCCCCCATGCTAGATATACTGATATCCTACCGCAGGACTTTCTACTTTCCATAGGCTTGGAAATAAATTTGCTATAGTTTTTACCCCTGCTTTCAGTAAACGAGTTTAGATACTTGTTTGCATAATCTTCTCCTGCCGGTTGAAAATCTTTTGGATATGATGCTAAATCAATTAATAAAGAATTTTCTATTGCAAACGGATTTTTGAAATTTAGTTTCTTATGTTTTATAAATGTATTTTTAATAATTGGTTCAGACATATTTATATACCAGTTTTTATCCCAGTTTTCTCTGTTTCTAATGCCCCTTATTATCCCATCTCTTTGATATTGAATCCAATTTACATCTTTTGCTTTACAATATTTTGTCACTTTTTTATCAATATCCCAACTTAATTTTGTGCCAGATTCTTGATAAGAAAAGATAGTATTAATTGAAAATTTCTTTGATAAATAATTAAATACTGTATGAGTTTCTTTTTGAAATATCAAGACTTCTTTATCATACTTATCTAGCTTCTTGTTCATATCTAAAATGGAATGGTAAATGAACTGTTGATGTCTTAATGAGTTGTCCGGATGTTTCATTATTACAGGATCTATAATATAAATACATAAGTACCTTAAGTTGCTTTCTTCTGCATTTTTTAGAGGAAGATGATCCTGTAATCTTAAATCTCTTTTAAACCAAACAATATTAATTTTTTCTTTTTTTGCCTCAGAAATAGTTTCTGACAAAACATCATATTTATTTGCATGTAACATTTAATATTTATTTGTATAGCAAAAATACCAAAAGATTATACAAAAAATAAAAATATTAACTAAAACATTAGTAATTTAAGTGGCGAGTAATAAAAAATATATTATTGTGGGAAGAAATAATACAGAGCATATCAGTGAAAAAAATTTGGAATGTGATTCACTCGAGTGCCAAAATGCTATTAAAATTAAAGGAATTTGGAATGGCATTCTAATTAAGGCTTGTTCTTGAGATATTCCAAGTGTTATCCTAGGTGTTTCAGAGATAAAAAGATAAATATTTGCTGGGAAGACAGCAATTAGCAGTATTATAATTCCATAAGCAGAAACTCGTCTAGTTTTTTTAAATAACAGAAATAATCCTAAAATTATTTCTAACAGACCGCTAACTAATACAACTTCTTTTTTGAAACTAATAAATGGAGGGACAATAGATATAAAAAAATTAGTCTCTGTAAAATGTTTTATGCCAATTATAATGTATAAGAGGCCCAATGTGAAAATTGTAATATTCTTAAAAAATTTCAAACTAATTTTTTCAGTTTATTTTCAAAAAGTCTAAATTTATCTAATAGTTTCTTTAACTGATGGTGCTCCAATTTTATTTAAATCTTTTAAATTAGGTTCAATAGATTTTTTAATACTGTTTAATTTTGATTCAAAATCGCTTAACATTGCACTAGCTATATCAAGACTCTTTTTGTGAGATTTTGTAGGTCCATAGCTAGAGTTTGCTGATCCGCTCGCAGCCCATAAGTAAGTCCATAAAGTTGGGTATTCATTTTTCTCACCAATTTCTGAACGTACTTTACTGCCATTAATTTCTTGTTCAAGGTTTAAGCACTTTTCTCTTAACTTAAGAATACTAAATTGTAGTTTTTCATCTAAAGAAGTTGCTTTCTCATATGATTTTAACATTAAATTTATTGTTGTATTAACATCTTTCATCTCAGCTGAAAAGTCATTTGCTTTAGCTCTTATACTGTATAATTTTTTCCAGAAATCATTGTCTTTATTAGAATCTATACTATCAAATACATCTTGATTTAGTAAATTTACATTTACGTCAACTTTGTCAGAAATAGCAATAAATTCACCTTCAATTTGTTTGAAAAGTTGGGCTGTGAATTCACCTGGTTTTACCATTGGGCCATTTCTTTCTTTATTTATGTTGTTTGCTGTAATTGTAGTGTTAGATTCAGAGCTTAGATCCCAGCTAATTCTATTGAATCCTTTATTATTTTTAGCTTTTATTTTTTTAATGATTTCATCTTTATCCGAGTATATAAACAGCCATAAATGTGGCTTTAATTCTATAGCTTCTTCTTCAAGTATATCCCACTTAGGAGTTGACACCTCTTTATTTTCTTTTTCTAATTGTTCTTCATTCTTATTTCTTTTCTCTTTTTTTGATAGATACTTTTCATTTAGAAAATATGTAAATTCTACCCCGAATGGTGGGTTATCTGCAATAAAAAAATTATCTCCTTGAGATGCTTTTTTCCTTCCTCCTAAAGTTCTTTTTTGAATATACCAGTAGCCTTGTCTTGGATTAAATAATTCTGCTTCTGTGGTATTATTTGTGTTTTCAAATTCTCTTAAGGCGCTGTAGTCATCCAGAATATATATTCCTCTTCCAAATGTGCCTAACACAAGATCATTTTTATCTCTTTGAATGGCCAAATCTCTAACAGAAATATTTGGCATATCACCTTCTAATTTTATCCAGTTATTACCTCCGTTATTTGTGAAATAAACGCCAAATTCTGTCGCTAAAAAAAGCAGCTTACTATTTTTATGGTCTTGAACTAAACGCCATAAAATTGTATTTTTTGGTAAGTCATTAGAAATACTCTCCCACGTCTTTCCCTTATCTAAACTTTTATAAAGGTAGGAGTTGTAATCACCATATTTATGATTGTCAAATACAGCGTATACAACATTTTTATTATGTAAATCAGCTTTGATATCATTTACAAATGCCGTAGATGGAAGGCCACTAATTTTATTAAATTTAACTTTTCTCCAATTCAAACCACCATCTTCTGTTACTTGAATTAATCCATCATCTGTTCCAGCATATATTAGACCTTCCTGTATTGGGGATTCTGTCAAAGATGTTACAGTGCTGTAATTTGACATTGCTCTAACATCCCAAGCATTGTTCCATTTTTGTTTCTTGCCAAAAAATGGAGTTGTAATCCGTTCAGTATTGTTAGTTAGGTCACTTGAAATTGCTTGCCATGAGTCACCACGATCCTCAGATTTCCAAACTCTTTGAGAAGCAAAATATATCCTTGATGGTTTGTGTGGGCTCACTAAAATTGGTGCATCCCAATTAAATCGTTCATTCTTTTCTCCTAATTCTGGCTGTGGCTTTATGTTTATATTTTCTCCTGTTGACTTATCATGTCTGTTTAGATTCCCTTGTTGCCATTGTGCATATACAACATTTGGGTTACCTGGCTCTGTAGCTGGCTGATGGCCATCACCACCCAAGACAATAAACCAATCAGAATTTCTAATTCCATGTATATTATCAGTTCTAGATGGTGCTCCTTGTGTGTTATTATCTTGCGTCCCTCCATAAACATTATAAAAAGGTTTCGAATCATCTACAGCAATTTTATAAAATTGTGTGATAGGAAGATTGTCAATGAATTTCCAGTTCTTTGTTTTGTCGAAGCTCTCATATAAACCGCCATCACAACCTACAAGGATGTAATTAGGATCACTCTTTTTAAATGCAACAGCATGATTGTCAACATGCTTTTCGTTTTCATTCATACGTTTGAATGTCTTTCCACCATCTTTTGAAACTTGCATGTAATTATCAGCAAGATAAAGTTCATCAAAATGATGTGGTGAAGCATAAAGTTCTTGATAATAGTGAGGACCTGTACCACCTGCCACTGCATCACTCATTTTTTTCCAACTAAGTCCTTTATTATCACTCTTAAAGACTCCACCTTTTCTTCTGTCTAATTCAATCGCAGCATAAATTACGTCAGGATTCTGAGGGGAAATTGCTAAACCAATCTTACCTAAATTACTATTTGGCAATCCATTATTTATTTTCTTCCAACTCTCTCCACCGTCTTTTGATTTATATATTGCACTACCAGGGCCTCCACCCATATATCCAGCTACCGTTCTGTGTCTTTGCCAAGTTGCTGCATATAATAAATTAGGATCTCTTGGGTCAATTAAGATATCAGTTGCACCAATCCATTCTTTATCTCCTAATGTTTGTATCCAACTTTTCCCTCCATCATTAGATTTAAAGATTCCTCGCTCTCCGCCTTTACTCCAAAGAGGTCCTTGTGAGGCTACCCAGATGATATCTGAATTATGAGGGTGTATTATAATCTTAGATAAATGTTCAGATGCTCCAAGGCCCATATTTTCCCAAGAATCTCCTCCGTTTTCACTCTTGTATATACCATCTCCATAACCTACATGTCTTCCTCCAACATTTTCACCAGATCCAACCCAAATTATATCTGGATTTTGAGGGTCAAGTGTTATGCAACCAATTGAATAGCTTTTTTGACTATCAAAAATTGATTTCCAAGTTGTACCTGAATTTTCAGTTTTCCAGACACCACCAGATCCAACAGTTATATACCATATATTTTCATTGTCAGGGTGAATAATTATGTCTGAGATCCTTCCAGACATAAGAGCAGGTCCGATACTTCTAAATTTCAGTCCTGAGTATATTGAATTGGATTTATCTGTATTTTTAGAACTCTTATCTGCTTTATTTTGAGCTATCATGTTTGTTGATGCAAATAGAATTGAGATTGTATATAACGTAAAAAGTTTTAGAAATTTCATCTTGAATTTTTTAAATGAGAATATGTAACAAAAATAATAAAAGTATTAAACAATATAATGTGTTTTCTTATTAAGAAAAACAATAAAAATCAATGATAAATATATTTTATATTAGATTTTTATCATGATAAAAGAAGTTAGCTTAAAATTCAACCAGTAATCCTATACTAGGTAAAACAGTTCCAGAATTATTAACGATCTCATATAAAGGATAACTATCTGATGTTTCACCAGTTCCTGATACCAAAGGTCCTAAATTTGGATCTATTCCATACTCAGAAGGTAATTCTCTTTTGGCATTTAAAATATTTTCAATATCTATATAAGCATTTAAACTCCATGATTTAAAGAACCATTTTTTATCGACTCTAATATCTAACCCATGTTGACCGTTCAAGCGTTTAGTATTTAATAGATTATAATCTAATACTCCTCTTTGATTGATATCCCAGATTGCTTTATTACTTGAGTTGATTAGATCAATAGGTGTATATGGAGCTCCTCCAGAGTATCTGTATTTCAGTCCTAATTCTATATTTCTCTTAAACTTTTTGCCTGCAGTCATATTTAAAATAAATCGATTATCCCATGTAGATGCAACTAGATTACCTTTTTTATCTTCAAATCTACTCCTGTAATAAGTAACAGAAAGAATGCCATAAATACTTGAACTCATTTTCTGTTGTGCTAGAAGCTCTACACCATAGCTATTACCTTTTGAAATCGATGATATATCTTCATTACCAATTACGCCAAAATCACCACCTAAATTTGCTAATGAAATACTATCAAGTACAGAGAAAGGATAATTAGCATAGCTCTTATAAAAGGATTCTAAAGTAATTTTACTGTAGCTTGATGGACTGTATTCAATTCCAACTACAAGATGATCACAAGAAATATATGAAGCATCTTTATTAAGATACTTTCCATCATCTTCAAAACCCAATATTGTGTATGTAGGTAATTGATAAAATCTGCCTATGTTACTGTTAAGACTTATTTTCTCGTTAAGATTAAATGCTAATGATAATCTTGGCGAAAGATTAGGTGTATTTTTGCTTTCGGTAAACGAATTCCCATCAATTCTTAGGCCAAATGATGCTGCTAGTTTATTTGAAAAGTATGTTTTACCAATTTGTGAAAATGCTCCGTATTTTAAAAAATTTAAATCTGCATTAACAATACCTGTAAAGATGCTATCTCCAACTGTAAATTTTTGTTTAGTATTATTTAAATATGTTGCATCCTCTAAATTTGCTCCAACATTAATAGTGTATTCGTTTCTTTCAAAATTATATTCTAGACGTGTTTTGTTTTCAATTTCTTCTGATTTATAATCAAGTATTTTTTGTGATGTCTCATCTGCATAATCTTCATATTTTAAAGCTGTATTGTTAAGATGACTTCTGCTCATAACAAAAAAGAGGTTAGAATTAGAAAAAAAATGTCTCCAAGTTCCTCCAACGGTATAGTTCCATTGATTATTGATAACTAAATTATTTAGATTGTAGTTATTTTGTGCAAGTTGCATTGAATCCTTTTCTCCATCATTTATACCTGGGTTTAGAGTAAAGTCATCTATTGCCGCAATACCTAGAAAATTAAATTGGTTTTTATTGTTGGGTTTATAAGTGTACTTAAACTGCATATCATTGTAAGTTGGTAAAAAGGGTAGTTTAAGTGCTTTGAATAAAAATTGTAAGTAAGACCTTCTTACTGAAAGTAAGAGAGTAGATTTCTTAGAAATTGGTGTGTTTAATGTAAGTCCTGCGTCACTTGATCCAACAGTAAAAGAACCACTGATCTCTTCGTCATTACCTTCTATTTGTTTTAATTCCATTACAGAACTAAGGGCATTTCCTCTGTTAGCGGGGAAGGCTCCAGTATATAAATCAACTTCTCTAATAAAATTAACATTTAAAATTCCAACGGGACCACCAGAAGATCCTTGAGTTGAAAAGTGATTAATAGTTTGAATTTCAATGCCATCTAAGAAAAAACGATTTTCAGATGGAGCACCTCCTCTAATAATAATGTCATTTCTAAAAGATGATGATGAGGATACGCCAGGTAAATTTGATATAACTTTAGAAATATCTCTGTTCCCACCAGGGCTCTTGGAAATTTCAGAAGCATTGATCGTTCGTAAGCTAACTGGACTAGCTTTAGTCTTATTAAACGTATTACCTTTAATTTTTACCTCACTAAGAACTTCTGAATTTTCACTTAAAAAAAAATCAAGTCTTAGGTTTTTATTTGAACTAACCTTTATCTCAGATTGAATATCAGTATTAAAACCAATATAACTACATTTAAAATTGTAAGCACCAGCTTGTAAATTTAAAATTTCATAGTTTCCATCTATATCAGAAGTGGTTCCAATCATTGTTCCTTCTACAACAATATTTGCAAATGGTATAGGGTCATTATTTAGTGCATTAGTTATTGTTCCGTATACTTTAACATTTTGAGATAATGCAAAATTAGATATTGATATAAAGCTAAAAAGAAGAATGATTGCTTTTATTGATGATTTTTTGCTCATTTTGACTCCTGTTTTTGTTCTAAGAATTTTAATTTGCAAAAATAATGAATCTATTTCGAATTAGTTACTATAAGTTTATAGCAAAGCTTTAAAAGAGATAAATCTCAATAATATTTTAGAATTCTTTTAAAAAGTGAGTATTTGAAATAACAATTAGAACTTAAAAAATCTAATTTGCATTTTTGGTTAGAGCTCTTGAATTTCAAAGCTAGGAAATCCTTTTTCGCCCTCATTATTATAAAAATCTAAAAACCTTAATTTGAAATATCTATTTGATACGCTTTTAATAATATATGTCATTTGAGAGTTGACAGAATATATTTGAGCATCAAAGTCATATATTTTCCATTTATAGCCAATCGCATTTTGTTCATTAGAGAAAGCATACGATGTAATGCTTGTAGTATTGATGTCTTCGAAATTATTTATTGAATCCTTTGTTACCTGAACATCATTTAAGTAATTACTGTAAACACCTGTAACTAGATATGCTGGGGTCTCAATATTGTCTTCAAATAAATGTGTGTATTGTGTGAAAAGTAAATCCCAGTCTTCTTTTGGTGGTTCAATATCAATTGTATTATTACTATCAAAAGACAGATAGGTAAAGTTTACATTTGGGTCTTTATTTATGGAAATCGAATGATAATCTGAATTATCTAAATTAGAATATCGTATGAAATAGGATGTATTATTAATAGAATCTATTTTCAGCTTTTTTAGTCCTCTCTGACTTCCATCTACTTCAAAACCTCTGTCAACAATATATAATAAGGTTGTATCTGGATATTCTAACAATGCTGTGCCGTTTTCAATTCCTCTGGGGTCATCCCATTTCCATACAAGTCCATCTTCATCAATAATATCCTCAAAGTTGTAATTATTTAGATAGGATAATCTACTGAGTGTTGATGAATTCAATAGAATATGCCAGCCTTGTTCAGATGATTCAAATGCAAGATCCCAATTAGTTTTTAAGTTTTCTTTTACAACTAGGTTATCTGTAAGATTAAAGTAAAGTTGTTTGCTGTAATTAGAATTCATACTTATCTGATTCATTTCTATCTGACCCATTGTATGGCCTTCTATTGGTAATTCACTCTTTTCACAACCAAATAAAAACAGAGAAACAATAATTATAAGAAGCTTTTTCATAAATTAAATTTTAGACTAGTAAAAAATGTTCTTCCATAGCCAACCAATGAATTGTTGCTTGAAGAATGAACGCTATTATCGGCTTTGTATTTTCTAATGCTGGTAACATCAAATAAATTTTTAGCTCCTATTGATAAAATAATGATATCATTATAAAGTCTTCTGTTAATAGATATGTCAAATAAACTATATTGTTCAGTAAACACCTCTATTAAGTTATTATTTTCTTCAACGAATACAGGCATTTTACCTGTATTTTTATAAAATATATTTACTTTCATTTTACTACCTAAAGAAATGAATGAGCTTAAATTATAATCAAGAGAATATGAGAATTCAGGTGAATCAATAGATGTGTAGAGCTCATTATACCTTCCTGTATAAGATATTCCAAAATTCATCTCAATTTTATTCAAAGAAATTTTAGTTGATGCAGACATTCCTTTAGTTATATACTTATCTACATTGAAATAACTGTATTGTTCTGAATTATCTGTTGAGGATGTTAGGTCAATTTTATTTGAAATATCATTGTAGAATAGACTAAAGTTTGTATATGATTTTGCTCCAAAAATTTTATTTTCTATGCTTGTATTAAGGCTGTAGTTATTTGATTTTTCAGCAGATAAAAGTTTATTTCCTACAATATTATGATTTATATCTACAAAATCAAGATACAATTCTTTAAGATTTGGTGCTCTAAAGCCTTTAGAGTAACTAAATCTAATTTGATACTTTTTGTTTGAATGTAAAATATTTAGTGCAGGTATTATGGGAGCTTTGTATTTTGTGTTATGAATTAATCTAAAAGATGGCCTTACTGAAAATAAGTTGTTTAGCTTATATTCAAAAATGGAGAAAAAAGCATAATCTGCTTGATCTTGATATTTATTATTAATTCTTTGGCCTTTTGCTGATTGCTTCTGAAAGTCTAGGCCAATTTGATAGTTAAGATTTTCTTTGTCACTTCTTGATAACATTATCTTTGACATTAGTAAGTCAAAACAAGATGTGTCTTGCATGCTTTGGTCTTGAACTAGTATCCTAGATAAATCAGTTAGATCGGTATAAAAAGTTTCTTTTGTTCTATCATATTTATTATATGCAAGTAATATTCTGATCTTTTGCATATTATTCTGAATATTAATATCTGTACCTATATTTGTTCTGTAAGTATGAAAGTATTCATCAAAGGCAGTTTCATAATAGGGCTCTCTAGGCTTTCCTAAGTTTGTTATTTTTTCATAAAAAGTTTCGAAATAGTTGTTTACGCTAACATTGTTGCTCTTTAAGTTATATGTGATTTTGTGAAAAAATTGTTCTTTTGGCTTCCAAGTTTTTAATCGATTAGTGTCTGCAAGTTCATTCGTTGGAATAAGTTGGAATTCCTGATTTTTATTCCAACCATTAAAATATTTTCTTCCAAAGCTGTATGAAGAAGAACTATTTTCTTTTTTATTAGTTAGCAATAAATCACAATTATATTTTCCAATTGACTCATAGTAGGTGTTTATTACTTTTGTATTTGCTGATACTTGTTTAGTTATTATATTAATTGTTCCTCCAAGAGCATCACTACCATAGATTGTTGACATAGGACCCTCAACAATTTCAATTCTTTCGATGTTGCTAAGATTAATTTGAGAGAGATCAATGTTTCCATTCATGCGACCAATTACTGGAATCTCATTAATTAAAATTTTGACATTTTGTCCGGAAATCCCTTGCATTGAGATGCTTGAACCTAGAATGTTGTCTTGTGATATTCTGACATTTAGTTCTTTCTCTAAAACATTCGATAAGTCATTAAAGATTCCTGAAGTTAATATTTTGTTATTAATAACTCGTATTTTATGTATCGCATCTTTAGCATTTACTTGTGATAACTGTCCAGTTACGACAACTTCAGCAAGATTTTTCTTAAGACTAACTTTTTCAGATTGTATAATAGAACTGTCTTGAACTTGTGAAAATAAAGCATGTGAAAAAAAGCTTAACATCAAAAAGATCAAAAGTCTCATGCTTATTTTACTATCAATGGTTTTGTTAAGCTAATTCCATTAAATTCTACTACAGCAATATAAGTTCCACTTGTTAAAATCCTGGAAGGAATTTTATGTGTCTTTAATCCACTAGATGCCAATCTAGAAGAGTAAACGATTTTACCAGTTAAATCATATATATATAATAATGAGTTTTCAGATTTAATATCATATATAAAGAAAATGTCTTGGTTGTTTATTGCTGGATTTGGATAGATATTCAAAGTGCTTCCAGAGTTCAAATCAGTAACTCCTGTAGCTGATAGTATCGCTGTATTAAATTCAATATTTCCTGTTGATGTACCATCAAATTGAGTGAATGTTAATCTATATATATTCATATTGTAATCTCTTACAAAATAGCATCTGTTTGGTGTAATGACATAACTGCCTTGATATGATTTCCAGTCATATCCAATTGAATTTATTTCACTTTCAAAATTATGAGCTGAATAGTCAGAATAAAATAATGGGTTAGCTATGTTGTCGGCTTGTGCAACTTCTATGTCGTGATTATTTAAAATACCAGTTACAGGATATGGCATTCCTTGTACAGGAGTTACGTATTTTGTGAATGTTATATCCCATGCGCTAGAATTAGGTTCTCTATCAATGATATCATTAGTTTCTAAGGAGTAATATATAAATCTTTTATCGCTGTAATTGTCTGCTGCAATATTTTGGTTTACTTCATTAGAGCCGTCAAGGTTAGCATACTTAAAAAAATATTCTCCACCTACTTTGCTCTCTATCCATAATTTTTTCCAATTACCATCAACTGTTTGCATTAGAAAAACTGAATCACCAATCACTGTATGTGTTTGCATGTTGTAAACTCCCCAGCCATAATCAAAACCATTAGTTTGATTGACATCAAATGCTCCAAAGCTCCAGCTAGTATCACTATTATACATTGGATCTGTAACTATGTTAGATGAGTTTGTGTTTATAGAATTCCATGCACTTGTGTCGCCAAGATGATATGTATATAATTGAACCCCTTTCCCATCATTAATTCTAATTGATGAGGAGAATGCGTCTGTACTGAATGCAATATCCCAATTCGTGTTTTCAACATTAAGAACCTCTCCGTTTTGTAAGCTATAAAAACTTTGATGAGAATAACCTGGATTTAAAGTTACAAGATTGCTCTGCCCGAACAAGCACAGACAAAATAAAATGTTGATGTTAAGTAGTATTATTTTTTTCATAATTAAAATTTCATGCAAAATTAATCAATGTGATAAAAGCAAAACAACGATATCGGTTCAATAGTATTGCTATAAGTTCATTCTTAAATTTTAAAATACTAGTTAAATAAATAACTACAAAGGAAGTTTATTGAATTTATATTGTATTATCTTTGTTGCAACAATTAAATTTTTAATAATAATTAAATAAATATGTTAACAAAAGATAGCGTATCGCCTATAAAGGAAGATGTTTTACTTGGAGAAAAGTTTTTGTGTTTAAGAATACATAATCAAAACAGTGATGATAGAGTATTTAAAAAAGACATAGATGCTTCGTATATTCAATTTCATTTTTGTTTAAAGGGAGATTTAGATTTTATTTTTAATGAAGGAAACTACAGTTTGAATTTATCAACCAACAAATTTTTAATTCTTTATAATCCCAAAAAAGATCTACCTGTAAATATAAATCTCAAAAGCAATTCAATTTTTATATCTGCTTTAATTTCGATAAATAAATTTCATAAATTATTTTCGCAAGATGGTCACAAAATCGATTTTCTAAGTGGGGATAACAGTAATCAAAAGTATTATAAGGAACTAGAAATTAATAATTCGATGCTTTTAGTATTAAGTCAGATGCTAAAATATAGAACCAGCTCTATCACAAAGGATTTATATCTTAAATCAAAGATATATGAAATTTTTAGTTTAATATTTAATAGTGAAAATAATAATGAAGATGAGAAATGCCCATTTATTCTTAATGATGATCAACTAAGAAAGATTCGACTTGCAAAGGATATTATATTAGAAAGATTTAATGAACCACCTACATTAGTAGAATTATCAGAAGAAATTAATTTAGGATTAAGACAACTCAAGCAAGGATTTAAAGAAACTTATGGAAAACCAGTATTTCAATATTTGTTAGATTATAAAATGGATAAAGCAGCAAAGTTATTGTCTGATGGAAAATATAATGTTAATGAAGTAAGTATTGAATTAGGATATAGTAACTCAAGTCACTTTATTCATGCCTTTAAGAAGAAATTTGGTATTACTCCACTTTCTTTCATTAAACAATCTTAAAACAAAATAAACTAATTTCAATAGATAAATAATTTGCCTAATAATGATATTAAAGTTTCTTTATAAAATGATTACCATTAATTATAATTGATATAATGATAAAAAAAATGATTTCTGAAATATTGTTAAAAATTAAATTTCAAAAGATATTTGAAAATGTACCCTTTTTAATATTATTATTTCCAGCTATATTGGTATCATATTTAATTATTTCAACTGGTAATCTGTCTTATCAGGAAGAAATTATTATTAACTCAAACATCGAAAATGTTATGGATTTGCATGAGAACTCATCACTTTTGAAAAATTATATGCCAGGTGCAATTAGTTATAAAATGATTCGTGGTGAATCAAGAACTTCGGGATCTATAGCTGAAATTACTTTAGCCTTTAATTCTAACGAATCAGTTTCACGAAAAATTACTATGAAAGAAGAAGTAGTACTAAGTGATTTGCCAAATAAAAAAATAATCATTTATGATACTGGAGCAGTTAAAAACAAAATAACTTACAGATTCGTAAATATGGGAGATAAGAAGACTAAATTTTTTAGAAAACATGAATATGAATTTAATACTTATATGAAAATCACTTCTTTTTTTACATCAAAAAAAATTAAACGTAAAAGTTATAAGTATTTAAATTCTTTTAAAGAATTTGTAGAAAATAACTAGATGAATAAACGACTATTTTATATTTTCTAATGATTTAGCCATTATTGTAATGAAAATATTTACCTCAAAATTTCGTCTATTCTTTCTAATGTTTTATTAGCCTGAATCTTAAGCTCCTTGTTTTTCTCTTTTCTATTCAATTCAGTAATTGTTGATTTAATGTCTTTCAAATAATATTTCCCAACTCTAACCATCCACGATTTAGCATTCTCTGTTGCTTCTTCTAAAGCAGGAGTTCCAGCAATGATTGTGTTGAGGTCTTGGTTTTTTAAGAATTTTGTGTAGCCTCCCATTAAATAATATAAATCATAACCATTAGCACTTACAAACTGATTTTGGAAGTACATTATTTTTTCAGGTCCTGCATATTTTGCATATATCTCAATCACGACATCTTTTAAATCACTTTCAAAATTAGGTGCAATTAATAATGCTTTTTCAGTATCTACTTTTGCTATACTGCTTAATCCTGCGCCAGCAACTAGTAATGATTGTTCTTTTGTTGCAGATTCAAACAGCTTTAAATACTCAATATTATTTTCAAGATCAGCTAAGAAACGTAATGCTGCCGATTTAACCTTTGTATTTTTATCACTTGTAGCGTGTTGTTCTATGTAGCTTACAAATTCTTTTTTGTTTTTAAGTTTATTTGCTTTCTTTATTCCTAATAAACGAATGCCCCAAAAGTTATTTTTTAATGCCTTTATTACAGCACTAGGACTATTTTTATCACTTATGTTTTTAAGAGCAATTTTAGAATCCATATATAACGGAGCCTTCATTTGTTCTAGCCAGTTGTCATCTGTTTTTTCATCAAAAATCTCAGCTAACAACATATGTTCAGCGTCAACAATAATATTGGATGGCTTTTGATCTACATTAAAAACAAATTTTTGTTTTTTTTGAGTCATTTCTACTTGAAATCTCTTTGCTGTTTCATTAACATATATATCTATAGCAAAAGGTAGTCTATAAGTAGTTGTATTAGATTGATCTTGAATCTGTTCAATATTTATGATTTGTTGACTATTGATTTTGTCATATTTGTAATCTATCACCAAGGTAGGATGTCCAGAGTCCAGAAACCACTGATTAAAAAACCAGTTAAGATCTTCTCCACTAACTTCCTCCATTGCAATTCTTAATTGATGTATCTCAACTGCTTTATAAGCATTGTCATTAAGGTATTTTTTAAGTCCATTATAGAACGCATCATCCCCTAAGTAATGGCGTAACATATGCAAAATACGACCTCCCTTTGCATAAGAGTGACTATCAAACATATCTTCTTTGTCAGAATAATCAAAACGAATCATATCTACTTTCTTGCTTTTTGACTCTCTCAAATAATTGTTTAAGTCAGCATCTAAATGCATATCAGCTTCCATTCGACCAAACCCTTTTTCTCTCCATATATATTCTCCATAAGTTGCAAAAGATTCGTTCAATGGCAGATTAGCCCATGATTCACATGTGACAAGATCTCCAAACCAATGGTGGAAAAGTTCGTGAGCAATAATATCGTCTTGGTGATTATCTAATAGTTCTCTATCTGTCATTTGAACAAATTCACCATGAATAACAGCTGTAGTATTTTCCATTGCTCCAGAAACAAAGTCTCTGACAACAATTTGAGCATATTTTTCCCATGGATATTCTACTCCCAAAACTTCAGAAAAATGAGCGATCATCTGTGGAGTTCTGCCAAATACACTTCTAGCATATTGGTGATAGTCATCCTCTAAATAATAATCAACATTGATGTCTTTCCATCTGTCAGTAGTGATATTGAAATCACCTACAGCAACCATAGTCAAATAAGGAGCGTGAGCTAGTTTCTGCTCCCAAAAATCAGTACGGCTTCCATCTTCATTATTTTGACTTTTAACTAAAAGTCCATTTGATAGTGTGACAAATTCATCTCTGACAGTAATGGCAATATTTTGAGTCATTCGTTCATTTGGACGATCAATTGTTGGGTACCAGCAAGAACTAGCCTCAGTTTCACCTTGAGTCCATATTTGTTGTGGTTTATCTTCATCACCAGTAGGATTAATAAAATACAGGCCTTTCGCATCTGAAATAGCAGAACTACCTTTGACATTTAGTTCATTAGGTTTAGCTGTGTAATCAACGTTAATAATGTACTGTTCATTTCTATTGTATTCTTTATCTAATTCGATACCTAAAATCAAAGAGTCATAATCATAATTTAGGTCTTTCCCATTCATTTTAACAGAGTGAATATCAAAACCTTTTGCATCTAATACAAGTTGGCTTGTAGAGTGAAAGTAAGGTTTTGCTGTAATTTTTGCTCTCCCATTTACATGTTGTTTTTCCCAATTGAAACTAACTTCTAAATCTGTATGAATCAAGTCATTTGTACGCTTAGCTGATTCATTGTAAATTATAATTTCTTCTTTTTCTGGTAAAGTACTATTTGGATTATTTGTTGTGAATAATAAACCTAAGGCTAGTGCAATAAAAGTTTCCATTTTTTTTTTTTTTAGATGGCAAATGTAACAAGAAAATTATTGAATCATTTTTTGCACATTTATAGATTAAATTTTATTTAAGTTGATATTTAATGTAGTTTTTATTACTAGAAATATTTCTTTATAATTTTTTCCTTTTATTTTTCTGTAATATTGTATTATGAAGAAATTGCTTGTCTTGTTGTTCTATTTTCCTTTAATTGGGTTTAGTCAGGATGGCCCCTTTCATTTTAATTTCAACAATATTCAACGTGAATTTTATTTGCATATCCCAAATAATTTGCCTTCAAATTCACCCATTGTATATGTGTTACATGGGTGGGGAGGTAATGGAGGGCAGATTATGTCAAGCACTGCTTTTAATATTCTTTCAGATCAAAATAATTTTGCTGTATGCTATCCTACAGCTTTAATTGATGGAGATAATGGAAATTCAGGTCTAAATTCCTGGAATTGTAGTGGTATGTCTGATGTTAATTTCATTCATGCACTAAATGATTCATTGCAGATTCAGTATCAATTTGATGAAGATAGAATATTTGCTACTGGATTCTCATATGGAGGTGATATGTCTTTTCATCTAGCAAGATGTCAAAGTTCAAATATTTTTGATGCTATTGCACCTTTAGCAGGAACAATTTTTGATTATATGAATATTTGTTCACCATCTACTAATATTTCTGTTTTAGTACTACATGGAACAAATGATAATGTCATTAATTATAATGGAGGTAATTTTCCAAATTATGGGCCATATATGTCGGCTCCTAATATTGTGAATGAATGGGTTAGTCATAATTCATGTAGTCTAGACACAAGTTATTCATTGTTAGATGTCAATAATGATAACAATATAACTGATGTAACAAAATATCAAAATAATAATACAGGAGATAAAGTTTGGTTTTATAAAATAAATAATGGTTTGCATGCGTGGTTTGATGTTGCCCCTTGGGGAAATGATGATTTTTGGGCAAGCGAAGAGATTTGGAACTTCTTTAATCAAGTTGGAGTTAATGCAACAAGTTTAAATGAACAAGAGGACCTTTCAGAAAAAAATATCTCAAGAATTATAAATACAATAGGGAAAAATGTTCAATTTCCATCTGACAATCTATTGTTTCATATATACGATGATGGTTCCGTAGAAAAAAGAATTATTATAGAATAACTATTTTTATTTGTGTTTATTTACTTTATGAAAAAGCTACTTTCTCTTTTTTGTGCATTCACAATAATTGTAAATTCTAGCTATGCTTCTTTTCCTGTTATCGATACTTTAAAGTTAAAGCAAAATACATTACAATCAGAAGAGATTAACCTATACCATTCCAATCTTATAAAAATGGGTGTCGATCTTAATGATTGTAAATGTACAAGCTGTAGAAAAAGTAATACTATATTGCAAAATAATACTATAAAACAAAGTAATGTTACAGGTCACTACATCTTATCTGGACTAATACTTTTAGGTGTTATTATTTGGATATCTGTTAGTCTAACTAGCTTATATAACTGTGCTGATAGTGGTTCTGATTGTCCTCAATCATCAGGTGAAAAGCCTAAAAATGGTGCGCCTAGCGAATTTCTGTGGATGTCTTTACTTATTTTAATTAGTGTTGGAGTTGCTGCAAAAGCACGTTTTATACAGCTTAGAGATAAAAGAGATATTTTAAAAAATAATTCTTAAATAAACACTTATTTAATTGATTGTGTAAGTTTGCTTTATGAAAAAAATTGAATCAATAAATATAATGAAAAAATTTTCATTATTTAATGAAGAATGGACTCCTAAAATTATAGGTGAGCTTAATGGTCAACATGTTAAATTATGTAAACTTAAAGATGATTTTGTCTGGCATAGTCACGAAAATGAAGATGAGCTCTTTATGGTATTTAAAGGAACACTTTTAATTGATTTTAGAGACGGTAAGACAATTGAAATAAATGAGGGTGAGATTTTAATTGTACCAAAGGGGGTAGAACATAGACCACATACTAATGGAGAAACTGTATTTAATTTACTATTTGAACCAAAGACCACTTTACACACAGGTGATATTGAAACTCAAATGACAGTCAAAAAATTAGATTGGATATAGTATTAAATAGTTTTTCCGTAAAATATATTAATAATGGATTCACTTTCAATGGAAAAAGCTATGATCATGAATATGATTGAAAAAACTGGTAGATCTCTTGAAAATTGGCTTATTGTAGTAAGTAAACAAGAAGTGAAAAAGCATTCTGAAATTGTTAATTTTTTAAAACAGGATTATTTTATGACTCACGGTTATGCTAATTTAATTGCTCGTAAATCAATTAAAAAATAAGATTTTTTAAAATTTCGTTTATGTGTTCAGTATTTATACTTTTGCCAAGTTTAAATTAAAAAAATATTAATGAACAAGACAAAAAATATACTCTTAGAAAAATTTGATTTAGCTCCTTTTTCTAAAGTCAAAACTGAAGATTATTTATATGCGTTTAAAGAATTAATCAAAGAAAAGAAGAAAGAAATTAATTCTATAATTTCTAATACTGATAATCCAACTTATGAAAATACAATCGAAGCATTAGAGTTTTCTGGTGAAAAATTAGATCGCCTTTCTAAGATGTTTTTTAATGTTAATTCAGCAGAGACAAATCCAAAAATTCAAAAAATTGCACAAGAAGTTTCTCCTTTGCTTTCTGAATTTGGAAATGATATTATTCTTAATAATGATCTTTTTCTTCGAGTTAAAAGTGTAAATGATCAAAAGTCTAAACTAAATCTAAGTGCTGAGCAAATGACGCTGTTAGACTTGAGTTATAAAAGCTTTTCAAGAAATGGTGCTAATCTTGATGATACTAAAAAAGAGACACTTCGAGAGATAGATAAAGAATTATCATCGTTAACTTTAAGATATAGTGAAAATGTACTAGCTGCTACTAATGATTTTGAACTTCATCTAACAAATTTAGAAGATTTAAAAGGTTTGCCTAAAGGAGAAATCGAAGCTGCTTCGGTTTTAGCGAAAAAGAAAGGTAAGGAAGGTTGGATAATTACTCTAGCATATCCAAGCTATATTCCTTTTATGAAATATGCAGAGAATAGAGATTTGCGAAAAGCAATTCAAATTGCTTCTGGGTCAAAATGTTTCAAAAAAAATAAGTTTAATAATGAAGCCAACGTTTTAAAAATTTCAAAACTAAGACACCAGCGTGCTAATCTACTTGGTTATTCAACTCATGCAGATTTTACTTTGGAAGAAAGAATGGCAATGACTCCTTTAAAGGTATATACATTTTTGAATGATTTATTAAAAAAAGCTAAACCCTTTGCCGAAAGAGAGTTTAATCAACTACAGGATTTTGCTAAAAATTTAGATGGATTAGATCACCTAGAATCTTGGGATTACATGTATTATTCTGAAAAGTTAAAAAATAAGCTCTTTAATCTTGATGATGAGAAGCTTAAGCCATACTTTAAACTTGAAAATGTAATTCATGGAGCCTTTTCAGTTGCCAAAAAACTATTTGGACTTTCATTTGTTGAAGTAAAAAATATTGAAACTTATCATAAAGATGTGAAAACATATGAAGTTAAAGATAAAGAAAATGAATTAGTTGCAATCTTTTATGCTGATTTTCACCCCAGAGAGGGAAAAAGAAACGGTGCTTGGATGGATTGTTTGAAGAGTCAGAAAGTAAAGGATGGAATCAATGAAAGACCTCATATTATTAATGTTTGTAATTTCACAAGTCCAACAAACTCAACTCCCTCTTTATTAACATTTAGTGAGGTTACAACTTTATTTCATGAATTTGGACATGGGCTTCATGGTATGCTTGCCAACACCGTTTATCCAAGTCTATCAGGTACAAATGTATATTGGGATTTTGTTGAATTGCCAAGTCAGATTTTAGAAAATTGGTGTTATGAAAAGGAATGCTTAGATGATTTTGCAACACACTATATTACAGGGGAGCCTTTGCCCATAGAATTTGTAGATAAAATAAAAGAATCATCAACATTTCTACAGGGGATAGCGACATTACGTCAAATTAGTTTAGGTCTTTTAGATATGTCTTGGCATGCGGTTGATCCATCAAAAATCACAAATGTTAAAGAGAATGAATCTTACGCAAATATTAAAACTAGATTATTTCCTGATATTGATATTTGTTGTACAAGTGTATCATTTTCGCATATATTTTCAGGCTTTGGAGATTATTCTTCAGGTTATTATAGTTATAAATGGGCCGAAATTTTGGATGCTGACGCGTTTGAATATTTCAAAGAAAATGGAATATTTAATATTGAAATTGGAAAATCTTTTCAGGACAATATTTTAAGTAAAGGTGGTACTGAAAATCCAATGAAATTGTATAAACGATTTAGAGGGAAAGAACCACAGGCTGATGCACTTTTAAAACGTTCAGGATTATCAAAAAGTTAAAGTAAAATAAACATATATATTTTAATAATTAAAATTATTGAATAAGAACAAAACAATAAATACTCAATTTAATTTTTTTCAGATACCTATAATTATTTTAAACTTTTAGATAATTATTAATTATTATTGTAAGTAAATTAACACGTAAAATATTTTTATTTTAATTAAGTTAATTGAGTAATGTAATAACTTTAACCAAATTTAAGATTATGTTTAAATTAAATAGACAACTTGTTTCGTATATGCTAATCGTTTCTGTATTCTTTTTTATTTCATGTGAGAAAGAAGTTCTTAATGATACTATTATAAGTAATGACGGAATGCAAGCAAGACTAGAATATACTGAAAAGGGATACACTGAAATTGAAGTAAGTCCAATTGTTAAGACGAGTTGTTATTTTACTAAATGGGACAAAGATGTCATGACTCCTGTTTCTGGACTTTTTGAGTATTATAACGCTGATGGAAATTGGGTTGCTTCTATAGATTTTGGTAATGGTATATGTGATGAGTGGGCAACGAAAACTTGGGATGTTGACATCTTTCCTGACTTTCCAGGCGGAAATAATGATTTTTCAGTATTTGATTATAAAAATAAGAAATAGATCATCAAACTTGATTTAAATTTTTTAATAAGTAAATTGTACTAAAAAGCGTAAAAACCTATCCGTTTCTGGTGGATCTCTCAGTTCTTATTTTGAACATTTTTTATTGTTATGTCTTTGTAGTACTTTTAGTATATTTCTGCTACTTAGAGATTAGTATTATTCTCAATAATTTTAGATTTTATTGTTTGAATATGTAAGCTATTTTCTAGATTAAATATGCATTTTATTTAATTTGGACTTGACAGGTATTTTTGCTATTATTGTTATTTTATGATTAGATGTGCTTAGTTTTACAATGTTAAAATCGATTTAAATACTTAAAACAAATTATTAAATTAAAAAAAAATTATGAAAAAATTATTATTAACAGCAACATTAGCTTTGACAATTTTATTTGCACAAGCACAGCAGTGTCAAGCAGATTTTAGCTTTATGCAAAATGGGCCAACAACTATCTTTACAGATTTATCTACTGTAAATTCTGGTTGGTCAACAAATTATTCTGTAACATGGGATTGGGATTTAGGTGACGGAAATTCTTCAACACAACAAAATCCGATTCACACATATGCAAATAATGGTATATATCTGGCTTGTTTGACAGTAACTTATTTTGATTCAACTACAATTAATTATTGTATTTCTAGTTACTGTGACTCTATAATTATTGGTAATTCGATTCCTGCTTCATGGGATTGTGGTCTCTTTGGTTGCTCTGACCCAGGTACTGGTTTAGGGCAATATACATCTTTATCTGCATGTCAAGCAGTTTGCGGAACACCAACACCATCTTGGGATTGTCCTGTTAACAGTCCGGGAGGATGTTATGACCCAGGAACTGGTAATGGGCAATATGCTACATTAGCAGCTTGTCAAACTGTTTGTGGAACACCTACACCATCTTGGGATTGTAGTGTTACTGGGTGTTTTGATCCAGGAACTGGTAATGGTCAATATACTACACTATCTTCTTGTCAGTCAAATTGTCAATCACAAATTATATCACCATGTGATTCAATAGATATAGTTGGTTCACAGTCACAACTAACAATGCAAGTTATGAGTGGAACTAATATAAACTCTCCACTTTTTATTGTTACGACAGCACCTAATGGATATATTGTTGGTGAAGATAGTCTTTCTTGGTCTCATGATGCTTGGCCTATTATGGCATTAACAGATAGTATTATAACTTGCATATCATATGTTAACGGAGTAGATACATTAACTTGTTGTGTAGATTTCATTTGGAATGGTTCTTTTTGGGCTAAAGTTGGTAGTGTTACTTCCTTAGATGAGATAGGTTCAATTAATAAAAAACTAATTAAAGTAGTTGATATGCTAGGCAGAGAAACATCAATAAATAGCAATCAAACTTTATTCTTTATTTATGAAGATGGTACAATTGAGAAAAGGTATACTATAGATAGAAAGTAATGAAGAAGATACTTGCTTTCATATGCTGTATAGTGTTAGTTTCTAAAACTATAAAATCGCAAGTTGTTAGTGTAGAAGGAGTTTTGCATGCTGATTCGGTTCAGTATGCAGCTCCTTTTTTTTTAAATTTCTGTTTTGTGAATACAGGGAGTACACCTATTATTGATTCAATTATTACTGCGAATTTAGTGATTTCTCCAGTTAATGCATCACCACAAAATTGGCAGATATTTTCCTTTACAGAAATCATTCCTCAAGGTATTTTTGATGTTGGGGACACTCTCTATATTTCTGATTTATATAATAATCCTCTAAATGGAGGTGCACAATTATATCAACAAGCAGGAGATAATATTGTTATTATATGGCCTTCTTTTGTTGTTCCAGTTTCTTCTGATACGAGTGCTACTCCATTGTATGTTATACCACCTTTAACTTCAACTAATGAAATAAATTTACCAACTAATAAAAGAATATCATATTATATGTACGATCTTCTTGGTAAAAGGTATGATAATATTTATCATATTCCAATTGGCTCAATGTATATAAGAGATGGAAAAAAATACATTAAAAAATAGTTGCAATAGATGAACAACACTTTAGATATTCTTATAGAATCTCTTTCTAAAGAGGAAGTTAGGTTTTTCAAAATATTTCTTAATAGAACTGATACTAAAAATCGTAAAGATTTAGATCTTTTTGATTATATGAAAAAGAAAAAAGGTATTATTAACACAAAAGATACGCTTAAGAAATTAAAGACTAGTGCAGGTAATTATTATACGATTAAAAATAGACTTTACAGCCAAATAAATAATTCTTTGGTCTGGCAACACACTTGGAAAGATAAACAATCTAAATCTTTTAGTTTTGTTTTACTCTCTAGAATTTGTAAAAATAAAGGCAAGTTAGAATTAGCTCTTCATTTTCTTGAAAAGGCTGAGAAAGAAGCGATAAACTCAGAATTATATGAAGTATTGTCGATTATTTATACTGAAGTGATTCAACTATCACATGAACTTATATCTATTGATGTTGACCATTATATAGAACTAAAAAGAAATAATATCAAAATTCTTGCAGAGATTGATGAGATCGATTTATTATTGGCTAAAATAATGTATGACATAAAAACTAAACAGAATTTCAGTAAATCGGATGGAAGCTTACTTAAACTAGTAAAAACTAAATATATAAATATCTCAAAAGATAAAAAATTAGTTGCGAGTACAAGATTTAGACTTAGACTTTTTAAAATGTATAGTCGTTTATTACTGCAACAAAGAGATTACTACAAATTAGAGAAGTTTCTTTTTGAAAGTTATAATGAATTTACAAAGGATAAGATATTTGATAGATCTAACCATAATGACAAGCTTACATTGTTGACTTATCTGGCCAATTGTTTGCATAAGAATAAGAAACAAAAACAGTCATTAGAGTATGCTGAAAAATTATTAATTAGCATGAGTGAATATGATAGCTTTTTATATGATAAATATTTATTTTACTACTATAATGTAAATGTTGCGAATTTTTATAAATCTGATAGTAAGAAAGCCTTGCATTATATAAGTAAGGCAAGCGAGTCTGATGTAATTAAAAATTTACCGTCTTATAGTGCATTTATATATTTGAATAGGTCATTAATTTATTATCAGGAAAAAAAATATTTAGAATCTCAGAAGAATATTGCTAGATTAATTATGCAAGAGGATTTTTTACTGCTAGATAAATCATTCCAGCTAAAAATATTAGTTACTGAACTAATGATTAGAATTCTGCTTTCGAATAAGAATCTCAACGATAAGATTAGAACTATTAAAAAGGATTATAAGTCTTTATTATTAGAAGAGAGTTATATAAGAGAGAAAAAAATGATTGATTTAATTTTTAAGAAAATTAATAATGAGGATATTGTAGATTATAAAGATGATTTATTGTCTAGCATGTCAGATTCTGATTCAGAGGATATTGATATTATAGATTATAATAGCTGGTTGAAAGAACATATTTAATAAAAAACCATAAAAAATATTTACTAATATTGGCTTAATTGATTGATCTCTTAGTTCTTTTTTCGAACTTTTTTAAGATTTTAATGAGAGAGTGACTGTCTCAATTTGTTCTTCTCTTTGAATAGTGCAATTGATTTCATCGCCT
>ENA-ORDA01000582-ORDA01000582.1-marine-metagenome-genome-assembly--contig:-NODE-582-length-35608-cov-6.981256_pt1 | contig 35608 bp, 29 predicted proteins | sample MGYA00237778_ERZ508506 | MGnify/ENA primary metagenome ERZ508506 (study PRJEB26177, sample SAMN06267891) | marine metagenome | isolation source: Monterey Bay, California, USA | place: Pacific... | reverse complement strand
ACCCGGCAGATACAGGCATCCGCATGGTTGGCGCTCATACCGATAGCCCTTGCCTTAAGGTTAAACCTAATCCGGGCATTAAATCTCACGGCTATTTGAACCTCGGCGTTGAGGTTTATGGTGGCGTCCTACTAAACCCCTGGTTCGACAGAGATCTTTCAATCGCTGGGCGGGTAACTGTTCAGAATGCGCACAAGAAAATTCAAAGTGTGCTGATTAATTTCGATCGTGCGGTTGCAACCATTCCAAGCCTGGCAATACACCTCGACCGGGAAGCGAACAAACAACGTACCGTAAATCCTCAGAAGGACATTCCACCCTTGCTCATGTTAGCCGGCGAGAAACGAGCATTCGAGGACTTACTTAAAGAACAGATTAAAAAGGAGCATCCTGAACTCGAGGTAGCCACTCTACTGGGCTTCGAGCTATCTTTTTACAATATGCAGGGTGCCGCCATCACCGGCATGGCAAATGAGTTTCTCGCAAGCGCTCGCCTCGACAACTTACTAAGTTGTTATACGGGAATCGAGAGTTTGCTGCACGCCGACGAAACGGTCACTAGCCTGATGATCTGCAGTGATCACGAAGAGGTTGGCAGTGCTTCCGCGGAGGGCGCAGAGGGCCCTTTCCTCAAAACAACGCTAGAGCGCATGTTACCCAACAAGGACGACTACCATCGCGCCATTGCCAACTCCCTATTGATATCGACCGATAATGCCCACGGTATTCATCCTAACTACCCAGACAAACATGACGCGAACCACGGACCGTTGCTGAACAACGGCCCTGTCATCAAGATCAATGCCAATCAGCGCTACGCAACCAATAGTGAAACCTCAGGGTATTTTGTTTCTCTATGTACCGCCAATGATGTGCCGCATCAAACCTTCGTAACACGAACAGATATGGCCTGTGGCAGCACGATTGGTCCAATTACCGCGAAAGCGCTTGGTGTGAAAACGCTAGATGTTGGCGTACCCACCTTTGCCATGCATTCCATACGGGAGCTGGCTGGTTCAGAGGATGCTTATTCACTAGCCCGAGTGTTAAAGGCATTCTACTCAGATACCGGGTCTCTGAGCGCCGCAGGCCAATAGATGCTCGGCGAACGAATTTTATACGCTCAACTCCCGATATTTTACACCGGTGTACTCCGCTTTTGGCCTGAAAATTCGATTATCCTGACGGTCTTCCATGAAATGTGCGAGCCAGCCGACAGATCGAGCCATCGCAAACAACGCGGTAAAATTGTCAGAAGGAATTCCTAGCGCGACAAACACTGCGCCTTTGTAATACTCAACATTCGCCCACAGCTCTTTGCCACGCGCCTGCATTACGCTATTAAACTCAGTTTCCAGCGCTTGCAGTGTCTCATAGAGGTTCTCAGCCTGAGTTCCTTTGCATAGTGACTTCGCCATAGGTTTCAAAATTAATGCCCTTGGGTCAACCACCTTGTATTCTCGGTGCCCCATGCCCATCAACTTACCTTTTCGGGCCAGCAAGTTCGACACAAAGGCCTTCGCATTCTCTGGACTCGCAGCCTCTCTTGCGGCCATCACTGCCGCCTCGTCCGCCCCACCATGAAGCTCGCCCGAAAGCGCGCCTACGCCTGCAGCCATAACAGCATTGATTGATGCCAAGGTGCTGGAAACACATTTACTGGCAAAAGTGCCGGCATTAAAACTGTGCTCTAGCTGCAATATCTGGGCAACCTTCAACACTTCAATACTCTGCTCCTCGGCAGCTTGGCCATTGAACATCATTAGGAAACTTTCCAGATAAGACATCTCGGGTCGAAACTCCATGACTGGGAGTCCTTCCTGAATTCGATGGTAATGAGCGATTAAAGTTGGAATTTTGGCAACTATCTGCAATCCCTGACTTGTATCTGAATCTAAGCTCGCAAAATTGACATCACTCATTTGTAGCAGTGGGATCATTCCCTGCAACATTGCCATGGGATGCAGCGTGCTTTGTAACGACCGAAGAAGATTGACATCAGAATCAGACAACGCACCGTGCAACGAAAGATATGTTTCCAAACTCAGACGTTGTCCATCACTCGGCAAATCACCGAATAAGACAAGCCACATCACCGTAACGTAGTCCTGCGATACAAGCGCTTCGATTGGATAGCCCCGATAAGTGAGCCGCCCAATTTCTCCCTCAACATTACTCACTTTTGTTTCGTCGACAACCACACCCTCTAAGCCCTTTGCATAACTCATGACACCTCTCCTCGCGTAAATAGCTGTGTATCGATTCATTTGATTAGCAGATCAAAAGCTAGGCTTATTGGGATTCAGGATCAAATTAAACGTTTTCATCGCGTAATTAGCTCAGCTAATGAGCATAGGGAAAAGAAAAAAACTCTGGTTTTAGTGTATTGTTAGCGTCAAATGACAACGAAGTGTCATCACTTAATGTGGGTCAAAATGGGTTTGAAAAGCGGCGGTTGTTGCAAAATCAGGCATCAGGATCAGGGCTATCGAAATTATGCACTGCTGGCCGCTACCATTGTGTCACTATGCATAGGACAAACTGCCCAGGCTGCAGACGGCGTTGGCTCAGGGGCGAAAAAATTTGCGCAACTCGATCAAATGCTGCCAACACCCAATGTCTACCGCACAGCATCAGGGGCTCCAGGAAATGCCTACTGGCAGCAGCAAGCTGACTACATAATTCGGGCGACACTAGACGAAAACGAACGGACAATAGCCGGCACAGAACAAGTCACCTATACAAACAACTCTCCTGACTCACTGAAGTATCTGTGGCTACAGCTCGATCAAAACCGTTTTCGCCGCGACTCTATCAGTCAGTTATCAAGTACTACTTCCAATGTGCGGGATAGACTGAGCTTTAAGGAGTTACGTTCTGCTCATGGCTTTGAAGACGCCGACTATGGACACAACATCACAAGACTGGTTGATGCAAGTGGCAACGACCTTAGCCATACTATTGTTGACACTATGATGCGCATCGATCTGCCACGCCCGCTAGCGCCGGGCAAAAAAGTTGTTTTCGAGCTCGACTGGCACTATAAAATTACTGACCACGGTGCCGTTGGCGGACGCTCAGGCTACAGCACCTTCGAAAAAGGAGATGCAGACATTTTCTTTCTGGCGCAGTGGTTTCCCCGCATGGCCGCCTATACTGATTATGCTGGTTGGCAGCACAAACAGTTTCTTCGCCGCGGCGAGTTTACGCTTGAGTTCGGCGACTACGATGTCACTTTGACGGTACCTGCCGATCATATTGTCTCTTCCACCGGTTCTCTCGAAAATGGCAATGAGGTGCTCACTAAGACTCAACTCAAAAGACTAACCTCTGCCAACGACAAGGCACCGGTCTTTATCGTTACGCCGGAAGAGGCATTGAAGAAAGAAAAAAAGAGTACCGAAAAAACAAGCAGCTGGCACTTCAAAGCTGAAAACGTGCGAGATTTCGCTTGGTCTTCCTCCCGCAAATTCATCTGGGATGCAATGATTCACAACCAGCCAGGTGCCAAATATGCGCAGGTCTTGGCAATGTCTTTCTATCCTAATGAGGCGGAGCCTATTTGGTCTCATTACTCGACACATTCGGTCATTCATACCATGGAAGTTTATTCCCGTTTTTCTTTCGATTACCCCTACCCGACGGCGCAGTCGGTAAATTCGTGGAAATCTGGGGGAATGGAATATCCGATGATTACTTTCAACGGCTACCGTCCCACTGCTGCAAAGGAAGATGACGAACTTTCAGAAGAAAGCATCGATGAAGACGGCAAACCCACCTATTCTAGGAAAATAAAATATGGCCTGGTAGGCGTGATCATTCACGAGATTGGTCACATCTACTTTCCGATGATCGTGAACTCTGACGAACGTCAGTGGACGTGGATGGACGAGGGACTTAATACCTTTCTCGAATATGTCGCAGAACTTGAATGGGAAGAAAACTTCCCCGCCTTCAGGGGTAAAACAAATGCACTTGATTACATACCTGAGTACATGACCAGTACGAATCAAGTGCCTATCATGACCAATTCGGAATCTATTTTGCAGTTCGGACCTAACGCTTACTCGAAACCTGCGGCTGCTTTAACCGTGCTTCGAGAAACAGTCATGGGCAGAGAACTGTTCGACTTTGCTTTCAGGGAATACGCGCAACGTTGGCAGTTCAAACGACCGACACCATCTGATTTCTTTCGCACCATGGAAGACGCGTCCGCAGTCGACCTCGACTGGTTCTGGCGCGGATGGTTCTACACGACAGATCACGTCGATGTTGCGCTTAAAGACATTAGAGAATACAGAGTCAAGGCAAAGAATCCTGACAAGGACTATCCGCTTGATCGAATCGAGGATCATAGAAAGTATCCGGCACCCATCATGGAAGAGCGTAATCGTGCGAGCATCGGTGAAACCCGGTTAGATCGATTTCCTGAACTAGCAGATTTCTATAACGAACATGACGAATTTACTGTGTCCAACAAGGACAGAAATGACTACACCAAATATTTGAAGAAGCTCGAACCCTGGGAAAAGCGCACGCTGGCACGTGCACTTGAGGAAGATCACTATGTCTATTTTGTAGAATTTGAGAATAAAGGCGGATTACCTACTCCACTGCCATTAACCATTCACTTTGCGGACAACACAATCCGCGAGGTGATGATCCCTGCTGAAATTTGGAGTATCAACACCGAGGTTGTCACAAAGTTGTTTATTGAGCCGGTTCAAATTAGCGCTATTTCCTTAGATGATCGACACCAGACAGCAGACGCAGATTTTTCAAACAACCGCTTTCCTCCGGCGATCAGCCAATCAAGACTTGAGCTCTACAAGAGCAAGAACACAAGCCGTGACCTAATGAAAGATATGTTGAAAAAGTTGAAAGCTGACACAAAAAATGATGAGACATACGGACAGGATGTTGAACTTTCGCACTGATTCAAAGCGCTATGTTATTCACCCGAACGCCGTTCATTCAGGCTTCAGGGCTTTTTCCTCGACCCTATTCTTTTTGCTGACCTGCCTTGCCTGCCCGCCCCAGAGTTTGGCCCATCGCCAACACCTGAGCTGGTCAACCATTGTATGGAATGAACAAGCCAGCATGCTTGAAATAACACATCGCGTTCATGCTCACGATGCAAGCACTTGGTTAAGGGCACGCTCGAAAACGGAGATAGATATTACCGATATTCAGCATCAAGCCAGATTCGCTTTGTATAGTGCCGAGCGATTTAAACTACAAAACAACCAAAGCTGGCAAGCGCCTGAGCTACTCGGTGCTGAATTGAAAGGCAACTATTTCTTAACCTACCAGCAGCTCCACTTAGATGCAGCACCAACCTCTCTCTTTTTTGAAATTACTATTCTGATGGATCTGTTTGATGACCAGGAACATATCGTCAACGTCGAGTCCAGCGGAGGTGTCAAGTCACTCAGCTTTGATCTTCAGAATACGTATCAGGGAGTTCAGATCTAATATGTCTATACACATCGAAACTCAGGAGATTCGGGTATTTAAGGCCATCTATGATGAGAACGGGTTCAAACGTGCTGCGGACAAATTGTTCGTTACCCAATCTGCTGTAAGCCAGACCCTTGCAAATTTGGAGCGAAAACTAGAAACCATTCTGATGGAGCGAAATCCTCTGAAGCTCACAGAGCCTGGCATTCGATTCTTGAACTATGCCGAAGCAGTGCTGGGCGAAGAGCAGGGCGTGCTGACCGACATTAACAACATCAAAAACGGCATTCTTTCTACCCTGCTCCTCACAATGAACGGGACGATCAACGCAATTTATGGTTCAGCCCTGATCGCAAAATATTGCCAGGGCAGCCCACTGACGAAAATAAAGCTGAATATTATGCCAAGCAGACAAATCATCACTGGCGTCATATCAGACTTGTGGGAAGTTGGGTTTGGACCATTTCAACAGAATATGCCGGTGCAACTCGAACTTGTGCCACTGTTCGAAGACACAAGAAGTCTAACCATCGGTAATAATCATCCCGATTTTGAAGCGCTACGTGATGACCCGGAAAAGCTCGCCAGACAAGTGCCTCTTATCGTTTCATACCTTGATGATCCTGACATGAGACCCGCCATTGACAAGCTTCGAAATTCATTTGGTACCATCTGGGAGATTAATGACTTGGAATTACGGATAAAACTGGTTGAGCAAGGTCTCGGCATGAGCTATCTCGACGCAAAATTCACCCAACAGCGCCATACAAAAGATCATCTCACGAGACTCGACTCCCTCGCCTTTGCTAGTTTACCTCTCACCTTTGGCCTATTTTACCGCAAGAAGAAACAGCTATCTTCCGGCGCTAAGAGATTCATTTCGATGTGTGAAGATTTTCAATTTTAAAAAAATCAGTTCACTAGCTGATTCTGAAGCATGTGGGGCTTCACTAACAGCTTCTCAAGCCCTTCAAACAGCAACTCGACAAATATCGCCAATAGCGCAGCAGGTATAGCACCCTGCAAAATTAGTTCCGTACTGTTTAACGCAAGCCCCGTCACAATTGGCTCACCTAACCCACCCGCGCCGATAAAGGCAGCGAGCGTCGCCGTGCCAATACTAATCACCGCAGCCGTTTTGACGCCTGCCAAAATGGTGGGCGCAGCCATGGGCACTAACACATGCCTCAATTGCTGGTAGCGGGTTAACCCTATCGCTTCAGCTATGCTTTTGAGTAACGGATCTATTGTAAGCAATGCCGTAATCGTATTCCGTAAAATAGGTAACAGCGAATACAGGAACAAGGCGATGACAGCAGGCACCTGACCAATACCAAACAAGGGTATCATCAGCGCTAACAAGGCGATAGAGGGAACAGTCTGCATCAGGCCGGCTACGTAGACAACGACGCGGGAGAGTGTCGCAGACCTGAAGACCAATATGCCAAGGGGAAATCCGACAAGGCAACCTAAGGCGAGAGCAATCGATGTGAGTTTCAGATGAACGAGTGTATTTTCGAGCAATGACTCAGGGATTAAATCGATCAGACCTTTACCACCCGTATTGTGGGCAACATCTCTGGTCGTTATCTTACTTTCAACCAAAAACTGACTCGCAACTTCAGCAAAACTTTTACCATCAATCACGACGCTAGCATTCAGGTCACGCATGAGTTGGTCATCTATTTTACCCGCGAGTTGATTGACAACGGCCTTAACTTCTTGCGGTAACTCCTTTCTGACAAAGGGCATACCTATGTACTGCGGAAAGTATTGTCGATCGTCTATCAGCGTCGTCAATTTATATCGTAGTAGATCACCATCGGTCGAATATGCGTCGGTAATGTCAATCTTGCCATCATCGATTGCCTGGTACGCCAGACCATGTTCAATACCGGTCGGGTTTTGAGTCAAGCCATAAAGAGCAGATAAACCAGGCCATCCGTCCTCTCTGTTTAGAAACTCTAGTCCAAACGCCACACGAAGCTCTGTCTGTTCTGATAGCTGGGATACGCGCTCAAGCTTCAACCTCTTCGCAAGTGAATCTTTAAGGGCGATGGCATAAGTATTATTGAAACCAAAAGAGTCAAGGACTTCGAGAGGAGACTCATCAAGGAGCTGATTCAAACGTTCAGTCGAAGGTGAAGCATCGCTCACCTTGAGAATAGCCCGGCCGAGGGTACCAGAGTATTCGGGGTAAAGATCGACTTCTCCGTTTCGCAGTGCCTCATAACAAACAAGCGTGCCACCCAGTCCGTATTTTCGTTCAACCTCATAGCCTTCCGCCTCAAGCATTTGGGACAGCATCTCAGACAAAAGGTAACTTTCATTAAAATTTTTACTGGCAACAACAACGGTTTGTTTTTCTGCTTCAGCGACGGCAGAAAACAAACCCAGGATCATAAGTAGAGGGAAAACAAACCAATTCAATTGGCACCTTCCTGATCAAAGAGTCGACTGACATATTCGTCAACAGGGTTCAATTCAACTTCACTTACAGCGCCTTCCTGAACGACCTCACCATCGCGAATAATCACCAGAAATTCTGCCAGCTTTCTCGCCTCGCCCATATCGTGAGTCACAAGAATAACCGAGCGCTTTTCGATCCTTTGAAGTGTGACAAATTCATCTTGAATATTTCGTCTGGTAATAGGATCTAACGCAGAGAAAGGCTCGTCCAGCAACATGAGAGGTGGGTCTAACATCATCGCTCTGCAGAGGCTTACCCTTTGCTGCTGACCGCCGGAAAGCATGTGCGGATAACGGTCGGAAAATTCTTCAGATAATGCCAACAGATCAAACAACTCGCTGTAACGTTCGATTATCTTTCGGTTTGACCAACCCTCAAGACTGGCAACCAGCGTGATGTTTTCTCTAACCGTGAGGTGAGGGAAAAGTCCGGCACCTTGAACGGCAAACCCCATTGTGCGTCGCAAATCTGGGAGACTTTTGTAATCAATCGGTCTGCCTGCTAGTAAAACCTGACCAGAGTCCGGCACTACGAGACCATTAATCAATCGCAAGAGCGTTGATTTACCACTACCGCTTTCGCCCACAAGCGCGGTTGTCGCATCAAGAGGCAACTGAACTGAAACGTTTTTAATGACTGTCTTATCTTGAAACGATTTGCTTACGTTCAAAAACTCGACACATGAAGAAGACAAAAATAGCTACCTGTACAGCCGGTTTACTAACCGGTTATGACTGTCGCATTTAACCGAGTATAGGCAGATCAGGTGTCCTGATTCAAATAGGATCCGGCCGTACCTGTTATGTATTTCTGACCTAGACATCACCTTGGTCCCCAACGCCTGTCTTAACTATTCCAAGCAATGTGGCCAAATACGCAACTCTTGCAATAATGACGGCAAGATGGCGTCTTATATATTCTGTCCGGCAACCGAATGATTTATCGGTCACAGCGCCGTTTATCCAAGCCTCTAGCTGGAGAGGCTTGTTCTCAATATCGGTTTACGAAGGGCATCGTCGACTTAACCAGGGTACGTGCGGGAAATGCTTAAAGCCAGTCGGTAACGGCTAAAACATATTGTTCAAGATCATCAAGCGCAGCTTCGCCTCGCCCTTCGGATTTTAGCGCTGATATTCGGTCAAGCACACGCCTTCGGGCGGTATCACCTTGCCAAACAGACCTTCGGTAGTCGTTCCAGCTTTCCTGTTCAACTTTATCAAGTTCTGAGGGAAAATTACGCGCACGATAACGGGTTAACATTTCTGGTAATCGGTTATCCTGAAATGATTGACTAAAGCGCATGAGATCAACCGGGGCGCTGTTTCTAAGTTCAGTCATGACTTGCTTGTCTGATGCAGAAAAGAATTCTCCCTGATACAGCATCAAATCCGGATCATCGTGCTGCTCGAAACCTCCCTGCGAGATCGCGTCCTGTATTTTCTCTACCACACCACTGGCTGTCTGTAATTGGCGGAGATGGGCCATACACTTTTCCATATCGAGCCCCAGACGAGTCTCCTGACCTTTGACCGTAGCAATAGGGGCAATGGCCGGGCAACGATTAATGTGTAACGTCTTCAGGGCGATGCGTGTCTCCCCTTCTGCCAAATCTTCCTTACGGGAAAACATCAAACGGTGCAGTTCGTTCGGTCCAGCCTTCAGCAGCGTATCGGGAGTCTGAGACAAATCAAAACAGATCACGCCGTTCGGGTTGGTGGGGTGGGCACAGATCGGCAAAATGATTGCGATACAGTTTTTAGCCGCGGGATACATCGACGAGATATGAATCACGGGCTGTTTACCCAGCGGATAAAGTTGGCTGGTGACTTTCTTCTTGTTCCTCAACTCGAATAAAAAATCATAGAGCTTTGGCTGGGCCTGCCTTAGTTTTCTTGTGACATCTATTGTTGCCAATACGTCTGAGACCGCATCATGTGCAGATTCATGTCCGATGCCATTTACCTCGGTAAGCTTTTCCAGTCGGAAGGTAGGTACATCCTGCTCATTTCGTGGCCAGACGAACCCCTCGGGTCTCAGCGCCTGAGCCATACGGAACAGATCAATCACATCCCACCTGGAGTTTCCTCCTTGCCACTCACGGGCATAAGGATCCAAAAAATTTCGGTAGAGCGTGTTGCGGGTAAATTCATCGTCAAAACGTAGACTATTAAACCCAGCGACACAGGTCCCGGACACGGTAAATTCAGCCAGGATCTTCTCGATGAATTTCGTTTCCGTTAACCCTTTGTCCAGCACCTCTGACATTTTGATGCCGGTTACCAGTATTGCATCAGGCGAGGGAAGCACATCGTCACCTGGCTTGCAGAATAGGTCCAGAGGCTCGGATATGACATTCAGGTCCATATCGGTCCTGACTCCAGCAAATTGCAGCACTCTGTCTCGCGCAGGGTCTATGCCGGTGGTCTCGTAATCGTACCAGTAGATTGATTCAGCCATAATGGGATCATCACACATCCGGGTTGCAGATCCAAAGCCCAATAGTCCGACCTTCATGAATGCCCAGAAATTAACATTTGATGGATATCCAAAAACAACGATTTAGTGGATGTCCTGAATTTGAGGTGTTTATAATGTCATTTTGTGCTGAGGCTGGTGTACCCTGATTAACCATAAGCTATTTTTTACCTTGCTTGGTCCAGCGTTGGCCTGCTTAACTTACCTGCTGTTACAACTTTCTGGTTGGGACCATTTGGCCTGTTACACAGGCGCCATTTCCGCGCTCTGCGCAACTTGGTGGATTTTTGAGCCGGTACCTATTCCGGCAACTTCCCTGATCCCAATCGCTCTTTTACCGCTGTTTGGCGTGCTATCCCCTGCTGAGGTCGGCGCGTCCTATGGTAGCCCGTTGGTATTATTGTTAATGGGTGGCTTCATCTTGTCCACGGCAATGGAGCGCAGTGGCGCCCATCTCCGTGTCGCCCTGTACATGGTAAACCTGTTCGGTGGCTCAAGTAGTCGACGGCTGGTCATGGGGTTTATGGCTGCTGCGGCAACATTGAGTATGTGGATCTCAAACACTGCAACGGCACTGATGCTGCTACCGGTTGCGCTTGCAGTGATTGAACGCTCAAAAGATCCCAAGCTAGCGGTGCCTTTGCTGCTGGGCATCGCCTATGCGGCAAATATCGGCGGTATTGGTACCCCAATCGGTACGCCACCCAATCTTATCTTTCGCGAGATATATCAACAGACAACCGGCGAGGAGGTACTGTTTTTAACTTGGATGTCTTGGGGTGTTCCCGCTGTCCTCATGTTGACCCCACTCGCAGCTTTCTGGGCAACACGACATTTAACCCATCAGGGTCAAGTTGAAATGCCTGTTGTTGGGCAGTGGCAAACAGACGAAAAGCGTGTCTTTACTGTATTTGTGCTGACCGCTATTGCCTGGATGACTCGAGGTCAACCATTTGGTGGCTGGAGCACGTGGCTCGACTTGAAAGGTGCCAATGATGCCAGCGTGGCATTGGTAGCCGTTGTCTGCATGTTCCTGATTCCAAATGGCAAGGGAGAGCGTTTGCTCGATTGGGAGACTGCAGCAAAAATACCGTGGGGCATGCTGATACTGTTTGGCGGTGGCATAGCGATAGCCAAAGCGTTTGTTGTATCGGGTTTAAGTGCGGCCTTGGGTAACGCGCTTGTCGGCATAACCACATGGCACATCATTTTCATCATCGGTGTGATTTGCTTAACCATCACTTTTCTGACCGAGATGACCAGTAATACCGCCACGACAGCGCTGATGATGCCGATCCTTGCAGCTGGAGCAGTCGCTGCCGGAATTGAGCCAGCCCTGCTGATGGTGCCAGCTGCTATGAGCGCAAGCTGTGCATTTATGCTGCCCGTCGCTACTGCACCGAATACTATTGTGTTTAGCACCGGCAGGTTCACCACCATGAAGATGGTGCGGGAAGGTCTTGTGCTGAACTTTATCGGCCTGACTGTCATCACGCTGATTTGCCTGATTGCGTTCAGCTAGCGACATTAACTACCAGCAGCCAAGGACTCCAACCTGCTAATACGTAGGTCGGCAGTCAGGTTCGCAAGGTCGCGGCAGGTCTCGAAGAAACTAGGCAGATCTTCCCCGTGTCTTGCATAGACTTTCTCGAACAAAGGTACCAGATCATTGTAATCTGCCACTGTACCTAATCGCGCGTTGTTAATTTCACCCTGCATCCAGAACTCGAACTCAGGAAAGGTCGTTTCCGGATCATGCCAGTTTGCCTTGAGGCTTTTATAGTCAGATTGCAGCATGGCTATCGCAATCTCCTTGCGTTCGCGCTTCACCTTATCCGGGGCCTCTCCTCGATAGATTTCAGCGAGTTGGTTCCTCGTTACGGCAATTAGTTTTATCACCGCCCGGGATCTTTCCTCTGCTGCCAAGTGCAAATCAAAAGCATCAGGATGGCCTCGAGCGGCAAGCCACCTAGAAAGTGCGATTCGCTCTACCGCGGTAGCAAAACTTTCATTAAACCGAGTATCTCCAGGAACATACATCACCTTGTGGGCCAGTTCGTGAAACAACAAAGCCGCCAGCTTTTCGTCGGTTCTAACCATAAAAGTGTTAAGCAGAGGATCATCAAACCAGCCAAGTGTGGAGTAGGCCGCAACGCCACCCACAAAGATCTCGTATCCCTGTTGTCGCAGCTTTGATGCGAATGCTTGCGCAGCCTCTTCTTTAAAAAAACCTCGATAACTGACACAGCCTGCAATGGGATAACAAAACGTCTGTAGCTCGGCGGAAAATTCTTCAGCGGCAAAGACATTCCAAACAACAAATCTTTTCCCCGTGTCGACGTAGCTTGAATAGCTATCTTCAACGGGCAAACCGAGCTCTTCCTCAGCGAATTTGAGTACATCCCGCGAAAGCAAGAGTTTGTTTTTGACCTCCTGGCTCACGGTGGGTTCCGCCAGCACAATATCGATGGGTTGGCGATCCAAGAGCAACTGGACCTGGCCCGTGACCGCCTGAGTATAGAAATTCAAGCTGGTGCAGCCCATTAGAGAGCACGTTAATGCCGTCATTACCAAATTTTTCAGGCTTACCTTCATCACACTTAATCCTGTTCGAAATACCAGCCTCCTGATATCCTCTTCCATAATCATACCGTCATGTTGAGCCGACGGCTTTAAACTACTAAAAAAACAGCAAATCGCATGTATAACCAGTATTTTGGCCTGAGTGATTCTCCGTTTTCGATCGCGCCAAACCCCATTTTTCTTTACATGAGTGAACGCCACCGTGAGGCGCTCGCGCATCTGTTGTACGGCGTACAAAGCCAGGGTGGCTTTATTCTCCTGACCGGAGAGGTAGGCACAGGCAAAACAACGGTTTGTCGTTGTCTGTTGGAGCAGCTGCCAGAGGATGTCGATGTTGCTTTCATCATCAATCCAAAGCTTAGTGTGGATGAACTACTCGAAACAATTTGTGACGAATTCCACCTTGTCTACGAAAAAAATGCAAGCCGAAAACTATTGGTAGATGCGATCAACGACTTTCTTTTGGAGTCCCATCGACAGAATAGGCGCACTGTTTTAATTATCGATGAGGCGCAAAATCTTGCTGTAGACGTGTTAGAGCAACTACGACTACTGACCAATCTTGAGACCAATGAACGTAAACTACTCCAAATCATTCTTCTGGGCCAACCGGAGCTGCAACAGCTACTTGCTAAACAGGAGCTACGCCAACTATCTCAACGGGTGACCGCACGTTTCCATCTACAGGCATTATCCCGTGCAGAGGTTGCTGAGTACGTTTACCACCGACTTGAAGTGGCCGGATGTAAAAGTGAGCTGTTTCCCCAAGTAGTCATCAATCGAATTTACAGGATCAGTGAAGGGATACCTCGAGTCATCAATCTGATCTGTGACCGGGCATTGCTTGGAGCCTACTCCGAGAATAAGTCGCAGGTATCATTATCGATACTCACAAAATCGGCCGAGGAAGTACTCGGTAAGCCAGAACAACCTCCAGCAAAACCCTCGCCTATTAATACGATCCTCGCTGTGGGTTTCGTGGCGTTAATTGCATCCATGTGGTTCGTAGACAGGACAGGCAACACACAGGATGTTATCAACAGCGAAGTAGCGGATGAGATTACAGTAGAGCCTGTGGCGTCATTAGCAACTCGCAGTCAACTCGATGACTTCCAAACCAATCCGGCACCATCTAAACCAAACCTTGACCAGTTAATTACCCTTAAGGCGAAAACTAACGCCGACCACTTAAGATCTGTTAGTCGCAGCGTAACAGGAAGCCCCAACCCCGATCCCGCTGTCACTAAAATTCTCAACATTTGGGGAAACCCACCCATAGATGATTCACAACCGGCCTGTAATCAGATTAGTCAACTGGGTTTAAACTGCTTTTCGAGTCGCGGTAGTTTTTACGACATCAAATCATTCAACAGGCCCGTGGCAATCAACCTCGCATCGAATACATCTACCAACAACGAAGAAAACTGGGTAGCACTCACTAGACTGGACGCAGGGACGGCAATATTCTCAACCGACCAATCAGATTTCCGTGTCAGCGAATCCATGGTCGAAGGCTGGCAAGGTGAGTTCATCGTCCTTTGGCGCATGCCTCCGGGATATCAATCACCTATCTCCGAGGGGAGCAAAGGGGCGACGGTCGACTGGTTGGGCGCGCAGCTTTCTGTTTTTGACAGCTTTCCCTTACTGACAACAAACGCTACATTTGATAATTCGCTTGCACAAAGAGTCTTGTCGTTCCAGCGGTCGGTCAAACTTAACCCTTCCGGCATTGTTGGGCCAAAAACTTGGATACACCTCAATAGTCTTGAGGGCATAGGGATTCCCTTTCTCGGTGACAGACAGGCTTTAACTGTGGATGGTGAAGACTAATGTCCTATATCCTCGACGCCCTCAAGAAGTCAGAAAGCGAAAGACAGAATCAGGACTTACCTAACATAAACGCTGTTCACCAGCGTCCTGAGCTACATCCTCAAAAAAAACGGCGCATTTGGCTTCTGGCGATTCCAGCGGCATTAATACTTAACATCGTCGGATTCTGGTTCCTTTGGGACCGTTCTCCTTCGGAAGATCCAAAATTAATTACGCCGGTGTCCATATCATCCGCCAGAACCTCTAGCCTAGACGCTGTTACCTCAACGCCCGAAGTCCAACAAATTGACACGTCAATGACAATCAAAATTCAACCACCCGAGCCTTCACCGGCAGGGCGAATCATCCCTGAAGCCAATTTAGCAAGCTCTGGTGAGACAGCCGAACTGCTTATCACCCCTACAGACGCTTATCGAAAAACAGCATCGAATTCGATTGCAGCAGAAAGACAGCAGGGTGAAAAATACGAGACATTAGCGAGTCAGCCGGTCAACAAGATAACAGCATTGCCGACCAATATTCAGCGTCAGATACCTGACTTAAAGTTCTCAAGCCACCTCTACGCAGATGACAGTAGTTTCCGAATGGTGAACATCAATGGCAACATGTTTCACGAGGGAGACATTATCGCCGAGGGAATTCAACTTGAACGAATCAGCGAGGAAGGTGTTGTGTTGAATTACCTACACTATACCTTTGAGATTAGCGTCATCAGGGATTGGTCTTTTCAATAACCCGACAGCGACATCATCTAGGGTACGGCGGTTGGCTTGGGCTCCACGCTTTGAATCACAGCGGTTGGAATAGGCTCCACACGTTGGATCATCGCCTGCAGGTCAACCAGCCGTTTGTTAACTTGCGCTCGATACTTGTCAATGACCTCAATCGCCTCTTCCGTGATTTTGACTCGATTCTGTATACTCGCCAGATTGCGTTTATTCGCTTCAACCAGATCAGCCTGATCCTGAACCTGCCCTCGCACCAGCGAAAACTGCGTCGTCATATCTTCACTATCATCGGTCAGTGTTTGACGCACCCTAGCAATATCGGCCACGAGCTTATCAATCTCCGCCGCTGATTTGGCAGTTGCTGTTGCTATTGATGTGCTCTGACGCGCGAGTTGCCTTTTGAGTTCTTTATTTGTGCTATTAGCGTTTTGAAGTGCTTTCTCCAACTCCAGAATTTTGGGTCGATTTTGCCGATAAGCCACTCCCCACAATTTGTCAATTTCTGAAATGTTTGTGCTCTGTTGCGCTTTCATTAACTGAAAGGTTTTTTCTATATCATTGCCCGTTGCGCTCAATTCGGATTCGATATCTCGACTGTTCCTCTGAACGTTGTCCAATAGCTGGTTAGACAGATCAAGTTTCTTCTGCACCTCAAAAAGCGTGTAACCACCAAAACCCATCAAGATGGCCATGACAACAATTGTAAAAACCAGCAAACCGTTAAACTTACTTTGTTTGGGTGCTTCTATGCGGCTACTTCTGCGGAAAGAGGCAATATCTTCTTCACCCGGCGCAATTTCGGGAAGTGCTTCGATTGTCTTTTTATCGTCAGTCATTTTTAAACACACATAATCGGTTTAACGTCCGTTCATGAAACTCAAATATAAAAAAGGCTCCAGAAGGAGCCTTCTTCAATTTAACAGCCCATTACAGTGCAATCATCAATCCATACAACACGGCAGTCAGTGCCAAGCTGCAATGAATAACACCAACCACACTTGCCATTGGTCCTTGCTTACCGAATAGCGCGTTAGCTTGAAGCGCAAAAATCACAACCAACATTGCAATTAGCGCTGTCATTTTAGCCGGATCAGTTGCCATGCCATGTGGCAGGTGAGCGGACGACCCCATAAAAAAGAGCATCGGCATTGAAAATAGTGTGTTCGTTCTAGAGGCCAGGGCTGCCTTAGGTGCTGCCGCACCCGCTTCAGGTAATGCCTCACCGCCCTGCGCAACCTGTGTGGCTGAGGCTATGATGATTTTCTGGTTAGGCCAGATAACCAACCAAACATTGAGAAACATCAAGGTCCCGAGGGTCGCGCCTATAATAATATCAAAAGTCACATACTGACCTCTGTAGCCCAGCATCACGACCCCTGTAATAAACGTTAACATAGCGCCCCAACGAAACCACCAGAGTGCTCGGGGAACCAGCTTTTGAATAGCGCCGGATCGATGCGCATCTTCTGCTTCCTTAAAGTATTCCGTTTGCACAAAGTTGAAGTAATACAAAAGGCCTATCCAGGTAATACCTGCTATGAAATGCAGCCATCTAAATATAAAGTCGAAGCCGCCCGCGGTAAATAATGATATGTCCATTGTGCCCTCTCTTTCGATTCAGGGGTTTAACCCTTAAATTATTATGGTTTACTCTAATATCGAGCATGTCGTCGATGATAACATTCCCAAATTTGAAACACTATTCTCGCGGACAGACTGCATGCAGATAGTTTTATCACCATACTTGCCGGGCCACAGGACTTCCCGGCACACCTGATAAAAGGTAGTATTCGCAGCGAATCATTCATATTCGCGTTGCTTCCGCATCCAGCCGGGACAATGCTAAACAAGGAACCCAGGCATGCGCTTCTTTTGTCTTTTACTTACATTCGTCGTTTTTGGCGCTACTGCCTCTTTTCAAGCCGCAGGTGCATCAGTCGGCAACGATTCGAAGGAAACGGAAACAGCCAAGCCTTTGACGGTGGTAAAGAAGACGGTGGTAAAGAAAAAGCAGGATTGGAAAGTTTTTACTTCGCTTGATCTATTTGCCTATAGCGCGCCCGTTTCGGTAGACAAGTTCGCCAACGACTTTGACGCACCGCTTGAATCCGGCGATACAGCCTTCACCCATGATCAAATTGAAGTCGGCGTTCAGTGGAATGAGTGGCGCGTCTCCTACGTACAGCGATTCGACTACGTCACAAGCTTCACCGAAGACACGGCGCTATATCATCACAGCGTGAAAAACGATTTAGCTTTGCCCACAAACCGAGAGTACGATCTACTGTTAGACGTCGAGAGATTAAACGCCAAGGGTATCAAGCTCGGTTATAACTGGGAATTCAGACAAGACCTTTCTTTTGATATTGCGTTTGCCTACTACAACGAAGTGACCGACCTTCAGTCAGGCAAGGCCGCTGTTAATGGGGACCTCGAGCCGCTGACAGATGAGTTGAGAGCGGAAGCAGAACTCATCTTGGATGGTATTAGTGCAGACAACCGCGACCTAAGCGCTCTTCTCGCTTTAATTGAGGACGTTAACGCCAGAGTTGTCATCGACTACTACTACGACGAACCAAAGTTTAATGAGCCTGACTATGCTGTGCCAGTCATCACTGGACCCGCTAATCCTGTCATTTCAGGCGTTGACTTCAGCTCCCCTAGTGGCACTGGATATTCACTTGATCTGGGGATGAACTGGCAAGTCACTGATCAACTCAATCTGGATCTGAAACTTTTTGATGTCGTTAACAACTTTAGCTGGAAAAATGCCCCCTATTCCGTCACAACTTTCAATCTTAATCCAGCGCTAGTGGATGCAATCGGCGTCAGTCAGGATTTTATCAACGGACTCAATGTTACACCCAATGATCTCGTAGGTCGGCACGTGGATGTCACCATTCTTAATCGGGACTACGATCAAGAGCTTCCTTGGCGGGCAAATTTACGGGCAAACTATTCTCTCGATAAGGAAATTAACATACTCAATTTTTGGACGCCTAACATTTCAGTGCTTGGCGGCTATTACTATACAAAGACGCAGCACTTTCCAAGCTTAGGTATTGGATTCGATGACACGCTGCAGTTGGCTTATGATTTTGGTGGGGAAGCTTTCTCGATAAATTATCGTAACCGATACTTCTTCGCCCGTCTGATGACTGACTCTCTCGCTTTCGAGGATGCGCACACTATTGGTTTAGCCCTTGGGGTTAACTTTGGATTCTGATCTATTTTCTGACCCTCAGAGGGTTTCTTGATCGAATTCATAACACCCTGGCGCAGCGAGTCTTGCGTCATCTCGGGTTGAGATCTTTTTCACGAAGATAGCTCGTTTATCACTAGGCCCATCGTGAGCGCAACTACACCAACCTACGCATCTCTTTCCATGACGACGGAAAACAACTTTGGGTTTCTGAACTTACTCAACCAAGTGTTAACCGACTGCTTATTTCTTTCGTACCTGCAGAAACGGCAAAAAAAAGCCCCGCTGGTGCGGGGCTTTTCGTTTTCTTGTGTCAGGTTCGCTGACGAACCAAACTGGCTAAAGCGGTTTACATCATGCCGCCCATACCGCCCATGCCACCCATGCCGCCCATATCAGGCATAGCAGGTGCACCGGCACCGCCTTCTTCTACAACATCGGTAATCATGCATTCTGTTGTAATCATCAGGCCGGCAACTGAACCAGCAGCTTGGAGTGCTGTTCTGGTTACTTTAGCCGGATCAGGAAGACCAAACTTAATCATGTCGCCGTATTCACCTGTTGCCGCGTTATAACCTTCAGAACCTTTGAGGCCCTTCACTTTATCAACAACAACTGAAGCTTCGGCACCAGCATTGGTCACGATCTGACGCATTGGTGCTTCCATCGCCCTGCGAAGCAGTGCAATACCAACATTTTGATCTTCGTTATCACCAGTCAAGCCTTCGACAGCCTGAAGTGCACGAATCAGAGCAACACCACCGCCAGCGACGATACCTTCTTCAACTGCCGCTCGTGTTGAGTGCAGCGCATCTTCGACTCGGGCTTTCTTCTCTTTCATCTCTACTTCGGTTGGTGCACCCACCTTAATGACAGCAACACCACCGGCAAGCTTGGCAACACGTTCTTGCAGCTTTTCACGATCGTAGTCTGAAGAAGTATCTTCAATCTGAGCTCGAATCTGATTCACCCGGGATTCGATATCGTCGGACTGACCAGCGCCATCAACAATCGTTGTTGCTTCCTTGGTCAATGTGATTCGCTTGGCTTGACCAAGATCGTCCAGTGTTGCGCCTTCAAGCGAGAGACCAACTTCTTCAGAAATTACAGTACCACCAGTGAGGATGGCGATGTCCTGCAGCATTTCCTTGCGTCGATCGCCAAACCCTGGCGCCTTGGCAGCAGAAACCTTCACGATGCCACGCATGTTGTTAACAACCAGCGTTGCCAAAGCTTCACCTTCCACATCTTCAGCGATAACCATCAATGGCTTACCGGCTTTAGCGACAGCTTCGAGTACTGGCAACATATCCCGGATGTTTGAGATCTTCTTATCGAACAGAAGAATATAGGGGTCTTCCAGTTCAGCGCTCATGCTTTCTTGGTTATTGATGAAGTATGGAGACAGATAACCACGGTCGAACTGCATACCTTCAACGACGTCGAGTTCGTTTTCGAGACCGCTTCCTTCTTCAACCGTGATGACACCTTCCTTACCAACCTTATCCATCGCCTCTGCAATGATGTCGCCAACCTGTGTGTCACTGTTTGCTGAGACACTGCCAACTTGGGCTATGGTTTGGCTGTCGCTACAAGGCACAGCTAAATTCTTAACTTCCTCGACGGCTACTGCTACTGCCTTGTCGATACCACGCTTGAGATCCATTGGATTCATGCCAGCAGCAACCGATTTCAGGCCTTCGTTTAAAATCGCCTGAGCGAGCACTGTTGCCGTTGTTGTTCCGTCACCGGCTACGTCTGATGTTTGTGAAGCAACTTCCTTCACCATCTGAGCACCCATATTTTCGAATTTGTCTTTCAGTTCGATTTCCTTGGCAACAGATACACCGTCTTTAGTGACGGTTGGAGCACCAAATGATTTATCCAGTACTACATTTCGGCCTTTTGGCCCGAGTGTAACTTTTACGGCGTCTGCCAGTACGTTGACTCCAGCCAACATTCTTTGACGGGCTGAATCACCAAATTTTACGTCTTTAGCTGTCATAACTTTGTTCCTTATAATCGCTTAAATATTCTGTACCGGGTGTCTTATTCAACAACACCAAATACTTCGCTCTCATTCATAATGAGTAGCTCTTCCCCATCGATCTTGACGGTGTTACCCGCATATTGACCAAACAGAACCTTATCTCCAGCTTTCAGATCAACTGGCTGAACTGAACCGCTGTCCAGTTTCTTGCCAGGCCCTACTGCCAAAACTTCACCCTGAGAGGGCTTTTCAGTAGCTGAACCAGGAAGTACGATACCTCCGGCTGATTTTGTTTCTTCTTCGGTGCGTCTTACGACGACACGGTCTTGCAATGGACGGATATTCATTCATTTCTCCCGTTTCTGGTTTCTTCAAACACCATTTTTGTAACAGCGTAAAAGTCCATGATTCACAACCCGGCTGATTTACCAACCAGGATTTAATTCAACAAAAAACTCGCTAAAATGATGCTGCTACCGTTCCTTGATTGGACACCTATTGGAGGCGGCCACCAAAGAACGAACAGCGCAAATTAGCACTCTGCTTCGTCGACTGCTAATAATATGGGCGAATTGGTCAGAGTCAACCCAGCAGCCTGAATTTATTTTCACTTACTCGAAATTTTCGGAAAATGTGCAAGGATTGGGGGCAAATTGGCCCTGAATATCAATAAAAACGGGAATTATTTTGGCGAAAACCAAAGTTGGCTCAAAAAACCTGAAAACAACCCAGACAAAAACCGAGAAGGCGCAAGCACTCGTCTGGCAAATTGTGTTTGCAATTCCAAAAGGCAAAGTAGCGACTTATGGCCAGATTGCGACAATGGCGGGTCTTCCGGAGCAATCCCGAATGGTAGGACGTATACTTTCCCGCCTACCGAAAGAGTCCAAGATACCATGGCACCGGGTCATCAACAGCCAAGGGAAAATCTCAAACCCAAACTCGGCTAGACAGCAGCAGCGTCTTGAGGCGGACGGCATCACGCTAATAAATGGTCGCGTGCAGCTTACCCTGCATCAATGGAAACCCTGATGCATAGCTAGCTAGGCCGAGTACGAGGTACTTGAAACTTTAAAAGCAAACTTCCGCTGCGAGCATCCATACCGAGGGGTTAATTTACCGAGAAGCGCTCGTTCTGTTCTTTTTATCCTGAGTCTTATCCTACTAGCAGTAACTGTCTCGGCGCCTCAAGCACTGAAGCCGCTTATCTCTCAACACGAGGCCAGCGTGCCTGTCTACGATAAGCGAAACTCGCGGGGCTCCAGTCGGCGGCATGCCTAAACGCCTGACGTGGTTTCCTTGGGGTCTTCATTTCGCCTCATCAAAATAACCACGAGTACTATTGCCGGCAAACCCAAACCTGCAGCCACAATAAAAAATGTCAGGTAACCTTCTGCGTCCACAACAATGCCTGAAAAGCCACTGATGACTTTACCCGGTAGCGTCATAAGAGAACTAAATAACGCATATTGAGTTGCCGTATAAGCTTTGTTTGTCAAACTTGAAAGATAAGCGACAAATGCCGTAGCGGCGAACCCTCCGCTAATATTATCTGCACTAATCACAACCGCCAGCCACATGAGCTCTGGCTGCAATGTTGAGAGGAAAGCGAACAGCAAATTGGTTGAAGCGACAGCGACAGCGCCAATCAGCAGGGGGCGCAAGATCCCCCACTTGACAACCAGCAACCCGCAGATCGCAGATCCGGCGATTGTCATGAAGAACCCAAACACCTTCGCAATGCTTGCGATTTCAGACTTTGTATACCCCATATCAAGATAAAAAGGATTCGCCATGACCCCCATCGCGATATCACTCAGTCGGAATACTGAAATAAAAACCAGAATTACAATTGCAAACTTTCCGTTCCGCTGAAAGAAATCGACAAAAGGACAAACGATAGCGCCAATCATCCAGGCCCGGAGGTCCCGTAACCTGCCTGGCTTCATTTGAGATCTCGCGAGAAAATCAACCACCATTTGCTCACTGGCCAGAGTTGCAGGTTTGGTCTCACTCTGTTCCGGCTCAGAGACTAGCATGACAGTCACAATACCCAGCAACACAGTTGCTGCCATCAACTGGTAGGCAACTGTCCAAGAAAAAAAGTCTGCAAGATAAAATGCACCGGCTCCCGCGACTAAAAGTGCAACTCTATAGCCAAATATATAGGTAGCTGACATGGCCCCTTGGTAACGATCCGTCACCGCCTCGATGCGATACGCATCGATGGCTACATCCTGTGTTGCGGAGGAAAAAGCAACTAGCAGCGCAAAAGCCGAGAGCACAAACAAGTCAGCAGTGCCAACTAAAGACATGCCAAAGAGACCTGCTGAGATTCCAATTTGGCCCGCAAGCATCCATGATCTGCGCTGCCCGAGCCGTCCCAACAAGGGCAATTTTAACCGATCCACGACAGGCGCCCAGAACACCTTGATGGAATAGGTAATGCCTATCCAAGCGAAGAATCCTATCGCACTTCTACTGATTTCCTCATCACGCAACCATGCGGTCAGCGTTGAAAAAACAAGCAAAAATGGCAGTCCACCGGAAAAGCCCAGAAATGCCATCGCAATGACCCGGGGATGCATATAGATCGCCAGCACTTCCCCCCAGCGCATTTCTTCAGAAGCATCCCTGTTAATAGACATCCTTTTGACTAATCTCGAAAGTTATCGAACTGAATTGGCATATCGAGATCACTGTCTCGGATGAGCGCCATTACCTGTTGCAAGTCATCTCTCTTCTTACCCGTGACACGCACCTTGTCACCCTGAATAGCCGCTTGCACCTTCATTCTTTTGTCTTTAATCATTTTGACAATCTTTCGGGCTAGATCTGTATTTATACCTTGCCGCACTAATACATGTTGGTTAATCACTTTCCCACTCGGTTTTGGATCGCCAACCTCGAGCACTTTGACATCTATTTTTCGGCCGACCATCTTTGCTCGCAGGACATCGAGCATTTGGTCTAGCTGAATCTCGGCCTCGGCAGTGAGCGTGACTTCATTTTCAATTCTCGCGTATTTTGCATCCACACCACGAAAATCGTATCGCGTACCAATTTCCCTGTTAGCCTGATCCACTGCGTTATTGAGTTCCTGCAAATCTACCTCTGACACTGCGTCAAACGATGGCATGTCTATTTCCCCTCATATTCTTTACAATTATGGCTTTCAACGAAGCATACCAGAATCAATTTGTCCCGTTGTGATCCGATTCACAACCAACCATCGAACAATGTACGTCAGAGTGTTACTAGGATATTTATGATGGTTTGCAACCAAAGAGCTTTTAAGCTTCGCTTGGGTTCCTCACCCCCGACATCACGATGAGTACACGTGCAAGCGAAGCGGAAACTACCCCCCAAAATGGAAACTCTGATCGACACAGCAAAACATAATCTTAATCAGCCTGACATTTCAAACCAGTTGGTCGTCTCTCACCTTTCAGTTTGAACTCAAGCTTAAAAGCCCGCTAGGTCGGGCTATAACAACCAGGAACGTTAAATGGGAAAACGACTCAGCAAAATTTACACACGCACCGGCGACAAGGGCGAAACAGGACTTGGCGACGGTTCCCGGACAAACAAAGACAACAGCAGAATTCAGGCCATTGGTAGTGTTGATGAACTCAATAGCTGGATAGGTCTTCTTGTGGAACAGCTAGTCAATTCTGAACAGCCAGGCCTCGCACCAACGGCTAGTTTCTTGCGTGGCTGCCAACACAGGATTTTTGATCTGGGAGGTGAAATATCTATCCCCGGCTACCAGATAATCACGCAAGCGCACGTTGAAAAAATTGAGTCTGAACTGGATGAGCTCAATCAGCATCTGCAACCGCTGGAAAATTTTATTTTACCCGGGGGCTCCGAGCTTATCGCTCAGGCGCATCTTGCTAGGAGCATCTGCAGACGCGCCGAGCGCGATCTGGTCACGCTTCGGAATGAACCCGATCAATCAGTAAACCCCGAGGGTTTGCATTTCCTGAATCGACTATCAGATTACTTGTTTGTCCTTGCACGCCACATTGCCCGAGTACAAAAAATCGAGGAAGTTCTCTGGCAAAAGGGCTAAGAACCCCTACAAAATCAGTCTCTTGAGGTCTGAAAGCACTTGCGCGATGTGAGCGGTAAAACGCGCAGCTTCTGCGCCATCGATAGCACGATGATCATAGGACAGCGATAGCGGCAATATATTGCGGGGTTGGAACTCAATTCCATCGTAAACCGGCGCCATCTTCGATTTGGACACCCCCAGAATTGCTACTTCAGGCGCGTTTACGATTGGCGTAAATGCAGTACCGCCAATACCCCCGAGACTGGATATCGAGAAAGTGCCTCCCTGCATTGCGTCCATGGGCAGTTTCTTTTCTCGAGCCAGAGCCGCTAGCTCTGCAGTTTCCTGAGCTACCTGAATCACGCCTTTTTTGTCTGCATCCTTAATCACTGGCACAACGAGCCCGTCGGGCGTCTCTACTGCGACGCCGATGTTGTAGTACTTCTTGTAAACCATGTGGTCGAAACTGGATTCAATCGAAGCGTTAAATTGTGGATATTTGATTAGTGCGTTTACGCAAGCTTTGACAAGAAAAGCGAGAGGCGTAATTTTGTTACCGGTTTTGGCAAGTTCAATGTTTTGCGATTTTCTAAATGCTTCCAGCTCTGTAATGTCTGCTTCGTCAAACTGAGTAACGTGAGGTACGTTGACCCAGCTTCTATGCAAATTTTTAGCACTGGCTTTTCTGATTCTTGAAAGCTGCACCATCTCTGTAACGCCGAATCTTGAGAAATCAACATCCGGGATGGGTGGAATACCTCCACTAACGGCATCGGCACTCGACTTGCTGCTGGGCTCACTCAAACGTTGCTTAACGAAGTTCTGAATGTCCTCCTTGAGTATTCGGCTTTTCTGACCTGTCGGTATTACTTCACCAAGATCAACCCCATACTCCCTGGCCTGTTTTCTCACTGCCGGACCAGCATGAACCAGAGCACTGGTTTCCAATGAAGAAGCTAATGTCGCCACTGGCTGTAACGCCGCTGGTGTTGAAACAGGTTTCAGCGGCACAGTCTCTACCGTAGCTGCAGAGACAGCCGGGACAGCTTGGGCACTAGCTATTTCACTGGGATCCGAAGTTTGGTCCGCAGCCATGAGTCTGACTAGCGCGTCACCCTCTTTTACCTCAGCGCCCTCTTCCACAAGAATCTCGAGCACCTCGCCCGCTACAGGAGTTGGTATTTCCATGCTTGCCTTATCTGATTCGAGTACGACAAGAGAATCTTCGGCTTCCAAGGCATCACCCACCTTTACCAGAACATCTGTTACCAGCACCTCGTCGGCTCCGCCTACATCGGGCACAGCAATTATTTGCTCCTTCGGCGCAGACGAGGCCTGAACCGGCGAAACCTGATCACTCTCTTGCGCCGCCATCACTTCTTGGCTTTCATCGGAAACAGTTTTGGGCGTATTTTTTTCGTTCGCCGCTGATTGCATTGCTGGTTCGACAGCTGTTGCTATTTCCAGCTCAATAATCAACGTGCCCTCATCAACGATATCCCCTTCTTTAACTGCAATGGACACTACCTTGCCGCCTTCCGGAGTCGGTATTTCCATACTGGCCTTATCAGACTCCAGCACGACAAGGGAGTCATCCTTAGCAATCACATCGCCGACAGATACAAGAATTTCAATTATCTCAACTTCGGCGGCGTCGCCGACATCAGGAACCAGAACTTGCAGGGCCATATCTCGATTATCCTTTAACTTCCCATTCGAAATGGCGAATTCAACTGCGCCAATATTATTTTCTCACCGCTACCCCAACGCTGATTTAACTAAGCGCGGGATTAACTTTTTCAGGATCGATACCAAACTTTTTAATTGCAGCGGCGACCTGGCCGACGTCGACGACATTGTCTTCAACCAATGCTGTGAGTGCTGCGACAACAATGAAATAGCGATCAACCTCAAAAAAGTGACGCAGCCTTTCTCTTGTATCGCTACGGCCAAAGCCATCTGTACCAAGCACTGTATAAGTACCCGAAATAAATTCTCGAATCTGATCGGCGTAACTCTTCATGTAGTCAGTGGATGCAACCACTGGGCCCTTTGCACCCTCGAGACATTCCTCTACAAAAGATTGCCTTGGCGTTTCTTCAGGATGCAGCATGTTCCATCGGGACGTAATCAACCCATCTCTGCGCAGCTCATTGAAACTGGTCGCACTCCAGACGTCAGCATCAACGTCAAAATCTGTCTTTAAAATAGCTGCAGCTTCTACAACTTCGCGTAAAATCGTACCCGAACCTAGCAGCTGCACGACCTTTCTGCTGCTTTTTTTGCTATTTTTCTTCAGCAAATACATACCTTTGATAATGCCTTCTTCACATCCTTTTGGCATGGCTGGCTGAATATAGTTTTCGTTCATCACTGTGATGTAGTAGTACTTGGCTTTCATGTCCACGTACATTTCTTGCAAACCGTGTTGGATGATTACCGCCAACTCGTATCCATAGGTGGGATCATAAGTTACGCAGTTAGGTACAGTGCCCGCCAGAATGTGGCTATGGCCGTCCTGATGCTGTAATCCCTCACCATTCAGCGTCGTTCGGCCTGCTGTACCTCCAATGAGGAAACCTCGGGCCTGTAAGTCACCCGCCGCCCAACACAGATCACCCACTCGCTGAAAACCAAACATGGAATAGAATACGTAGAAAGGTATCAGCGGATAATCGTTGTTAGTGTAGGAGGTTGCCGCTGCCAGCCAAGCAGCAAATGCACCACCCTCATTGATACCCTCTTCCATCACCTGGCCGTCGATATCTTCTCGATAATACATGACCTGACTGCTATCCGAAGGCTCATACAACTGGCCCGCTGACGAGTAGATGCCTAACTGTCGGAACATGCCTTCCATACCAAAAGTCCTAGCCTCGTCGGGCACAATAGGTACGACCCGCTTGCCTATTTCTTTGTCTTTTATCAGCGCGGAGAGCACTCGAACAAAGGCCATTGTTGTCGATATTTCCCGCTTGCCCGTGCCCTTGGTGACAGCCTCAAGAGAATCGATACCCGGCACAGTCAGCGCTTCAAAGTCCGGCTTACGACTTGGCAAAGAACCGCCGAGCTCTTTTCTACGCTCATGCAAATAACGCATTTCCGGGCTGTCAGCCGGTGGTCGATAGTAAGGCACCTTCTCCAAGTCAGAATCCGGTAGCGGTATGTCAAACCGATCACGGAACTTTTTAAGCGCCTCAATCTCAAGCTTCTTAACCGAATGAGTAATATTCTGGGCTTCACCTGCCGGCCCCATGCCATAGCCTTTCACCGTTTTAGCGAGAATTACCGTTGGCTGCCCTTTGTGTGCAGATGCCGCAGCATAGGCTGCAAAAACTTTATAAGGATCATGACCACCCCTATTAAGCCTGTAAATATCGTCATCTGTGAGGTCTTCTACCATTTTCAGCGTTTCAGGATACTTACCAAAAAAGTGCTCTCGGGTGTATGCACCATCGTGACTCTTGTAGTTTTGATATTCACCGTCTACCGCTTCGTCCATCCTCTGCTGCAGTAGGCCGAGTTTGTCTTTCTCAAGTAGTGGGTCCCACATACGCCCCCACACAACTTTTATGACATTCCAGCCAGCACCACGAAAACTTCCTTCCAGCTCTTGAATAATTTTTCCATTGCCTCTAACAGGTCCATCAAGTCGCTGCAAATTACAATTTACGACAAAGATCAAATTATCCAACTTTTCACGACCAGCCAACGCGATCGCACCTTGTGATTCCGGCTCATCCATTTCACCATCACCGGTAAAGCACCATACTTTCCTGTCGCTAGATTCGCTCAAATTGCGATTATGCAGGTACTTCATTGTGTGTGCCTGATAGATAGCCTGCAGCGGCCCTAACCCCATTGAAACCGTTGGGAATTGCCAATAATCGGGCATTAGCCACGGATGTGGGTAAGAAGAAAGTCCATCGCCATCAACTTCCTGTCTAAATTTATCAAGCTGTTCTTCATGAAGGTTTCCTTCAAGAAAGGATCTGGCATAGATGCCGGGCGCACAATGTCCCTGAATATAGACAAGGTCGCCCTTGTGTTCTTCACTGCGCCCACGAAAAAAATAATTAAAACCGACATCGTAAAGGGTGGCCGCAGACTGAAAACTTGAAATATGTCCACCGAGCGTGCCATCTTTGATATTTGCACGCATGACCATCGCCATAGCGTTCCACCGGATTAATGATCTTATGCCCCGCTCCATGAACAGGTCGCCTGGCATCCTTGTTTCCTGACTCGTAGGGATCGTGTTTCTGTAAGGAGTATTAATTGCGTAGGGTAATTGGGCGCCGGTCTCCGTCACTTTCGACGAGAGTCTTTGAAGAATGTACTGGGCTCGCTCAACACCTTCCTGTTCAATGACAGAATTTATTGCTTCCAACCACTCTCTCGTCTCAACAGGGTCTGAATCAACTTTTCTAGGGCTGATGTCCACGCCATCTTTCTTCGAAGAATCAGGGGTATTAGTATCGCCAGCCATCTACTACTCCATTCTAAGACCCAACATACCATCAACGGGTCAGGATATTTCAAGGTTAGGTATTTCTACGAACAGCAACCCACCAAAGGTTAAACATTTTTCGCAGTTCAGGGATTTTGGTATTGCTAGTTACATGTTCCGTGCAACTTGGGGTGTGAAACCGGGAATAGCGGAAATTCTACTCTGACGTGAGGAATAAACAACTCTCAATGGTCGATAACTTACCGCGCATTTCTTATTGCACCGCACATAACCTCAACGCCATCCAACATTCTTATACTGGGGCGTGATATTAGGTTGGGATCGATAGGAAATACTCGCGCGTTATTACCAATTAGCTTGCCCCATCGACTCTCCCAGGGTGATACGGGTGATTCAGGCATCCGAGTAATAAATATGATATCAGGCTGGCCTCTCAGCACTGACTCCAAATTGGCAAGCGGCACAGATATGGGCACACTGTCAAAAAGGTTTACTCCTCCGCAAAGATTTATCGCCTGACCAATCAGGTGTTGACCACTTACGGTATACAGATCCTGATCGGAGATTTGAAAAAACACCCTGATGGCACCCATGTCTATCGACTCGTTCTTGGCAGGAAATTGCGCAAGTTGAGTCAATCTGGCTCGATATCGATTGCTCAAACGCTGTCCAGTATCAGCTTTGCCAACCAATACGGCTATTTCTTGTATCGTATTCGCGATTCCCGCGAGCGAGGGAGCTTCATTCCTAAAAATAGTAAATCCCAAGTTTTCTAGGCGCTTGAGAGACTTATTAACGCCGCCGCTCTCCCAGGCGAATATGATGTCTGGTTGCATCGCAACCAACTGCTCGACGTTGACGGAAAACGCGTCACCCACCCTTGGAATCAGTTTTGCCTCTTCGGGAAAGTCGGCATAACTCACCGTTGCAATGACATTGTCGCCTACGCCAAGCTCAAACAAAATTTCGGTCAAATGAGGTGCTAGCGACACTATTCTCACCGCGGGTGATTCAAGCATCACCTGATTGCCTAGATCGTCTACAACTTCTAAGCGCTCAGATGCGAATACCTGCCCAAAGTTAATCGAGCAAAGACCCAAAAAAGCGAAAAATTGCAGTGACACTCTGATAAAGCAACGGCATTGATTCGGTTGAGCCATCACTATCCAGCCATCAACCTATGCAACCGCGCCCAATCGAAACCGACGCCTGGATCGGTTTTTCGACCCGGCGCAATATCACTATGACCCACTATATTTTTCACGGGAATGGCGTAGGCTTCTGCCAGACATCTGCAAGTTTCTCCTAAACGCGCGTATTGGATGTCATTGAATTGACCGGTGTCCGTACCTTCAAGTTCTATGCCAAGCGAGAAGTCATTACAGTTATTTCTACCACCAAAAAACGACTGCCCCGCATGCCATGCTCTTTGATGGAAAGGCACAAATTGCTGAATTTGCCCGGTACGTCGAATCAACAAATGACTCGAGACGCGCATGCCCCTCAGACTGTCAAAATCTGTATGGCGGGCATGATCAATCTGATTGCAAAAAAGCTCCCGGATGAAATCACCGCCAAAATGGCCAGCGGGCAGACTGATGCAATGAATAACAATGAGGTCCACTTGGTCATTCGGGCGCTCGTCACAATTCTCCGATAAATGTTGCTCGGCAACGTCCAGTCTTCCATCAATAATTTCCATCACTGATCCTTTTCATCACCGAGCTACTCATTCCCAATAATTATGATAACAAGTCACTACTCTCGCTAACACTCAGATGTGTTAATCTTTTGCTATGGAAACGAAAAAGATGGGAACAGGGATGATGGCAATGGCCTGCATCCTGGGTATGGGATTACTAACGCTGTTTTTCTCTGAGGCCAAAGAACAACAGCGCAATCCAAATCGGTCACCCACAACACTAAAAAACGCGCAATCGCTGGAAGTAACGCTGGACCGAAATCGTCAAGGTCACTATCTGGTCAACGGTACGATCAATAATCGCACCGCAGAATTTTTGCTCGATACAGGCGCTACTGATGTTGTCATACCCGCGGCAATGGCCTCGGAATACGGTCTTCGGCGGGGCGCCCCCAGCATTGCATCTACAGCCAACGGTAATATCACTGTGTACTCAACGGTTCTGGACCAACTGAAGATCGGAGATATTACCCTGTACGGCGTTAGTGCCAGTATCAATCCGGGAATGCCTCCCCCGGCGATCCTCCTTGGCATGAGTGCGCTAAAACAAGTCGAATTCACCCAACGGGGCGAAACGCTCACGCTTCGCCAACTTTCAAACTAGAAAATTTAGTACAATCAACCTACCTGACGCACAACCATAAAACCATGATTGAAACAGACAAGAACTATTTTTCAGAACTTGAACAGACCGTGAGTAACGCAATAAAAGAAGACCTAGGAACCGGTGATGTGACGGTTGAGCTTATTGATCACACCATGAAGGCTAAAGCCCAAGTCATCTCTCGGGACGATGCCACGGTCTGCGGCATTCCTTGGGTTAATGAGGTCTTCTTTCAAATTGACCCGTCTCTCACCATTTTGTGGCAGGTAAAAGATGGAGACCTGATCGAGGCAAATCAGTTATTGCTGACTATTGAGGGCTGTGCCAGAAGCATTCTCACGGGCGAACGCGTCGCATTAAACTTCCTGCAAACATTATCTGCAACCGCGACTCAAACGCGCTATTACAACCTACTCATTTCGCACACTGAGGCCCAACTTCTCGATACCAGAAAGACAATTCCGGGCCTGCGACGTGCACAGAAATATGCCGTCTCATGTGGTGGAGGCTCTAATCACCGAATGGGTCTATTTGATGCATTTCTCATCAAGGAAAACCACATCATGGCATGCGGATCAATCGCCAATGCGGTCAACAGGGCAAAGAACCTCTACCCTGATCGGCGAATCGAAATTGAAGTTGAAAACATGCAGGAGTTTTCAGAGGCAGTTGCTGCAGAACCCCACTGGATCATGCTGGATAACTTTTCTACCGAGGAAATGACGGCCGCAGTTGTCAGCCTTAACAAGGACATTAGCCTAGAAGCCTCCGGCGGCATCGAATCGGAACGGGACCTCATCGCGATCGCTGAAACGGGCGTTCAATACATTTCTGTTGGTGCTCTCACAAAACACCTGCACGCGGTGGACCTGTCCTTGCGCTTGATCGAATAGGCGGCGGAAAACAGAGAAGACATCCTAATATTATCGATGTCGCTCCAATGCTTAGGGCACTGACCAATCACGGTCTGTCTTGAATAATACTCAGGCATACGCCAACTGACACGCTCAGAACAATCCATCATTATTCAATTGGTCGCTGTCTTGAATTCAACCAGTGATTACCCACTCTGATGAGATCTAGCTCAGGTTTGCTTCGAAAAGCTCCAGTGTCCTTTCCCTCGCTATTCGAGAGGCCGCTTCGTTGAAACTGCTCCTATGATCACAATTAAACCCATGGTCAGCATCATAAACATATACCGCAACATCCTTGTGGGCCTCTTTGATTGAATCGACATCTGACAATGGAATGTGCGCATCTTTGTCGCCGAAATGAAGCATTGTTGGCACCTTTGGATTCAAATCAAGCATTCCGGCAATACCACCGCCGTAGTATCCCGACACACAACTCAGCCCTGAAAGTTGTCCTGAACTCAACCAACAAACCAGACCACCAAAGCAGTACCCGACCATCGCAACGGGGCCAGATGCACCGAGATGGTCAATCGCTGCTTGAACATCCAGCATCGTCTTGGGGAGTTGCAGCTTACCCCGCGCCAATTCAAGCCCTTTTTCCATATCCGCGCCGTCATAACCTAGTTCGACACCCGACTCGATGCGATCAAAAATCGCGGGGGCTAAAGCCGTGAAGCCATCGCGGGCATATCCATCACAAACTTCGCGAATGTGATTATTGACACCGAATATCTCTTGAATAACGACAACACCACCCCTTGATTGACCAGCAGGAATCGCCAGATAAGCGCTGATAGTCACACCGTCAGCGGCTGTCAGTTGAATTGTTTCTCCCATGATTGTTCCCTTTTACCTATTTTTGTCCGTCTTCTCGCCGATTAACATATCATGGTCTTTGAGTGACGTGCAGCATTTCCTAAAGACCGCTACAGGATGCTCCTGCAAAAGCGCTCGCTTTCCAATGCTGGTGAGATTGATCTTTAGCATTAGGGCGTTGTCAGGACATTTACGGTGACTTTAGCGTCTTTGCAGTCAACAAATTCACTTCAGCGAGGCAATCAGTGATTCGTAGGTTTCAAATCCTGTCACCGACGCTAAATTATCGCGCCAGAGCTTTTCCAGCATCTCAATCGTCTCTTTACTCAGGTCGTTGACACCGACCTTACCTTCCCGAACCTTCGCACTGTCGCTACCCGTTGGCAGCAAGGTCTTTTCCGAGAGCTCACGGAGCATCGCGTCGTCAAATCGGTCTTTGTAGTTCAGCATAAAAGGCAGAGAAGCATGTTCGACGGTGATATCAAAAAGTTCATCATCGAGTTCGATATGACAAAAAGACGCAATTTTTTCAATCGTGCCTTCGAGGTCTTGTTTCATGTGCTCGTAGACGAGATACAGCACGTTCGCATCATTTCGATGCTGCCACCAGCCAGTAAAGTGCTTGTGATAACCAGCATCGGCCGTACTTAATTGAACGAATTCATTCGCTTTGATGCTGCCAGGTTCAAAATACCAACCCTCCATAAACTTAAATGAAGAAAATGCAGCATCAACAGGATGCCGAATCACATTAATATATTTAGCGCCCTTCGGCATTGCATCATAATCGAGATGACTCTTGAAACCGCGTGGCTCGGCGCGTTGATCAGCATTGATATCCAGATTTAGCCTATCCGCGGTTTCAATCCAAGGTACAACGCGTGAAATATCATCAAAAGCCATATCACCGCGGGTTCGCAGCGTATGAAAGATCTGTTGCGTCCAGGTTGTGCCGCTTTTGCCAAATGGCGTTATGACGATATCCGAAGGCTGAGGTTTGTAAGCAGCGATACTTCTCTCACGCCCCTTTGGGTCACTCTCGCGCAAAAATAACGCACGAAGCTCTTTAAGGGATTCAGCACGTTTGCGTAGCCGTTCTATCATTTAAGGAATTCACTTAGTCAAAGCAAATAGTGTAACAAAACAAAATTCCACTAACAGGTTTTTGGTCGTCATCGTCACCGCTGCCAGCGCGCCTAGCGCATTCATCTACATTGCAAGATTGCTCAAATCTTCACGTCAGGGAAAGGTGTCACCAGCTCATTTGCTACATGCGTAGCAAATCTCAATCAGGGCTGCCTCAAGCGCCTAAACCTCGTCAGAGTATCTAACGATCGCGGCCACTTCACCATTAAACGACGCCTCTGTTAATCGCTCGAGCACTTCGAGGGTTGTGTTCATTTTCGGTAAAGTGAGCATCATAAACTCCAACGTATGAGGAACCTGAACACGATCCGAAAAATCACTGTCGCTGGAATCGCCCCTCAAAACCGTGAGGCCAATCGTACGCTGATCCTTCGCCGTAACCCGGTCAATAGGATAAAACCGCTAGTAAGAAAGCCCCTTAGCGGTGGCAGGTCTATTATTGTGACGAAAAAACCAAGCGGGACGGACAAGGATATCCGAGTGACATCCCGAGGCCAATGACTACCCCTTCAAATTCCATGATTAGACATTCGCGAGTAGCTAAAAGATCTTGCTTTCGACAGTTCCGTCACGGTGGGTCGCGGTAATACGGAAACCGGTCATCGTCACGTTATCTACAACGTAAGTCACCTGATCGATGTCCGTTTGAGGTTCCCACCCTATAAGTTCGGTTAAACCTCCTGAGGCATTTGGATTCGTATGATCGTAGGTACCTGCGATATAAGCGCCGCGACTCAGCCTGAGTTCTTCCTGAAATAAACGGATACTTCCCATGTTTTCAGTCAGCACAGCGCGCTTGGAAGTATCAATGTAATCCTGATATGTCGGCAAGGCGATGGCTCCGATGATGCCTACGATTGCCATCGCAATCATAAGCTCAATCAAAGAGACACCTTTTAGCAATTTACTGATGATTAGGTGGTTTATCATATTCGAGTCTCAACGCCGGTTCTTCAAACCTACCAGAGAACTTATTTGGCTAAGTGCGATATGCGTTTCAATCATTAATGAAATTATTCGATCAGTCGACTCGGCGACAGAATATTCAATCTAGGTAAGGCACTAAATTCTTGCAGTCAAAAAAACCGACGGGCATACACCAACCGGACTTTCATGATCTGGCTACGCTTCGAAAAAGAACGCTTATCAAACCACTTTAC
>ENA-ORDA01000581-ORDA01000581.1-marine-metagenome-genome-assembly--contig:-NODE-581-length-35609-cov-5.327817_pt1 | contig 35609 bp, 25 predicted proteins | sample MGYA00237778_ERZ508506 | MGnify/ENA primary metagenome ERZ508506 (study PRJEB26177, sample SAMN06267891) | marine metagenome | isolation source: Monterey Bay, California, USA | place: Pacific... | reverse complement strand
GAAACAGTATTATCAAGTCCCCAACCTCCAACATTACAAACATATGCATAACCATTACTCTCAACAATTGCTTCAGGTCCAGTGCCACAGGTAATAGTTGATGTTACAGAATTAGTATTTAAATCAACTACTTGAACTCCATTAATACCCCAGTCAGTTACATACGCCTTTGATTCACTAACAGAAGTGATGTGTCTAGGTGAGCTCACATTTATAGTGGCAACATAATTCATAGAAGCAACATTAGCAACTTCAATTTTAGAAGAATTATTAACCACTATATAAGCATTGTCATTAATGATAGACATAGACTGAACTACATCTCCAAGTAAAAATGAGTTGACAGATTGAAAAATATCATTTTCTACTACTCCATACTCATCAACAAAGGATATGGATCCATTTCCAGTTCCAAAATTGCCTTCATTTGTTATAAAATACCCATTATCATAAGCTGATTCATTGGATTGAATATCTATTTCATCTTTAGTACAACTAGAAATAAATATAGACAATAGAATCATAGACTTTAAAATATTTAATTTTTTCATTTTAGTTTTAGTTTTAGTTTTAGTTTATAGTATAATTTATTGTGCAAAGAAATTCTCTTCCTGGATTTGGATAATTCTCATAAGTTTGATAAGATTTATTCATTAAATTTTTAACTTTAAATTCGATGTTAATTGGAAGCAATTTTATTTTAGTTTTTGCTGTTAAATTTGATATCAAATAACTATCAAGGTATCTGTCATTTTCATAACCATAGTTTGTAATAACCTTGTCAGTGAATGAATGATCAAAAATGAAATGAATTTCTTTGAAATTAAAATCAAGAATAAGATTTAATTTATTTAATGGAACATAACGTAATTGTTTTCCTGTTGAAACATCAAATTCAGAAGCAGAATAATCACTAATAGATTTAGTAAAACAGTAATTTGCTTTTAAAGAAATTTTATTCAGATTAACGCTAAATCCTGATTCAATTCCATTACTTTTTACTTTTTGAATATTTTGTGGTGTCCAGTCTCCATTATCTAATGTTTGCCATGAAATCATATCAGAAATGTTCATGAAATATATTGTTGAGTAAAATCTATAGTTAGATTTAGCGTAATCAATACCAACTTCTCTACTAATTGAATTTTCACTAGAAAGATCATTATTACCATAGGCATTTCCTGATTGCCAATATCTATCATTAAAACTTGGCAAACGGAAATTAACATTAATTCTTCCTCTTACTTTCAAATCTTTATACACTTTATACTCAAGAGCTAGAGAAGGAATAAATGGAACCAAATATACATCATGCCATTCTTTACGTAAAACAGTACTTATCTTAAGTTTATCGGTATCAAATTGAATGGCAGAAAAAACTGCTAAATTTTTCTCAGCTTTATAAATTCCACCATAGTTATTGTTTTCAATAAGATTGTTTGAGAAAATACTTCCAATATTTAATATTAAATTTTTCTTAGTATACTTTAAATTTAAGTCAGAAATATAACTCTCAGCTATAAAGAAACTATTTATATCTTTTGATAGTTCTGTGTAATTAAAATCTTCTTTTACATATGCCTGCTTAAACTGAATTTTCAATAAATTAAGTGAAAAATCTGATGAAATAAGAAATCTATCATAAATATCATACTGCTTAGCATCAGAATTTGAAGTTGTCATATTCTGTGGAACTTCTCTGTCACTTTCAGTTCCCCAATAATTTAATTTCACAATACTATTGTTAAACTTATACGAAAAGTTGATTAATTTCTGATTTGATTTTAATTTACCATAATTGCTAACTTGCAAAGGAGAGTATAACTGAGAAGTATTTACATACTTAAAATTATTTTCATCAGTAATATGATTTAGAAAGATGCTAAGCGCAATATTATCTTTAGAGTGAGAAAACGACAATGCTTTACCATTTAAACCATAGCTTCCCCTGTCAACAGTAATAATAATATTACTCTTGTTATTAAATTTTGGAACTGTATTACAATGAATACTTCCTCCCATTGCACCACTTCCAAATACAGAAGCGTCACCTCCGTGAACTATGTAAGTTTCATCAAATGACCCTACTGGTAAAATAGAAAAGTCAAGCAAACCATTAGCTGTGGAATTAAGTACTATCCCATTCCATTTAACTATAGTTTGTGAACTTGAAGTACCTCTAAATGATGGAGTAGACAATGCTCCGTATTGTTTTATATAAATTGAAGAATAGTTATTAAGTAAATCAGATAAACTATAACTTTTTGATAAGCTAATAAATTTAGGATCCAGTTTTTCGATATGAGCACCTGTATTGTGAGTTTGTACACGTGTTTCGTTTAAATGAACAGATGGTAGCAAAACAGTATCAATAGTATTTTGAGCAATTAAACTAATTGATGTTAGACAAAATAATATGTAAATTAAATAATTTTTCATACTTGAATTGTCTTATTCCAGAAACAATTAAATTAAATATGAATAGCAGGTCTTCTGACTTAGCCCCTTTGAATTGCCTTCCCATTAAAAAACAGTGGCATTTGTGGTATTCAAAGTTATAGACTTTACAGCTTCTGGTAAAGTTGAGGATTTACACCCCATTCCCTTTTACACTAACTTAAGTGTACTAAACATGATACAAAAATAAAAACATATTTGAAAAACAGGAAAAAATAAAAAAATATTTTAATTTGATAATTTAAAAACTTTAGATGCTAACTGCAAACTCTTAGCAAATTCCTCAGTATTAATCTCTATTTCGTCTTTAAAGTGCGTGGCAAGATTCTCGGTAGCTATATTACCAACTAAATCATCTTTAGCCATAGGGCACCCACCAAAACCATTTAAAGCAGCATCAAAGCGCCTACAGCCATTGATATACGCGCTCTCAATTTTTTCTCTCCACTCATTCTTTTTAGAATGAAAATGTGCTCCAAATTCAATGTCAGTAAAATCATTAGTTAAAATAGCAAATAATTGAGAAATGTTTATCTTGTTTGAAACACCAATAGTATCTGATAGAGCAACTGTATTAATATTTAAATTACTGAGTTTTTGTATTAAAGAAGCAATCATGTCAGGATGATAATTTTCACCATAAGGATTTCCAAATGCCATAGATAAATAAACAACCATCTCTTTGTTATTATTAATACAAAGATTCTGAATTTTTTCGACAGATATTAATGCATCTGCTATAGATTTATTTGTATTTCTTTTCTGAAACTCTTCAGAAACTGACAAAGGAAAACCCAAATAATCAATTTCATTATGAAAGCATGCCTCAGATGCACCTTTAACGTTTGCAACAATTGAAAGTAATTTACTTTTAGTTCGACTTAAATCTAAACTTGATAATACTTCTGATGTATCTTTTAGTTGAGGCACAAGTCGATGAGAAACAAAAGAACCAAAATCTATAGTATCAAAACCCACCTTGAGGAGTTGATTAATGTATTTAATCTTTAATTCTGTAGGAATAAAATTAACTATTCCTTGCATTGCATCTCTTGGACATTCTATTAATTTCATAAATCTAGAATTTCTTTATTGATTGCCTTTATCAAGCTAGGACCTTCATAAATAAAGCCAGTGTAAATCTGAACTAATGATGCACCTGCTTTTATTTTGTCGATTGCATCTTTAGGTGAACTGATACCACCAACTCCTATTATTGGAAATGATTTGTTTGATTTCTCTGAAAGATAATTAATAATATAATTTGATCTGTCGTTTAAGGGAGCACCACTAAGACCACCATTTCCTATACTAGTTAGACGATTTACATCAGTTGTTAGCCCCCTCCTTTCTATTGTTGTATTTGTAGCTATTACACCATCAATTTTTGTTAAGGCAACTATTTCAATAATATCATCTAATTGTTCAGCGGTTAAATCAGGAGCTATCTTTAATAATATTGGTTTTCTTTTTAACTTTGAGCTGTTAATCGCTTGAATCCTTTTAAGTATTCTTATTAAAGGGTCTTTTTGCTGAAGCTCTCTAAGTCCAGGTGTATTTGGTGAGCTAACATTTACCGCAAAGTAATCTACATGTGGAAATAGTTTTTCAAAACAAATTTCATAATCATTTACTGCATCAGCATTAGAAGTCATTTTATTTTTTCCAATATTGCCACCGATAATAATATTTGTTTTTTTTCTCTTTAATCTTGCAACAACAGCTTCAATGCCACTATTATTAAACCCCATTCTATTGATAATGGCATGGTCTTTCTTAAGCCTAAATAATCTAGGTTTTGGATTTCCAATTTGGGGTAATGGAGTTACAGTGCCTATTTCAACAAAACCGAAACCAAAGGAACCAAGCTCATCAAACAAAGTAGCGTCTTTATCAAAGCCCGCTGCTAGACCTACTGGATTAGGAAATTTTAAGCCAAATAAATTTCTTTCTAATCTAGAATCCTTAATATTAAATATCTTTCGAACTATCCAATTTTTACCTGGCAAGTTAAGAATGAGCTTAATAGCTTTAAATGAAAAAAAATGAGCAGATTCTGGATTTAATAAGAATAAGAAAGATCTAAATATTTTGTACATCAAGATGTTTTAAACAAAAGTACTAATTAAGACCAATTTCAGCAAAATAAGTAAATAAGATTACAAACAATAATTCAACAACTATTCTTTAATCTCTTGAAATGATTTATCCTTGTAAAAAACAACAACTTTATCTATACTTTTAAATGACTGATTAGCATTATCAGTATCATCTGTAGTCATATATCCAATTCCTGTAATTAGCCAATTTGAATTTAATTTTGGAAAAACACTTAATAATTTTTGTAAGAAGTCAATACTTGGTTTATTTCGTCCAGAAAGAATATGTGAAATAGTTGCTCGAGTAACACCTATATTATCTGCAAGTTCTGAAGATTTTAATCCTCTTGATTCCATCCAATTTTTAAGTCTATTATGCAATTTTCAATAATTTACATTTGTAAACTACAAATATATAAATATCGATTAAATATATAGTAAATTATTATAATATAAAGCTTAATAAATTAAACTAAAGCTTTATATAAAATTACTAAAATATTGAATAATAATAGTTTAAGTATTAAATATAATAAATATTATAAAACATGAAAATATTTGATATAAATATGTTTACAAAAGTAAACTTTTAAGGTTTTAGAGTGATTTAAAAATTAAACCAAAATTAAATGTTCTTGGCAATATTGGCCCGTAAAAGTAATTACTATCTCGATTCTTAAACGAATCAAAATCATCTTGAAATGAATTGGTAATATTTTTTATACCTACAGTTATCTCTGTCTTAAACCCTATTGCTTTTGATTTTAAAATATAAGTAAAATTTAAACCTATTGAATTAAAAATTGGAGACTCAACATATGTATCATTAATTTGACCAGGGCCTCCTGCTAAGTGAATTAAATTCATAACACCAGTATGCACTAAATTTGCAGTAACAATAAACTTACTTGATTTATTATACTTTATTGTTGCATATCCATACGAGTTAGGAGATCTTAAAAAATTTCTAGTACCAACTAATTCATCAGAATAGCTGACTAACTCTTTATACTTTGAATTTTGAAGAGTATACCCAGACTCAAATTCTAACCCATCATACAACGCCCTAATTTCTAAAGTCAAACCTTGAACTGTGGCACCACTACCATTTCTTTTTTCAAATAGTTCACCAAATTCATCCTCTCCCATTGGATATAAATAAAAAGCATTATTCAAAACAGTTTTAAATCCCTCTAAAGTTACCCCAAATAAATATCGCATTGCCACCTTATCATAGTTAATTGATGCGCTAACACTACTAGATTTTTCTTCCTTCAAGTTATCTGACAGCAATACTCTAGAAATACCACCTCCTGCAAAAGCAATATGCAAATCAGTGTCAAATGCTTGTGGCGCTCTAAAACCAGTACTGTATGACAATCTAAATTGCGTTTTTTTCTTAAAATGATACATTAACGAATATCTTGGACTAAAAACTAAGTCATCAAGCATTGAATGCTTATCAATCCTGACACCACTCAGTAAATTGATCTTTTTAGTTAAACTCCAGTCAGATTGAAAGAATGATCCCAACGAATTTACTTTTTGATTTATTAAATAATTATACGAACTAATCTCATCATCGATATTGTCTGAAATTATCTCAGTACCTAAAGTAAGAATATTAACTCCAAAGAGTTTTTTTGAACTATGATTTAATTGCAATCCTATCTGATTTGTTATACTTAAAGATGTTCCATAAGGAGGTGTTTGCAAATGAATTAAATCCTCTTCAGAACCAACCACTGGCCTAATTCCAGTATAGTGCTTACGTGATGTTTTTTGAGTCGCTAAGTACGAAGAAAATGAAGATAAACCCTGGTTGAAATCAATTTGATAATCTAAATTTGCAAGCAAGACATCATGAACTCTTTCTTCTGATTGCATAGAAAAATGAGGAGGCCCATCAAGCATCTCCCCTCCATACCTATACTCATGAATACTACCAAAATTAATCTCAAATTTCTGATTATGAGTTGGATTAGAAAAGAAATTAATTCCAAACGTATTATCTCTCAATGCAGGTAATTCTGAATAATTATCACTATTGTGATCATACCATTCTCTATTTCTATTATTGACAAAAAAAGTTGCTCCAGAATTTTTACTGTCTGAGAGGACAGTTGCATTACCGTAAAACACATTATCATCAGTAGAATTATTTATTAAAGAATACTGATAACCAAAACTGTAAGAATTTCTTTTTGGAATTCTTGTAATCACATTAACAACACCACCAACTGCAGAGGATCCATATAAAGAACTACCACCTCCTCTAATAATTTCAATTCTTTCAATCATATTAACAGGAATTTGCTCCATACCATACAAACCAGTTAAAGGACTAAATATAGATTTGCCATTTATCAAAATTTGTGAATAACCCCCTGAAAGACCATTCATTCTAAGTTGCGAATAACTACAAGTTTGACAATCATACTCTATTCTAAGCCCAGGCTGATAATTTAATCCCTCTGCTAGATTACAAGCCTGAACACTTTCAAGCTTATCTGCGTCTATAATATTAACTATAACTGGAGAATCTGTTTGTCTTTTAAATGTTTTAGTACCAGTAACAACAACTTGATCTAAATTAAATACAGATGGCTCTAGACTAAAGTTAAATACATTAATACCATCTAAAACATCAACACTAAAATTTTCTGAAAGCATGCCAATACAAGAAATTGAAATTTCATAACTACCAACTGGAACTTCCTTAATAATATAATCACCGTTTTCATTAGTAGAAACTCCTTTATCAATATTTCTAATTTGAATATTTGCAAAAGGAACAACCTTATTATCAGAAACGATTAACCCTTTTATTGTTTGAGCAACTAACCCATTAATAGTTAAAAGCAAAATAACAACTATTGATATATTTCTCAGATTCATTTTTTTTGCAAATATCCACTTTTTTAGACATATCTAAATTTTATTTTAAATATATTTAATTATATTTGTAAAATGATTACATTATCTGAAGAGAACTATATAAAAGCAATTCTCACTTTAAGTTTAAAATCGCTAGAAAAAGTATCTACTAACTCAATTGCTAGCGAAATTGGAACAACAGCAGCATCTGTTTCAGATATGCTAAAAAAACTTTTAGAAAAGAAATTAATTAATTATGAAAAATACAAAGGCGTTTCATTAACGAATAAAGGAAGAGTTTTAGCAACAACTATAATAAGAAAGCATAGGCTATGGGAAACTTTTTTAGTTGATTGTCTAAACTTTGATTGGAGCGAAGTACATATTGTTGCAGAACAACTAGAACATATTCAGTCAGAAAAACTTATTGACAAACTAGACAAATTCCTAGAATATCCAGAATTTGACCCCCATGGAGAACCTATACCAACAAAAGAAGGTATTATTCCTAATTCTAATACAGTTCCATTAAATAAGCTAAATACATTCACAAAAGGATTAGTAATGGGAGTGACTTTAGACGAAAAGAAATTTCTTCACTATTTAACAAAACTTAACATTAGTATTGGAACAAAAATCACTATTGAAGAAAAAATAGATTTTGATAATTCTTTAAACATTAAGATCAACGATTCCTTTCACCATGTAAGTAGTAATGTCGCTAAACATCTATTAATAAAAATTATTAAATAAAATGGAACAATCTGATCTTTACAATTGGTTTATAATACAATCACCAGTTATGCAAGCATTATGTGCTGGCTTATTCACTTGGCTATTAACAGCTTTGGGAGCATCTTTAGTTTTCCTTTTTAAATCAAGTAACAGAAAAATTCTTGATGCTTCATTAGGATTTACGGGAGGCGTTATGATTGCGGCTAGTTTCTGGTCTCTGCTATCTCCTTCGATTTCTTATGTTGAAATGCAAAACGAAATGGGGCTATCAAATTTACCATCATGGTTACCTCCAGCTGTAGGTTTTTTCTTTGGAGCACTTTTCCTTTATATCTTAGATAAAATAATTCCACATCTTCATTTATTTTCGAAAAGAAATGAAGCTGAAGGAGTAGAAACAAATTGGAAAAAAACAATTCTTCTTGTTTTAGCTATTGCTTTACATAATATTCCTGAAGGACTTGCAGTAGGAGTAGCTTTTGGTGCACTGGCAAACCCAGAATTAACAGGAATGAATGAAGTTTTTTCAATGGGAGCCGCAATAGCTTTAGCAATAGGAATAGGAATACAAAATTTTCCAGAAGGATTTGCTGTATCAATGCCACTAAGGAGGCAAGGTGTTAGTAGATGGAAATCTTGGAAATGGGGTCAGTTATCTGCAATCGTTGAACCTATTTTTGCAGTAATTGGAGCTGTTATTGTTATGCAAGTACTTCCAATCCTTCCATACGCACTAGCATTTGCAGCTGGAGCCATGATATTTATTGTGGTAGAAGAAGTTATTCCTGAAAGTCAAAGAGGTGGCAATACAGATATTGCAACAATGGGACTAATTTTTGGATTTATAGTAATGATGATTCTTGATGTAGCATTAGGATAATATTAGCACTTAAGTTGCTATGCTTTGGATATGATAATCATTATATTTGCAATATGTCAATAAATATCAAAAATAGAAAATCTAGCTTTGAATATCATGTTATAAGTACACTTACAGCTGGAATATCACTTCTTGGTACTGAAATAAAATCAATTAGAAATAACAAGGCTAATATCTCTGATGCATATTGTACTTTTGTTGATGAAGAATTATTTGTAAAAAACTTACACATCAGCGAATATTCAAATGGGGGCTATAATAACCACGAACCCAAAAGAGATAGAAAGCTACTTCTCAACAAAATAGAACTTCGAAAACTACTTGGAAAAGTTAAAGAAAAGGGCAATTCAATAATACCTACAAGATTATTTATTAATAATACTGGAAGAGCAAAATTAGAAATTGCACTAGCAAAAGGTAAAAAGATTTATGATAAGAGAGAAAGCATAAAAGAAAAAGATCAAAAAAGAGATTTATCAAGATTAAAGAAAATATGAAAATAAAAAAACCTTTATTGTTGTTAATTATAATAACATGTCTTTTTGCATGCAAAAAAGATCTTCTTGATAATAATATTTCTGGATATCTTAAATTTTCTAACGATACTATAATTTTTGACACATCATTTCATTCAATAGGAACACCAACAAAAATTCTTACTGTTTACAATCAGAATAATTTTAATATCACAACAAACATATTATTAAGTTCATCTAACAATGGAGTATTTAGAATGAATATTGACGGAGAGCCTGTTGAAAATCAAAAAGAAATTGAGATAGCTTCCAATGATAGTATTTTCATTTTTTTAGAAGCAACAGCTAATATCAATTTAAATAATGAATTTCTTTTAACTAGCAATATTAAGTTTATTTCAGGCGATAACAATCAAACAATTCAACTGGTTGTACCGGCAAGAAACGCTAATTTTCATTTACCAAATGATAATTTTTTCTTTGACGGAACAGATAGCATTAATTTTAAATATTATTCAATCTCAGAAAATGAGATTTGGACAAACAATCTTCCGCATGTTGTATATGGATACGTCGTTATTGAACCAGAAGCTACTCTGACAATTGAGGAAGGCACAGAAATATATTTCCATAATAATTCAGGAATATTTGTTGGAAATCCAATTTTATCTAATCAAAATTCTCAACTAAACAATAATGGAACTTTAATAGTCAATGGTAGCCTAAACAACAAGGTAATCTTCAGAAATGATAGACTAGATTCTTGGTATGAGAATATTCCTGGACAATGGAATGGGATCCACTTTGTACAAGGTAGTATTAACAATATTATAAATCATGCAATTATTAGCAATGGCATTAATGGTATACGCGCAGATTCAGTAAGTAATAACAATCCTACAGTTGAGATTAACAACACAATAATTAAAAATATCTCCAATATTGGAATCTTAGGTCAAGGAGCTACAATTAATGTAACTAATACCTTAATAACGAAATGTGGTCAATACTCTGTAGCTTGTAACATTGGCGGTAGCTATACTTTTACACACTGTACATTTGCTAATTACTGGGATTACAACCGCAGATCAACTCCAACAATTCTTCTAAACAACTATTATAATTCTATTGACGGAACAACATACATCAGAGATCTTGAAAAAGCCAATTTCAAAAATTGTATAATTGACGGTCCATTAACTACAGAGATAAGCTTTGACGAATATCAAGAGATCGGATTATTTAATTATAAATTTGAACATTGTATTATTAAAATAGATCCCACTACAGAAACAGAAAATTTAAACTATATTAATTCTATTTTTAATGAAGATGTTAAATTTATTGACGCTTCTGAAGATGATTTTCATCTAAAAGATAATTCACCCGCAGTTAATACAGCGGACATCTCAACAATTCTACTTGATTTAGATGGAGTACAGCGGAATATTCCTGACATTGGAGCGTATGAACTCATAGATTAAGCAAGTTGCTTTAAAAAATCAATTGTATCTACACCATCTGCGTAATCCCAAAGCTTAGGTTTTTGCGTATTTCCAAAGGGAATATTATTTTTAGAAACAATACATTGAATCTTGTCACTATTTTTACTAATAAAAGTATCTACGTCATTTATATCATTATAATATTCATAATACAACATAGCAACTGGAGAATATAATGAACTATCTTCTTTTAGCAATATAAAGCCATTCTCAATTAATTTATTATTTCCCATTAAAAAAATAGCCTTGTTATAATCATAATTATTACCATACTTTTTATGTTCTATCACATGTTTATGTGAATAAAAAGATTTAAATAAAATATTTAAGTCATAACCACAAGGTAAATATAATTTAGAGACATTCCTACAGCCTAAACCATAATACAGAAAGATATCATTCGCAAGACCTTTGATTTGTTGAGAGCTCTCTGAGCCATCTAAAACAGCAATAGATCTCCTATTCTTTCTTATAATTTTTTTTGCGTCCTTAAAATAATACTTAAAATAATTAGCAGAATTATCAGTTCCAGTTGTAATAACAGCATCAAAACTCCTACCCTTAACGTCATTAATAAATTTAATTTGGTTATAATTTGAGGGAAATAAATCAAGAAAAATATTGATTATTAGAGGCATTAACACATTGTCATTAGAAGATAACTTAATTACTGGATTATGCCCCATAATAATAACGGACAATAGATCATGAAATCCTACAAGCGGAATATTACCTGCCATAATTATAAGTACATTCTTTTGAGAAGATGGCTCTTTTATTGTGTAAGGATTTAGCCAAGCATTCAGCATATCCTTTTCCACCATATCGCTTATTGACAAAACAGCATTTGTAATACTTTTAACGGTGAACCATGGATTTTTTACTGTTGCTATTTTGATTGAGTCAAAATGATCTTCAAGAAAATTTTTTCTTAAGTATATACCAAGCTCACTGATAATATTAATTCTGTCTTGTAAAGTCATTAAATATTTATATTTGTACAAAAATAAATTAAAGCAATGACTAATAAATGAAAAAGATAATAATATTTAATATTTGTATTTTATATAGTCTTTCAGCCTTTAGTCAAAAAGGAAATAATCAGTTGTTTTCTGAATACGAAGATACATTAAAGGTAATTGCAGACAGAGTAATGAACTTACCTTTTGAAGCGGAAAAAAGAATAGCAAATAATGCTTTAATAGAGTACCTAACTGAAGTGCTTTCATATGAAAAATCATTTAATTATAATTTTGATTCTCTAATAACAATATCTAGAATCAAATCTCCTGACAAAAGATTTCGAATTTTCAACTGGCTCTTAAAAAAAGATAACAATACATATGAATATTACGCAATTGTTCACTATTACAACAAAAAAAAGAAAAAATTTGAACTAATTACTCTAACTGACAACTCAAATAATATTAGAACGCCTGAGCAAGAAAACCTTGATGCTACTAATTGGTATGGAGGTTTAATTTATGATATAATTTATATTAAAAAACCAGGAAAGAAATACTATACAATACTCTTATGGGATGGTAATGATGGTTACAGTACAAAGAAAATAATTGATGTCATGTATTTTTCTGGAAAGAAAAAAATCAAGTTTGGCTTACCAATATTTAAAAAGAATACCAAAGAAAGTCAGAAAAGAATAATTTTGCAATACGATTCTAAAACTACAGTAAGCGTTAAATATAGTAATGAAAAACAAGAAATTATTTTCAACAATTTAGTACCACAAAGAAAAGGATTAGAAGGATTATATGAGTTCTATATTCCAGAAGGAACATTTAATTCATACAAATACAAGAATGGGAAATGGTGGTTAAAGGAGGATGTAGATGTTAGGATTAAACAAAAAATCAAGAAATACAAGAAACCAAAAAGAGGACTTTCTCCAAAATAAGTGTTAAAACATTACTCACAAAATAAAATAATTGCTGGTTGCGATGAAGCTGGAAGAGGGTGCCTAGCAGGTCCTGTTGTGGCAGCTGCAGTAATATTGCCTAAAAGTTTTAGCAATATCATTTTAAATGATAGTAAATTACTTTCAAAGAAAAAAAGAGATCTGTTAAGAAAAATTATTGAGAGAGAAGCTATAAGTTGGGCTGTTGGAATTGTAGATAACAAAAAAATTGACCAAATAAATATCTTAAACGCCTCAATTTTAGCAATGCACAGAGCAATCAAAAAATTAACTAAAAAAGCTGATTTCTTAATTATTGACGGAATAAGTTTTAAGAACTTTAAAGGCATTAATCATAAGTGCATTATTAAAGGGGATGGAAAATATTTATCAATAGCTGCTGCATCAATAATTGCAAAAACACATAGAGACGAAATAATGCGAAGATATCATAAGAATTTTTCAAATTACAAATGGAATACAAACAATGGATATCCAACTAAAGAGCATAGAGATGGCATTAAAAAATATGGAATAACAAAATATCACCGTAAAAGTTTCCAATTACTTGAAAGACAAACTAATTTAGATATTTAATTTTTTAATTTTGTAATAAAGAAAACACTATATGATAAATAAAATTTTAAAAATTTTAATTCCATTTATCTTAGTAGGAATCATTATTTCTATTGGATATAATGCATATATAAAAACTCAAAAAAGCGAAATCAGTCCAATAGAAGTTATTCCAAACAATGCTTCAATAATAATACAATTAAACAACGTTAAAAATCTCAGTAGATATCTGAAAAAATCTACAATTTGGTCAAAATTAAAATCTATTGATATAATTGATTCAATTAGTAACAATGCTGATGATTTAAATAGAATTTTTATTGAAAATCCTGAGATTTTCAAATCAAACAAACTTTTTATATCTCTACATAAAGTTAGTCTAAGTTCAAGCGCATTACTTCTATGTACATCAATAGAGACTAACAAACAACAAACTATAAGTAAAATAATTAAATTGTTTTCTAAGGACTTTAAATCTAGTTTATATGATAATCAAAATGTTTACCATAGTCAAGAGTTAAACAAATATTTAAGTTTTAAAAATGGCATTTTATTTGTCTCAAATAATAAAATGCTTATTGAAGACGCTATAAGAACATCTCAAGAAAATACAGATAATTTGTTTGTTAATGAATCATTCGTTAGTAGCTACAAAACAATAAACAATACTTCAGATATTAACTTAATGATAAATTATAATAATTTAATATCTACTAGTAATACTTTTATATCAAATAAATTTAATACTACTAATTTCTCTGAATGGGTTTCTTCAGATGTAAAAATTAAAGATCATACTATACTAGCAAACGGGCTTAGCTCTCATTCAAAAAAGATAAATAATTTTCTTGATATATTTAATAATCAGAAATCAGAAGATTTAAATATTCTAAACATTATACCAGAGAGTACATCACAAATTATAGCTATTTCATTTGACAATCAAAAAGAAATTTTCAATAATAAAAATTCACTACTTCAAAAAAATAATTCATTTTGGAACTGGAACAAAGACAGAAAAATATTTGAGGATAAATTTAACTTTTCATACTCCGATTTTATAAATGAACTTGGAAGTGAGTCGGGCGTGTTTAATACATCAATGAATCTTGAAAAAGATAATTACTACACATTTTTAAATACAAAAGAGCCGATCAAAGCTGTTTCATTATTACAAGTACTAATTAAAAGTACAAATGAATACAAAGAATTCTCTATACATAAAATTAATGAACCAAAGTTAGTGGCTAATTTATTTGGAAATATTTTTGATTATAGTAAGTCATTTTTTACAATAATTGAAGAATATTTAATCTTTGGAGAATCTAATGAATCACTAGAATATATTATTGACAATTATAAATCTCGCAATACTATAGCACTCAAAAATACATTTAAAAATGTTAGTTCATATTTAAGTTCAGATGCAAATATATTCATGTACTTAAACCCTAGTAAAACTGCCCAAGTATTACAGCAAAATCTTATCAATCGTCAATCAATAAATATTGATTTAGATTCAATATCAAAATTTACTGGATTAAGCCTTCAGATAAATAATACTAAAAACGGAATGATACACAATATCGTTTTATTTTATGATAAAGAATTTAAAGAAACCTTAAAAGAACAATGGTATTTTTATAGTGATACTACAATAAGTTTTAAGCCATCTTTTATTAAAAATCATTTTACAAATCAAAAAATGATTCTTTTTCAAGATAACTCTAACAAATTATTTGCTCTAAACGCAACTGGCGAAGAACAATGGAATATGCAACTCAATCAAAAAATACTTGGTGAAATTAATTTTATAGATTTTTACAAAAATAAAAAATTTCAAGCTTTATTTAATACAAATAATCAATTGTATCTAGTTGATAGAAATGGTAATTTAGTTGATGGATTTCCGATTGAATTGCCTAATCAAACAAAGTATGGTCATTCAATATTTGATTATAATAAAAACAAGAAATATAGAATAATTATAGTTGGAAATAATAATCAAATTTACAATTTAGATAAGAAAGGCACACAAGTAAGAGGATGGAAATTTGTTAAAACTAATGACGCCGTTAAACAAAGTCCTAAACATTTTACACTTAATGATAATGATTACATATTACATGCAACAAATAATACAACAACTACAAAGTTGATAGCTAGAAATGGTACTGATAGAGTACTTTTTAAAGATTTATTTAAATTTAATAGTGAAGTTAAAATTACAGATTCTGGTAATTTATATAGTTTAACAACAGACAACAAAATATGGATTGGTAATGTAAACGGAAATTCTAAATTAATTGAGGATGCATTATTGGATGAAAATAGTAAGATTATTTCATTCAAAGATGGCTTCTACGCTTCAAATCAAAATATATTAAGATATCTTTCATCTAACAATACAAATGATATTAAGATAGCTTTTGAAGGTTTGATTCAACATATCTCAATCAATGATGATTATTTATTTGTAAGTACAGAAAATAAATTATATATATTAAAAGATAATAACATCATCGATGGGTTTCCAATAGATTCAGATGGATTATTTAACATTTCAGAAATAAATAATAAGTTAAATATTGTAAATATCAAGAATGGATTTATGTACAATTACGAACTAATTGATTAATTATCTTTTTAAGAAATAAGTAACTCTAAGATATGGAATGAATTCATAGTTCATCTCGGACATAACAAACTGAGTTCCTACTCTAAATAAGAATGGTTTATTTTTATAATTTATTTCCAGAGAGAGCTGTGGATATATCTTTTTAATATCGTTAGGCAAATAAATCACTCCCATATTAGATCCAAGTGAAAAATTTGAAAATAAATTATGATTATATCCCAAATTTATATCACTAAAGACGTAAGAAGTGTTAATTTCAAAAGAATATAATGATTTATGCTTGAAATAATAAAGCCCAAGACTAGAAAGGTAAGGCAGTCCGTAAGAATGAGCAAAATATATTTCTTTAGTATCAGTGTTTTTCTTATCAAACCTTTTTAAATTATATTTTTCAATTAAATCAATTAATAATTTACTATAATTTGGATTTGTTGCATAACCCGCTTTTTTTAATCCCTTAGCCCATTTTCGGTAGTCAGTTCTGTCATATTCAAATAAAAATGAATATCTTCCTCTTTCAGATAAGAACAAGGAATGGTCTCTATATGATTCGGATACATTATCATAACGTCTAAAGCACTCTTGTTTTTCATCGTCATCTTCAGAAATAGTTTTACCATTCCAGTTTTTATGACACTTTATTCCAAAATGATTATTAGCTTCTCTTGCTAGCCTACTTTCTCCATTACCACTCTCAAGTATTCCTTGAGCTAAAGTTATAGATGCTGGTATTCCAAATCTATTCATCTCTTCTACAGCAGTTAGACTATGTTTAGAGATATAAATCTCAGTTTTATTCTGCGAGTAAGCCACTAGCGTTAAAAAAATAAGTAACGATAAGATATTGATTTTCATTATTGCTAATTTAAATATATTGTTTATTTAAAATTAAAAGAGAAAATAATATATTTGAACAACAATCAATAATAACTCATTATGAAGAGAAAAGCATTTATGAAATCTATTTTAGGTGCAAGTGCATTTCTAGGATTTCCAATATCAAAAATTGAAGCTGAAAACAATTCTGTACAAGAATTAATTGACAAAACTAAACGAGATAATAATGGAAGTATGTTTGGCTTTAAATGTAGTAAAATAGAGAAAGTTAGAATTGGTATAATAGGACTTGGCAATAGAGGAAATACATTGTTAGAAATGCTAGAGTATTTAATTAGAAATAATCATGCAGAGATAAATGGACTATCTGATTTAACTTATAAAAAAGTTAATTTGGCTTCTGAGAAAATTTCCTCTTGGCAAACAAAAAAAGTCAAACTTTTTTATGATTCTAAAGATGATTGGAAAAAAATGTGTCAAAGAGATGACATCGATTTGATAATTATTGCAACACCTTGGAAATTGCATGCTAAGATGGCTATCTTTTCTATGGAAAACAATAAGCATGTTGGATGTGAAGTTCCGATAGCATCAACTTTAGAAGATTGCTGGAAAATTATAGAAACAGCTGAACTTACAAAAAAACACTGCATGATGATGGAAAACTGCAATTACAACGAAGAGGAATTATGGATATTAAATATGATTCAAGAAGGAGTATTTGGAGATATTACACATACTGAAGGAGCATACATTCATGATTTAAGAGCCCTTTTATTAAGCAATACTTATTATCAAGATCAATGGAGACTAAATGAACATATTAATCGAAATGGAAACCTATATACAACTCATGGGTTAGGTCCAATTTCATTCTATCTTAATATTGGTAGAGGGGATACTTTTTCACACTTAACTTCTATGAGTAGTAGAGAATTAAATTTAAGCAAAGCAGCTAAAAATAAAAATCATCCTATTCGTTCATATTCATGCGGTGATATGAATAATACATTAATTAAAACAAAAAAAGGAAAAACAATATTATTACAATTTGATGTTCACACAGGAAGACCATATACTAGAATAAATAAAGTGGTTGGAACAAAAGCTGTTCATGATGGATACCCAAGCAGACTATATATAGATAAAGAAAACATGCAGTCATGGGGTCATGATTGGCTTAATAAAGATGAGTATAATTTATTTAAAAATAAATACAAGCATCCAATCATTAAGAGTTTAGAAAAAATCAGCAACGATTTTAAACAAGGTCACGGTGGGATGGATTTTGTAATGATGTATAGAATGATAAGAGGTTTAAATCTTGGACTACCACTAGATATAAATGTATATGATAGCGTAATGTGGAGTGCCATCACACCCTTATCAGAAATATCTGTCGCTTCTAAAAGTCAATCAATAATTTTTCCAGATTTTACTGCGGGGAAATGGAGAGATTATTCATCTTTAGAAATTATGAGTGATATTATCTAATATTTTTTGAAGCTTAGATCTATTATTTCTTATTTCTTTAGACAATTTAAGTTGATTATTAGCTCTTAAAAGATTGTGCTTTTGATGTCTAACTTTAAAATATTTATTTCCATTAAAATAGTCAGACAAAAATCTTATTCCTTGCTCTAAAAAGATCAGCTCAACAGAAAAAACTAAATTACTAAGTTCAACTTTATTTAAACTATCATAATTCACTCTTAGATAAGATTTAATAAAAACCTCAAAATAATCAAACTTAAAAAAAACCTTATCTAAATCTTTTTCTTCTTCTGATTGAGAGACGCAACAAGTTCTAATTGCATCTGAAATATCAGATAATATAGTGCCTGACATAACTGTGTCTAAATCAATCAAGCAGATTGCTTTCTTTTTGCTATCAAATAAGATATTACTAATTTTTGGATCGTTATGACATACTCTTAAAGGAATCTTTTTTTTCAAGATGAGATTATGAATAATCTTACAATCATTTTCTTTACTTAATATATAATTAATTTGTGATATGCATTTAATCTTTTCTAATTCACTTGTTTTTAATAATATTTCTTTAAATCTATCAAATATAAAAGAAGTATTATGAAAATTTGGAATAACAGTATTAAGCTTCTTAAATGGAAATACTAATAAGTTTTTGTGAAAGTTTGCAAGACACTTTGCACATTCAAAAATCAAACTTGGATCATCTATCTTTAAATAAACCTGGCTTTTGATAAATTTAAATGCTCGCCAAAAATCACCATTTGATTCAACTAATAGACCACCTTGTTTGTTTTTAATTATTTCAAGAGTAACCTTATCAAGATTATTTATATGATTAGTAATTAGATATATGTTTTCCATTAATTGAACAGGGTTATTAAAAACATATGTATTTATCTTTTGTAGTATAAATTTATCTGTACCACTTCTCAAGACATAAGTATTGTTAATTAAACCTAATGAATTTTCTACTATCTCAACTATAGTACCATTAAACTCAAATTCTTTAATTATTTTTTGCATAATTTAATTTTATGGTAAATTAAACCCAAATCTTTGGTTCATTCCTTTATTACCTTGTAATCCACCAGTATGAATTGCAAGAATAGAACTTCCTTTTGGAAAATAATCCTTTGCAATTAACTCTAAAATACCGAACATCATTTTTCCAGTATATATAGCATCTAGTGGTATTAATTGATTTTTATTAAAATTATTTATAAAATTTATTAGTAATGAATTTGTTTTTGCATAGCCTCCAAAACAAAAATCGTTATTTAATTGCCAATTACTTTTTGTTGTTATACTTTTAATTTCTTTTTCTAACTCCTTGAAACCTTTTATAGCTGGAAATCCAATTATATTCTGCTTAATAGAAGATGAATTTATAATTCCAGCTAAAGTTGTACCAGTACCAACTGAACAGCAAATGTAATCTTGAGAATCATTTTTAGTAATTATCTCTGATGTTCCTTTTAGTGCAAATTTGTTTGATCCTCCTTCTGGTATTAAATAGAAATCACCAAATTTATTTCTTAATACTGAAAGAAATTTAGATGTCTGTTTAAATTGATATTCTTTTCTGCTTACATAGTGCAGTTGCATTCCATGTTCCTTAGCTAATTTAAGTGTTGGATTTAAATCAGCGCACCTCTCTCCTCTTATTATACCAATACTTTTAAAACCATTTTCATTTGCTAAAACTGAGGTTGCTAATATGTGATTTGAATATGCTCCTCCAAAAGTTAAAAGAGTATTAAATGAATTTCTTTCCGCTTCTAGTAGATTATACTTTAACTTATACCACTTATTTCCAGAAATAAATTCATGTGTAAGATCAATTCTTTTAACAAATAACTTGACATCTTTTTCTTCAAATATGCGATTAGATATTTCTTGTGTTTTTATTTTCATTTCCACAAATATCGTAATTTTGCAAAGGGTATGAAAGAATTTTCAAAAATAGACAAGCTTGGTAAAGATGAATTCTATTACTCTAACGAAGGTTATATAATTTTCACAGAAAAATACCATCTTAAAAGAGGTACATGTTGTAACAATAATTGCAAACATTGCCCATTTAAAAAGAAAAAGAAAAAATGACAGATTTTAAAAAAGCAATTACTAACGGCATCCCTAATGAGATCCCAGATAAAAGAGAATTAAATCCAAATATTAGTCATGCCCCTAAAAGAAAGGATTTATTAACTACTGAAGAAAAAAAATTAGCTATTAAAAATGCACTTCGCTATTTCCCAAAGAAAATGCATCAGCAATTAGCCACTGAATTTGTTGAAGAACTAAAAGAATATGGAAGAATTTATATGTATAGATTTATGCCTAATTATTCACTAAAAGCAAGACACATTGATGATTTTCCTTACAAGAGTAAGCAAGCTGCAGCAATACAATTAATGCTATCTAATAACTTAGACCATGCTATAGCTCAACATCCAGAGGAATTAATCACTTATGGTGGTAATGGCTCTGTATTTCAAAATTGGGCACAATATTTACTTTGCATGCAATACCTTTCTGAAATATCTGACGAACAAACTCTTGTCATTTACTCAGGACATCCTATGGGGCTATTTCCTTCAGATAAAAATGCACCAAGAGTCGTTGTTACGAATGGTATGATGATTCCTAATTATTCAAAACCAAATGATTGGGAAAGATTTAATGCGCTTGGAGTGACTCAATATGGTCAAATGACTGCAGGATCATATATGTACATTGGACCACAAGGTATTGTACATGGAACAAATATTACTTTATTGAATGCAGCAAGAAAGATTGATCCAAATGCTATAGATTTAAGTGGGAAAATCTTTGTTACTGCAGGACTAGGAGGTATGTCTGGTGCACAACCCAAAGCAGCTGTTATAGCAAAAGGAGTCTGTATCGTTGCAGAAATTAATCCAAAGGCAACTTATAAAAGACATCAACAGGGATGGGTTGACGAAGTATATAAAAATATTGACAATTTACTAGATAGAGCTTTAGTTGCTAGAAATAAAAAAGAAGCAGTTTCATTAGCATATGATGGAAATATTGTCGATTTATTAGAGCGTATTATTGAAAGAGAGATAAATATTGAGATAGGATCTGATCAAACATCATTACACAATCCATGGGCAGGTGGATATTACCCAGTTGATTTATCTTTTGAAGATGCGAATGAAATGATGAATAAAAATCCTGAATTATTTAAGAAAAAAGTAAGAGAGACATTAATTCGACATTTAAATGCTGTAAATACATTAACAGAAAGAGGCATGTACTTCTTTGACTATGGAAATGCATTTCTTCTTGAATGTAGTAGAGCTGGTGCAGATGTATTAAAAGAAAGTGGAGATTTTAAATACCCATCTTATGTACAAGATATTATGGGGCCTATGTGCTTTGATTATGGATTTGGACCATTTAGATGGGTTTGTGCTTCAAATGACCCAAAAGATTTAGAAATTACTGATAAAATCGCTTGTGAAGTTCTAGAAAAGCTAATGAGAAATGCTCCTGATGAAATAAAATCACAAATGAATGATAATATTAATTGGATTAAAGCTGCATCAAAAAATAATTTAGTGGTAGGCTCACAAGCAAGAATTTTATATGCTGATGCACAAGGAAGAGTAGAAATTGCAAGAGAATTCAATAAAGCAATTTCTAATAATATAATTTCCGCTCCAATTATACTTGGAAGAGACCATCACGATGTATCTGGTACTGATTCACCATATAGAGAAACATCTAATATATATGATGGCTCACAATTTACAGCTGATATGGCGATACAAAACGTTATAGGAGATAGTTTTAGAGGAGCAACATGGGTTTCAATACATAATGGTGGTGGAGTCGGTTGGGGAGAAGTTATAAATGGTGGATTTGGCATGATGATTGATGGTAGTAATGACTCTGAGAGAAAACTGGAATCAATGCTATTTTGGGATGTCAACAATGGTGTTTCAAGAAGAAGTTGGGCTAGAAATAAGGAAGCTAATTTTGCCATTGAAAGAGCTATGAAGTTAAATCCAACATTAAAAGTGACTATGCCAAATTATACAGAAGACAAAATAATTGATAGTCTAGAATTTTAATAAACAAAGTAAAAAAGTGCTTCATTTATATAAAGAACTTATAAAACTATCATTTGTTTCAAAACACTACATCAAAAAAATAAAATTTAAAAATAATTACTAAAATTTGTATGATAAATTTATGGTCTGTACTTTAGCTTCTCAAGAAAATCAACTCTTCTTCCTAAAATATCAAAGAATATAGGTGGTCGCTGGCTTTCATTGTATTCAACAATATTTGTCTGAATTTCTATTGAATAAGTTACAACATCGCTAGTACATCCAGCAGAATCAATTGCATAAAAATTATATATTCCAGAAAAAGAGGGATTTACTGATTGAATACCATTTGTATTCTGCATAAAATAATTAAATCCACCAGGGCCATTTAATTCATAATTATAAGGTGGTGTTCCTCCGTTTGCTAACATATTTAACATAGGAGGATTAAAAGTTAAAATTGCACTAGGTTGAGCAACGGTTAACTGAGTTATAACTATACTATCGCAAAAATTAACACTGTATAAAGTATCATAATATGTTCCAGAGGTATTGTAACTGTTCTGAGCAATAGTAAATACGTTACCATAACAAATATTAATTTGCTGAAAAAAACTATGACTTGGCGAAACAGTAAGATTCGTAGTAATTATACTATCACAACCAGAGATTGAATTAAGAGTATCTATATATATACCAGATGAGAAATATGAATTAGATCCAACTATCACAGAATCACCAGAACAAATATCATAAGTATTGTTGGTGGATAGATTTAATGAACTACAAGGTGGACACATGTATAAATTTAATGAATCTAAAATTCCATGTTCTAAATTAATAATAATAGTATCATTCTCATACCCAATTGAGCTAAAAACAATTTCATATAGTCCAGAATCAACCACGGCTGTTTGATATTCTCCATTAAGATTTGAAAGTTCTAAGATGTTTGTATTCAAAATTTGGATATTTACGTTTGAGATGGGTGTATTAGTAAAACAATCAGTAATTTCCCCAGTAAGATAACATGCTTGCCTAAAATCTCTACCATACACATTTAATATTCCTTGACCATTAAAACTGTTTATATCAGATGAAATAATATTTCCAGAAGGCAAGAATGGATAGGTTCCCCAACAGCCATCAAATCCATTACCACTACCTAAATATGAATCATAAGATCCAACTTGAATCATGTAGTTAGGATAAGTTATATCATGAACTGTAGTACCATCTCTATAATATGAAGTTATTAAAAAATTACCGTCGACAAATGTATTATGAGGTATACTACTACTTCCTGGGTTTGATTGAATTCTATCAACTTCGTAGATATTATTTAAATCAGATATATCATAAGCCCCAATAAAAGCATTAGGTTTCTCATCAGTAGTAAAAACATAATTACCATCATCACTAACCCAAGCATTGTGAGTAAATAAGTCAGGAGTATAGGCCTGACCTATAGTTGAAGGGTTAGCCTTATCACTAACATCTACAACTTGAAACGACCCATCATATATACATCCTAAATACATAGTGTCACTTCTAGCCATTCCATCATGAACATAATGTTCATTCCATTGACCAAGATGAATTGGATTAATAGGATCACTAACTAAATCTAAGAAAATTACCCCATTGGGAGGTTGTGGAAAAATGTTAGGGTTAGATGCACCAAAAATATAACATATTCCAAATTCATCAATAAATAAATCGTGCGCAGCTTCCCAGTGCAAAACTATTCCGGTTATTGGATTAACAAAATCCTTAACATGATAATAGGTATTACCTGTCATATCAGATAAATCAATTATTAATAAGCCTGCATCTGACTCAGTAGTGACATATGCAAAATTCCCAAATGTTTTAATATCACGCCAAGTCGAATAAACATCACTAATAAAAAACATTTCAACTGGAGTTGATGGTATTGTAACATCAACGCAAGATACACCGTTTCTTAACCCTACAAGAGCAAATTCATTTTCATTGGTATCAACCCAACCCCAAATGTCATTACATTTAGTTGTAGGAAAAGGAAAAGAACCTAATAAGTTCATATTCCAACTAACCTGGGAATTAACAAATAATGGAATAAAAATAAATATTAAAATTATTTTTCTCATTTATTGTTTTGGTGTTAATTTATAAACTAAAAGAACATGAATAATCATAACAATTTCAAGAAATAATATATAAAATGGCCACTCTCCTATCAAGAATGGATTGTTTACTAAAGGTTTTTCCTTCAAATACATATAATTTGAATCTAATAAAAAATTTAGAGGTAAAATAATAATTACCGGAATTTGTAATCTTAAGATTGTCTTCCACCAAGAGCCTAATCTAGGCCTTAACTTTAAAACTATAGTAAGATATAGTGGGACTAAAATTAAACCAGCATGAACAAAATAATAATCAAAATAAAACCAATAACTGACACCCTTTGTCATTTCAGGTGTTAATAATGAATGTAATCCTGACGGAATTGCTAATAGAAGTAACCATTCATAAACCCATTGTGTTTTATAAATTAACACAAATACACTTAAAATAAATGAAATTCTACAAAGATGAAATGGTAAATTATCTTTAAGATTCCATGAACCATTATTTATTGCAATAACGGTTGAAATTAAATATGTTAGAATAAATGCAATACTTAAGTACTTAGTAAAATTTAGCTGAACAGATTTATTAGAATTGTAAAAAACACAAATAGACACAATAATAAAAGCTAATGATGACACTAAACCCACCCACCATAAACTACTAAGAGGCTCTATCACATAGTGTTCTATCATTCTAAAATGATTTTTTTATTTATGATGCCTAGTTTATTACTTAACTTAATAATATATACTCCATTAGAAAAACTAGAAAGATCAATTTGTTTTGTTAAACTTCCCTTCTCCAAACATAAAGTAGAATATAATTCCTCTCCAAGTATATTCTCCACAGTTATTGTAGTATTTTGATTATTTGTAAAAAGTATATTAATTATTGAATTAGTTGGATTGGGAAAAATATTCAAGTAAGCATAGGGGTTGTCAATTGAAGCTGTATTGCTAAAATTATAAAATGCTGTGTCACTAAAACACCCATAACTATTTGTTCCTACACACCAGTATATACCATTTTCTAATGGATTTATAGATGATGTAACTAATCCATTACTCCATAAATAATCATTTATTACGCCATTTATAGTATTAACAGCTAATTCACCATTAGAATAAAATATTTCAAGCTCCAAATTAGAGATCTCTATTTCAGAAGAAACAATACTATCACAACCGTTTGAACTAATAATTGTATCAATATAAATTCCGTCCTCGAAATAAGTATTCGAACCTATTAAGATTGAATCTCCATCGCATAACAATACGTTCTGATAATTATTAATTAATGGCTGAACTGATATAATTGTATTTATAATACTATCGCAACCATTAATATTTTGGGTGATATTTTGATAATTACCAGGACTATTATAGATTAAACCATTTATCTCTATACTATCACCATCACAGATATTGAATGATTGTGTTGAACTAGTGGAATTATTAATTATTAAACTAAGTGAATCTGTTTGAGTACACCCTGAAGGTAAGATACTAATATTTAAATATGTTCCACTACTATTATAACTATTTCCATTTACTGTCCATAAATATGTATCACACACATTTACAGAATAACTGCTAAATGTACTAGAGTCTATTGTTAAATTTAATATTTCTTCTGTAACACATCCTAAAGAGTCGGTAATTATAGTGCTAAATATTCCAGTTGAATCGTAAGTAATACCGTTAACTGGCCAAAAATATGAACCGCAATTATATTCATTTGTTACATTTGTAATGTTATTATCAATAGTTAAGTTTAAGACTGATGTATTAACACAACCACTTGGCAATGTATTTAGATTAGTATATGTTCCACTTGTATTATATAAAATATTGTCATTATTCCAAAGATAGGAACCGCAAGAAATGATATTTGTTGTATCATTAGTATTTGTTTCAATGACAGCAAAAACCTCTTCAATATTTGAACTACATGACTCTTTTTTGATAGCAATATTATAGAAAAAGTAATGATAGTTTGCACTATTTGGAGAATTATGCCCAGTTATGCTTGCAATATTTCCAATATTATATGGGTAGTTTGCTCCAGAACTATTTCGATATAAATCTGCATTAGCAGTTCCAATTCCAAGCTCAAGATTGTTCATAGCAGGCATATCAAAGTCTAGGAATAATGTATTTAAGCCTAATTGAACAAAAATAGTTGTATCCTCAATAACTTGACTATTATTATCTCTTAACTCAAAAACAATTGATTGTGATGTATTTGCATAAATATCAACAGAAACTAAATTTGCTGATTCATAGCAATCAATAAATAAATGCCTATCATTATTATAATAACCTCCTGAACCAATTGAATTATCTAAAGGACCTCCAATCACTGGAGAGAAATCATAAATAGATTGAGCATAGAATGCAGTAGTAAAATTAATGACTGGAGTTGAAAATACATTGCCTGTACCTACTATGTTAGTTAAATTAATATCATCAAACCAAACAACATTTCCCGAACTAGAATTTGCAGTTAAATTTAATGATGAAAAACCACATGCAGTATCATTCTGAGATTGCAAATTAAAATCAATAACATAAATTGCATTATTTATAATTAAGCTATCTGAACCGAAAGAATTTGAAGTGATTAATTTAACATTGAAAAATCCACTAGTTTGGTAAGTATGAACGGGATTTTGCAAAGTTGAAAAACTTCCGTCTCCAAAGTCCCATAGCCAAGAAATAGGTCCATTTGTAGAGAGGTCATTAAAGAATATAGTTGAATTACAACTAACAGAATCACTAAAATTAAATGATGTTACAGGAGGTGAAGTGGGATAGGTACATGTCCAATCAGCTTCAAATCCAGAACCGTTTACAGATTGATCAGAATGAAGTAAAATAGTAACTGAACCACCACTTGAAGTGATTGTTCCTGGACTTCCAGTCAAAGCATTACAATATTGTCCTAAAGATGGAGATGTTAAATTAGGTCCATCAAAAATCTCTAAATAATCCCAATTACAATTTGTTGAGGAACTAGGTGCTTCAATATCAAATGAGTTAAATGTTAGAGTTATTTGATTACTTCCAGGAGGAGATATGGTCATCCATGAATCATTTTGATCATAATAATTACCTGTAGGTCCTCCAACATCATACATTGTACCAGTGCATTGTGTCTGAGTATTTCCAGAACCGGAAATTGGTAGTGTAGTTATACAAAAATTAGTCTGATCTATACTGATTATTTGTTGCTTGATAATACTATCAGTTCCCAACGGCCCTACAGCAATCAGTTGAACAGAAAAAGTGCCAAATGAATTATAAGTATGAACAGGATTTGATTGGGTGGATGTATTCCCATCCCCAAAATCCCAATAATATGAATTTGAATAATACGAATTATTAATAAAACTAACATCTGCTGGTATACTACAAAAAACCGAATCATTATATGAAAAATTAGCAGTAGGAGGAGAAGTTATTTCAAGATCAATACTCCAAAGCCCTCTTCCATATGTGGCTGCAAATAATTTATTGGATTGATATTGAATTTCAAGTTCATTAACAATAACATGTGGAAGATTATTGCCAAATAAATTCCAATCACTAAGCGTAGAGTCAGTAGAAAAAACTCCTAAATCAGTTCCTATATAGATGGTCTCTAAAACATCTGATTTGTCTAATTCGATACAATTTATCGGAATATTTGGAAGAGTTCCTGAAATATTTACCCAATTATCACCTCCATCTGTACTTTTATAAACCTTTTCAGATGAAGTATATCCAGATAAAGTTACCCAAACTTTATTTTCATCAGATGGATGAACAATAATGTAAGATATGTATTTGTTTGGTAAATTATTATTTACTTGAGTCCAATTAGTACCACCATCTAATGTTCTATATATATCATTCCCATCACTTATAAAAATTACATTAGAGTTTGATTTAGACAAACCAATTTCATCAATTTTTCCACCATTAGTTTCACCATTAGTAATTTGATTCCAAGAATTACCTCCATCTAAACTTTTTTGTAACTCATCATATCCTATATAGATAATATTTGGGTCATTTTTATCTAGCTCATATGGTGTCTCCCATGCCCCATTATTAGCAGGTCCAATTGCAGAAAAACTATTACCACCATTAGTAGATTTTCTAACATCACCATAATAAAGAGCCCCATACATTATATTAGAATTAGTATAATCAATGATACACTCCATACCATCACCTCCAATAACAGGATCCCAATTTAAATTATTTTTTAGAAAAGTTCCGTTATCTTGAGCACCTGTTATTATTTTATCTTGAACTGTTTGAGATACCCCAAGACTATAAAATTGTGTTATGTGTAATCCATCTGAAATATCAGTCCAAGAATTACCATCATCATTTGAAAAATAGAGTCCACCATCATTGGCAGAATAAATATTATTGTTTAACTTATTGTAATGCAACATGTGTTCATCAGCATGCATATATGATGTACCACCTGCTCCATACCAATGAGTATTTATAGTCCAGTTTTGACCTCCATCTGTTGACTTCCAACAGTTAACGCCACCTACAAATAAAGTGTTTTCATTGTTAGGAGATACTGCAAATGCTAAATCATACCAAGCTTGACCATCACTGTCGGAACCATTTACATCCCACCCTAGAAGATTAGGTGAATTTGCTTGTTGAGTCCAGCTTAATCCTTCATCTAGAGATTTGTAAACAGCATAAAATCCATTATTATTACCACCAAATAATGCATAGACAGCTTGAGGGTTATCTAATGTAACCGCAACACACGCCCTAACAACGTCATTTGTATTTGGTAAACCTGTACCAGATTGACTCCAATTTATGCCATTATCAGATGATTTATAAACTGAAGTATTTCCTTTAGATGCGCCATAAATAATATTTGAATTAGTTGGATGAAATTCGATATCCGTCATATTTACTGATGAATATGTTAGATTGAATGTAACTCCTGAATCTGTAGATCGATATATTCCATTACTTGTAGAAACAATAACAATATTAGGGTTTATAGGATCAAGTATAACTCTATTTCCACGATAATAGTTTGTAATATTAAAAGATAAACCTGTTGTATTAAATGTATTACCACCATCATTAGATTTCATTAAACCGTAAGAATAAGTATCTCCTCCATCTCTATCTCCTGTAATAATAAAAATCTCATCTGGGTTAATAGGATTAATTGCAATATCTGAAACGCCTAAATTTGTTAAGAAATCAGTTGTTGTTGTCCAATTTTGACCATGATTAGTTGATTTCCAAAAACCACCAGCTGGGGCACCAATATAAAGAGTATTTTGGTCGTTTGGATGAAAAGCAATTGAATTCACCCTACCAATTCCTCTTTTGTTTCCGTTAGATTGTATAGGCACATCATCAGGCCCAACTTGCTCCCAAATATTAGGAGGATTCATTAGAAACTGGTTGTTTAATTCAATAAGATTATTGTACTCTTCAAATAATATTTCAGGATGTTGAGTTCCGTCAGGATACACTCTTGGTTTGATAAAATTTTCCCATCTTCTAAATTGTTTCCAACCCTTTCCCTTTTCTATAGCTTTATTATTCCAATATTCTTCAAATTCTCTTTGCGTATCATAAAAATTATTATTGGGATCTTGCATTTTATCAATCCATACTTGAGAGAAAACGATTGATGGGAGTATAAATATAAATAGTAGAAACTTTCTCATTATTTTTTTTTACAAAGTTAATGAAAAGAAAAAGGAAACTTATTTGCAATCTATTATTTCTAATAGATCTCTATTTTTTAGAAATAATTAATAAACCTACGAATGTGATTAAACCATTAAGTATTAACAGTTCGAATCCAAATGAAAAATACAATTGAATAATAAAACAAAATACAGGAGAAAGTATTGCAACTAAGGGAACCCATTTATCATTTACCTTTATTTTAGTAAATAAGCCAAAAGCATACATTCCTAAAAGAGGTCCATATGTATATCCAGCTACAGTGAATAAGGATTTAATAACACTCTGGTCATTAATCATGTTAAAAAATAAAATAACACACAGTAGAATTATTGACATCAACAAATGTATATATTTTCTAGTTTTCACTTGTTGGCTTGGTTCTTGCTTATCAAATTCTAAAATATCTACACAAAATGATGTTGTTAATGAAGTAAGAGCTGAATCTGCACTTGAGTAGGCAGCAGCAATTATCCCAACTATAAAGAGTATACCAACATATGATGGAAGACCAGAATTAAGAGCAATACTAGGAAATAACATATCAGCATTACTAGGAATTAATAAACTAAAAGTATCTGAGTAAATATATAGTAGCGCTCCTAAGCAAAGAAAAATTAAATCTACAAAAATTAAAATAGAACTAAAAACTAACATGTTTTTCTGAGCATCTTTTATATTCTTGCAACTAAGATTTTTTTGCATCTGATCTTGATCTAAACCAGTCATTACAATTGCCATAAATACACCAGAGAAGAACTGCTTAAAAAAGTATTTTTTATCTGACCAGTCATCAAAGAAAAAGACTTTAGAATAGTCAGATTTATTTATTAAATCAAAAACACCTGAAAATTCAATATTTAACCGGTCAATTAAGGTGTATGAGATAATAAATACAGTAGCCAACATAAATGTGGTTTGAAGAGTATCAGTCCAAATTATTGTTTTCATACCACTTCTATAAGTATAAAGCCATATCAAAGAAATAGTAATAATGACAGTAATATAAAAAGGTATATTCCAAGAATCAAAAACTGCAAATTGTAAAACTGATGCAATTAAGAATAATCTAAAAGATGCTCCAATGGTTCTAGAGAGTAAAAAAAAACTTGAACCTGTTTTATAACTATAATATCCAAATCTATCTCTTAAGTATGTATATATAGAAGTAAGTTCTAGTCTATAATACAATGGCAATAAAACTCTAGCTACAACAATATATCCAACAAAAAAACCAAAAACCATTTGTAAATATGAAAATTGACTTGTTTCTACCCATCCAGGAACAGAAATGAATGTAATACCCGATAGCGTTGTACCTATCATACCATACGCTATAATATACCATGGAGAATTTCTGTTTCCAAGAAAAAAAGTTTCATTACTATCATTCTTACCTGTCAAATAAGAAATTATAAAAAGTAAAATAAAATACGCTACAATGACACTAACTAGCAAGATCGATGACATAAATGTTTTTGTACAAATCTAATTGTTTTAAGCATAAATTTTAACTTTGCAAACATGAATTTTCCATCACAACTTGTTGAAAATGCAGTTGAACAATTATCTAGTCTTCCTGGAATAGGCAAAAAATCAGCACTCAGACTTGTGCTTCATATTTTAAAAAGAGAAAAAAATAACGTTGAAAAATTTGGAAACTCTTTCATTGATCTAATAAACAATATTAGCTATTGTTCAAGCTGCTACAGTATTTCAGATACAGGAATTTGCGAAATCTGCAACAATTCTAAAAGAAACAAGCAAATGATTTGTGTTGTTGAAGATATAAGAGTAATGATGGCTATTGAAAATACAATGCAATATAATGGTGTATATCATATATTAGGAGGACTAATATCCCCCATTGATGGAGTGGGTCCTAGTGATATTAGAATATCAGAGTTACTTGAAAAAACTGCGCAAAATGACATAAATGAAATTATTTTTGCTTTAAGCACAACAATGGAAGGAGATACAACCAACTATTATCTTTATAAAAAACTAAAAGAATGTAACATTAAAATCTCATCTATTGCAAGAGGAATAGCAACTGGCGATGAAATTGAATATACAGATGAGATTACACTAGGTGAAGCTATTTCTAGTAGAACACTTTATTCAGAGTAAAAAAAAATACTAACATTTTTCTGCTAAAAACTCAATACTAAAAATAATTTATTTTACTTTCTTTTCTTAATTTTGCGCAAAATTATATATTATGGCAAGAGTTGAATTAATTATGCCCAAAATGGGAGAAAGTGTTTCTGAAGCAACTATAATTACCTGGAGTAAAAATATAGGAGATATTATTGAGTTAGATGAAACTATTATTGAAATTGCAACTGATAAGGTTGATTCAGAAGTCCCTTCGACTCATGAAGGCAAGCTTGTAGAAATGCTTTTTCAAGCGGATGACGTTGTGCAAGTTGGTCAACCGTTCGCAATCTTGGAGACAGATGAAGATGATCAAGAAGAAACTCCATTAGTAAAAAGTGAAGCTTTAATTAATCAACCATCTAATAATGAAAGTCCAATTTCAATAAAAGAAGAAAATAAGATTTCAGAAGAAAAAATTGTAAAAAGTATGAGTGATCGATTTTACTCTCCACTTGTTAAAAGTATCGCATCTCAAGAAGGTATCCCATTTGAAGAGCTTGAAAAGATAAAAGGTACTGGAAACGAAGGTAGAGTAACAAAATCAGATATATTAACTTACATACAGTCTAGCAATATTCAACCTACTAATGAAGATATAATATCTAAAACTACAGTAACAAAAGAATCTTCTGAAGTTAATGAAGTGAAAACTGAAATTACTGCTACCAAAGTTAATATTCCAAACACTGGAGGAACAGAAATTGTAGAAATGGATAGAATGAGAAAGCTTATCTCAGCACACATGACAAAATCTAAATCTACTTCCGCTCATATTACATCATTTGTTGAGGCAGATATGACAAGCATAGTTAATTGGAGAAATTCTGTTAAAGATAATTTTAAAAAGAAAGAAGGACAAAATATAACATTTACTCCTATAATTATAGAAGCAATGGCAAAAGCTGTAAAGGAATTCCCTATGATAAATGTGTCAGTAGATGGAACTAATATTCATATTCATAAAAATGTTAATATTGGGATGGCAGCAGCATTACCTGATGGAAATCTTATAGTTCCAGTAATTAAAGAATGTCAAAACAAAAACTTAATTGGAATAACAAAATCAGTTAACGATCTTGCAGTAAGAGCTAGAAAAGGAGCTTTGAAACCTGATGACATACAAGGTGGAACAATTACAATGACAAACGTTGGAACTTTTGGCAACTTAATGGGTACACCTATCATAAATCAGCCTCAAGTAGCGATTATGGCATGTGGAGTAATCAAGAAAAAGCCAGTAGTTCTAGAAACAGAAGATGGAGATGTTATCGCAATTAGACATATGATGTTTTTATCTTTATCTTACGATCATCGAGTTGTTGATGGAGCTTTAGGAGGACAATTTGTAAGAAAAGTAGCTGACTACCTTGAACAATTTGATAATCACCAAACTATTTAATAGGTAAATTACATTAAAATTAGTATTTATTTATGATTTTACAACTTAATAAACCAATAGTCTTTTTTGATCTAGAGACTACAGGAATTAAAGTCGCTGTAGATCGTATAGTTGAGATTTCAATACTTAAAATATTTCCTAATGGAAATAAAGAAAGTAAAACATGGCTAGTAAATCCAACAGTACTAATTCCAGAAGAAACGACATTAATTCATGGAATAACAAATGAAAAAGTAGTAAATGAACCTACATTTTCTGAACTCTCAGATGATATTTACAAATTAATTGAGAATTGTGATCTTGCAGGTTTTAATTCTAACAAATTTGATATACCTCTTTTAGCAGAAGAATTTCTTAGAGTAGGAATAGAATTCAACATGAAAAACAGAAAAGCAATTGATATTCAAAATATATTCCACAAGCTGGAACAAAGAACACTAATTGCTGCATATAAATTCTATTGTGATAAAGAGCTAACAAATGCGCACTCTGCTAAAGCTGATACAAATGCTACATATGAAATTCTTTTAGCACAGCTAGATAAATATTCTGAATTAGAAAACAACATTGATTTTCTTTCTGATTTCTCTGAAAGAGGTGGAAAATTTGCAGATTTAGCTGGTTTTATTAGGTATAACCAAAAAGGAGAAGAAGTTTTAAGTTTTGGTAAGTATCGTGATATAACCTTAAAGCAAATTTGGAATGAAAATCCCGGATACTTCTCATGGATCAAACAAGCTGACTTCCCATTGTATACAAAAAATATAATGAGTAATTTTGCTATAAAGATGAAACTAGAAAATAAATTTAAAAAATAATGAGTCAAGAGCTAATTATAGCACATTTATCATGCGGACTATTACTTTCTATCATTATTTTCATTTTCATTAAATTTACAACTAACAAATCAATCTTCTTTACCGATATAGATTATAAAGTCAATGGTAAACAAAGATATTTGGAAATTTTCAAATAAGCTAAGTATTAGAAATATGCTAATAGCTTCTTCATCTACAAGTTTATTTCAAATTTTACTCATAATTAGAAATATTTTAAAATGAAAATAATCTGTATAGGTCGTAATTACATAAATCATGCTAAGGAATTAGGTAATTCAGTTCCAATTGAACCATTATTTTTTTTAAAACCTGAAACAGCAATCCAACCTAAAAGACACCCCTTTTTTATACCACATTTTTCTAATGATATTCACTATGAAGTAGAGTTGGTTATTAAAATAGATAAATCTGGCAAACATATAGAAGAAAAATTTGCTCATAAATACTATTCTCAAATTGGTCTTGGTATTGATTTTACGGCACGTGACATCCAAAATCATTGCAAAGAGAATGGACTACCATGGGAAAAAGCGAAGGGTTTTGATGGATCAGCACAAATTAGTCATGTTTTTATTAATAAGAACGATATAGAAAATAAGAATATTTTATTTCATTTATCAAAAAATGGAACAACAGTACAAACCGGTGACAGTTCAGATATGATTTTTAGTTTTGACAAAATTATAGAGCATATATCAAAGTTTTACACTCTTAAAATAGGTGATCTCATTTTTACAGGAACACCCGAGGGAGTGGGAAATGTTAAAGCAGGAGATCAACTAGTTGG
>ENA-ORDA01000580-ORDA01000580.1-marine-metagenome-genome-assembly--contig:-NODE-580-length-35623-cov-4.273533_pt1 | contig 35623 bp, 24 predicted proteins | sample MGYA00237778_ERZ508506 | MGnify/ENA primary metagenome ERZ508506 (study PRJEB26177, sample SAMN06267891) | marine metagenome | isolation source: Monterey Bay, California, USA | place: Pacific... | reverse complement strand
TGAGAAGAATACTCAAGTATTTTAGATTTGTTTTCCAATACGTATTTACAGGTTTTTCCATGAATAATTTTAATTAATATTAATTTAATCTTTAATCTAACTTATAATCTTAAATTTATAAACAACTTGAATTGTACTATTAATATTTATACCAAATGCCTTAGAATTTATACGAACTAAATTAATAAGTTGATAAAACAGCTGTCAAACCTGAAAATAACGTTAGCCTTTCAGCTAATAGGTATTGATTAAGACCATACTAATCTCTCATTACAATGAAAATTTTTAAACTAAATGAAAACCCAAAAATGACTAGATTAATTAGATTACAAGGAAGAAAATAAAAACACCCCTAGCCAGATACTAGAGGTGTTAATTCATAAGTAATAATAAACTATAAAACCTTCATGAAAAAGTTTTACAATCCAATTTACATTTGAATACTCTTTCTGTTTTTTTAATTATACAAAAGCTGTGAAATTGTCTACCAAATCCACAGAAACATAAAAATCACAGCCCTTTAGTTAACGCTAGATTATACTACTACCCTTTAATGGGTTTAAAATCAGCATATAAAAAAGTAAGGAATCTGTTATTGGAGTATTTGACCTAATCGCACCAGAGCTTATAACAAGCAATACAGTTCAACAATATACAGTTCAAGAATGCCACGTATGAATGATTCGAACTCTTTATATCCCTCGGTAAATAAAATTGTTTATTTTAAATAAAGTAACAGAAGCTAAGAAAACTATAGTTAATCAATTAGACTTAAACGTCAAATAAAAACAAGATTCGTAAAACAGCTTATCAATAATTAACTTTGCAGGATAGGATTCATTAGCATTTAATTAATTAATGAATGAAAAACTAACGACTTAAATTCATTGGAAATTAAATAGGAAGTATCATCATGGATTTGTAAATATATAATACCGATTAGTTCCTCCGTTGGATCTGCAAAATAAAATGTATTGAAATAACCACCCCAAGTAATTGTTCCTATACTCCCTTTTCCTCCAAGAGCCTGATCTTTTTCAGATACTAAGGAAAAAACTAGCCCAATAGATGAGTCAGGAATATGAGTATTCTGATTTACATAAACTAGTTCAACTGTTTTCTTACCCAATATCTGTTTGTCATTAAATGATCCCTTGTTGAGAAACATTTGAAGGAAGTTGGAATAATCTGCTGTTGTACTGGACAAACCTGCGCCTCCTGATAAAAAAGTCTTTGCCCCTTTTATAGGATAATTTACATCATAAAAATCTCCTTGGTATTTGGTCCAAAAACCATCTTTCTTTGTCTGAATAGGAACTAATCTATCCTGATGTGTTTTTGGTAAATAGAAATAGGTGTCCTTCATTTCTAAGGGGTCGAAGATTCGTTCTTTAAAAAAAACATCTAAAGATTTTTGTGAAATAACTTCAATAAAATAGCCCAATACATCTAAGCTCTCCCCATAAGTAAACGCCTCTCCAGGTTCGTGGTGTAAAGGCAGTTGCGCTAATTTCTTCACATTTGATTCTATATTTATGGAGTCTGTTGTAAATAAATCTACAATACCGTGCTTTTTATAAATAGACTTAAAACGAGCATCCGAATCAATAACTCCATAACCAATTCCTGAGGTATGAGTTAACAAATGTCTAATCAAAATTTTATTTTTAGCAGGCTTTGACAAATAAGTACTATCCGTTTCATTAAAGTCTGTTAAAATTGTAAGGTCTTTAAATTCTGGAATATACTTTTCAATGGGATCGTCCAAATTAAATTTCCCTTCTTCCCAAAGAATCAAAACAGCTAATGATGTTACAGCCTTGGTCATAGAAGCAATTCTAAAAATATCATCTGTCGAGTGCATTATTTTGTTCTCTACATCTGAATATCCAAAAGCTTTATTATAAATGATTTTATTGTTTCTTCGGATTAAAGCTACTGCTCCTGGAATCTGATTATCTTTTATAGCTTTATTGAGGTAGGAATCAATTCTGTCTATACGCTCCGAAGACACGCCTTGATTTTCTGGAAGATCAAATGTTGAAGTGTTTTGACTACAGCCTGAAACTAAAAAAATTATTGTTAAGACAAAATAGAGTCTTTTCATAATAAGGCGATGAATTATTAAATCTAAAGTACATAATTAATAATTGAGTCAAATATAAAGCTTATTCTATTTTTATACCCATGACTATTGGAGGTTGTATGAACAGTTGACTAATCTTTTTATTCTAAAAAAAAATGCATTAGTTGCATCAGGCAGATCTTTGGATTGAGCTTCAATAAATCAATACTGTTGGTATACAGGTGTTCTTAGACACTAATGACCTAATTGGGATTGATTAAATACAGAACTACAACTTAAGATTTATATGAAAAAATGAAACCGTGTATTTATGTTAGAAGATTCCCTTGGTCATCCCATTCTGCCTGTTCATTTCTTTTGTCCTGATCAACACACCTATCAATCCAATCTTGATCATATGCAACGCCTACACTTTTCAATACATCTTCGGGTACTCCATCCCAAACATTAGGCATATTTCCCTGATAATCTATTTCTGAAACTCCAACTTCAGAGGTAAAATACCCAGTCATTACAAGGTTTCTTAGTAAAGAGAAAAATTGAACTTCATGCGATTGAATCTCTAAATCAGGATTGGGAAAGGCAATTTTATCGAGGATATCTTTTTGTTCGTTCTCTGAAATATTTACAAAGCGTTTTTTAAAATTTTGGTTGCTATAACTATTCAACCACATTAAACCTCCACGTATTTTGGTTTGAAATTCAGGAACATCTTTCATCATAAACTCTATGAATTCAGGAACACCAGCTTGCTCAATGGTACCTTCTTTTGTAGGAGGTAAAATCAAATTAGCCAAGACAACGATCAAATTCAATTCAGAATCATCAAAGAATTTTTCTTCAAGTAATTTTTCATCAAAAGCTGCTTCTTTTGGAGTCCTTCCATATTTATAATCCCAAATATTTTTTTTAATTATGGCCTCTGAATTTGGCGCACAGCTTTCAAGCAGCAAACTACCTCCGGCTATAGATCCTACTAATAAAGACTTGATACTTTCTCTTCTATCCATTTCTTAAAAATTTTGTTTTTTGAATTGATCTATTATATGATCTGCTGTTCTCCAAGATAGTGCAAGTATGGTCCAGGTTGGATTTTTATCAGCCTGGGAAACAAAAGGACCAGCATCAACGATAAAAACATTCTCTACGTCATGTAGTCGTTCAAATTCATTTACTACTGATGTTTTTGGATCACTTCCCATGCGTGTAGTACCAACTTCATGTATAATTCTACCCGGAGCTTGAAGTCCAAAATTTTTGTCTTTTCCTGGCTTATCCCCCAAAACAATCCCACCCATATTATGAGCAATCTCTTCAAAGGTATCGTGCATATGATTGGCTTGTTTCTTCTCAAAATCGGACCAATGGTAATTAAACCTTAAAACAGGAATACCATACTGATCTACCTGAGTTGGGTCAATTTCACAATAGTTTTCTTTTTGAGCAATCGACTCTCCTCTTCCAGACATACCCATAACTGATCCATAAAACTTTTTAACATCTTGTCTTAGAGAATTTCCATATCCTCCAACGGGTAATCCGAGGTGTTCATTTAAAAGATTTGGGTCAAAACCAGTACCATAAGAAGGCATACCCAAACCTCCCCATACTTCGATATGGTATCCTCTAGGAAAATCTAAATTTTTGTTATCTAACCACCAAGGAGAATAAACATGCATCCCTCCTACACCATCTTCGTTGTAGGTTTTTCTATCCATAAGTTTTGGAACAAAAACTACCCTGTCAGTACCCGTAGAATCATGAAGATACTTTCCTATCAAATCACTACTATTACCCAATCCATTGGGGTGTTGAGTTGATTTAGAATTTAATAAAATTCGTGCACTGCTGCAGGCAGAAGCTGCTAAAACGACCACCTTAGATTTAAGTCTATACTCCAACCGATCTTTTTTGCTTATGTAAGAAACGCCAGTTGCTTTTCCATTTTCATCAACATCTACTCGATGCACCATGCTATCTACATACAAATCTATCTGTCCACCACTTTTTTGAGCTGGGAAAATTAAACAGGATCCAGAAGAAAAATCAGCATAAACAGAGCAGCTTCTATTGCATTGACCACAGTAGAAACAAACACCTCGTTCTGGATTAATTCTTTTGGTTAAGACCGAGAGTCTAGAAGGGATTACCTTTACATTAGATTTTCTTGCACCCTTTATATAAAATAATTCGTGCAACCTTGGCTTCGGTGGAGGAAGAAAAAACCCATCTGGATCGTTATACATGTTTTCTTTGGTACCAAAAACACCAATTAACTTATCTACTTTATCGTAATAAGGCTTTATATCTTCATAACCAATTGGCCAGTTCTCTCCTAAACCATCTTTATCTTTGCTTTTAAAGTCGTTGGGGCCAAAGCGAAGAGAAATACGGCCCCAATGATTCGTTCTACCTCCTAACATCCTTGATCGATACCAGTCAAACTGAGTGTCTCCAATTCTATTGTAAGGTTCTCCTTCGATATCCCATCCTCCATAAGCCATATCGTATTCCCCAAAATCTCTTTGAGTACCTGCTCCTCTTCTAGGCGATTCATGAGCCCATTTAAATTGAGTTTGCTGATCTGGGTTTGCTGGATCAAAATGAGGGCCAGCTTCAATAACAGCAACCTTTAATCCTGAGTCGGCTAAAACTTTTGTAGCCATACCTCCACCTGCACCAGAACCGACAATTATGACATCATAATGTTTAGTGTTTTCAATTATTTCCATATTCAATTTATAGTTTTTTAAAAAATGATATCGCTTAAAAGTTCAATTGTTTTATAATCGTAAACCCCAAAAGTAATAAATTCCTTTGCGTTTGAGTGATCTCTGTTTGCTACTCTAAATCAGAACACTTTTCTAATATGTCCGAGCACCACAAACACTGGGTGAAATTTTATTTTATTAATAGCGATTTATTTAAATTAAATTTAACTTAAATAAGTATCCACATAAAACAAATTAGACGAGTCTTATTATTTTATATACTAAAAAATAAAAAGGTAATGAGAAATATACTTTTAATAGACTATTACCAAAAAAAATAGCAGTGGAATAATACCCTTTCATAAACTTAAAAAGGAGTTATAAGAGTTTATAAAATAAAAAATGAGGGAAATTAATCCCTCATTTTAACTGATTATTGTGTTAAGAAACAGTTATTGTTTAGCAAACCATAGTCTGGTTGCCATTACGTCTGGACCTTGTCTACCTACTGCTGATCCTACGTTATCTGCATTTGAATTGTAAACTCCTGTACCATAACGTAGTCTATTTGGATAAGCTCCATTAAGTTCTCCAGCGTAACTAATAATTTCATCATCTGAAGATGTAATAACTGCTGAACTTGGATATCCTGTATCACGAACAATCGACCAAGCTTCAATACTATTAGTATAGTTAGCTATCCATCTTTGCGTAGCGACTTTTTCTAACTTTTCATCCACTGTTCCGGTTAATGCCGTCATATTGCTTTCATCTAAAGAAACGCCAGTAATGGTCTCCCAATGTTGCATAGCTTTCCTTAAACCTGATTGATAGTATGACGCTGCATCACCAGTAACAAGACCTTTAAGTATTGCTTCTGCAATCATAAAATGAGTATCACCAGCTAACATAACAATTGATGGTAATACAGGTTTCCCATCATTTACCTTTTGTGTTAAATTTTCAGCAGGATCAGAAAACAAAGATGTATTAAAATACCGTTGTAGTTTACCATTCATTCTTGAAGGAAGTCCAACATAATGAGTGCTCTCTTGCATCGTGATGGTTAATTCGTCATTTGCTTCTGTCCATGTATAATCAGTATCCAAAACAAGACCAGCATCATCTAATGTGCTTTTAAGAAATCCTATATGCTTATCAACGAGTGCAACACTCTCTCCGTCTCTAGGTGTAAGATTTATAGATACAGTACCTCCCTCGCTTGGATTAGCAATTATTGCAAGTCTTGGATCGTTATCGCCCTTTAAAATATTAATTAAGGGTTCACCCATTTTCCAACGTGCGGTTGGCCAAGTATGCCAAACATCACCATATGAAGTTGATCCACCCCATATATTTGTTTCTTCAGCATATCCAGCTAAAAGTGCATCAGTGTCTGCTAATACACCAGAAGTAATTGACTCCTCAGCAACTCTGGCAGCAAAATCCTCCCCAGGCGAGCCGTAAGCTCGAAGTGCAATTCGTAATTTTAAACTATTTGCAAGCTTTTTCCAATTTTGCATATTTCCATTAAAAATAACATCATTACTACCAAGTAATTCAACCCCAACTCCTGTAGTTTCATTGCTTCCTATAATTAAAATTGCTTGATCTAAATCTGCAATGATACCTTTATAAATATCTATTTGATCATCATATATAGGTAATTCTACATCTGGATCAGAAGCTTGAGAAAATGGGATGGCTCCAAATTGATCTGTAAACGCTTGGTAATAAAGGCTTTTCATAACAAGTCCAAGAGCGTAATACTGTTCATTTTCCAGCGTTCCACCATCACCTACTAAATTCATGTACGATGTAAGGGTACTGTTGTAATTTGCATAAGGTCCCCAAGAACCGTTATCTGTTAAAGCATTCCAGTAATTCCATCCAAAATCTCCAGCCCAAGCGTACGCGCTGTGTCCACCTGAAATGTGACCGGAAAACATATCTGAATGTAGAATTCTTCCGTACCATAACTCAAATACGTTGTCTCTGTATAGCTTTTGTTGAAGAGTGGTTACGAAAAATTTAGCGCTAACATCAGATACAGAAAGTGCATCTGGTTGTTCATTAATTTCATTAAAATCGTCTGTGCATGATATTGAAAATACCAATAAAAGACCAGTAAATATTAATATTATATTTTTCATTTTTTGTTGATTTTTAGATTAAAAATTTAAAGTTAAATTAAGACCCAAGCTTCTTAAGGTTGGCATGGCCATATGTGACATCCCTTGAACTCCTAAAGAAGTACCTAACATGGACTCAGGGTCAATATCTTCGGCACTTTTAGAAAAGAAAAATAAATTTCTACCAACTAATTGAATTGATGCACTCTGAATCCCTAGTTTGTCTGTATTTGGAATGCTGTATCCAATAGAAAGTTCTCTTAAACGAATGTTATCCTGATCGTATATATAGTTTTCAGAAATATTACTCATTGCCGTCCAATACTCTTGACCAGTAATACTTACGGAATTTTGAGCCCCTGTACCAGTATTAATGCCCTCTACGGTAATACCAGTTTCACGATATTTCAAACTTCTTTCAGAGACACCATTACGGTCTAAATCTGCTGAAGTTTGAGAATAAACTTGCCCTCCTATTCTTGCGTCAATTGAGAAACTCATAGACAAATCTTTATACCTTATGGTATTTGACCATCCACCCAACCAATCGGGTTGTGCATTTCCTAATAATTCTGTTGGCGCAGCTGAACCAATAGGAAAACCATTAGCATCAACTTCCCCTGTGAAAACCTTACCATATATATCCCCTATGCTCCCTCCTTTAGTAGCTTTAACGGCAATATTATTGTCTGTTGAATTATTGTATACAAAACTGTCAAGCCCATCTGATAACTCTTCTACTGTATTCTCGTTTTTAGAATAAAAAAGTGATGTATCCCAAGAAAAATCATTCATTTTGATTAAAGAAGCACCCAAAGCAATTTCTAGCCCTTTGTTTGAAACTTTACCAATATTTTCTCTTGAAAATTGGAATCCAGTTGCTGCAGGTACTGGAATATCGAAAATCAGATCCTCTGTAGTCATATCATAAACAGAAACATCTAAGGTCAGCCTGTTGTTAAGCATACTTAACTCTAAACCAAACTCTGATGAAGTAACTATTTCCGATTTTAAATCAGCATTTAGTTTAACAATAGGAGATACCAGTGTAGTTAGACCTAAATATCCATTTCCTGGAACACTGAATGTTTGATTTATTTGATAGGGATCCGTATCGTTACCTACCTGAGCAATACTTGCACGGACTTTAATTAGGTTAAATAATTTTTGACTTGGATCAATAAATTGATTCAGAAGAGTTGATAAACTTGCAGAATTATACATGTAAGATCTATTGTCCTCACTTAATGTTGATGACCAATCGTTACGAGTAGAAACGTCTAAATATAAAAAATTATCGTACGCTAAATTGATAGATCCATATAATGAATTTACTTTTTTAATAGCCAACGGCGACTCTTCTGTCGAATTAATAGTTCTAATATTGTTTAGGAAAAATTTAGTTGGTACTTTAAAATCTGTACCTCTTACCAAGAAACCTTCGGAAGTTCTTTTAGACAAATTACCGCCAACATTAGCAACTAAGTTTAACTTATTAGTTATGTCACGTTTTGCAGTTACTAAGAATTCAGAGTTTAATTCCCCAAATGAACTTTCTCCAATTTCTAATTCACCTAATCTACGGTTGTGATGACCGGGTTTGTAAATTTTATTATCTCGAACACTAGTAATATCTGCACCAATTCGAACAAAAGCACTAAGCCAGTCTGTAAATGCATAGTTTATTTTAGTAAAACCTAAAAACCTGTTTCTACGGACTCTAGTCTCATCGTTATATGCCATCCAGAAAGGGTTACCCACAAATCCATCTGCGTAACGAATAACCGCAAATTCGTCTGGACTAGCGGGGTTTTCTACTTGATAGGTTCGCAAATCATTGATGTTTACGTTCCTAGGCATGTTATATAAATGAGTTAATAACCCTTGAGCTCCTGTTGTTGAAGCCCTATTTTTAACATCCTGAGTGAAATAAGTAGCTTTAGCATCTACGGTTAGTTTATCCGATAAATTAGTGACTGCTCTTAAATTAAAGTTGTGACTATTTAAATCTGAATTTTCTATAATTGACTCGGAAGAGTTATTTGTATAAGAAAATCTTACGGATCCAGCATCTGAACCTTTATCAATGGAAACAGACGTTATACTTCGTATTGCTGATCTAAAAAAATTCTCAACATTATTTGACTCAGCGCTATATGCTTTGTTTGTGCCGTTATAATAAGGATTTTGAGATCCGTCTAAAGCCCCTCCCCAAGAAAATTGTCCCCAATCATTTGTACGGTCAGAGTAAGCAGCTCCAAAAGAACCTTGACCATATTGATTTTGGAAATCTGGTAAAAACATAGGATTATCAACATATAGATTTGATTTTACTGTTACCCCTATTCTATTTGAGCGCGAACCTTTTTTAGTTGTAATAAGGATTACACCATTACCAGCTCTTGATCCATAAAGTGCTGCTGCACTAGGACCTTTCAAAACAGAAATGGATTCTACATCATCGGGATTAATATCTGCTATACCTCCACCGGCTATACTTGGCTCAAAGCTAGGTTGACCACCGCTATCATTACTTCCAGAATTTACCTGATTTCCCTCTGAATTTATAGGCAATGAAGCATTAATAGGCATTCCATCAACAACAATAAGTGCTTGCGAATTACCATTAATTGAGTTATTACCTCTAATTGTTATTCTTGAAGCAGAACCTAAAGATCCTGATTGTGAAATTTGTAAACCAGCAACTTTACCTGACAAGGAGTTTGCTAGATTATTATCTTTAACCGTATTAACATTTTCACCGTCTAAAACAGAAATTGCATATCCCAGGGATTTTTTCTGTCTTGAAATCCCCAATGATGTTACTACAACTTCATCTAGTAAATTTGTAGCTAGCTGAACTGTAAGAATATCATTTGGATTGGAAATTGTTATTTCTTCAGCATTATATCCTATGAAGCTTATTGTTAAAACATCATTAGATGATGCTTCAATACTGAATTTTCCATCGAAATCGGAAACGACTCCGTTTGATGTTGTCGCATTAACGACTGTAGCGCCAGGCAGCGGCAAGCCTTGATCATCATTAATTATTCCTGAAACAGATTGAGCATATGTCAAAGTCGAAAGAACAAAGAATAATAATGTGAATAATTTTTTTAATTTCATCATATTATTGGTTTTAGTTAATAGCTAAGTAAAACTAGATATTGTAACATGTGAAAAACCGAAAAATAGACGAGATAATCGTTTTTGTATACTAAATTTTAGTAATGTTCAATCGAGATTTGAGTCCTTCGATATATTTACCACCAATTTTGTAGTATCGCTTATCTAAATATACTAGATCAACATCAATTGATGTGATTTTATTTATATTAACAATAAAGGACCTGTGAACACGAACAAAAAGTTCAGCCGGGAGGCTTACTTCAAACTTAGATAAATTGCTATGTACGATGTGTGTTTTATCAGCACAAATAATTTTGATGTAATCTTTTAGAGCTTCAACAGCTAGGATATCCACAAACGATATTTTTATGTTTTGGCGATTTGACCTAACGAATAAATAGTCGGGATAGATTTTTTTAATTTTTGAAATACTGTACTTTCTTCTTAAAAAGATAAAGGTTCCCAATAAAACTAAAGAAGCAAAAACTAAAATTAATTTATAGGGAAAAAATGAATCAATAACTACTTGACCTTGTTTGAATCCTTCGAAAGTTACAGGTTCAAATTCGATTGTGTAAAAAGAGATTTGATTGTTTTGAATCTGATTGTCTAAATACTCTTTTTTATATAGAATTAAGCGGTTGTTCTTCTTGAGCTGGAAGAGGTTTATTTTGTTTGGAAATTTATTTGTTTTGAATGGGATTTCATCTCCTAATAAAACTTTTTGACCATCCTTAATCCATACTTTTTTTAATTGAATGTTTGTGCTTGACGTATTCTCTGCAAAAGATAAATTATAAAAAGATTGTCCATCTGGATTTAAAATTAAATTTTCTGACGAAGCACTCTGAAAAAGCTCGTTCTCACCAGACCATTTTCTAAGAATAGATTTCTTTGTAAAATCGATTTCATATAAATCATCAAAATATTTTCTGCCAATATGTTCTTCTCCAGACATATTTCCTACTCCACCATAAAGAAAAAGTTTGTTGTTACCTGTATATGAGTGGCTTGCAAAAAACCTAGGTGGAATAACATCTCCAGTAAAAATAACTTTTGATTTTTCTTTAGTGCTCAAATCATATTGAGTGAAATCATTGAAGTATTGGAAATTGGAATACCCTCCGAACATGATCATTTTACCAGATTTATTATCCAAAAAAGTGTTGTTGTGAAAGCGAATTTCTTCAAATAAATTCTCTTCATCGATTGATTCCCATTTAAATGTATCTAAACTTAAAGAAGCAACCGTGTATAAATCTTTATATTTTTTTTCAATCTCTTCTTTTTTCTCACTCTTGATAGTTAAACCAAGCTTTTGAACCAATAAGTCGTTTTTAACCATTCGATTCATACTTGTTTTATAAACAATAATTGAATTGTTTTTATAATCAATGACACCTTTTCCTGAAAGAGATGGTACAAAACTTTTTTTATTATTGTAGGGAATACTATCAACTGTATTTAATAAAAAATTATATCTCAATAAATGTGTATTCGCTAATAAATAAAAGGAAGAATTAACTTGATCAAAGACAACTTCAGTTGAATTTGATTGTAAAAAAGTTTTAGTTTTTTTCCAATGATAAAAATCTCCAATCAACCAATAAGGATTCTCGACATAGCCTTTGTGCTTTTTATTTTTGCTGTAAACCTCTTCCCCCTCCATTTGATTCAGAGGAAAGTTTATTTCAAAATAATCACTACTTACGTCTAGATTCATAATTTTAAATGACGGAACATCAAAATAAATATCATGTTTGCCAAAAACTATGTCATACTTGTCTTCATTTCGTTCGAAATTTTGGGGGATTTCAACCGTATTTCCGTTAAAAGAAAATACAATTTTATCATTAATAAAGTCTAATGTAAATTGAACATCAATCCAAGCTCCATTAATTATTATATCATCGGGTATTTTATTTTGATAAATTTTCTCCTCACCTACCTTATTAATCTGGATGAACGATTCATTTTTTTCATTGTAGGTATATTTATAGTATAAAGAAATTTCTTTTTGGTTTCTTGTGTTTTTAATAGATAATATTTCACCTATAAAAAGTGGACTATAGAAAGTCATTTCAAAAGAAACCTTTAGATTACCCTTGAAATTAATATCTTTTTCAAAAACATGATAGCTAGTTCTTTCATCTTTTGGTTTGTCATTAGATATAAATGTAAGACCACCTTGAGCAACTAAAACATAATTTGCCAATAAGGAAAAAACTAGTAAAGTATTTCGAAACAATTTTTTAGAAATCAAAATTAAACATTTATGGTAGTCTCAAGTTAGGGAAATTATTTGATAAGCGACTGAAATAATAATGTACTAAATTCTACATTTGTTTTTTCTTCCTCTATTTCTCGAGTTTGTTTATATAAAATACCAATTATATTTTCAGCTGGATCTGCAAAATAAAATGTATTGAAATACCCACCCCAAGTAATTGTTCCTATACTCCCTTTTCCTCCAAGAGCCTGATCTTTTTCCGATACTAAGCCAAAGGCTAGACCAATAGATGAGTCAGGAATATGAGTATTCTGATTTACATAAACTAGTTCAACTGTTTTCTTACCCAATATCTGTTTGTCATTAAATGATCCCTTGTTGAGAAACATTTGAAGGAAGTTGGAATAATCTGCTGTTGTACTGGACAAACCTGCGCCTCCTGATAAAAAAGTCTTTGCCCCTTTTATAGGATAATTTACATCATAAAAATCTCCTTGGTATTTGGTCCAAAAACCATCTTTCTTTGTCTGAATAGGAACTAATCTATCCTGATGTGTTTTTGGTAAATAGAAATAGGTGTCCTTCATTTCTAAGGGGTCGAAGATTCGTTCTTTAAAAAAAACATCTAAAGATTTTTGTGAAATAACTTCAATAAAATAGCCCAATACATCTAAGCTCTCCCCATAAGTAAACGCCTCTCCAGGTTCGTGGTGTAAAGGCAGTTGCGCTAATTTCTTCACATTTGATTCTATATTTATGGAGTCTGTTGTAAATAAATCTACAATACCGTGCTTTTTATAAATAGACTTAAAACGAGCATCCGAATCAATAACTCCATAACCAATTCCTGAGGTATGAGTTAACAAATGTCTAATCAAAATTTTATTTTTAGCAGGCTTTGACAAATAAGTACTATCCGTTTCATTAAAGTCTGTTAAAATTGTAAGGTCTTTAAATTCTGGAATATACTTTTCAATGGGATCGTCCAAATTAAATTTCCCTTCTTCCCAAAGAATCAAAACAGCTAATGATGTTACAGCCTTGGTCATAGAAGCAATTCTAAAAATATCATCTGTCGAGTGCATTATTTTGTTCTCTACATCTGAATATCCAAAAGCTTTATTATAAATGATTTTATTGTTTCTTCGGATTAAAGCTACTGCTCCTGGAATCTGATTATCTTTTATAGCTTTATTGAGGTAGGAATCAATTCTGTCTATACGCTCCGAAGACACGCCTTGATTTTCTGGAAGATCAAATGTTGAAGTGTTTTGACTACAGCCTGAAACTAAAAAAATTATTGTTAAGGCAAAGATTATTTTTTTCATAGATTTTTATTGTAATGTAAATATTGAGAAATTAGAGAGTGGAAATTTAGCTTTCAAATGAAATTATTTAAAAGCAGTTGAAACAGATTGCTTTGCTAGCACACTCATCAATTCATATCCTTTTTTAGTGACATGAACTCCATCAGAAGTTAATTCAACTCGTAACCCTCCTTTATTATTATCCATTTCATCAAAATAATTGAGATATATAACTTGATTCTTATTAGCATAGGCCTTTAGTAACGTATTTAACTTAACAACGGAATCCGCAGGTGAAATATCAGGATTCCAACTAAATTCATCTGCAGGTAGAACGGAACATATAATTGGTACAATTCCATTTATTTTTGCCAATTCAACCATAGAAAAAATATTCTCGGCAATTATTTCTAGGCTATAAAATTTGTTGTTTCTAGCAATGTCATTTATACCGGCAAGTATGACAACACTTTTGGGTTTTAAATTAATAACATCTTGTCTAAATCGAATGAGCATTTGTGATGTTGTTTGCCCACCAATCCCCCTATTTATAAAATTGTTATTAGAAAAAAAATCTGGCAGAAAAACACTCCATCCTTCTGTTATTGAATCTCCCATAAATACTGCATCCGGGGAACTTTTAGTTATTTGCAATTCATTTTGTTTATTGTATTTATCTATACCTCCCCAGTCTAAATTCTTTAGAGCTTCGTTTACTTTAGTTTCAACTATTTCCTCAAGATTTTCTTGTGCTTGAACAGGAATAAAACATAAAAACATAAGCAACATGAGTATTCTATATACCATAATTATTTTTTTATAAATTTAATCCTTTAGTTAATTAGCAGTTGACATTTTATACCAATGATGTGAAATTATCTACTAAAAAATTAAAATTATTATAATTTATTGATTGATGTTAATTGGGTCTCCAAACTTAAAAATTCACGATTTCTAAAATAAATTTTTCAACTTCAGTCTCCTGTCTCCCTCCCCTCCATTTAACAACAAAATACATAAACCATTACCTTAGGGGCTATAGAATTGAGGAAAGGAATACATAATTGAATGACAAAAGAGTTGTGTCAATTCCATTATTCAATACTTTAAGAGAAAAAAAATCCTGAAGCTCCAATTGTTTTGGTGGAAAACATTTTTGGCACTTCTTCAGTTTTGAATAAAAAAATGGAAATTGAGTTAAGGGAAATAAATTTAGCATTAAAAACAGAATATCAAAAAATCATTTCTGAGGGTTATACTAATATTTTTTATGTTAAAAGTAAAAATGCAACATATAACGATAATGAAGGCATGGTTGATGGAGTGCATTTTACAGATTTAGGTTTTACAAGATATGTGGATTTTTTAATAGATAAGTTTATTGAATTTGGACTTATAGATATCAAGTAAATTCTACAACATCAATTAATGATACAAAACTGCTAATTGAATTTAAAGGGTGACACCTCTTAAACAAATGGCATATTGTCTTAAGTAAGTTTAGATAATGAAAACAAGCTTTTAAAAATAATAATAAACAATAGCTCCTCCAATAACACAACCTTTAACAAAAGCAAACCAAAGTGCCCAATAATTACTTATTCCTAAAGATGCCAAAGTTTTTTCAGTAAGTTTCTTATGCCAGCCCATAATAAATATATTTAGATTTAAATACAAGGTAGTGAAAAAGATATTTAAAAACATTTTTATGCATTTATCTAATAATCAATACAAACAAAAGCTACATCTTAGTTTACAGTTAATTCCTATGGTTTCCTATACCAGTCATGAAGAGCCAATAACAGTTGCTTTACCAAAGGTAATTGCTGCTGTTTGTGCCTTGATGGGAAACAAGCTGATAATGTATGTAATGTAAGAGTAGAAGGAATTACGGTATTCACAGGGTGTGGCCTTATTGCGAAAAATAATTAAAAAGAATGGGCAACTGAATATCAAAAATAACAAAGTAAAAAGCTAAAGGGTTAAGTAATCCATATAGCACTAAGAAATCAAACAATAAACATAAAAATGAAAGAAAGCAACATCATATACCCTGATCAAGCTTTACAAAAAAGTGAAAATGTAATTTAGTAAGCCTCACTGTCGTTTTAAAAGCTTTGTATATCAACTTAAATAATACATATATGTTAATGTATTATTTGCAATTTACCAGTAACTTTAAATTGAATTAATCTTTTAATTAAATGATAAAATACAAACTATTCACAACCATATTTTTAGGTATTTTCTTTACGTTCACAGGATTTATTAATGTGCATACAGGGACTCACGCAGAGAGTCATGTAAAGACATGGCATTTAAGTGAAGATAATTATAAATTCAAAGCGGATTATATCAAATTAAAAGAGGGTATTGTATTTCCTTTTTAATGAGTACAGTCACCATTCATGCAAATACGTATGATATTTTTAAAAAACACAAAGAGGTGAAAATGAATTAACCTATCATGAGGTTTTAACTTAAAATCAGAAAACACAGCTTTATTTTTTTATTAGAATAGACTGACAAGTCATATTCAAATAAAAAAATAGTACAATAAATTATGGATTGCACTGTGCAAAAAAGCTGTAAAAAAAAAAGGGAATCAATTAGTATAATAAAAATAAGAGTATATCTTTAGGACCGTATGAATTCATTTAAAAGTGAAACTATAAAATGAGAAAGAAAGAATGTGAAAAGTGCAAGAAAGATTTCAGAATAATGTTTCGTGTACAATATACAGCTGATAAAAACTGGGTTTTTCTCTGTACCGACTGTGTATCGGAAGTAAAAAGAGACAATGAAGATTATCGTTATGGTGGTACTTGGAAATACTAATATCTTCCTGAAATAGCACCCGCCTTGCCATTTCATCAAAATCGTTTTTAAGGGCAATTATTCAGAGTAATTAATTCAGAACATACATCCAAGATTGAAATCAACTTCGCATAACTTTATATTTACACAAGAAGTTTTCTTCGTATCGGTTGAATATTAGTTTATCTAAATCGAGTTGTATCCCCATCAATAAAATTAAACCTACTTTTTATAAATTATTGCTATTCCAAATGTATGTTGAAACATTTTTTTAATGTGAAACAAACGTTTGTTTAACTTAGAAATTGCATAGTTAATTAGATTGAAAAATATAATGAGAGGCTTAATTGTTTGTTTTTTCATACTGATAGTTCAGGGTTCCGTTTATGCCCAGCTAAGTAAGATACATTACGTACCGCCTATAGCCTACTCCAGCGAAACACTTAGTAACGCAATACCAAACCAAGGGCATTATTTCTATGTTTCAACACCCAGTACTGCCACAGTTACTGTAGACATCAAAGCAGTAGGTGGAGCTACAACCCGTATTTTGGTGTCCAATTCAGCTCCATATGTTTTTACTATTGATGACCCCGGAGGCATAGATAGCTCCCAAATTGCTATTGGAGCTAGTAGTTCAGACGTTGTTTCAAACACCAGTAGAGTTGTAACAGACAAAGGCTATATTGTAGAAGCAACAGCGGCAGTTTATGTGGCACTCAGAATGGCCAGTGACTCTCAAGCAGGGGCATTAGTAAGTAAAGGAGGGGCAGCATTGGGAACTGATTTTAGAGTTGGAGGCTTTACGAACTATAATCCAACATCTAATTACTCTACTTTTCTTTCGGTAATGGCTACAGAAAACACAACTTTGGTTACAATTAATAACATCTTAGACGGAGTCGATATAATTGATTTTGATGAGACTTTACTTGGTGTTTCTTTAACAGGGACGCTGAATGACATTAGCTTCACTCTAAATCGTGGCGAGAGCTACACCGTTGTAACACGATCAGATGAAGGCGCTGATATAGCTGCAGCCCTAGAAATAAGCACATTACAAACAAAGAACTCGGATGGGCTTATTGGAGCTTATGTAAGCTCAAACAAACCCGTTGTAGTAAATAGTGGTTCGTTGAATGGAAGTTTTGGAGTTGGGGGTGCTAGAGACTATGGTTTTGATCAACTTGTAGATTACAGTAAGGTGGGTACAGAATATGTTTTTGTAAAAGGAACTGGGCAAGATGCATGGGAAAATGTCCTTCTTGTTGCGCATACAGATGCCACAACAATTACAATTAATGGAAACCCTGTTACAAATGCATTTGTACACGCAAAAGGAGCTAACATTTCAGGCCTATACGGAGCAGCAGCTGCAAATCTTAGTATAAATGCAGGATCTTATTACTTAATTGAAGGAGATCTATATGCAACGGATGGGAATATGTATGTTCAATCTTCTGCTCCTGTTTTTGCATTTCAAGGTATTGGATCAGGAGCTGGTGAAGCCAATCAAGGCTTATTTTTTGTACCACCACTTAAATGTTCAAGCTTAGGCGACGTCGATAATATACCATCCATAAACAATATTGGTACAGCACTCTTTACTGGGAGTTTAAACATAATCAGTAAAAGAGGCGCAGTCATTTCTATTTCGGACGGTAACAATACATCTCAGGCTATTGGAGCCCTTGCTGTTGCAACCGTAAATGGCCCTTTTAATGTTCTAGGTAATGTTAATTACCAAACCTATACCATCTCAAATTTAATTGGAAATGTTGCTATAATAAGTAACGATGAATTGTATTGTTCCTATTTTAACGAAAGTGGAGCAGCGTCGTCAGGGGCGTTTTATTCCGGGTTCTCCTCCCCTCCCGATATTCCTACCGAAATCATTGAAGCTGGAATTTATGGATATTGCGCGCCAAATTTGGGGCTTACTACTGGAGACATGGTTCTTTTTACAAGTTATGAATGGCAGGTCGATAGTGGATCTGGATACGTTACCGTTGCCGGAAGCACTGACCAAGGAACCATAACACCAACTATTGCAGGAGATTATCTTATACGAGGGTTTATTAGTTGTCCAGGAGAAGCAATAGAGTTTTTAGATTCTGACTCCATAAGCGTATTACTCTGCCCACCAGACACGGATGGGGATGGATTTTTAGATCCTTTAGATAGCTGCCCTATTGCAGCTGGTGTTGCTTTTTTAAACGGATGTCCGTGGCCTTTATATATTGGCAATAATTATAAAACTGCAGTTGTTTCAAATAGCATTGAAATGGAAAACGAAACTTATTTATGTTCTTTAACTGACTCAGGATATTACAACATCGCCTACCACTCTGGAGCTGTTGCCGAGCCAAATGTTGGAGATTTTATTATTTATAACAATAACTATTCATTTCCCAATGGTTTACTATTTGACACTACCAATTATGCATTCATGAAACTACGAGATTATAATAAAATAATTGAAGTACAGAAGTCCAACGGAGAAATCATTGCGATCTATAACTGCCAATAAATTTATTCTTTGTTTTTAAAAATACCAGAGAAGGCACTTGCAATTAGACCAGCCGGAACTGCCACTACACCCAAACTGATAAAAACAATAATACTAGAAAATATTTTACCACCCACCGTGATCGGATAAATATCTCCATAACATACCGTGGTTAGCGTAGCAACTGCCCACCACATTGAATGGAAAATATCAGCGAAATTTTCTGGTTGTGCAGGATTCTCAAAATGATAAATACCAACAGCAGCTACATATAAAAGAAAAACTGTTAGTATACTGAAAATTATCAATTCCTTTTTAATGTCGTTAAATGCTTTCTCAATATTCACAATTGCAGGGTCATATTTAAATTTTGAAATGAACCTTAAGACTCGTATTTCTCTTAAATCTGCTGGAAGTCCAAAATAATAGGGAATTAGAGCAACACTGTCTAAAATTCCCCAAAAACTAAATATATATTTCAATCGGTTGGGAGCGGCATAGACGCGTAAAATATATTCTATTGAAAACAAAACAATTGGAACTAGTTTCCAATCATCCAGTATGACATCAATTTAAATATTTATAGTGAGTATAATAATATTGAAAATTAAAATAATTTAAACTAAAAACCATAAAAAAACAATAGATCTATTGTTTTTAACAATTACAAAGCCTAAAAACAACAACAGGTATTCAATATTAGATTACCTTTATTTTTTTAAAAAAAATCAATAGATCATCTTTACTACAGATTACATTAAATGAAAGTATTCGTTCTTTTCAGTCTATTCATGGTTAGTTTCACTAGTGTGGCACAAGAAACGTTTACTCCTATAAAATCAGCAGAATCTAAAATCAATATTGATGGATTACTTGCACCAAACGAATGGCAACATGCTGTTGAAATACCCCTTGATATTGAATTTTCTCCAGCGAATAATGAAACTGCGAGGAAAGAAACCATAGCCTATGTTACCTATTCAGATTTATATCTTTTTATTGGCGTTTACGCCAAAGACGATCCCTCCAATATTAGAGCTTCCCTCCGACCCAGAGATGATGATAACATATGGAACGATGATGTTTTTTTAGTGCGTCTAGATCCTTATGCAGACGCACGTAACAACCTAGGGTTAGCTGTCAACGCTCTAGGTAGTCAATATGATGTAAAGCAAGTAAATGCGCTTAAAGACGAGGATCGCTATGACAGTAGTTTCAATATGAATTTCGAATCAAAAGGGAGTATCGTATCTGATGGTTATCAGGTTGAAATGAAAATCCCCTTTTCAGAAATTCCTTTTCCAAACGGAAAAGATCAAACGTGGCACATCAATTTTTACCAACGGTATTTTGAAAACGGAAATGTAATAGAAGTGAGTAGCCAACCTCGAGATCGAGATAATTCTTGCGTAGTTTGTCAAACCACAGATCGATTGGTTCTAAAGGATATAAAAATTGATAAACGTTTGGAATTTTTACCCTATTTCTCAAGTAACATAAACGGAGAACGGTCTACTTCAGAGGAAAAGCTTCAATATGGAAAGCCAAATATTAATGTTGGTTTAGGTGTAAACTTGGATTTGAATAAAAACACCAGTTTAGAGGTTACTATTAATCCTGACTTTTCGCAAGTAGAAGCAGATGTATCTCAGATTGATGTGAATTCCTCTTTTTCTCTATTATACCCCGAACGAAGGCCCTTTTTTAATCGAGGAGCAGACCTTGTTAATTTTACAGATGGAGCATTTAATTCTCGATCAATCGCAGAGCCTATAGTTGCATCTAAAATCATTAGCCAAGGAAAAAAATCACGCTTCTTTGCCCTGAATGCTCTTGATAATGCAACGCCCTATTTGGTAGGAGGAGAAGATCGATCCTATATGGGAAATGGTGGCAAAAGTCTTGTAAATGTTTTGCGCTATCAAAACCTGTTGAGTAATAAAGCTCGGTTTGGTGCCTTACTAACGAGTCGTTTTTATGATGGCGGTGGATACGGTCACTTGGTTGGAGTTGATGGTCTTTTTTTACTAAATAAAAAATGGCGTTTAAGTTTTGAAATGTTTAAAAACGTCAACAAAGAACCGATTCAAAATTGGATCGAAACTGACGAAACAATCCAGGGAAAAACCATTGCTTTAGATGGTGATAAAATCAACGGTGATGCTTTGTATGTTCAGCTCTACAGAAATACGGAACACTGGCAGAGCTACTTTTTTTATCGAAACATTTCACCACAATATAGAGCAGATGTTGGATTTGTTGTAAAAAACAATCGCCGCTGGGGGACTGTATTTCATCAATACCAAAACATAATTAATAAACCTGGACTACAATCCTTTGGGTTTGGAACTAAAATAGATGTAGTATATACCTTCGAAGATTTATATAAAAATTTCAGTATCGATTTCTTTGCTTTTCTCAAAACCTTTGGTCAAACAGAGCTTAAGTATACGGTTGACTATGATGCAGTAAAAACATTTTTAGGAATTCGGTATACCGATTTGCCGACCCACGAATTCAGTATCTCAGGTTCACCATCCGAACTCTTTAATTTTAAGTTAAATTATGTTGCAGGAAAAGATCTTTCTGTGAATGAATTGATTCCAGAGGTTGGCTTACTTCGTTCTGCATTCCTTACGTTTGGTATTCAAGTAAACGATAACATCAACATCAACCCGTCATGGAGGTATTCACGTTTAGGGCATACAAACGAAAATTCAGACTACTTCAAAGGGTCGATTGCTCGTCTGAGTATTCGTTATCAGTTCAACCAAGCATTTAATATTCGTATAATTACAGAGAAAAATAGTTTTAGAGATCAGTTTTTCATTCAACCCCTAGTACAATGGAATCCCAATCCATCGACCATTTTTTATTTTGGAGGGAATCAGACTACATTAGAAAATCTAGAAGATGCTCATTTTCAAATTCTGCAATTTAACAGATCACAGTTATTTATAAAATTCCAATACTTGATTGACTAATCGAGGGAATCCTATGGTTTGTAAATCCTGTGTTATTTCTAAACTTCTTGTAAAAGATTAAGCAACGGTTTGACTATATTTGTTAAAATTAAAAACACAGTTATGGGAGTTGGAGGTATTGTAGTAGTTACATTTTTATTTTGTTTAGCCATTTTGCTTATCGTCGAAATCAAAGAAAGAATCTAAGGAATTAGATCAGACACAATGCTTTTCACCTGATTATGAGTGTGTTAAAATTTAATTGTTTTTGAAACATATTCAATTATTTCTTACATTTAAGAACTAAAAACAAATCTTTATGGAAACGTACAAATGTGAAAAATGCGACATGGCTGTAAATGCTAGTTGCGCAACCTGCAACGAACCACTAGTAAATGGAATGCTTCAATTAGACGATGGCAGTTCGGTTCAAATATCCCAATGTCCAAAATGTGAAGGAAAAATTAAATCTCCCCAATGTTGTGGGATGGATATGAGCTGTTCAGTTTAGCTTCAATGATAAATAATTTAAAGACTCTTTTTTAGAGTCTTTTTTTTTGAAAAAAATCTATTCTACATTTTATTTTTATGTGCAAACATAATTTCATATACCAGAAATGTTTGTGGCTGAAGTAGAAAGTAGTATCTTAAATAAAAATTTAAACCAATGGAATGGTATCTCAAAAACAGATGGTGGGTATGGTCTATTAGCGGAGTATATCTTATTTATCGCTTTATCATAACACTATATTATTAAATCGTCAATCAAAATAAACGTCACCTCTTTCAATGAAGTCTAATACAACCAACCAAAACAAACTTGCCTTCCAGCTCCCTGGAAGAAAAGAAGTATCTCGATTTGAGAAAATACACAACATAACATTTAAAAATGCATCGGAAGCAGATGCGCTTGTAGCTCAAGAAATTGCAGAAGCAATTCGAGGCTGCAAAGCCGAACACTATGTATTGGGGCTTGCAACTGGCTCATCTCCTATTGGAGTTTATAAAGAACTTGTTCGCCTGCATAAAGAAGAAGGATTGAGTTTTAAAAATGTTGTTTCATTTAACTTAGATGAATATTTTGGTTTGAAAGCCGAGGATAAACAAAGCTACCATAGCTTTATGCATACCCATTTATTCGATCATATTGATATCCCGAAAGATCAGATTCACATTCCTAAAGGGGATATTAAAGAAGAAGATGTTGTTGCATTTTGTAGTGCGTACGAAGCAAAGATTGAATCTTTTGGTGGCATTGATTTTCAACTATTGGGAATTGGTAGAACAGCACATATTGGTTTTAACGAACCTGGATCGCATATAAATTCAATTACGAGAATCATTGCACTTGATCCAATAACACGAGAGGATGCTGCAGGTGACTTTAACGGATTAAATTTTGTGCCTATAAAGGCCATAACCATGGGGATTGGCTCCATACTCAAAGCAAAGCGAGTTGTACTTTTAGGATGGGGGCATAAGAAAGCCGATGTTGTAGCACTAACCATTGAAAAAGAAATTACAAGTTTATATCCTGCGACGTTTTTACAGAAGCATCCCAATTGTACCTTTATATTGGATGAAGAAGCTAGTGCAGAACTCACAAAACACAAAACTCCATGGCTCGTTAGAGAGTGTGAATGGACTGATAATTTAGTAAAAAAAGCAATCGTTTGGCTTAGTAATCAGGCCCAAAAACCGCTTTTAAAACTTACAAATCGAGATTATAATGAACATGGTCTCTCGAGTTTAATTGCATCACAAGGGCAACCGTATGAATTGAATATTAAAATGTTCAATCAACTACAGCATACCATTACTGGATGGCCGGGTGGAAAACCAAACCACGATGATAGTAATCGACCAGAACGTGCAAATCCAGCAAAAAAGAGAGTTTTAATCTTCAGTCCACATCCCGATGATGATGTAATCTCCATGGGAGGTACATTCGCACGGCTAATTGACCAAGGGCATGAAGTACACGTTGCCTATCAAACTTCGGGGAACATTGCTGTAACTGACGAAGAAGCATTAAAATTCATCGAAGTAGCGGAGAATTCTTTCCTGAAAAATCAAGGCAATACGGACCAGCTAGAGGGGTTAAAAAAGAGTTTTAATTCTGATAGCATTGAAATATCAAAAGATGTTTTAAGTGTAAAAGCTGCTGTTAGGAGAAGTGAATGCCTTGCTGCAGCACGTTTCCTTAAACTACCAACTGAGCAACTACATTTCCTCAACCTTCCCTTTTATGAAACGGGTAAAATTATAAAAAACGAACCCAGTGCAGTTGACTTCAAAATCACACAAGATCTAATTGATGAAATTAAACCCCATCAAATCTTTGCAGCGGGTGACTTGGCAGATCCACACGGAACACATAGAGCTTGTTTGAATATTATTTTTAAAGTAATAGAAGATATTAAAGCAAAAGCATACATGGACGATTGTCGTGTTTGGTTGTATCGTGGAGCATGGCAAGAATGGGACATCGAAGATATTGAAATGGCAGTACCTTTGAGCCCAGATCAGGTGATTCAAAAACGGAATGCAATTCTCTTTCATCAATCTCAGAAAGACAAAGTTATGTTTCAGGGGAAAGACAATCGAGAATTTTGGGTACGTGCCGAACAGCGTAATCAAACAACTGCCTCGATATACAACCAACTAGGTATGGCTGAATATGAGGCAATTGAAGCTTTTAAACAATATTTCTTCTAGTAAATCAATTTACTTTTTCCAAGGAATATTTGGAGAATGGTAGTACTTTATGGACATGGAGTCTAATAAAACTCCATGTTCAATAAGTCTTTTTTGGTAAGTATCCCATTCCCGTTGCTCGGTCTTCGACCATCCAATTTCTGCATACCCTAAAAGGCGTGGGAAAGCTAAATAAGATAATTCTTCAAAGTTCGATATGGTTTCACTCCAAAGTGGAGCTTCAACACCTATAATATTTTCACCAGTTATGCCTTCAACAAGTTCATCTGGATTCCAGTCGTACCCCCTTTTTATACTGATATAAGAAGCCCAGTGCAAACCGTAAGTTGATAAACTATCGTATTGCATATCCAAATAAGCATACTTCGCAGGCGACATTAACACCTTTGCGCCCTTCTTCAGAGCGCCAGTGGCATTATCGGCATCTGCCCAATATTGAGCGACTGTATTGGGTTTAATATTCGATGATTGTATTTCATCCCATCCCATCACATTCTTACCGTATTTCTCCACGATATCTTGTGTTTTATCAATAAAAACGATGTAGTCTTCTTCATTAGTCGAAAGCGATTCATCTCCACCGATATGAAAGTATTCTCCTGGTGTAATTGCAGAAATTTCTCGGATAACGTCATCTAAAAACTGGAAAGTAATTTCGTTATCGACACATAAAGTACTGAAACCAACTTCAATTCCAGTATAGAGTTCTGCGGTTTTTCCATTACAATTTAATTCGGGATAAGAAGCTAAAGCAGCGTTTGTATGACCCGGAATATCAATTTCTGGAACTACTGTAATGAATCGATCTTGTGCATAAGCTACCAGATCCTTATACTCTTCTTGGGTATAAAATCCACCTGTCATCCCTCCTACTTCTGATCTTCCTCCGTATTCCGTAAGATTGGGCCAAGATTTTATTTCAATTCTCCATCCCTGATCATCGGACAGATGCAAATGCAAATGATTGATTTTGTAAAGAGCTAATAAATCGATGTATTGCTTTACTTCTTCTACTGTGAAAAAATGACGCGAGACATCCAACATCGCTCCTCGGTAGGAATACTTTGGGGCATCCCGAATAACGCCTGTTGGCAAAAAATTAAGATTAGAAGATAATTTCTGAAAACGTAGTAATTGGTCAACACTTGTTAATGCTCGATAAAAACCACTTGCAGCTGAAGCACGAATTACAATAGCTTTCTTGTCAATGTTAATCTCATACGCCTCTTCTTGATCAAAATCGCTTTTTATTAATTCAATCTTAGAATGCAAAAAAGGAATCCCTTCGTTCAACAACAATGAATTGTTCGTTTGTGCTTCCCAGTTTGACTTCAGCTTGATTGCTGTACGTTTCAAGTCTTCATCTTGTTCATCGAAATACAAAACCGTATTGTCTTTTATAAAAAAAGCACTTCCAGTCTCCTCCATAACATTGGCAATAGGAATTAGTGGAAACTGCTCTAGGTGAGTTTCAATTTGTTGCTCACAGTGCGTAAAAAATAAAACGCTTAAAAGGCATAATAAGAATGAAAATTGTTTCATGGTTTGGGCGTTAGGTTTAATAAGATGCAGCAATTGCTTTATCCAAAAGATTTTTAGTTTTTATAATTCCTTCTTCTTCTGAATCCATAGTACCCTCAAATTCAATTCCTACATATCCAGAATATTGATTTTTTTTGGCAATTTCAATCATTCTAAAGAAATCAGATTGAGTTTCATTGCCTTGCTCATCAAATGCGTGAGACTTAGCGCTCAATGCTTTTGCAAAAGGCATAAGTTCTGACATTCCTTGGTATCGGTCGTAAGCAGAGATACATTCTTGTTCTTTTCGTTCGATGCAGAAATTTCCGAAATCTGGAAGTGTTCCAATATTTTCGCGGGATACATTTTGCATTACATTAGACAACCAATTTCCGTCAGAAGAAAAACCGCCATGATTTTCAACTAAAACACTAACGTCATAAGATTTTGCAAATTCTGCCAAACGATTTAAAGAATCGATACCTGCCTTTTGAGCATCTAATCTATCTTCTCCTCCACTTAGATTCACTCGGATTGAATGACATCCTAAAACTTGTGCAGCTTCAACCCATTTGTAATGGTTTTCAATATTGACAAGTCTTTTCTTAGCATTTTTTTCAGCCAGACCCCCTTCTCCATCAATCATTATGAGTATGTTCTTTTGCTGATGGTCTTCTGCACGGCTATTCATTTCTTTTAAATAAGAAACATCGGTTGCTTTGTCTTTGAAAAAAGCATTTACATACTCCAATCCAACACATCCAAAACCTTGTGACATTCTTGCAAAATCTAAATGATCCATATCACCTGCAAAAAGTTTACGATGTAAAGACCATTGAGCAAGGGAAATTTCTAATGATTGAGTAGCGGATTGAGCAGATGTAATTGATCCAAACGCTGGGTTTACAAAAGCAAGGCCAGCACCTGCTGTTAATGATCTCGTTATAAATTTCCTTCTGTCCATAATATTTTATTTATTGATTTTAAAAGATACTAATTTTTCATTATTCTGAGAAATTAATATCAATTCTTCATTTGAAACATTAATGTTCACCATGTGCTTTGCAGAGTAAGGCACTGTAAGCCCTGTACTCCTGCTGTCATCGGCAGTTGTGCTAAACGTAGAGTCAATTGATAGCACCAACCCTTCAAAACCGTTTTTTGGACCTGTAAAGACTTCGTATGCATTATCGTTACCAACCAATACTATTTTTTTAAGCTGTTCTTTGCCTACTTCAACAACCATAGCGTCGAATACGGGTGAGAATTGTGCTTCAACAGTTAATTCGTGTTGAACAAATGAGTTTCCTTTGTTTTCGAAAACTGAAGAACTATAGGTATGAATTTCCAGTGTCTCCGCCTTTTGCTGTTCTTCATCTGTTAGAATATCGTCAATAGTAGCATTGGCGTATAATGTATAGTTTTTAAATGCTTTCTTTTTATACTGCATTTGATTAAGAAAATTATTGCGCAAATGAATTGGAGCATATACACCATCTTTCTGAGCAAAAACAAGGGGTTCATTTTTTCCATTTCCCGTAAAATCTGCGTACTTCATAAGGAGCGGCAATTCTTTAGTTACTTTGTAAGGATTGTTCCAACCTTGGTTTCCGACAATTAAGTCTAGATCACCATCGGCATCTAAATCAGAAGTTGTAATGGAATTCCAAGCTCCGTTTATTCTTGAAGGAAAATACGAATCATCGTGTACAAAGCTGTTTTCCTTGCGGATCAACACTTCGATTCCCATCCATTCTCCTGTTATAATTATATCCGACATTCCGTCGCCATTAACATCCATCAGTTCAGCATCGGTAAGCATACCTAGGTATCCGTCATCTGGTAAATAGTCTTTAGTTTTATCTTGATATACCCCAGCTTCATTGATCAACAAAACTGTTTGTGGAGTTTCTGGATAGTTAAAAGGACGCACACGTGCGGTTACTAAAAGGTCTAAATCACTATCTCCATCTACATCAAAAGGAATTATTCTAGAAGTAACTTCGTTGTAATTTGGTAAAACACCTTCTGCTATGGTAAAGTTTCCTGCTCCATCATTCAAAGCGATTTCGTCTTGAAGCAATTCTGGCTTATTTAACCCATTATGCCCGTATCCGACATAGAGGTCTAAATCCCCGTCTGAATCAACATCATAAAGAGCCAAAGCAGCAACTTCTTTCTTTGTGTTTATACAAGTAAGTTCAGTTTTCAGAAATCCTGAGCCTTCTTGAGTCATCAGTACTGTCGGTTGATCTTTTGCCCCGCCAATAATAACATCTTCATAACCGTTTCCAGTAATATCGCCTGCAACTAAAGCTGGGCCTTCATTACTGTAAATCCGTTGTTGCAATTCATGCGAAAAGAAATCGTAACTCTTATTCTCTTGGTGTGTATAGTCGAGACCCATTATGTCCGAAACTTCAGTGAATAGTTTGGGTGTTTTTTTAGTGTTCGATTGATTTACTTTGGTACTAGCGTCATAGGCTACAGTTAGTAGTTGATTGATCGCAGGATTTAAAATAGTACTCGATTCTTTGCTATTCCAAGAAATTTGAAGCGAATCGATTGCTGTACGCATGCCTAATCCGAAGTGAAGTGTTGTCCCTGTGCTGGACAAATAGCCTCTGTACGGATTTACTTTGGCAGTCTGAAATTCAGAGCCGTAAAAGATTTTAACTTTTGCATGTAATGCTTGGCTATTGAATTTGGAGCCTTCTAGTTTTACATTTAAATAGTTATTTTCAGAGAGTTTGTTCTCGAAAATAAAAGCGGTATCGTTAAGATTATTCACAACAATATCCAAATCTCCGTCCTGATCCAAATCGGCAAGGGCTTGACCGTAGGAATAGGAATCATAATTCATTTCCCAAGATTGTGTTTGGTCAATAAATTGATTGCTTTGTGAATTTAAAAACATCACATTGGGGAGTTTAACTCTTGGAATCATATCCAAAAAATCTTGATTAGTAGCCATGATACTCTCGTAACTACCACGGTAATTTATAAAGTCTAAATCCGTTAAATCTCTTGGGAAACCATTGGTTATGTATAAATCCTTATAACCATCGTCATCGAAATCGGCTAATAATGGAGACCAGCTCCAGTCCGTATTGTAAACGTTTGCCAGTTGGCTTATTTCATTAAAATTGTTGTCCGTATTCACATACAAGCAATTCCGCATATACTGCGGCTTTTCTTTGTAAAGGTCCAACAGATCATAAAACTGAAAATTTGTTTTTGGAAACATTTGCTTGATTCGGCTTGCACTTTGCGGAAGCATATCCAAGGTAATGACATCATCTTGCCCATCGTTATTGAAATCAGCTACATCGACTCCCATAGAGCTGAAACTCTGATGTTTGAAGTAAGATCCAATATCGTCCTTAAAAGTTCCATCTTTTTGGTTGATAAACGCCGTACTACTCGTTACAAAATCATTGGAAACGAAAATATCATCCCAGCCATCTTGATTGATATCAAAGACATTAGCCGAAAGCGAAAAAGCATCGTTCAGCAGTCCACTTTCCTGGGTTACATCCTTAAAATGTTGACCATCAACATTCTTAAATAAACGATTAAGATTAGGTGCATTCTTGTCTTCTTGAAAACTTCTCTTAGTCAACGCATCACCACGATTTGTGAAATGATTGTTGATTAAAAACATATCCAATAAACCGTCTTTATCATAATCAAAAAAGTAACTGTTGATTGAAAAACCATCATGCGCTAAGCCATAAGACTCAGCCATATCAGTAAACTCCGGAATACCCTCTGCGTTTAAGCCTTGATTTACCAGTAATATGTTTTTACGCTTCTCGGGATCTACTTTACCAGAAACTGCAATATGCATATCCAGCCAGCCATCGTTGTTGATATCAATTACCGATACACCCATAGACCATGAACCAGAACAGGATACGTTCGCTTTTTTGGTGACATCTTCGAACACGAGATTTCCTTTATTCAGGTAAAGTGCATTGTCAACTACATTTCCTGTAAAATAAATATCATCTAAGCCATCCTTATTAAAATCAGCCAAAGCAACTCCTCCACCGTTGTAGATATACTCATAAATTAAAATATTTAACGAATCAGATTCGGTAACTATATTATTGAATTCTACTTTAGAATGGGAGGCAGCAATAAGCTGCATTTTCTCACTCTTTCCGCAACATACGCATAGGATTAAGAGTGCTAAGATGTATATATTTTTTTGCATAATCAAAGGTATAAAAAAAACCAAAGCCCTATTAAAATAATAGGGCTTTGGCTAAATACTAAAAGTAAATAGTTTGAATGGAATTCTATGATTAGAATCCTGGATTCTGTGTAATTACTCCTCCACTACCATCTATAGCACTCAATGGAATTGGAAATAAAGTATGTTTAGATTGGAACGTTTGACCTTTAGCAAAAGGAATAATAGTTTCACCTTCTGCAGAAATGTAGTCAGCCATAACAGCCTCAGCTACACCCCATCTTCTTAAATCAAAAGAACGGTGTCCTTCCATTGCTAATTCTAAACGTCTTTCGAAACGTACAGCTTTACGAGCAGTTGCTTGATCAGTCCAAGCTGCAGTATACAATGCAATATCATAATTTGCAGCATCATTTCCAGCAGCATCTTTAACTGTAGTCATATTCTGTGCACGTTCACGAACTTGGTTTACAAGAGCTTGTCCAGCGGTAAGGTTACCACTTTCAACATTAGCTTCTGCAGCCATTAACAATACATCAGCATAACGCATGATGTGGTAGTTAAGACCTGAGAGATTTTGACCCCAACCTCCAACACCAGCGTTGGCAGCATCACCATTGGTGAAAACGTTTTTCTTAGCTAAGTAAGGTCCAGAAATATCATCGAATGAAGCACGAACCCATCCTTTTCCGCCCATGGCACCATATCCGTTGTAATCAATTCCACGTCTTCCAACAGTGAAATCAAGACGAGGATCTAATGTTCCAGCGTAAGGAGTGAAAGCTTCATCTTCATTGATACCATAATCATTAGTAACGTGTGTATCTTGGAACGTATCTAATTGTGGTAATCCACCATCAGTTTTGTAAGCATCTACTAAGTCTTGTGTTGGTTGGTAGAAACCACAACACCATCCACCTACTCCAATAGTATAGTTTAGTGCTCCTGTAGCGTTTCCTTGCTTAGACTGTGCATCATCTGCAGAGTACTGAATGGCAAAAATTGCTTCTACTCCATTTTCAGTTGCAGACATAAAATTGTCTAACTGGTTAGGATGAAGACCATAAGGCCCAGACATAGCAATATTCAATTCAGTAAGTGCTGAAGCCCAATCCTGTTGATACAAATGAGCTTTTCCTAAAAAGGCAGCAGCTGCAAAAGAAAGAGGACGACCCTTTTGAGTGTAATCACCTGTATAAGCTGCAGGCAGGTTAGCTTTAGCATAAGTAAAATCGGCTTCAATTGCAGCCCATAAGTCAGCTACTGAAGCATTTGGCTGATTGAATTCTTGCGAAGCATAATTCTCTAGAGTAATTAACGGAACTGATCCGAAAATTTTAACTAACTCAAAGTTAAAGTGACCTCTTAAAAAACGAGCTTGAGCATGTTGCAAATCGAAATCAGCAGGATTATCACTAGATGAAATCAAATTAATTACAGCGTTAGCACGATTGACACCTGCGTATAAAACAGACCAACGAGCTAGGAAATATCCATTACCAGTTGCCCAGTTATACATTTCTAATTCAAATAAATCGGCTTGATCAGAATCTGTACTTCCTTTGTGAGCATCATCAGATACAACATCCATTACCCAGTTGTCAGCACTACGGCCCCACTCATTTCCTTGTGAATTCTGTCTGATTCCGTCAAGTACAGAATAAGCTCCTGTAAGAAGTAAATTTACTCCTTTTGGGTTAGCTAATTGTGTGTCACTTAATGTACCAATTGAATTGATATCAGTGAAATCTTCTGAACATCCAATGGTCAGAAAAATTAAACTTAAAAAAGTTATTGTTATTTTTTTCATTGTATTAAAAGTTTATGTTAAGTCCTACGGTTGTAATTCGTGGTAAAGGATAAGTCCCTTCGTCAACTCCGATAGTTAATGCACTATTTGAAGCTACTTCAGGATCCAAACCATCATAATCTGTAAATGTTAATAAGTTTGCCCCAGATAAGTAAAGACGAATACTATCAACACCAGCATTCTTAATCTTCACATCACTAAAGGTATAACCTAATTGAAGTGTTTTTAGGCGTAAGTAAGAACCATCCTCTACAAAGAAAGAGTTTGGCTGTGTTTCACTGTTAGTAATAGATTCACTAAGCGCTGGTTGAGTATTGCTACCATTAGCAGGCGTCCATGCATCTAAAACACGAGTGCTTCTATTTCCATTAAAGAACGTAGGGAAATCAGTAAATATTTTAGAATAGTTGTAAATATCGTTTCCTTGAGATCCGTTCCAGAACATCATTAAATCAAAGTTTTTATACTCCATATTAATGTTTATACCATATGTAAAGTCTGGATGTGGAGATCCGATAACAGTTCTATCACCATCATTAATTCCAGCAACTCCATCAATATCTGCATATTGAAGACGTCCTGCGTCTGGACCAGTTTGCTGAATACCAGTAACTTGTCTTCCGTAAAAAGATGAAATAGGTTGCCCAATTTCAGAACGAGTTACAGCTCCACCACGGTAGCTAGAATTTCCATTAATTGGAGTATCACCAACTAAGCTTACTACTGTATTTTCATAGCTCGATAAATTAAATGCAACTTCGTAATTGAAACCACTATTAGTTTCGTCTGCATAAACAATATCAAAATCAACCCCTTTGTTGTTTACTTCTCCGAAGTTAACGAAAGGAGCACCAGCATCAATAGCAGTTGAGCTAATCAAAGAATTATCTCGAACTATCAAGTCTTTAGTACTAATATCAAAATATTCAATTGATCCTCTAATTCTACCTGATAAAAGGCCGAAATCTAAACCAATGTTTTTACTTACACTAGTCTCCCATGTAAGGTTTTGATTACCAACACTTAGTAAAATTGCTCCTGGTACTACACTACCTCTTGCTCCTGTAAAAGAATAAAAGGATTGGTCTTCATTCAATCCTGAAATGTTTACATCTGGATTAGAAGCTGGTAACTCTTGATTTCCAAGTTCTCCATAAGAAGCTCTTAGTTTTAAGTTATCAATAACACTACTGTTAAAGAAGCTTTCTTTATCAATTACCCATCCAATACTAGCTGAAGTAAATAATTTCCCTTGATTTTCTGGTGAGAAACGAGAAGTTTCATCTTTACGTAGAGTAGTAGATAATAAGTATTTGTCTTTGTAACTGTAATTTGCAGAGGCAAAAGCAGAAACTAAAGAATTAGAATTTGCTTGTGTACCGCCTGGAACAACAATAGGAGTTCCTGTACCTGTTGCAAGTGTGTAATAATCTGGCGTTTCAAATAAGAAAGTTGCACGAGTAATTTGGTTTCCTTTGTAAAACTGCTTATTTGCTTCATAACCTACAAATGCATCTAAGGAATGGTCACTTCCAAAAGTTGTGTTGTAATTAAGCGTATTTGTCCATACCCATTCGTACTGGTTGAAACCAAATTCGCTCAAAGTTTGAGATCCTCCTGTTTCAGCTTCTGGAGTAGAAGGTGAGTAAGAACGACGATTGAAGTAACGATTCTGACCTCCAAAAGAAGATTTAAAGCTTAAATCTTTTGTGATTTGTGCTTGTAAATAAATATCAGCGATCACTCGTAAAGATTTGTTATAATCATCCTTACCTCTGATTAAAGTAGCATAAGGTGTGTTTACATTTCCTATACCAAGAGAAGTAGAATAAATTCCAGCAAAAGCTCCATTATCATCACGTAAAGGAATTAAAGGAGAAGATCGTAAAGCAGCTTGAATTTGATTTCCACCACGCTCCTCATCTAAAGTAATGTTAGCATGTTGACCAACAGTCCATATGCTCCCTACTTTATATTCGCTATTTGCACGAAGACCAACTCTTTCGTAACCTGTTTCAATTTGTACTCCTTCTCGCTTTAAGTAGCTTAAAGAAAATAAAGAACTTGAATCTTCAGTACCGTTAGCAACAGATAAAGAAAGCTGTTGTGTTGGTGCACTTTGAAAAATCGCTCCTAACCAGTCAGTTCCGTTAGGATTAACTGTAGTCGGTTGCGGTGCTCCTATAAGTGATCCTGGTACAACTGCACTAGCTCCACTACCATATTGAGGATGAGATGGACTTGCATTCCCATCGTTTCTCTTACTCTGGAATAATACATCACCTAATTGCTGTGCATTTAATAAATCTGGTAGGTTAGATGCAACAGACATACCAGTAGAAATTTCTAATGATACTTTAGTGCCTTGTGTTCCTCTCCCAGATTTAGTTGTAATAACTACTACACCATTCGAAGCTCGAGCCCCGTATACAGCAGCAGCACCATCTTTAAGTACATTGATCTGTTCAATGTCAGAAGGGTTAATACTGTTCAATACAAATGCATCGTTGGTTTGAACACCATCGATAATGTATAGCGGATCATTGCTGTTAGGAGTACCGTAACCACGGATACGAACACTAGGAGCTGATCCAGGCTGTCCATTACTAACAACAGTAACCCCAGAAACTCTACCCTGTAAAATTTCCGCTGCATTGACAACAGGAACTTTTACGGCATCCTTAACATTTACAGTAGCTACTGAACCTGTTAATTTACCACGAGCTTGTTTTCCGTAACCAGTAACGATAATTTCGTCCAATTGACTTACAGAATCTTGTAATGCAATTGTTAAGTTACTCTGACCTGATAAGGTCACCATTTGGGTTTCAAACCCAATACTAGAAAACTCCAATACAGCACCAGTCTCAGCGCTAATTGAAAAATTTCCATCAAAATCTGTAGTTGTACCTTCAGAAGTTCCAGAAATTATTACTGTTGCGCCAGGAATAGGAGTCCCGTCTGCATCAATAATAGTTCCAGTTGTTGCTTGTTGAGCATGCAACAACAATCCGCAAAAAAGCAGGGCAGTTGTTACAAAAAATGAAATTTTTTTCATGAAATATAGTTTATTGATTATTGATTTGTACACTGCGGTGTTCGCTTTGTACACATTTAATTAGTAACAATAATATTACAATATTTTGTTAAATACTAATAAATATAGTTAATAAATAAATTTATAACATTTTTTTTGCGCCTAAATAATTTTATAACAATAATGAAAAATCAATGTTATAAAACTCTTAATAATAAAAGATCTGACTCTCAATAATTTATAGATATTCTCTTGATGAAAGGTAACGAGAACAAGGGAAAGATCAATAAATTCCTATTATAAATTATAAATCATGCTCGTTTAACGCTCATTTTTGATATTATTCAATTGAAGAGAGAACTCAATGAAAAATAAAAAACCAAAGCCCTATTGTAATAATAGAGCCTTGGCAAAAAACTAACAATCAATTATGTTTTACTTTTTTAAAATAA
>ENA-ORDA01000575-ORDA01000575.1-marine-metagenome-genome-assembly--contig:-NODE-575-length-35883-cov-4.697285_pt1 | contig 35883 bp, 38 predicted proteins | sample MGYA00237778_ERZ508506 | MGnify/ENA primary metagenome ERZ508506 (study PRJEB26177, sample SAMN06267891) | marine metagenome | isolation source: Monterey Bay, California, USA | place: Pacific... | reverse complement strand
CAAAAGAAAATCCAAATGATTTAATGCTTATTAAATCTAAATCAGACCTGAGTAACTTTATTGAAAAAAGAAAAAAATCGAAGAAAAGTGACGGTTACTTGATAAAGGTTATATTTTGAATAGTCGCTTTTTTATTGCAATTTTCAACTGAAATTTTTAGCCTCTTATTCGAATCTTTTTTATGATTTCCCTCAATGACATAAACATCACAAGAATCAAGTTTTGTATTGCTTTGTGAAAATAATACATCACCGTTTAATAATAAATTAGAAATATCAGAAGTATCTAATAGGTTCTCTTTTAAAGACATTAAAGCCTTATTTGTAAATACACGTTCTTTTAATCTAATATTTTTCAAGGTTCTTGCATTTGGTCCATAATCATATTCGCAAGAAGCTCCACTTCCGCCTATAAAAAAATACAAAAGAATAAGCCCTAAGGCAAATCCTCCAAAATAGAATGCAAATCGTTTTAAAATACTCATTTGATGCTTTGGGTTTCAATAATTAATATAAATTATTTCGTTTTTTCTCTAAAATATTAAAATATTGAGATCACTATAGGGCATATCATACCAATCGGCAACAGCTTTATTTGTTAGTATTCCACAGTAAAAATACAATCCATTTTTTAAACCACTATCAAATCGTATTGCATTTTCTAATCCACCTGATTCCGCAATATTTAAAAGATATGGAGTAAAAATATTACTTATGGATATAGAAGCGGTTTTTGGATACCTAGCTGGAATATTAGGGACACCATAATGGATAACTCCATGTTTTATTCTTGTAGGGTCATCATGGTTAGTTATTTCTGTGGTTTCAAAACATCCACCCATATCAACACTAACATCAATAATAACAGCTCCATTTTTCATGTTTTCGACCATTGTCTCTGTAACAACTACAGGAGATCTGTTGCTACCCTTTATGGCGCCAATGGCTACATCACACCTTCTAAGTGCTTTCATAAGATATTTAGGCTGTAGGGTAGAGGTAAATAATGGTCTTCCAACTTTTATTTGTAAATTTCTTAATCTGGTAAGTGAGCTGTCAAACACCTTAACATTTGCTCCTAGACCTAGCGCAGATCTGGTTGCAAATTCACCAACAGTTCCGGCTCCTATAATAACAACTTCTACCGGAGGAACACCGCTAATGTTACCAAATAACATTCCGTTGCTATTTTCGTTATTAACCATTAATTCAGAAGCGATTAAAACAGATGCAGTTCCAGCAATTTCGCTAAGTGCTTTAACAGCTGGATAACTGTGGGCTTCATCTTTAATAAATTCGAAGGCTAAGGCGGTAATTTTTTTATTAGCTAGGGCCTCAAAATATTCTTTTGTTCTTGTTTTTAATTGAAGAGCAGTAATTAAAATCGTTTTAGGATTGATGAGTGCTATCTCATCTAGGGAAGGGGGCTCTACTTTTAAAATGATTGGGCATCCAAAAACTTTAGTGAGATCATTTGTTAATTCGGCACCCGCTTTTGTATATTCAATATCTGTAAAACCGGCTTTTTCACCAGCTCCATTTTCTATTAAAACTCGATGATCATTAGCTACTATTGCTGCAACAGCATCAGGAGTTAAGCATATTCTTTTTTCTTGAAAATAAGTTTCTTTTGGGATGCCTATAAATAACTCACCTTTTTTTTTAGTGATCTCTAAAGTCTCTTCTTGTGGTATTAATTGAGCTTTTGTAAAGGGTGATTTTATATCGGACATTTGTAAATAGTTGGAAGCACTAAGTTACGTAAATAAATGTCAATTATAAAAATTGATATTATCTAAATAAATCTTTAATTTGATGCCAGATAGATCTTTTTTGAGAGAGTTCTTCTTCAAAATTAGTTAAATCGTTATCGCGAATTTTAGCAAATAATTTAGCTCGTATGACATAAACAGAAGGAATAAGAATCATCATTAGGGGTAAAATATAGATTAATTCTACTTCATCCATTCCTCTACTTTCATTAATAATTCCCCATAATTGGAAGATATACATAGATAAAGGAACTAATATGATCCAGTGCCACCAATGCTTGCATGTAAAAAACCAAATTGATAATAGTAATATAGGGACAGATTTATTAGTTACATACCATACCAAATCATAAACCGAAAAATAATAATCAGTTTTAATAGATAAGAAATATAATTCCCAACTTTTAGAATCGCTTGGGAATTCTTTGTACAAATAAAATAAAAAGGGGGTGATGGCAATAATTAAAACTACAATACCCCCTTGTATAAGATTCTTTTTACCCTTGTCTTGGTACTCGGGGTCTTTCGATCTGCTGTTCGTTTTGTCCATCTTGAATACTTTCAGGTGTACAAGAAATAAATAAACCAGCTCCTAGAATTGCAACTATAAAAAATAATTTTGTGGGCTTCATAATTTTGTTTTTTTGTGAGATTTATTTTACAAACCTATCACAGAAAAACACAAGTATCCAAATTATTATAGTCGTATATTAGTTAGTTAAATCTCTCACAAAAAAACAAAACTTATAAACACTTGATTCGGATTCTAAATTTTAAAGTATAATACAATACTATATCTATCATTACAATCTATTTCACTGGCATTATATTTAATGTTCTACTTTCGTTTTTATTTTTTGTTAGTTCTATTTTTACACTTTTTGTAGGTAACAGACTACTAATATTTTGAGGCCATTCTATGAAACACCAATGGTCTGAAAAAAAATAATCCTCAATCCCTATATCCATTGCTTCTTCTTCTTTATTAATTCTATAAAAATCAAAATGATAAATCTTGTCATTTTTAATTTCATATTCGTTTATTAGTGCGAAAGTCGGACTATTAATTACTCCTTTCACTCCTAGTTGTTTTGCAATTTCCTTAATTAATGTCGTTTTTCCAACACCCATTTCTCCATAAAAAAGAAGGATCTTATCTGGAACCTCTGTTAACAACTTTTCCGCAACTAGCGGTAAATCTTGTAAATTAAAATTGTATTTCATCATAAACAACTATGCAAACATACAAATAAATACCGACAATTAACAAAAAATATCGATAATGTGTATAAAAGAAAGAAAAGGCTTACAAATACTAGGCCTTTGGATCTAAAACAATAAATGGAATTAAAACTTCTTCCATGGATATGCCTCCATGTTGGTAGGTATTTTTAAAATAGCTTACGAAATGATTGTACCTATTTGGATAGGCAAAGAACATATCTCCTTTTGCAAAAATAAATGAACTACTCATGTTAATGGCGGGTAAGAGGATGTTCTTGGGATTCTTAGATACTAAAACATCTTTCTCTTCATAGGATAGACTTCTTCCTGTTTTATACCTTAGATTCGAGCTAATGTTCTTGTCACCAATTACTTTTGTTGGGTTTTTAACATTAATGGTTCCGTGATCTGTTGTGATAATTAATTTAAATCCAAGCCTAGAAGCTTGTTGAATAATATCAAGTAATGGTGAATTCTTAAACCAACTCTGCGTTAACGATCTATAAGATTTGTCTGTAGAAGCTAATTCTTTTATTACTTCCATTTCAGTTTTTGAATGAGAAAGCATATCTACAAAATTATAAACCAATGCGATAAAATCCTCGTTTTTATGAGATTTAAAATTAGCTGATAATCTTTTACCTTGTTTTAAGCTTGTTATTTTATGATAACTCCAATTTAAATCTTTACCTAACCTTTTTAATTGCGCTTCTAAAAATTCTTTCTCGAACATGTTTTTTCCTCCTTCATCGGTGTCATTTAGCCAATAATTAGGATGTTTTTTTTCCATTTCACTTGGCATTAACCCTGAAAATATTGAATTTCTTGCGTACTGTGTTGCAGTGGGTAAAATACTATAATAAAGCGCTTCACTACTTTTTTTGAAACTACTATTTAAAAATGGCTCAAATGCTTTCCATTGATCATATCTTAAATTGTCTATCACAACAAATAGTGTTTTTTGAGTTTCAATAACAGGTAAAACCTTCTTTTTAAATAGTGTGTGTGACATTGTTGGAGCATCTTCATTACCATTAAACCAATCTGGATAGTTTTTTTCTATGAATTTGCAAAATTGAATGTTAGCTTCATTTTTTTGCGATTCTAAAATTTCAAACATCCCAGAGTCATCAATGTTTTCTAACTCTAATTCCCAGTAAACAAGCTTTTGATACATCTCCACCCATTCTTCATAAGAGTTTATCATAGATAAATCCATTGCTATTTTTCTAAACTCTTGTTGGTATGAAGATGTTGTTTTTTGCGAGACCAACCTGGAATGGTCTAAATTCTTTTTTAAACTTAATAGAATTTGGCTTGGATTCACAGGCTTAATAAGGTAATCTGCGATTTTAGAGCCTATGGCTTCTTCCATAATATACTCTTCTTCACTCTTTGTGATCATAACAACAGGAAGATTTGCTTGATATTCTTTTATTTCTGCTAAAGTTTCAATACCAGTTAGACCTGGCATGTTTTCATCTAAAAAAACAATATCAAAATTTTGTTTTTTAATTTCCTCGAGCGCTTCCATTCCACTTAAGGCTTTTGTGACGCTATAATTTTTTTTTTCAAGGAATATGATATGTGGTTTTAATAATTCTATTTCGTCATCAACCCAAAGTACTTTTATTTCGCTCATATATGTATATTTGTTATTTAATTGAAATTTTAAAAAAAGATTTTAAGTAGGTACAGCAAAAATAATTCCGAAGTACCCATTAAAATATTTTTTATTAATAAAAAAATTTAAAGATTGAATTCGCAAAACAAACTCAAAATTATAAACGATCCAATCTATGGTTTTATTACGATACCTAGCACACTTATTTTCGAATTAATTGAGCATAGGTATTTTCAGCGATTGCGAAGAATCTCACAGATGGGCATGTCATACATGGTTTATCCTGGAGCTCATCATACACGTTTTCATCATGCTTTAGGTGCAATGCATTTAATGCAAAAAGCAGTGCAAGTATTACGCTTTAAAGGTATTGAAATTAGTGAAGAAGAATCTGAAGCCCTTTATATTGCTATTTTACTTCATGATATAGGGCATGGTCCATTTTCGCATGCGATGGAGCATAGTATTATTGAGAACATAGACCATGAATTTATTTCCCTGCTTTTTATGGATGTGTTAAATAAAGAGTTTAACTACAAATTAACACTTGCTATTCAAATTTTCAAGGATGAATATCCTAGAAAATTCCTTTATCAGTTAATTTCTGGACAATTGGATATGGATCGAATGGATTATTTAAAGAGAGATAGTTTTTATACTGGAGTTTCTGAAGGATCCATAAACTCTCAACGTTTAATTAGTATGTTAAATGTTTTTGAAGACAAAATTGTAGTTGAGGAAAAAGGAATTTATTCAGTTGAAAAATTTATTCTTGCACGAAGGTTGATGTATTGGCAAGTTTATTTACACAAAACCAGTCTTGTAGCCGAACAGTTAGTTACTAGACTCTTAAAAAGAGCAAAAGAACTTATCAGAGAAGGAATAAAAATAGAAGTAAGCCCTGCTTTGAATTATTTTTTAAACTCAACGGTAAGCAAAGAGAACATTAATAATGAAACTTTAGCTCTTTTTGCTAAGTTGGATGATTATGATATTATGTCTGCTATGAAATCATGGCAATCTGATGAGGATTTTGTGTTGAGGACTATTTCAAAAATGTTACTAAATCGTGATTTATTGAGAATTGAAATCCAAAATCAAGAATTTTCTAAAGATAAAATTAAAAATGCAAAAAAAGATTTAATGTTAAGATTCAATATTAATGAAAGCGAAGCTTCCTATTTTGTTTTTACCGGACAAATCACTAATCAAGCTTATAGTATGGAAAAAGAGACAATTAATTTGTATACAAAAAGTGGAAAAGTGATTGATGTTGCAAATGCAAGTGATCAGTTTAACTTAAAAGCATTATCTAAAAAAGTGATTAAAAATTATATGTGTTTACCAAAAACAAATTAATAAACCTTTTTTTCTATTTTTGCATGATTATGAATATTCTTAAAACAAATAAATTTTGAAATTTACAGCAGCTCAAATCGCAGGTATTTTAGAAGGTGAAGTAGAAGGTAATCCTGAAGTAGAGGTATCTAAACTTTCAAAAATTGAAGAAGGAATACCAGAAAGTTTAAGTTTTCTCTCCAATCCAAAATATACACAATATATTTATACTACTAAGGCATCTGCTGTTATTGTAGGTAAAAATTTTAAAGCTGAAAATAGGATAAATACAACTTTAATAAGAGTTGATGATGCGTATAAATCTTTTTCAAAATTACTAGAATACTACAATCAAGTAAAGATGAATAAGACAGGAATCGAACAACCAGTTTTTATTTCGGAAAGTGCTAATTATGGTAAGAATATATATATTGGTGCATTTGTTTATATAAGTGATAATGTAAAAATAGGTGATAATGTAAAGATTTATCCAAATGTTTATATTGGTGATAATGTAATAATTGCTAATAATGTCACTTTATTTTCTGGAGCAAAAATATATTCGGATACCCAAATAGGTAATAATTGTGTAATTCATAGTAGCGCTATTCTTGGTGCAGATGGATTTGGTTTTAGTCCTAATGAAAAAGGAGAGTTTATAAAAGTTCCTCAAACTGGAAATGTAATCATTGAAGATAATGTTGATATTGGTGCAGCTACTTCTATCGACAGGGCAACTTTAGGGTCTACAATTATTAGGAAAGGTGTGAAGTTGGACAATCAAATTCAGATTGCTCATAATGTTGAAATTGGAGAAAACACTGTTATTGCTGCTCAAACTGGGATTGCAGGATCTACTAAAATAGGAGAAAATTGTATGGTTGGAGGTCAAGTTGGTATTGCAGGGCACCTTAGCATTGGAAATAATGTAAGAATACAAGCGCAAAGTGGAATAGGAAGAAATGTAAAGGATAATGAAACATTGCAGGGATCACCTGCACTTACTTATAATGATTATAATAAGAGTTATGTGCATTTTAAAAATCTGCCTAAAATAATTAATAGACTTACTACTATAGAGAAAAATATTACAAATGATTAACCTAGATATTAAACAAAAAACAATTGCAAAAGAAGTTACATTATCGGGTGTAGGTTTACATACAGGTAAATCTGTAACAATGACTTTTAAACCCGCACCAGAGAATTCTGGTTATTCTTTTGTACGCATTGATTTAGAGGGGAGACCAATTATTGAAGCCGATGCCAATTATGTAGTAACTACCCAAAGAGGTACAAATCTCGAAAAAAATGGAGTCAATATTAATACTTCAGAACATGTTTTAGCTGCTTTAGTAGGTTTGGAAATAGACAATTGCATTATTGAATTAAATGCTTCGGAACCACCAATAATGGATGGTTCATCAAAATATTTTATTGAGATTTTAGAAACCGCTGGCCTTATAGAGCAAGAAGCTTTTGTAGAAGAATATATAGTAAAAGAAATAATCTCCTATAAAGATGAAAAAACGGGTAGTGAGATCATGATCATGCCATCAGACAAATATGAATTGACTACAATGGTTGATTTTGGTACTAATGTACTAGGTACACAAAATGCATCTATAACTAAAATTTCAGAATTTAAAAAAGAAATTTCTGATTCTCGAACGTTTAGTTTTTTACATGAAATTGAAATGTTATTAGATCATGGTTTGATTAAAGGAGGCGATTTAAATAATGCAATCGTTTATGTTGATAAAGAGTTATCTCCAAACATAATGGACAAACTTCGTGTTGCTTTTGGCAAAGATGATATAGCTGTAAAACCTAATGGGATTTTAAATAATCTTACCTTAAATCACCCTAATGAAGCAGCAAGGCATAAGTTATTGGACGTTATTGGTGATCTTGCACTAATAGGAACTCGCATAAGGGGAAAAGTAATAGCAAATAAGCCAGGTCACTATGTGAACACTCAGTTTGCAAAAAAAATAGCTAAAATTATTAAAATTGAAAAAAGAAATAAAGTTCCTGTTTTCGATTTAACTAAAAAACCTGTTAAGGATGTGAATGCCATTATGGACATATTGCCGCATAGACCTCCTTTTTTATTAGTGGATAAAATTTTAGAACTTACTGAAAATCATGTCGTGGGCCTTAAGAATGTGACAATGAATGAACCTTTTTTTGTTGGTCATTTTCCAGGAGCACCCGTTATGCCTGGAGTATTGATAATTGAAGCAATGGCTCAAGCAGGAGGGATATTGGCATTAAGTGTGGTTCCAGATCCCGAAAATTATTTAACTTTCTTTTTAAAAATGGATAATGTTAAATTTAAAAAGCAAGTTAACCCAGGGGATACCTTAATTTTTGACCTCGTCCTTGAGGAACCAATGAGAAGAGGAATTTGTATAATGACTGGAAAAGCTTATGTAAACGGAATATTAGTTGCTGAAGCAGAGTTAATGGCGAAAATTGTTAAAACAAAAAATTTATAGATGAATCAACCTTTAGCATACGTACATCCAGGAGCGAAAATCGCTAAAAATGTTGTGATAGAACCTTTTACAACGATACATAATAATGTAATTATTGGTGAGGGTACTTGGATAGGATCTAATGTAACCATAATGGAAGGAGCTCGTATTGGTAAAAATTGTAATATTTTTCCAGGATGTGTTATTTCTGCGGTACCACAAGATTTAAAATTTCAAGATGAAGAAACTATTGTAAAAATAGGCAATAATTCAACCTTACGTGAATACGTTACTATTAATCGTGGTACAATTGATAGGGGCAAGACAGTGGTTGGAAAAAACTGCTTGATCATGGCATATTGCCATATTGCTCATGATTGTATTGTGGGTGACAATTGTATTTTTTCAAATAATAGCACCTTAGCTGGACATGTTACTGTTGGTAATCACGTAATTCTAGCAGGAATGACAGCGGTTCATCAATTTTGTACTATAGGTCAGCATGCATTTATTACCGGTGGATCTTTGGTTAGAAAAGATATTCCTCCTTTTGTAAAAGGGGCTCGTGAACCAATGTCCTATGTTGGAATTAATTCTATTGGTTTAAGAAGAAGAGGATTCAAGTCTGAAAAAATCAGAGAAATTCAGAATATTTATAGAACTTTATTTCAAAAAGGACTTAACAATACTCAGGCAGTTCGACTTATTGAAGCAGAAATGGAAGCAACAACCGAAAGAGATGAAATTTTGCAGTTTATAAAAAATTCAAAAAGAGGAATAATGAAAGGTTATTTTTCAAATTAATAAATTAAAATAATTATGGCAAGTACTTCAGACATTAGAAAAGGATTGTGTATTAAATACAATCATGATATATTTAAAATTATAGAGTTTATGCATGTTAAGCCTGGGAAAGGGCCTGCATTTGTAAGAACAAAATTAAAAAGTGTGACTTCAGGAAAAGTAATTGATAATACTTTTTCAGCAGGACATAAAATTGATGATGTTAGGGTAGAAACTCATAAATTTCAATTTCTATACAATGAAGGTAATACCTATCACTTTATGAATAATGACGATTATTCCCAAATTCAATTAGAAAAAGATACCTTAGACAATTCAGATTTAATGAAAGAAGGAGAAACGGTAACTATTCAAATTAATGCGGAGGATGACATGCCGCTTTCAGTAGATTTACCAGCTCACGTGATCTTGGAGGTAACAAGCACAGAGCCAGGTATTAAAGGGAATACGGCAACTAATGCAACGAAACCTGCAATTGTTGAAACTGGAGCAAAAATTAATGTTCCTCTTTTTATTAATGAAGGTGACAAAATTAGAATCGATACTGATAAGGGTAATTATCAAGAACGTGTAAAAGAATAAAATAAAAAATATAAATGAAATTCGCTACTCCCCAAACCATTGAAGGTATTGCAAGAATTTTAAATTGTGAATATATTGGAAATGCTGAGTTCCCTGTTTTTGGGATGAATGAAATTCATGTAGTAGCATCTGGGGATATCGTATTTGTTGATCATCCAAAGTATTACGATAAAGCTTTAACTTCTAAAGCAACGATTATTTTAATCAATAAAAAAGTTGATTGTCCTGTTGGCAAATCTTTATTAATATCTGACGATCCTTTTAGAGATTTCAATATATTAACCAATTATTTTAATCCTTTTATCGCAGCTACTTCAACTATTTCAAAAACAGCTATTATTGGGGAAAATACCATTTTACAACCCAATGTTTTTGTTGGAAATAACGTCAAGATAGGTAACGATTGTTTAATCCATTCCAATGTCTGTATTTATGATAATACAGTCATAGGAAATAACGTGACGATTCACAGTGGGACTATATTAGGCGCAGATGCATTTTATTATAAAAATCGACCAGATAAATTTGACAAACTTTTAAGTGGAGGAAATGTTGTTATAGAAGACTTAGTAGACATTGGGGCATTATGTACAATAGATAAAGGAGTTACTGCTTCAACGATTATTAAAGAAGGTACTAAAATAGATAATCAAGTACATATCGGTCATGATACCGTTATTGGAAAACGTTGTTTAATTGCTTCCCAGGTCGGAATTTCTGGTTGTGTTATTATTGAAGATTTTGTTACCATTTGGGGTCAAGCTGGAATTACTAGCGGTATTACAATAGGTGAAAAAGCAATCGTTTCTGCTCAAAGCGGTGTTAGTAAATCATTAGAAGGACATAAATCTTATTTTGGTACTCCAGCTGGCGATTTTAGAAAAAAATATAAAGAATTAGCTTCTATTCGATTGATACCTGAGATAATGAATAAACTAAATAAATTAAAATGAGTAAATCTCCAAAACAGGTAGTAAAAGATTTTTATCAATCAAATATTATTAATGATGAAACTCTTTTAGAAAACTATTTCCACGAAAATTTAGTTTTAATATGGAATAGTGCCGATGGATTAACCATTATGAATTACGATGATTTAATTGCATTTTTTTTAGAGATTAGAAGGACTTATAATGATTTAAGAATAGAAATAAGTCACTTGTTACAGGATGGTAAACATGTTACCATTCGGTATAAAAATTATGTTAGAACTCTTGAGAATCCTGAGGAAGAACTTGGAATCTCTCATTTTATAGGTATTTGGGAAGTTAAAGATGGCAAAATGTATCACGGACATTTGGTGAGCCAACCTGTAAATGAAAACGATGATACTGCAGAATCTTACCATAAAGTTAAAGTGTGAAATACGCTAATGTTTTTATAAAAAAAGTATATTTGCGCAAATAAAAAATCAATTAATATTTCATATAAATGAGTGTTTTAGTAAATAAAGATTCAAAGATAATTGTTCAAGGTTTTACTGGTGGAGAAGGAACTTTTCATGCTGGTCAAATGATTGATTACGGAACAAACGTTGTTGGTGGTGTTACTCCAGGTAAAGGTGGTCAAACACATTTAGATAAGCCAGTTTTTAATACGGTTGCAGAAGCGGTCGAAAAAGTAGGAGCAGATACTTCTATTATTTTTGTACCACCTGCATTTGCAGCTGACGCTATAATGGAAGCTGCAGAGGCTGGAATCAAAGTTATTATAACGATTACAGAAGGTATTCCTGTTGCTGACATGATTAAGGTTTCTGATTATATAAAAGATAAAGTATGTAGGCTTATTGGTCCTAACTGCCCTGGTGTTATAACACCAGAAGAAGCAAAAGTTGGAATTATGCCTGGTTTTGTATTTAAAAAAGGAAACGTAGGTCTAGTATCTAAATCGGGTACTTTAACTTATGAAGCTGCCGATCAAGTTGTAAAACAAGGGTATGGAATTTCTACAGCTATTGGAATTGGTGGAGATCCAATTATTGGTACTACTACAAAAGATGCAGTGCAAATGTTAATTGATGATAAGGATACAAATTGTGTAGTTATGATTGGTGAAATAGGAGGTAACCTAGAAGCTGATGCTGCAAAATGGTATAAAGAGAGTGGAAGCAAAAAGCCAATTATTGGTTTTATTGCTGGTGAAACTGCTCCTGCTGGAAGAACAATGGGTCATGCAGGTGCAATAGTAGGAGGGAGTGATGATACTGCTCAAGCTAAAAAGAAAATAATGAAAGCACACGGAATTTATGTAGTAGATTCTCCTGCTGAAATTGGAAAAAAAGTAAAAGAAGTTTTAGGATAAATTTCTGAAAATTTTCACATAAAAAAAAGAGCCAATTAATAGGCTCTTTTTTTTATGAAATATTTTTTTTAATTTTTTTATAAAATGTGTTCATAGCATTATATAAAAACAACAGCGATAACTTTAATAATTAAAATTGATTTTTTTTAGCTACTTATCATTTTTTTGTAGTATGAATTAAATAAGAAATTTTATTTTATAAAAGTTTGATATTCAGTATTATAAATTTTATTATTATTTTTTTAAAATAATATAAAATTCATCTTTTTTAGTCCATAATGGACCAATAACTTATTATATTAGTGCTTGCAATTTTTTAAACGCTAATTATAATATTTAAAACGAGCATGCTATTTCTTTTTATCTCCAATGGGGATAATTAATAGGGATTAGAATGTGATTAATAAAAATAATAAAGACAGACACATGAAATTATTAGAAGGTAAAACAGCAATTATTACTGGTGGTAGTAGAGGAATTGGTAAAGCAATTGTTGAAGTTTTTGCAAAACATGGAGCAAATGTAGCATTTACATATAGTTCATCTGCGGAATCTGCAAAAACTATTGAAGACGAAGTTTCTAAAGAAGGAGTAAAGGTAAAATGCTATAAAAGTGATGCATCTAATTTTGATGATGCTCAAAATTTAGCCGCTGATATACATAAAGAGTTTGGATCTATAGATATTTTAATAAATAATGCAGGGATTACAAAAGATAACCTTTTGATGCGAATGGGTGAAGAAGATTTTGATCGTGTTATTGAAGTTAATTTAAAGTCTGTTTTTAATATGACAAAAGCAGTTCAACGAGTAATGTTGAAACAGCGTAAAGGGTCTATTATTAATATGAGTTCTGTAATTGGTCTAAAAGGAAACGCTGGTCAAAGTAATTATGCAGCTTCAAAAGCAGGTGTTATAGGTTTTACAAAATCAATGGCAATAGAATTAGGTTCTCGAAATATTAGGAGCAATGCTATAGCTCCAGGGTTTATTATTACTGAAATGACAGAAAAATTAGGTGAAGAAACAATTAAAAAATATTATGAAGCTGTTCCTCTAAAAAGAGGAGGAACTCCAGAAGAAGTTGCAAATACCTGTGTGTTCTTGGCTAGTGATATGTCTTCATACATTACGGGTCAAGTCTTAAATGTTGACGGCGGACTGCTTACTTAAAGTAACTAAGTTCAAATTATAAGATTTACCTTTTTTTACATGTGCAAATGGGTCTTAACCAATAATTAGATGACTACGCAAACTGTATTATATATTATTATTGCCATTATAATATCAATTTTATTGGCTGTTTTTATGTATGGTTACAAAACTAAATTTTCTAAAAGTACCAAATGGATTTATGGTTCCTTAAGATTTGTTACCATATTTTCAGTTTTATTATTATTGATAAATCCTGTATTTAGAACGGAGACTTTTTCTTTAATAAAACCTAAGCTTCCTATTTTAATTGATAATTCTGAATCTATATCTGAATTAAATCAAACCGTTAATGTTTCTGATTTTATCAAATCTCTAAAATCAAATAAGGATTTAAATAAAAAATTTGAGCTTTCATTTTATACTTTTGGGAATGAATTTAAAATTAATGATTCCTTAACTTTTAATGAAAAAAACACTAATATATCGGAAGCTTTAACATTAACAAATCAACTATTTAAAGACGAAGTTGCTCCAACAATATTAATTACTGATGGAAATCAAACCTTAGGGAATAACTATGAGTTTAATTCCATTAACTTTAAAAACAATATCTACCCTCTAGTAATAGGCGATTCTACAAAATATCTAGATCTAAAAATAGAACAATTAAATACCAATCGTTATGCATTTTTAAAGAATAATTTTCCTGTAGAAATTATCTTGGTTTATCAAGGTTCAAAAAATATAACAAGTCAATTTGAAGTTAAAAAAGGAACTACAACTGTTTATAAAGAGACTATTGAATTTACAAAAAATGATAAAACTAAAATATTAAAATTCACATTACCAGCTTCTAGTGTTGGATTTGAAAAATATACCGCACAAATTAATCCAATTACTGAAGAAAAAAACACAATAAATAACAGCAAACAATTTGTTGTAGAAGTAATTGATCAATCCACAAATGTGCTTATAGTAAGCGATATTGTTCACCCAGACATTGGTGCTATAAAAAGGGCTATTGAGAGTAATGAACAAAGAAAAGTTACTATTAAAAAACCTTTTGAAGCTTTATCAATAGTTAATGATCATCAATTAATAATCCTTTATCAACCCAATCGAAGTTTTACAAATATTTATTCTGAAATAAATAAACTTAATAAAAATACTTTAGTTTTTACCGGACAGCAAACAGATTGGTATTTTTTAAATAATATTCAGGATAACTATATAAAAGAAGTGACAAACCAATCAGAAAATGTTGTAGGTATTTTAAACAAAAATTATGGTGCTTTTGTAATCAATGATATTGATTTTTCAGATTATAGACCTTTAAAGACTTTATTTGGACCTTTAGATATAGTGGTTCCTTACGATAATTTATTAGGACAATCTATCGATGGGTTTGAGACAGAAACATCATTGCTCGCAACTACCGAATTAAATGGCTCAAGAAATGCCATTTTTGATGGAGAAGGTATCTGGAAATGGAGAGCACAATCATTTATTGAATCTAAAAATTATAATGAATTTGACATTTTTTTTGGAAAAGTAATACAGTATTTGGCTTCTAACAAGAGAAGGAGTCGCTTAGAAGTATCTTATGAGAATTTTTATTATAACAACAAGTCTATTCAAATTTCAGCCCAATATTTTGATAAAAACTTTGTATTTAATTCCAATGCAAATTTATCCATTCTTATTACTGATAGTGATTCCAAACAAAGTTTTGAGTATCCCTTATTATTAAATGAAAACTATTACGAAATTGACCTAAGTAATTTGAAGGCAGGAGAATATGTTTTTAAAGTTTCTGTAAATGATGAAATTATATTGACTAAAAATGGCGCATTTACTATCCTAGATTTTAATGTGGAACAACAATTTTTAAATCCAGATGTAACAAAACTATCAAGAGTAGCGACTAATACAAAAGGAAAATATTTTTTTATTTCTGATTCGTTTTTATTGATAGATACCCTTATTAAAGATGATAGATTTATGCAAGTTGAGATAAGCAAAGAAAAAATTGAACCTCTTATAGAATGGAGATATTTATTAGGACTAATAATCTTATCTTTGTCAATTGAATGGTTTTTGCGAAAGTATAACGGACTTATATAAAATTATAAACTAATTAAAAAACAAAATGGAAAAATTACCAAAAATTGGAATACCAGTAATTATATTATTAATGCTAGCAGTAGTTATTATTGCTAAATCTGCCGTAACAATAGACTCTGGTGAGGCTGGAGTATTATTTGAAACTTTTGGCGATGGAGTTGTTACGGATGAACCCCCAATGGGAGAAGGTTTTCATATCGTAGCTCCTTGGAACAAAGTTTTTATTTATGAAGTAAGACAACAAGAAATAGTTGAAAATATGCAAGTATTATCTTCTAACGGATTGGATATTAAATTAGAAGCTTCTGCTTGGTTTCAACCAGACATCAGTAATCTTGGTAATTTACATCAGCAAAAAGGGCAAAATTATGTGTCTAGAGTTTTACAACCAGCAATACGTAGTGCAGCAAGAAGTGTTGTAGGACGTTATACGCCAGAACAGTTATATTCTAGTAAACGTGATGCTATTCAGATTGAGATTTTGGAAGAGACTCAAAACATTGTGTCTGACCAATTTGTGCAATTAAATGAAATTTTAATACGCGATGTTACTTTACCCTTAACCATTAAAGATGCTATTGAACGTAAGTTAAAGCAAGAGCAAGAGTCTTTAGAATATGAATTTAGATTAGTAACTGCCTCTAAAGAAGCTGAAAAAGTAATTATTGAAGCTAAAGGTAAAGCAGAATCTAATAGAATTTTAAGTGCATCTTTAACCGACAAAATACTTCAAGATAAAGGGATAGATGCAACGATAAAGTTATCGGAATCCCCAAATTCTAAAGTAATTGTTATTGGATCTGGTGATGCTGGTTTGCCCTTAATACTAGGTAATAACTAGAGTATTTTAACGATTTTTTTGAAGAAAGCCACTTTTATAGTGGCTTTTTGTTTTAATTAAATTTATTAGATAGTGTGAGAAGTCAATAAACTATTTCTGACGTTCGAATATGACACAAGATGCTAACTGTTTGCCATTCTCAATATTTGTTTCTGTATAACAGAGCTCAAATTGATTATCGTTTATCATGGTTCCCATTGAGTATCCATTATGATCTACCGTATGAAAAATATCGGGATTATGGGCTGATGCAACCCCAATTATAACCTCTTCATGGTCACCAGAGCTGTGATAACCAATATACCTTCCATTACTTTGTTCGTTCCAAATAAGTGTTATTTCAACTTCTGAAAAAGTAGGCTTTAGTGTTTCAATATCAATAAAATGACCATTATCACCTCCAACTATTACCGAGCGTGTTAGGCCTTTCCATTCACCTTTAAGATCATGCCAATCTTGAGCTGTTATTGTCATGGAAAAGAAAAAGAAAAATAAAAGAAGTGTATTTCGTGTTGTAAAAAAAACACGATCAATAATAATTAAGTCTTTACAAGTTTTGATTAATTTCATAACGAATCTTTTTTGTTAAAAAATTTATTTTATAATTGTTTGAATAATTTTTGAACTATGTAACCTATGTTCGTATGGAGCAAAATAAATATACTTATTAGCTTCAAATTAATTATAGGCTTCTAAACCAAATATAACAAAAAAAATTAAAACCATTTTACTAAGAAATTTAAATGTTTTTTAAATAAATACACTCTAAAGTTAAAATTTATAACAGTCATATTTTTTTTCTCAGTTGATATACTTGATTGCGTATTTTTTGAGCCCATTCTGAGTCAGAAGCTCTTTTATCTAAGGAGCTATGAGTTATTAGATTTCCAATACTAATTTTTATTATTTTATTTCTTTTCTTAAACATTTCTCCTGGTAATAATACCAACTCGATATTTTGACTAATTCCTAACCATTTTCTAATTCTATAAACTGAATAAAATAAGTTTGAATTTTTTCCATGAATATAAAAAGGAACAATATCTCTTTTGTGTTGTTTAGCTTTTTTTACAAAACTTTTTTTCCAAACATCATCTTGAATTTTACCATTTATAATTCTCGACACTGCACCAGCAGGAAAATGTGTAATAGGAACATTACTTTGATAGGTTTTTTCTAATGCTGTAATGTGTTCTTTGGATGATTTCCCGTAAACATTTACTGATATTATAAAAGGTTTTAAATGTGGTATGTAATCAAATGCATCATTAGCAATTGCCTTTAAATGTCCATACTTATGGCTTACAATGGATGTTAATATTAACCCATCTATGATTCCAAATGGATGATTTGAAGTAAAAAAACATTTTTCATTTTTAGGTAGATTTTCTAAGCCTTCTATATCTAAAGTAATATTGAGTTCTTTTAATATGTTTTTCAAAAAATCTCCACCAATGTCATCAGAATACTTGTTTAATAATTCATTGATTTGCTTTTCTTTAACAATTTTAGAAATTAATCGAACTACAAAACTTGGAAGTTTTGTTAAGAATTTTGAATCACTTTCTTTAATTGATTTCGCAACATCAATATATTTTTCTTTTGTAAATTGATTTGTCAATGTATCGAATGTGTTAAAATTTTGAATAAAAATGAGAGTTAGGAATAAGAGTTATATGCAGTTAACCGAATATTAATCCTAAAATGCAATTTACTAAATAAAATGTAGTGTGATATTGTATCAATAAATAAAAAAGAAAAAACATCTTTAAATCTATTATTTTTTTAAAAAAAATTAACTTAATGTAGAAAGTTTGTTTTTCTTCCAAAGCATTATTAACAATGCACTTGATATGATAATTAAAACTAAAAGCCCTAAAGCAATATTATAATTGCCATACAAAATATTTCCAGTAGCAAACATGGTACTATAAACTAATATACATCCTAATACCATTGCTAAAATACCTGAAGGGACAGACCATTTTTTAGTAGTTTCTTTTTCAATAAATTCAGTATCACTAAAAGTATTTAACACCTTTTTCCAGCCTGGACCACCGGGTGTTGTTTGTTTGTAGAATTCTCTTAAAGTTTCATCTTTTTCTGGTTTAGTTAAAAAAGTTATAACAACCCAAACGATAGTAGTTATTAAAACTACCAAAGGAAATTTTGCCCAAGCAGGAAAAACACCTTCTACAAGGATTCCACCGTCAATTTTGTGATTGAATAGCAATGTTTTTAGGCTAGTAAAATTTAAAAGAATAGAAATGACTCCAGAAGCAAACATTGCAGATATTTCACTCCAAGCATTTATTCTCCACCAGAACCAACGCAAAATAAAGATCAAACCTGTTCCAGCACCAAACATCAGAATAATTTCAAATAACTGTAAAGCATTTGTTAATACTAATGCTAGTAAAGCACTAAATAGCATTAATACAACTGTTGATATTCTTCCAACATTTACAAGCTTTCTTTCAGAGGCATTTTTATCTATATGTTGTTTATAAAAATCATACACAATATAGGACGAACCCCAATTTAAATGCGTTGAAATTGTTGACATATAAGCGGATCCCAATGATGCAAGAACTAAACCCATTAGACCTGGAGGAAGTTTTGTTAACATCGCAGAATAAGCCAAATCATGTCCTAACTTACTTTCTTCAACATTTGGAAAAGCTGTTTGTATACTCGCCAAATCTGGGTATAAGACCAATGAAGCCAGGGCTACCAAAATCCAGGGCCAAGGACGTAATGCATAATGCATAATATTAAAAAAGAAAGTTGCTCCAATAGCGTGATTCTCATTTTTTGCAGCCAACATTCTTTGTGCAATATAGCCACCTCCACCAGGTTCTGCACCAGGATACCATGCACTCCACCATTGGACAGCTAGCGGTATTATAAATATCCCTATCAACGCTTCTGTATTAGAAAAATCAGGAAAAATAGAAATTTTACCTACAACATTTTCATGTTTAATTAAATTTGATAAACCTCCAATTTCAGGAAGATTTATTAAATAATAAGCAGCACCAATAGCACCTGCAATAGCGACAAAGAACAAAACAAAATCTGTATAAACAACACCTCGAAAACCTCCTAAGGCACTAAATATAACTGTTATAGAGCCAGCAATTAAAACGGTCTGTACTGGACTAAGTCCTAACATTACCTGTCCAATTTTTATAGCTGCAAGTGTAACAGCTGCCATTGCCATAATATTGAAAATTACACCTAAATATACAGACCGAAAACCCCTTAAGAAATGTGCAGGTTTTCCTCCATAGCGAAGGTCATAAAATTCTAAATCGGTATTTACATCAGATCTTCTCCAAAGCTTTGCATATACAAAAACAGTAAGAAGACCTGTTAATAAAAATGCCCACCATACCCAGTTACCTGAAACCCCATTATTTCTGACGATATCTGTTACAAGGTTTGGAGTATCTGTTGAAAAGGTAGTAGCAACCATCGAAAACCCGAGTAACCACCAAGGCATATTTCTGTTGGATAAAAAATATTCAGAAGTACTTTGACCAGATTTTTTAGAAACAATAATCCCTATTGCTAATATAAGCGTAAAAAAAGATATTATTAATATCCAATCTAGTGGTGCTAATTTCATGAAAAATTTATGTATTTATTTTTAATAATTGTGCTTGACTCACCCAATTATCTCTCTCGATTCTTCCAGGAAAAAAATCTATTAATTCTGTAATTTTTTGAATATCTTCAGTATTAAGTTTACTTAGTTGTTCGTAATTATAAATACCAATATCATTTAATCGTTGTTCAATATAAGGACCAATACCATCAAGTTTTGTAAGGTCATCATTTTGGTTTTCTGATACTTCACTAAAATTATTTGAATCAACTTCTGTTTTTGTTTTTGTATATGTTATATAACTAGTCCTTGCTTTATTTGCAATGGTTTTTTTTGAACTTTTTTCTTCTATAGCCTGTTTTTTTTCTTTGGGAGCTACATTTAAATATTTTGGTTTTATTTCAGTAAAAACAGTATCAATGTTATGAGTTTTTTTTTCTCTAACGGAAACATTATGATCCTGTTTTAGATTATTTATTTTACGTTTTAATTTTCTTATAATGGTTTTATTTTTAGTTGATTCCAGCCATAAAGAGGTGAAATATCCAATTAAAAAAGTACTAAACATCAAAACAAATATTCCAAAAAAATGTGTTGGAATTGTGAATAATAAAAAGAGTTTTAACATGTTATTTAAATATTACTTCGATACGTCTATTATAATTTCTTCCGGATCTATTTTCATCAATTTCTAAAGGTTCTAATTCTCCTTTAGATCTTGCAACTATTGAAGATCTATTAAATCCTCCTTTATTAATTAAATACCATCTTACATGTTTTGCATATTTTAGTCCCATAGTATAATTATCAGAACTATTGCCAACATTATCTGTATGCCCGACAATATAAACTTTTTTATTAGGAAAATCTTTAAAATATTGTTTCAAGTCCACTAATAAACTTTTTAAATCATCGTTTACTTCGACACCAGATTCAGAAAATTTTGGATATACAATTCTAATTTTGGGTTGGCTATTAATTATTTTGGTTACTCTTTCTAAATCTAATTCTTCAAAAGTAAAAAAGAACCCATTTGAATAATGTTCATCTTTAATAAAGATACTATTTTTAATTATTGATTTTTTTACAATTTTTTCTGGAGGTACTCCAATTGCTATAAGTTCTTTCTCAACTTCTTGAGCTCTTTGTATTCCTATATTTGGAGTGAAGACATTCTCTTGTGGACTATAAATTGAATATATATGAACTTCTAGATTTGGATGCTGAATTAAAAAACTATTTATTTTATATTTATAATCTTTAGAACTTTCAGGAGTAAAAACATCTTTTATATTTTTTGTTATAGAAATTCCTTCATCATATAAAAATATAATATCCCCCTCAGAATTTTTAGCACTGAATTTTAAATTTTCAATTGGAATTGGTGATGAAATAGTATCTTTTTTTATTTTATTATCAGTCGCATTTTGATTTTTAGAAGTAGGTATTTTAGGCTCGATAATTACTTTTTCTTCTTGTACTGGTTGCTGATTTTTTTTTAATGTTGGAACTTCAATTAATGGCTTGGCTGCAACGGATTCTGGTTGAATCCAAGAGTAAATCCACAGTCCAAATACAGACCAAATAATAAATACACTAAATGCGGTTAAAAAATTTCTCATATTATTAAACAAAAACTCGTGAGCGTTTAAGTTTTCTTAGCTTATTTATCAAATTTATTAAATTTTATCTATCTAATCATTTATCTCTAGAATATGTTTTCCACATATTCTTAACAAAATATAATTTATTTTTTATTTTAATTTAAAAGAAAAGACAAATTACAATTACCTGATCGTAAAGAGTTTATTTACTCCAAGCAATAAAGATTTTTCTTTATCAGTCATATAGTATTGATCCAAATAAGTGCTAGTATAACAAGCCTATAAAATGTTGCTTTAAATTTATGTGTAAATTATTTATTTATTAGGTTTTATGAAATTTATATTTAATAGTATCTTTAAACGAAAAAATAAGAAATGGCTATCCTACAAAAATCAATTTTATCTTTTTTAGATAAGTTGAAAAAGAATAACAATCGAGATTGGATGATGGAACATAAAAAGGAATATCAATCCAATGAAAAAATATTAAAACAATTTTACAGTTCAGTAGAAGCTAGTTTAAATATTACTGATGAAATTTCAAAATTAAAAGTATTTAGAATTAATAGAGATGTAAGATTTAGTAAAAACAAAGCACCCTATAATGTTCATCGTAGTGTTAGTTTTAGTAGGGCAGGAGCCCATAGAAGAGGCGGTTATTATTTAAGAATAGAACCTGGAAATTCAGCGATGGCAGGAGGTTTTTTTTCGCCCGAGGCCTCCGATTTGTTTAGGATTCGCAAAGAATTTGAAATAGATACTACTGAAATTAGAGAAATTCTTAATCATAAAAAATTCAAAAAAGCCTTTGGTGGTTTTAACCAATCATATCAGGTAAAAACAGCTCCCAGAAATTTTAGTAAAGACGATAAAAATATAGACCTTATAAAACTAAAGAACTATTTTGTTGAATGTAAATTTACGGATAAAGAGGTCCTCTCAGAAGATTTTGAAAAAAAGTTAATGGATCATTATCTATTGTTAAGACCATTATTTAACTACATGAGTGAGGTACTAACAACTGATTTAAACGGTGTTTCAATTTTGTAACTATTTTTTATAATCTAGCTCCAATAATTGTATGTTTTGTTTTAAACGTTCTTTAACAATACCCATCATTCTTTTGTTTATTGCTGATGAATTAGTTATATATTTTCGATGCTCCTCAATTGTAAATTGACCTATCATAATTCCTTTTAGGGAATTTCTGAATTTCATATTCTTTTGTATTGCATTTTCAATATAATGCATGCGTTTTTCAATAGAAAGGCTGTAAAAAACATTTTTATGTTTTTTAATATAATGTTTAAAAACTTCCACTAATAAATTATTTTGAAGTTTTGCAATGGGCCGAATCGTTTTGTTCTGAAAGCATTCTTCTTCAGACATTAATAAAGTCACTTTTGCATTTGAAATTTCTGGCCTAATTTTCAATAAATTAGTATCTCTTGTATCCATTGATTTGAGTGTTTATTAATTCTAAAATTTTAAACTCTTTTATTTTTAGTTAATAAAATAGTTATGCACCTGTTTTTTAACAATTATTGAAATAAAATCAGGTGCTGAATAATACTATTTAGAACAGTTAAAAAAAATAAGTATTTAAAAAAAAGAGATTATTGAAACGTTATATTTTTCCTTATAGGATCTATTTATAAAAGTTATTTTTCTAAAAAATCTTTTTTACTTTTTAGTTTAGTTAATTCCTTTCCACTTTTAACTAAATAAGAATTAAACTTCTTGATTTCCTTATTTTGAATTTCATTAAATTTAGACTTTGCTGTAACAAATTCCTCAGAAATCAGTTCAAAATTATCTTTACTTGCCCCAGATACTTTATCATAAGTTTCTGCTATATTGCTATATAAATCCCCCATTTTTTCTCTAAGTTCAGGTTTAGCTGCAGCTACATAGTTGTCACCAGTAGTAATCACTAATTCTTTCAATAGCTCATTTAATGCTGTGTAGACTTGCGATACTTTTTTATTAGCCTTAGGTTCTTCCTCCATAATTTCTTTTGCTTTATCACGGATAGTATTGATTTCATAAACCATATATGCGAGTTCTTCTACCATGTTAAATAACGTTTCTGTCAAGGCTTCTTGTTCTTTTCGTTCTTCTAGTGAAGTTATAGAATTCTTATCATATTCTACCTCAATCAAATGCTCATAAGACTTTTTGCCTTTGGTCAATATAATTTTATAAGTACCTGCCGATACTCTAGGTGAAGTAAAACCACCAAACGATAAGGTTTTACCTTGTGCCATTTTCGGAACATTTTTGTTAAAACCCCAATTAATTATATTGATGCCTTTTGATTTTCCAGGGGACAGACTTGATACCTTATTTCCTTCCATGTCTTGAACTTCCATTTGCATTTTACCAAACGTGTGTCTTTTTTTTAAGTAATAAACAATTCTTGCCGACCTATTTTTACTTTGACCAACAAATTGAGTTTCAGTTCCAAAACTACCACTAAAACCACTTTCTTCGATCATGGTAAAAGGCTTGTTTTTGAAAAAATAAACGTCCTTGGCCAATACCTCTTGTGTTAATTCTCTTAGTGGACTTATATCGTCAATAATAATCACTCCACGTCCATGTGTTCCCATGACCAGATCATTCGTAGCCTTCTGTAAATCGATAAAATGCACTGCTGTGGCAGGCATGTTATTTTCAAATTTAGACCAGTTTTTTCCACCGTCAATGGTTACATATAAACCAAACTCAGTTCCAAGAAATAATAATTTTTCGCTTACATAGTCCTCTTGAATATTTCTTACAAATCCCTTAACATCTTCCGAAATAATATTTTCCCACGTTTCTCCATAATCGGTTGTTTTCAGTGTGTAAGGTTTTAGGTCTCCAGTGGTATGTCCTTCAAAAACAGCATAAGCAGTTCCTTTACCATGCACACTAGCTTCAATATGATATACCCAGGTATTCTCCGGAATATCCTTTAAATTTGAAGTAACATTTATCCAGTTTTTACCGCCATCTTTGGTAACTTGAACATTACCATCGTCCGTACCTACCCATAAAACATTTTCATCAAGCGGCGACTCGGCAATGGTAAAAATTGTCGTATGATTTTCGGCGCCACTATTGTCTACCGACAAACCTCCAGACTTCGATTGATCTTGTTTTGAAGGGTCATTGGTCGTTAGATCTGGTGAGATTATATCCCAAGATTCTCCCATGTCATCAGATTTATGGACAAATTGACTTCCCATATAAAAACGATCTGGTACATGACTACTTACAGCCATCGGAGCATTCCAATTAAAACGTAAATCAGGATCTCCTTTTCTTTTCATAGGCTGTACCGTTCGGGTTCTATTTTTATCGATGTCGTATCTCCAAACATTTTCAGCACCCTGCATTTCTGAGTAAACAATATTTTTTGTTGGATGTTTCAATACTCTAAATCCATCACCATAGCCAACGCTATTCCAGTCACGAGCATTAACACCACCGGGAGAAGAAGACGGTCCATACCAAGATCCATTATCTTGTAATCCACCATATACATTATACGGTGTTTCATTATCTACACTGATGTGATAAAATTGAGACAATGGAAGGTTTTCAACTATTTCGAAAGTTGTCCCTCCATCCCATGAGCGGTAAATGCCACCATCTGTTCCAGAATACAGCACATCTGAGTTATTGATATCAAAAACCACATCATGAATGTCACTATGCATATTTCCTAGAGACTTGAATGTTTTTCCGCCATCTCTACTTATAGAGCCATTTAAACCACCTTTTACAACCACATCTGGGTTTCTAGGGTCAATAGTTATTCTTGAAAAGTAAAATGGTCTCACGGTGAGTCCAAAGTCGTTATTTAAATGTTCCCAACTTTCGCCAGCATCCAAAGATTTCCATAAGCCGTTGGTGGCTTTCTCACCTGTTTCTAAAACGGAGTAAAGGATATCGCTATTGTTTGGAGCTATAGCGATTGCAATTCTTCCAAGCGATCCCTCTGGGAAACCGTTATGTATTTTATTCCATGTTTTACCACTATCTGTTGATTTGTATAAAGCACTGGTTTTACCTCCTGAAATAAAACCCCATCCAGAACGTCTAAACTCCCACATAGAGGTATATAAAACAGAAGGGTTATTAGCATCTATAATTACATCTGCAGCTCCAGTTGAGGGGCCAACATACAGTATTTTATCCCATGTTTTTCCGCCATCTAAAGATTTGTAAACTCCTCGGTCTTCGCTATCACTCCATAAGGCCCCTAATACACCCACATACATTTCATCCGTATTGTTCGGATTAATAGCTATTGAAGAAATCCGTTCTGAATTTTCAAAACCCATTTTTTTCCAATTATTTCCTCCGTCTTCTGATTTATAGAGTCCATCACCGATAGACACCGAGTTACGGGTCCAAATTTCACCAGTTCCAACCCAAATAATATCATCTGGATTTTTTGGATCTAACTTTACCACTCCTATTGATTGTGCATAGTCATCAAATATGGGGTTAAATGTAGTTCCACTATCGTTGGATTTCCATACCCCACCACCTGCAGCGCCTAGGTAAATAATTCTCGCATTGGTAGGATGGTTTTCTACATCAATAATGCGACCACTCATTAACGCGGGTCCTATTTGCCGAGCTTTAAGCCCTCCAAAAAGTTCTTTCCCTTTTAAGGAGAGCTCTTGCCCAAAATTGTTAAAGGGAACAAGTGCTGCTAAAACGAATACATAAAATAATTTTCTCATATTTTTTTGATTAAAAAACCCCAACAGATGTTTTAACAACTATTGGGGATACAAATTAAAATTAATTTTTTATTTATCTCCTTCAGTCGGAGCAGTTGTTGCTGGAAATGCAAACATTGCCTCCGTTACTTCTGGGTTTAACACAATATTTTTAATAGTTATGGTTTGTCCTCCCATATTCATTGAAAAGGGAAAATAGAGTCCATCTACTTCTTCATAATCACTTAATGTGGTCTTACTCATCTGTCCTTTCATCGGTCCTTGACTAATTTTAGTTTCGGTTACAATTGGTACAAAATTTTCGGTTTCAAAATAATAATAAGTAACGTTAGCTTCCTCCATACCATCAACAATAAGAGGTTCTTGTGTTAATTTTATTTTAAATGTATCTGTTCCTTCAATAGTTTCATTTCCAATTAACTCTACGGTATAACCTTTGTCTTTATAGTTAAATAATGGAGATGGAAAGTCTTTCATTTGTTTTTTCATATTATCCGTAGTTTCCTGATCACTTTTCTCTGGTGACATGGTCATAAAATTAGTTGTCCACATGGTTTCACCATCAAAAGATACTTGTGTCATTTCTTGGCCTTGTAAATTTATTTTTACAAGTTGTTTTCCATCTTTGGTACTCAATAATTCTACTGGAATTGTCATTCCTTGTGCATCAGCTTCTGCCTCCATTTTAGTTCCTTTTAATTTATCCCAATTTTCAGAACCGCCAGTATTTTCAAAATAATTGTTAATAATTTCATCTGCTGTTTGAGCATTTAAAGGGGTCAGTACTAAAATTAATAGCGCTATAAATAATGTTTTAATTGTTGTCATAATTTGATATTTGATATTTGATTTTTATTTTAGACGATTAAAGTGGGTATTTGTTACAAAAAATTATTAATTATTGAAATTTAAATCATTTCCGGTAGGAAATTCAAATATTTCCAAATCAAAATAAGCAGCTGATGCTAAAACATGATCAAAAATATCTGCTTGAATATGTTCATAATTTAACCATTCTTGGTCTTTACTAAAACAATAGACTTCTAAAGGTATTCCTTTTTCAGTAGGTGCTAGATGCCTTACCATTTGAAACATGTCTGCATGAACCGAAGGAGCATTTTTCAGGTAAGATTCTAGATAAAATCTGAAAACACCTAAGTTTGTTTGATTTTGTCCGTTAATCAATAACGTTTCATCAATTTTATTGGATTTATTAAATTGATCATTTGTTTTTTCATGATTTTTTAAATAATCAGTTACTAAATTAATTTTTTTAAATTTTTCAATTAGTTGTTTAGTTAAAAACTTTACTGAAGTTTGTTTTATATAAACAGCCCTTTTAATTCTTCTTCCACCAGATTCTTCCATTCCTCTCCAATTTTGAAAAGAATCTGAAATCAAACTATAAGTAGGTATGGTTGTATAGGTGTAATCCCAATTTTGAACTCTTACTGTCGCTAATGTTATTTCGATAACATTACCATCTGCGCCATATTGACTAAATGTAATCCAATCACCAATTCGCACCATATCATTAACCGTAACTTGAATGCTCGCTACAAATCCAAGTATGGTATCCTTGAATATAAGCAGTAAAACTGCTGAAGCAGCGCTTAAAGTGGTAACACTTATTGTTGAGTAGCCGGTGATACTATTTATTATTAAAAAAATACCGACACCCCAAGAAAAAATCATGAGAATTTGCAAGTAACTTTCCAATGGTTTGTCTTTAAATTTCGGTTTGCGAGATAAGTATTTTTTAACAGAACGCAGGATACTCTTCACAATACTTACTCCTAGAAATATTATGTATATATCAATAAATTTTAGTGTAAATTTAGATAAAAGCGGGAATTGTTTTAATATTTCCGGAGTAAAACTCCAAATGATATATAAAGGAATCGTATGAGCTAAGTATTTAGGAAGATCGCTTGATATTAAATAATGATCTAATGCATTTTTCCCTTTTTTTCTAAAAGCTTTAAAAGATTTTATTATAATTTCTTTTATTAATTGATCAATAAAATACATGATTCCAAAAAACAATAATGCTATAATAAAGATATTAAAAATCGCAGCCATGTTACTGCTCATTCCGCTTTCAGTCAAAAGGGTTTGAAACGACTCACCATATTTTTCTATAATATTTTTAATCATCACACATATTTACGTTCTACATAAAAGGGTCCAAAAGGTAAGATTGAGCATAAAATTACAATTAATAATGTTTGTATTGACCATTTTTTTATTTTTTTCATTACCAATGCACCAAGTATGTATAAAATAAATAAAATACCATGAGCCATCCCAATAATACTTACGAACCCTGGTAGGTCAGCAATATACTTTAAAGGCATTGCAATTCCCAATAATATTAAAAAAGACAATGCCTCAAGTGTACTTATTATTTTAAATAATTTTATTGATAAATTCACGATTTTTTTTTCAAAGATAACAAGGCTATCGTAATTTGCATTTATTAAATTAGTTTATTGATTTAGAATAAATTTAATTAATTTAAGTTTTAATAATTTTTAAAAACCTTAATTTTGGCTTAGTAATTGTTAAAAGTTTATACAACACATTATTGAATGAAATTTAAATTATTAGTTATTGTTTTTTTTATAATCAATTGTGGAGCTACATTAGTAGCACAATTTGAAAATCCAAACAACTCGGTACAATTTGAAGTTGTAGAAGATGATTTTAAAACCCCGAATGGCTTGGAGCTTCCTGCAATTACATTGCCAAATATTAAAAAATCTAAAAATCCTTTAAGAATGAACGATTATTCTGAATTGGGTATTGAAAAATCAAAATTGCTTGACATCACCCATGAAGATGATTTTTTAGATTTAAAATCCAATGAGGCCCCTAAGTATTTTACAAAAGACAAAAAAATAGCTGAAGAATTTGGAAGGGATCAATACCTAGGAGAATTGAAAACAGGCTCATTAAATGTAACTATAATGTACAGAGATCATGAGTATGTAGATGGAGATAGAGTAAGAATATATGTTAACGGTGATATTATTAAGTCTAGTGTTTACTTATCAGCTGGTTTTAGTGGTTTTACGTTTAAATTACAACCAGGTTTTAATAAGGTAGAGTTCCAGGCATTGAATCAAGGTTCGTCGGGGCCAAATACTGCCGAATTAAGAATATTTAACGAAGGAGGTGAAGTTATTTCTACCAACCAATGGAATCTTACCACTGGAAGGAAAGCTACCGTTACTATTATAAAAGAATAATAGATTAGGGAAATTTAATGTTCAGTTGTTATAGTGTGTACAATAGCCTATTTTAACGGTAATTTAACGAGTGTAGTAATTTCGAATAACAATGTATTAATTATTCAAGTAGTTTAGCATATTAGTTTTGGTTTTTTTGAGATTTTATTTTCTTTTGATTGCTCTTAATTAGGTTTATTTGCTGAAAATACACTCCACATTTTAGTGAATTTAAAAATAAAAAAATGAAAAATATTTTATTAATTTCCTTAGTTGTTTTTTTTAGTGTGAATGCATATTCTCAAAATTGGATGGCTGATTTAGAAGAATCAAAAAAAATAGCTGCTGTTGGAAATAAAAAAATAATCCTCGTATTTCAAGGTTCAGACTGGTGTGCTCCTTGTATAAATTTGGATAAGAAAATTTGGAATTCTGAAGAATTTAAAGAATATGCCAAGAATAATTATGTAATGTTAAGGGCAGATTTTCCAAGAAAAAAGAAAAATGCTTTATCAGAGATTCAACAGAAAAAAAATAATAGATTAGCGGAGTTATATAATAAAAATGGATATTTTCCTTTTGTAGTAATTTTGGATAAATCGGGAAAAAAATTAGGTGAAATGGGCTATTTAAAAATCAGTCCGAACGAATATATAAATAAAATTAATTCAATTTCTGAATAAAATTGAAAAACAACATTATACTTTTATTGTTACTTTTTTCATTGAGTACTTCTGCTCAGGAAAATTTTAAACGCACTCTTATTTTAATGGGAAGCCGTTTTGATATTACGGTAGTGGCTTCCAATGAAAAAGAAGGAAACGAATATATTGATAGTGCTATTTTTGAAATAACTAGGATTGAAAAGCTGATTTCTTCTTGGGATTTAAATTCAGAGACTTCTTTAATCAATAAACATTCAGGAATAAAACCAATTAAAGTAGATAAAGAATTATTTGATTTAATTGAACGTTCTATAGCAATTTCAACGTTAACCAATGGTGCTTTTGATATCAGTTATGCTTCCATGGATCGAATATGGAACTATGATGGGAGCATGAGGAAAATGCCTTCGGATGAGGAAATTTCTATCTCCATTAAAAAAGTTGGATATCAAAACATTAGTATTGATAAGGAAGCGCAAACCGTTTTTCTTAAACTGAAAGGAATGAAAATTGGCTTTGGAGCAATAGGAAAAGGATATGCTGCTGATAAAGCGAAAGCATTACTTATAGAAAAAGGAGTTAAAGCTGGAATTATTAATGCATCTGGCGATTTAAATGCTTGGGGTAAACAAGCTGATGGAAGCGATTGGATGGTAGCAATTACCAACCCTTTAAATAAAAACAAGGTGTTTTCATGGCTTCCAATAAATGATTCAGCAATAGTAACTTCTGGGAATTACGAAAAATTTATTAGTTTTGATGGAATAAGGTATTCACATATCATCGATCCTAGAACTGGATATCCAAGCACAGGAATAATTAGTACATCCATAATGACCTCTAATGCAGAATTGGCAGATGCCATTTCGACTTCTGTATTTGTGATGGGGGTTGAAACAGGATTAGATTTTATCAATCAATTAAAAGGAGTTGATTGTATAATTATTGATGAAGAAAATAAAATACATATTTCAAATAATATTAAATTAAGTAACACGAATTAATATGAAAAAGGCATTTTTACTTATTGTTGTTATATTTACTTTTAGCTCATGCGTTGTTGTAAAAGAGTACGAAAAAGTAAATATTAATGATCCCGATATGAAATTAACAAACTATGCTATTGATCGTTTTAATACAAATGCTTTATTGTATCGTGAAGCTACCTCTGGAGGAAATGGTGGAAAAACTAGTGGAGGTTGTGGTTGTAATTAAATTATGCATCATTAAAACATGAAAAATATAATCAAATTTGTACTCTTTTTTTTTACGATAGCAACATTTGCTCAGAATGATTCTACAAAAGTGTATAAGAAGCGAGTACTTGAATCTGCTGAGGTAGATTTTTTAATGAGTTATTATGAACAAAATGGTGATAATGCTTCCGTCACAGGAGGTATTGGAACAGAAGAATTAACTGATTTATCTCCGACAATTGTTGTTTCAATTCCTCTTAACGAGGATGATATTTTAACTGTTGATTTTGGAATATCTGCTTATACTTCAGCTTCTTCAAGTAATTTGAATCCTTTTGATAAATCAGGAGCATCTGTTGAAAGCGGTGCAAAAGGTACTCCTTGGCTTGCGGCCTCAGGTGCTTCTGCATCGGATATTTGGTACGGATTAAATACTGCTTATAGTCACAGTTCTGATGATAGAAACTTTATTTGGGAGGCTCATGCAAGTTATGCTACAGAATATGACTATACCTCTAAAGGATTTGGTGGTTCTACTGCAAAATTATTTAATCAAAAAAACACAGAATTGAATATTGGATTCCAAGTATATTTAGATAATTGGATTCCGGAATACCCAACAGAATTAGATTCGTATTTAGAAGCAGGTGAAGATTTAAATAATGGTTATTTTAACGGGGTCTCTATATTGAATCAAGATGGATTTGAAATTGATAAATCTGGAAATAGTGGTCCTATTTGGAATCCTGAAAATTTCGATTTTATTAATGATAAATCTAGAAATACTTATTCCGTTTCCGTGAGCTTATCTCAAATAGTTAGTAAAAATGCTCAAGGAGTTTTATTTTTTGATCTTGTGCAGCAAAAGGGTTGGCTATCCAACCCTATTCAGCGAGTTTATTTTAAAGATAAAGAAAATTTTTACATCGGAAACTCAGAAAGTATCCCTATTTATACTTCAAGAGAAAACACAGATGTATTTCATCTAGCTGATGATATTGAGAAGTTACCTGATACTCGTCATAAAATTCCGATAGGTATGAGGTTTAATTATTTTATTAATGAATTTTTCACAATTAGAACCTACTATCGATATTATTATGATGATTGGGGAGTAAATTCGCACACGGCTAATGTTGAAGTTCCAATTAAAATTAGTGATAAATTCACTTTGTATCCTTCATTTAGGTATTACACCCAAACAGCAGCAGATTATTTTGCTCCCTATAATGAAAACATTTCAACAGATAATTATTATACTTCAGATTACGATTTGTCTAAATTCAATGCAAATCAATATGGTTTTGGAGTTTCTTATACAGATATTTTTACAAAAGCTAATGTTTGGAAATTTGGAATTAAAAATGTAGATCTTCGATTCCATCAATACGATAGGAGTAACGGTCTTAGTGCTTGGATAGTTTCTGGTGCAATAAAATTCGTAATGCAATAAACTCTCAAACATTAACTGCTTTTTTAAATTTATGATATTTGCATATCAAGCTTGTTTTGTAAAACAACAACTAGTTGGAAATTCTCTTAACTTTTTAGCTATTTAATATACTACCTATTAATGTTATATTGATGTCATATAAATAAAGCAAATAGATAAAATACTGCTATTGCTATGCGTATATTTGCATATTCAAAATAAAATATGACAACATTTAAAGATTTAGGGGTTCATGGCAATTATATAAAAGCATTAAAAGAACTTCAGATAAAAGTTCCAACTGAGATTCAGGAAAAAACAATTCCGATTTTGCTGAAAACTAAAACAGATTATATTGGTTTAGCTCAGACTGGTACTGGTAAAACCGCTGCTTACGGTCTGCCAATTTTAAATAGCATTGATACCAATTCTGCAGTAGTACAAGCTTTAATATTATCTCCAACACGTGAATTGGTTCAGCAAATTAAAAAACAACTTTTTAAGTTTACTAAATTTAATGAAGAAAAAATTTTTGTGGAAGCTGTTTATGGAGGAGAGAAAATTGATAAACAGATGCAACGATTGCAAAGACCAACTCATATTATTGTCGCAACTCCTGGACGTTTAATAGATTTAATTGAAAAAGGAAATGTGAACCTTAGAAACATTAAAACAGTAGTGCTTGATGAGGCAGATGAAATGCTAAGTATGGGTTTTAAAAAAGAGTTAGATGCTATTTTAAATTACACAAGTGGATCTAGAAATACCTGGTTGTTCTCAGCAACGATGCCAGAGGAAATTCTTCGAATTATTTCAAAATATATGGAGCCAAGTGCTGTGAAAGTTAGTGTTAATAAAGAATCTCTTGTAAACGCAAATATCAGTCATCAATATTTAATTACTTCAATCAAAGAAAAAACAACAGTTGTATCTCAATTGTTAGATAAATTTAATGAAGGAAGAGGTATTATTTTTTGTAGAACAAAATTAGGGGTTCAAAAATTAGCCAAAGAACTCAAAGAAGAAGGCTTTTCTGTAGATGCTTTAGAAGGAGATATGCAGCAAAGAGATAGAGATAAAGTGATGAGAATGTTTAAAAAAGGAACTTTACAGTATTTAATTTCTACCGATGTATCTGCAAGGGGTATTGATGTAACTAACCTAGCGTTTGTAATGCATCACCAATTGCCTGAAAATTTAGAATACTATACCCACAGAAGTGGACGAACAGCAAGAGCCGGAAAAACAGGAATATCTTTGGCTTTAATTTTACCAAGTGAATTGCAGCGGATTCATGAAATCCAGAAAGCTTTAGGTATTAAGTTTAAAGAACAAATGTTATAAAATTAATAGAAACTATAATGGCACTATCCAATAACGATATATTTAAAAAATTAAGAGTAGCCCTAAAATTGAGAGACGAAGAAATAGTAAATATCTTAGCTTTAGTCGATTTTAAAGTGACTAAAAGTGAAATTGGGTCTTTTTTTAGAAATGAAAAACATCCTAAGTATGTAGAATGTGGGGATCAAATTCTTCGAAATTTTTTAAACGGTTTAGTGATTCATCTCCGTGGTCCTATGCCAAAAAGAGAGAAAAAATAGTTTTAATTTTTAAAACTGTTTAAAATAGTTAACTAAAATTTTGGCTTAAAATTTAAAAGGGTAGAGGTATTTATTATCTCCTCCTTATTCATTTTCATTTTTCTAAACTTTCCAGTGTTAAACATTTCTGCTTGATCCTTATAATGTTTACTAAATTGATTTCCAGATTGTCCTGTAGGAAGAATACTTAAGCTATTTTCGATGTCATTAAAATCTATAATACGTCTTGTAGAAGGGCCTGCTTTTATATTATAAATTCCCGTTTTATCTCTCTTATATGCTAAATTATTAATTACTTCAGAAGCACCATTTATTGGAAAAGGACCTACATTAAAAAAATTACGTAAAAATTCTACAGATCCCAAAGGATGCTTATGTTCTAAAATATGAACCCTATCCCAAGTCCAATAATTTATATCTTCTCCCAGTTGTATCGTTAAATCAGTTACAGTTTCAGTTATTGACTTGGAAAGAATATTACTTTTTGATTCAATCCTATCTGGAGTGGTAATATCGTCCCACCAAATTATTTCATCGCTAAACATTTGATCAGCAATAACTCTTTTAATCATATGAGTTTCTTCAAATTGCTGGTACAATTTTTCACCCATTTCATCTTGAAAAGTGTTTTTTAAATAGTTGTAAATAAATTTATTATATATCGTAGGTGCTACTTCATCAAGGTTGTTGGATCCATCCCATAATTTTAATTTTTCTATAGCGGCTTGTTCTTGTTTATTAAAAGAAATGAACCAAATTCACTCAGTAAAAACCAAAAGCTATGGAAATATCGAGGAAGTATAGTTTATAAGTTAATTGAGAATCTCGATACGTTTTTGTCTAAAAAACTTACGAAGAAGCATGTTAATGCATTTGTAAAAAAAGATTATACAAGCACTAATATACCAGTTGTTGAAGTTAAACCAACTCCTGTGTTTGTTAATGCTTTACCACCAGCAGAATATGCTGATCCAGATGTATTTGAAATTTCGTTTGAAGTTGAATAGTCAGTTGTTGCTGCACCTAAAGATGCTGAACTTGTAAATAAAGCTATTTTAAAAGTATGACCACCAGAACCTGATGTTTGAAAGTCATGCTTTCCTTCTAAAAGTTCTTGTTTAAAACTTGAACATATTGCTGATGATATTGCCATAATTTAATCTCCTCTTTTACGGTGATGGTGAAGCTATTGGTATTCTAACTGTTCCATCAGTATAGTCATCTCGTCTTCGTCTTCCAATTTGCACTCCTGCAAACTTCTGTAATTCTTGTTTATATTTATTTTCATATAATGTCAACATATCCATTGGACCTTTTAAATAGCCATATGCCTCAACTAAGCAAGCATACAATAAACCATTTCCAAAATTTAAGCTAATAAAATTTGTTGTATTCGCTGAGCTTAATGGAGTAGGTCTAGCAGTATAATGAATTCTGTACATAAAAGCTGAGCTCGGTGTTGGAACAACTGTTATTCTTCCTGAAGAGGTTGCTCCAGTTCCGTCAGCCCCGCCGGACATAGCATAATATTTTGGTGTGCCTGTCGTTGTTTG
>ENA-ORDA01000574-ORDA01000574.1-marine-metagenome-genome-assembly--contig:-NODE-574-length-35887-cov-5.485842_pt1 | contig 35887 bp, 27 predicted proteins | sample MGYA00237778_ERZ508506 | MGnify/ENA primary metagenome ERZ508506 (study PRJEB26177, sample SAMN06267891) | marine metagenome | isolation source: Monterey Bay, California, USA | place: Pacific... | reverse complement strand
AGATAAGCTCACGGTCGATGCCGTTGACGCGCGGGTCTATATCAAGCGAGCCAAACTCAGAAAACGGAAATATGACCTAGTGATTCTTGACGCGTTTACCGGTGAATATATTCCAGAACACCTGATGACCGCCGAGTTTTTGCATGAATCGAAAGATCTTCTGACAGAAAACGGCGTCCTGATTGCCAACACCTTCTCGAGCAGCAAATTGTACGACCACGAATCGGCCACTTACGCCGAAGTTTTTGGTCGTTTTCTTAATCTGAAAATGCCTGATACCGGGAATCGGGTGATCGTGGCAACGAAAGGTAACCTGCCTGGTGATTTTGCGTTAAAAAATCGGGCAAAACAGTTGTCCGCACGTCTTCAAACCTACGGCGTCCAAATGGAAGCTTTTCCAAGGTTTATGAGCCGAGCAATTGATTGGGACACTTCCAAGCGGATCCTTACCGACCAGTATTCGCCGGCTAATCTATTACAGGAAGATTAGCCGAAGAAACCGGAGCCAAGCGGCATATTTATCAGCAAGGCACGGCGTTACTAAGACGCAAGATTACCTTTGTGATCTTTCCAATAGCGATCTTTCAACAATCGCTTGTAAAGCTTCCCTGTCGGGTGCCGAGGCAATTCCTCTTCAAAATCAATCGACCGCGGACACTTGATATGTGAAAGGTGGCTTCTCGCGAATTCGATCAGCTCTTCCTCCAGCTCAGGACCTGCGTCACTCATATCTTTTGGTTGGACAACGGCTTTTACTTCTTCTCCAAAATCATCATTTGGAACACCAAAGACTGCGACATCCATTACTCTTGGATGCGTCACCAGAATATTCTCTGCCTCTTGCGGATAGATATTCACCCCACCAGAAATAATCATGTAGCTCTTTCTGTCAGTCAGGTAAAGAAACCCTTCCTCATCAACATAACCAACATCGCCCAGCGTTGACCAGCCTTTATCGTTCCTCGAATCATCGGTTTTTTCTTTATCTTTGTAATAGGTAAATTCACCGCCGCCTTCGAAAAAGATCGTACCTACCTGACCGGCCGGCACTTCAGCACCCTCCTCGTCCAATATGTGCAATACCGCCATTAAGGGCCGCCCAACAGAACCTTTATGTGCCAGCCACTCTTCCGAGTTTATCGCCACGAAACCATTACCTTCTGAGCCAGCGTAATACTCGTATATCACTGGCCCCCACCAATCGATCATCTGTTCCTTAATTTTTACCGGACAAGGTGCAGCGGCATGAATCGCGCAGGTAAGACTGGAATGATCGTATTTGAGTCTGACATTATCATCCAGCTTCAACATACGGATAAACATTGTCGGAACCCACTGTGAATGGGTGACTTTATATCTTTCAATCGCAACCAGCGCGGCTTCTGCCTCGAAATTTTTCATGATCACGCAGGTCATGCCCTGCAGCAAAAAACCGATGGTAAATGTTAAAGGTGCAGCGTGATAAAGCGGCGCAGGACTGAGATAAATGCTTTCTTCTGTTGTGCCATAAAGCAGCGCAAATATATTAGGGCCTGCATCTTCGCCAAAGCCATTTTCAGGGAGTGGCTTCAGCACCCCTTTGGGTCGACCAGTGGTACCGGATGAGTACAGCATTGATGAGCCTGTGCTCTCATCAGCAATTTGAGTGGTTGGCATAGCCCCAGCAGCATCTTCAAAGGATTCAAACCCAGGAATCACCCCGTCCAGCATAAAACACTGCTCAATCGAGGGGATTTTACCGATTAACTTTTCAACCACAGCTGTCTGGCTTTTGGAGGTAATAAATACCCTCGCCTCACAATCATTGACGATATATTCGACCTCGTGCTCCTGCAACCTGTAGCTAATCGCGGTGAAATACAATCCGGCTCGGAGCGCCCCCAGACATAACTGTAAATAGATATCGTGATTCTCAAGCATCAGGGCAACATGGTCGCCCCGATTCAGCCCAAGGCTTCTAAAAAGCTGTGCGCATTGATTAGACCCCTCTTCAAGTTGACGGCGGGTGACGACAACACCGCTCTCGGCCATGATATACGCGGGCTTGTCAGGGTTTGCGGTCGCAAGTACGCCTGGATGCATCGGTTTTCCTCTTTCTGTTTTAGATATGGCAGCTGAATCGGATATCAGCTTGTAGAGCTCGACAATACAGAAAGAGGCTGAATCAGACAATCCCACAGCAGCCTAGCCACTCGACTGGTTCAACACAGCCGGAAATTAGATTGGGTCTTTTGACGTTGTGATTGTCGATCGACATAGAACGGAGGACGAATGCCCGTTGGTCTCGCACGAATGCTAGTCTGTCGCCAGTCAATTGCCTGAGACTCGCTCCTAGCCACCTTACCTTGTTAGTTAGCTCAGTATATGTAGGTCAATAAGCTGCATCGTTGACAAAATTTTTCTAACGCCCTAACTACAGAAGAAAGCGGCGGCGTCGAGTAATCAGCCAAACGTCACGTTTTGTGATGGCGCTTTCACAACCTGACCCTGTCGTGGCACGCTTTGTGCATGTCAAAAGTCTGGTGGAAGACGTGCCACTCGTCTGCTTCAAAAAATTATCTGGCACAAGATATTGTGTTTGAAAATCTCATGGGGCACAATATCTGCTCTTTGTCGCTAAATAAAAAAATAACAACAAATCAGTGAAGGTCACCTAACACTCAGGCTATTAGACGAAAGATGCGCACGATTCGTGTACGCAATAAGCCCACGAAACATGTCTACAGAAGACTGTGCTAGCAGCATACTTGACGCTAAATAAGCCCAATACTGCACGCTGAATAGTTGCTCAGCATGACTTTGGCAACAGAGAATTGGATAACCGCTAGCAAAATTGCAGGCAATAATAAGTAACACAGACTCAGGAAAATGCATGGATTCCACCGCTCAGAAACCAGACCTAAAAGCCGTTCCCACCTCAGTAAAAGAAATTGAATTTCAAGAGACATCCCTCGATATATGGGAGAGTAAGTATTGTCTCAAAACCAAGAAAGGTGAGCATGTAGACGGTAATATCGACGAGACCTATCAGCGTGTTGCTAAAGCGCTGTCGGCGGTCGAGGAAGAATCAAAGCAGACGCACTGGAACGAACAGTTTCTCTGGGCGCTGCGTCAAGGGGTTATTCCAGCTGGTCGGATCATCTCAAATGCCGGTGCTCTTGAACACAAGCCGGCAACGTCAACGATCAATTGCACCGTTTCCGGTACGATTCACGATTCAATGGATGACATCCTGCATAAGAACTTGGAAGCCGGCTTAACGTTGAAGGCAGGCTGCGGGATTGGTTATGAGTTCTCGACGCTAAGACCCAAAGGCGCTTACGTCACGGGCGCCGGCGCCTACACCTCAGGCCCTTTGTCTTTCATGGACATCTACGACAAAACCTGTTTTACCGTGTCGTCCGCCGGGGGACGCCGAGGCGCCCAAATGGCGACATTTGAGGTGGGACATCCAGATGTCATGGAGTTCATCCGAGCCAAACGAGAAGACGGCCGTCTGCGACAGTTCAATCTATCACTGTTGATTACCAGTGAATTTATGGAAGCAGTGAAGAACGATACCGAATGGCATCTATCTTTTCCCCTGACCGCCAATGAAGTTGAGGCCGATGAAATCGACCTTGCAGACCCAACCCAGGTTATGTGGCGAGATTTTCCCGTTAAAGGTAAATATGTTAACGATGCAGAGGGACGCATCGCCTGCAAAATCACTAATACGATTAAGGCAAGAAGGCTCTGGGATCTCATTATGGCCTCTACCTATGACTTCGCTGAACCGGGATTCATCCTCATCGACAAAGTAAACGAGATGAATAACAACTGGTTCTGTGAAGATATCAGAGCGACCAACCCTTGCGGCGAGCAACCACTTCCCCCTTACGGTAGTTGTCTGCTTGGATCCGTCAACCTCTGTCGATTTGTTAAGGAACCTTTTACCAGCGAAGCAGATTTCGACTGGGTTGAGTTTAAGAAAGTGGTTTCGGTTTTTACTAGAATGCTCGATAACGTTGTCGAAATTAATGGCTTGCCGCTTGACGAACAGCGCATAGAAATCGAACGCAAACGTCGCCACGGGATGGGCTACCTTGGTCTTGGGTCGACAATTACCATGATGGGTATGTCTTATGGCGATAGTGCTTCTGTAGCATTCACTGAAGAGGTCACGAAGATACTGGCATTGGTAGGCTGGGAAACCGGACTGGAACTCGCCAAAGAAAAAGGCCCCGCGCCTATTATGGAAGAAAAATTTGAAGTCACCGCAGAGATGTTGCGCTATCGGCCGGAAATGGCCGCTGATGGATACAAACTCGGTGACAAAGTTAAAGGCAAGGTCCTTCACGCGAAATATAGTCGATATATGCAGAAGATCGGTGGCGAGTCTCCTGAACTGATCGAACAACTGGCAGAGTCCGGCTGTAGATTTACTCACCACACATCTATCGCACCCACCGGCACAATATCACTATCTTTGGCCAACAATGCGAGCAATGGAATAGAACCAAGCTTCGCTCACCATTACTCTAGAAATGTCATCCGTGAAGGTAAAAAGTCAAAAGAAAAGGTCGATGTCTACTCCTTCGAGCTTTTGGCATACCGCGCTTTGATCAACCCGGATGCAGAACCCTACACAAAAGACGAAGCGCTAAAATTACCTGAGTACTTCAGAACTGCAGACGATATCAATCCGATAAACCACGTCGACATTCAAGCTGCATCCCAGCGCTGGATCGACTCGTCAATATCGAAAACCGCTAATGTTCCAACAGATTACCCATTTGAGGACTTTAAGGACATTTACCTCTACGCTTATGAACAAGGCCTGAAAGGGTGCACAACCTTTAGGTTTAACCCAGAGGCGTTCCAGGGCGTGTTGGTGAAGGAAGCGGACCTCGAAAACACAACATATCGCTTTGAACTCGAAGATGGCAGCTTTGTTGAGGTCAAAGGCAACGAAGAAATTGAATATGACGGCGAACTGCATTCAGCTGCAAACCTGTTCGACGCCATCAAAGAAGGATATTACGGAAAGTTCTGATGTCTGCATGGATGTAAACCGAGACCCTCGGTACCCGTAGATTGATCAGAAGAAAACTGGATAACATTATGACTATTAAAATCGACAAAAACATTGTGGGCTACAGCATCAAAAAGCCCGATGAAGCAGAACCAGCGCCCAAAGCCACGCATGAATTGATGCACGAAGAGATTAAGCGTCCTGAGGAGCTCAAAGGTTACACCTACAAAATCAAGACGCCTTTGTCTGATCATGCCCTGTACATCACAATCAACAATATTCTGCTGAACACAGGCACAGAACATGAGCAGGAATATCCTTTCGAGATATTCATTAACTCGAAAAACATGGAACACTTTCAGTGGGTATTGGCATTAACCCGACTGATCTCAGCCGTATTCCGCAAGGGTGGTGATGTTACCTTTCTTGTTGAGGAACTCGGTCAGGTATTCGATCCACAAGGTGGTTACTTTAAAAAGGGTGGCAGGTTTATGCCTTCACTCGTCGCGGAAATAGGCGAAGTGCTAGAGACTCACATGAAGAAATGTGGCCTGATCGAAACTGAGGAACTCAGTGATGCGCACAAAGCTTTGATTGAAGAGAAACGAGCAGCCTTGGTCGGCGGCGCAGCAAACGCTGAAGACCCAGGAGAAGCAGCGGGCTACCCGCCCGGCGCTCAACTGTGCAAAAAGTGCAATACTCAGGCTGTTGTACAAATGGATGGATGTATGACCTGCTTGGCCTGTGGCGACAGTAAGTGCGGCTAGACAGGCGCTAACTCTACTTTTTTTGGGGGAAGGGAGGTCCGTCTGCACATTCGACGGGCCGCTCCCACACTATTCATGAAAACCTATCTCAATCAGCTTCAATACATACTTGATAACGGATCAAAACGTGTGGATCGTACCGGCGTTGGCACCCTCGCCTGCTTCGGTCTGAACGGCCGATATGATTTGAGCGAAGGATTTCCTGCGGTCACCACAAAAAAGCTCGTCTGGAAGTCCATGGTTTCCGAATTGCTCTGGTTTATCAGCGGCTCCGGGAATATCAACGACCTGAAAAAGATTTACACCCATAACAAACTCTGGAACCTCAACTACGAAGACTATTTGAAGAGACACGGCCTCACCGAAGATCAGTCTGATGGAGACATGGGGCGTGTTTACGGCCAGCAGTGGCGCGCATGGCAAACAGTTGACGGCCGAAAAGTCGACCAGTTACAGGAAGCCATTGACACCATTATCAGCAACCCGACGTCTCGCAGAATCATTGTTAATGCTTGGAATCCAGGTGAAGTAGATTACAAGGATGTCGCCTTGCCTCCTTGTCATTCTTTTTTCCAGTTCTTTGTCGCAGATGGCGCGCTATCATTACAAATGTACCAGCGCTCAGCCGACATGTTTCTTGGAGTGCCACTCAATATTGCGAGTTACTCTCTGCTGCTTCACATGGTCGCCAAAATTACAAATCTCGACGTTGGTGAGTTTGTCCACGCGATTGGTGATGCGCACATCTATCTGGATGCTCAGGAGCAGTGCAGAACCCAACTTAGCCGCACCCCGCTTGCATCACCTCAACTTATGATTCGAGATCGAGGCCAGCAGACTATCGATGATTTCATCATGGAAGACTTTGAGTTGACTGAATATCAGAGCCACGAAGCAATCACGGCGAAAATGGCAGTCTGATACCGACGCTGCATGCTCAACGTCTTTTGGTAAGGAGCCCTTCTGCTTAAGCAGCAGAAGATGCTTTTCGTTAGATTCAAGACACTAACAGAGAATACTAGCCGCGCGTGCCAGCGATTGTTTGAGGTATTGGTTGACGTCGTTTTCCTCCGACGAAACATCATCTTCACGGATAGGCTTCAGGGGTAAAGCACCATCGAGGAAACACCTACTGATATTGTTGCCCGACGATACGGTCTTACCCTGATAAACAAAAACACCTGAAGATTCATCATAATTGTATTGTTGCTTTAGTTTTTCACCGTGGCTCGCAATTAACTCAATCGCCTTAAGAATGTATTCAAAAGCTGCTTCTTCAATGAAGTAGTTAAAGTTAACTCGTACCCAGCCCGGTTTGCTGAATACACTACCCTCCTCTATATCTGCTTCGATTTTCCTGCTTTCAGCTTCATCAATATCAAGCAGATTGTGGGCATATCGACCTGCGCATGAGCAACCACCTCGGGCTTGAATACCAAACAGGTCATTTAGCATGGCAACCACAAGACTATAGTGCAGCGCGACATCTCCATGGCCAATCTGAAAGGAAACGATCGACAACCTATCTGCATCAAGATTTCCCAAAACATGAATGTTTGAATGCCCGCCCAATCGATCAAGAGCGCGCTTGGTCAATGCATGCTCAAGCTGCTCTATATTCGTGACACCCACGTTTTGCTGTAACTCTACCGCTAAGCCAGCTCTAATCGAACCAACGATATCCGGCGTTCCCGCCTCTTCCCGACGAACCAAGTCATCCGAGTAAACATGACGATTTTTCGAGACAAACTGAACAGTCCCGCCACCCGGCATTGTTGGCTTCTGCCGGGTTATAGCCGTGCTGTTTACTACCAAAACTCCTGGGGTTCCGGGGCCACCGATGAACTTGTGCGGAGAGAAACAGACAGCATCAATTCCCCCGCCGCAGGACATATCAATCTGTACGTAAGGAGCTGCAGCGGCATAATCCCAACAGCTAAGCGCGCCATATCTGTTCAATAACCGTGTTATTCGTTCTACATCTGACTTGATACCAGTCACATTCGACGCAGCCGAGAAACTACCGATGACTTGCCTTCCTTCCGCGCTGGAAGAAAGTATCGCCTCGATTTGTGCCTGATTTAGCATACCGTGATCATCGAGCCCGACGACCTGGAGCTCTACCTTCAACTCACGCCAAGGTAAATCGTTTGAATGATGTTCGTATTCTCCAATCAACACGAGCGGCCGCTCACGAACGTTAGCGGTGGTTCTTTGCTTCAATTCAAGCAGTTCAATCCATTTGGCAATCCCCGCAGTAGCCCCTGATCCGCAGAAGATAACCCTGTCATGCTCGCGTCCTCGCACGGCTTCCTTGATTACATGCCTGCCACGATCTCGTAAATAGGTCATTCGAGCCCCGCAAAAAGAACTCTCCGAATGCGTGTTCGCATAAAAAGGCAAAACTTCGGCCCGGATATAATCTTCAATCATCCCCAAAGAACGCCCTGACGCTGTGTAGTCGGCATATATCAGCGGTTTGTTGCCAAACGGCGTCTCAATAACATGCCTGCCACCAATTACCGAATCTCGGATTCTCGTGATTAAGTTTTGCATCGTGGTATTGCTCTTGAATAGTGACAGCCATGTTAACTGGTCCATGACAGAACATTGTCTCTACCTGAAGCGATTTGAGTGAATTATTAGAACGTTTGTTCTCTGTTATCCAACTAAAATGGGATTTTGTTGTATTATAGCGATTGAAATGAAATCAAATGAATCATAAGCAGCGGAATAAAACATGCTGGACAAATTAAATCGATCAATCCTGAGGCTTATTCAGGAAGATGCCACGCTGTCTGTTGCAGACCTTGCTGAGGAGATTGGCATCTCTAAATCTGCCTGCTGGCGCAGACTTCAAAAACTGGATGACGCTGGATTCATCGAATCTCGTGTAACTCTACTGAATCAGGAAAAGTTGAATCTTGCCCTAACTGTGTATATTTCGATTCGCACTAATCAGCACAACAATACCTGGGCAGAAGAATTCCGCCAGGTCGTATCTGATTTGCCACAAGTGCTTGAGGTCAATCGCATGAGTGGCGATCTTGACTATCTTATCAAAGCCGTTGTGCCCGACATGAAGGGCTATGATCAACTCTACAAGAAATTGATCAAAGCGGATCTGTTTGACGTGAGCTCAAGTTTCGTCATGGAACAAATGAAGCAAACAACTTTATTACCGCTCGATCATGCTTAAACATACCGGCCATGAACTTCGGAAAGTTAATTCAACTAACCTTCACCGCCAGATTCTTCCATGATGTAACTTTCCAGTTCAGCGATGACAATTTTCTGGTCTTTAATAGTAAATTTCAGCACATCGTCTACAGAAATCATTCCAACGGGCGTGTCACCGTTTAAAACCGGTAGATGACGTATCTTCCTCTGGTTCATTAAGGATACACAGGTGTCGACGGTCGTCGATGCTTCGACGCAGATAACATCTTTTGTCATGATTTCTTGAATTTTGGTTTCCCATGAGGATTTGTTTTTCAATAATACTTTTCGAGCATAGTCTCGTTCAGAAACTATCCCGGCAAGATAATTATCCCTAGTCACCACGATTAGTGCTCCAATCTCGCGAGCGGCCATCAGCTCTACCGCTTGATGAACCGTGGCATCTGGGCCGATCGAATAGACTTCATGACCCTTAATATCTAGCATTGTCTTTACTGTATTCATTTGCAGACCCCTTTTCTTCGAAAGATTAATTACTGCAGCCAGTCAAATTATTAGGGCAACTAGCGATACTTTGCAATTGCAGAAAACTCACCATACATGCCCAATCCATGTATTTTTTTCACTTCACCAAGGTTTTTTTAACGAAGTAAAAAAAACATCAGGGCTGGAGAGATGCTAAAAAGGTAAGAAAGTACGCATTCTGGCTATATTGTCTTGAAACTTAGAGAGGCTTTTTCACGCGTTTATTTACAAGCGAGTAAAAGTCTCCCAACTCCAGCAACTAGTATGTTGGGACCCGAATTCTCGCGCGCCGGCGTATCCACTTCTGGTTTATTGAAGCAGCGTAAACCGTCAAATTTTCTCTTGAGCCAATAGCGCGCTGCCATGTTTCTGGCTTCGGTAGGTGATCCATGAACCAACTGTCTTTGTTTGTGTGGCTACGCGTCAGACATCGCGAAACCCTCGTATTCAGCCCCCTCCTCAGCGCAGACTGGCTATCCTGAGTCCAAAAGACCAGCTCAAGGTAGTTATCCAGCGTTATCGCTGATATAGATGGAATTACGGCCTGTTTACCCAAAGCAGTCATTGGATCGTCGACTGATGTTTCTTCTAAACGACGCTTTATCGAAGTAAATTCACATTCATCCAGCGACTGGGACATACCAGCTCGAACAGGGTTTAAATCGACATAAACCATACAAGCTAAGATCGACGCCTCGTCCAATAAAGCTTGTGACTTAAAACGGCCCTCCCAAAAACGACCAGTACATTCGTCCTCACGATTGGCCATTCGAGCCAGAGGTTCATTTATAAACCGCATGAACCAGGAAATTGAAGAAAGACGCGCCCTTATCTCCTCGAGACGAAGCGGATCAGCAAGCAATGCTACTTTCTGTAAAGCAAGCCCATCCTCTCGCTCACGGAGTGCTTCTCGACCTGGGCATAGTCGAAGCCAGCGATCGGCTACCACTTCATCTGACAAATCTTCGTGTTCCACGTTCAAAACCAAGTGATAGTGATTACTCATAATCGCGTAAGCGTATACCGAAATTGTGAACAATTGGCTTAACTCAGTAATGCGCTGTTCAATCCACTTCCTGCGGTGAGAGAAATCTTTACCTGTTTGGGCATCGATACCGAATAGGAATGATTTTCGGACACATCGCGAACAAACGTGATAGGTGCCGCTACTGGGGTTTATTAAATGACTTCTACTGTATTGCATGTAGAGAAATTTACGGCTTCTCTCTTCTAACTGATGCAGGACATAGCTGAGGCTCATGTAAGAGAATGCTCAAATACCATGTGAAATCGACCACTAGAATCAAAAATCACAAGACAACCACTTGGACACTGACCTAAACTCTGCACCAATAACATGGGTGGCATGAACTACTCATAACATGGGTGGCACGAACTACCCGCGAACTAACCGCTCGAACGAACCCAGTTCAAGATACTAGAGAGCAAGGAAATCACATGCCGATTCATTGGTATCCAGGGCACATGAACAAAGCCAGTCACGAAATGAAATCCGTGTTGAAGGACGTGGACCTCATCATCGAGCTACTGGACGCAAGACTGCCATTCAGCAGCCAAAATCCCACGATAAAAGAGCTGAGTACAACAAAACCCTGTATAAAAGTGCTGAGCAAGTCAGACTTGGCAGATCCTGCACTCACAAGAGATTGGCAGGTACATTTTGAACAAGAAGAGTCCGTCAAAACACTCGCGACCAACCTGGATATCAAACACAAGGCCGAGTCCGTGCTTCACCTTTGCCAGAAATTGTCACCAAAGACACTTCGATCAACCCGAACCATGATCGCGATGATTACCGGGATTCCAAACGTAGGCAAATCTACATTGATTAATGCACTTGCTGGCCGGAAAGTCGCTAAGACAGGCAACGAACCAGCGATAACCAAGGGCCAACAACGAATCAAAATTAACGAGGAAGTCACGCTGCTGGATACTCCAGGCATTCTTTGGCCAAAAATTCACAATGAAAATAGTGGTTATCGTCTGGCAATATCGGGGGCAATCAAGGACACGGCCATGAATGTCGAGGATGTCGCTTTTTACCTAAGCGGCTATCTGTTGAAGCAATACCCTGAATCTGTCAATCAACTACTCGATACAAAAACGCTTCCAAATGACGATCTCGCATTGCTTGAAGCACTCGGCAGAAAACGAGGTTGCCTACGAAGAGGTGGTCAAGTAGACCTCGAAAAAGTTTCATCGGTACTTGTGAATGAATTCAGAACCGGAAAGCTTGGACGCATCTCATTGGAGACCCCAAGCATGATCCCGGCTGAGGAAGCACAAGTCGAGCAACTCAAAGAAGAAAAACAACGACGTGACGAATTGCGCAAGGCGAAACGTAAAAAGAAATAATACGTATATTTTTCAATATCTTAGCCAGATATAGCTTACCTACCTCCACGCCCGTCAAATTTCGTAACCAAATTACGTGGGTGGCACGAACTTAATAAATTACATGGCTGGCAGGAACCTAGTAAAAATTAGTCGAGATCCGCCTCGAGTTGTTCCCAGCGAGTCATAAGCTGTTCAATTTGGCTTTCCAGATCTTTCACCTTTTCGAAAATCTCATTTTGCGCGGCTTGCGGTCGTTGATAAAAATCCGTTTCCGAAATTTTCTGATTACAATCGTTGAGCGTTGACTCAAGCTTTTCAATTTGTCCCGGAAGTTTTTCTAATTCTTTCTTCCCTTTCTGACGCTCAGCTTTCAGCTTCTTACGCTCCTCAAAACCAAGGGAATCATCCATCAGCATATCGGTCCGGGCACTGGAAGCATTTTGCTGCGACTTTTTAGAAACCGCCACTGATCCGGCATTACTCGACCGCTGCTGATTCTCCTTATGCCAGTCTGAATAACCCCCTACATATTCCGTGACTCGTCCGCTTCCGCTTGCATCGAACACCAGCAAACTCGAAATCACATTGTCCATGAAGGTCCTGTCGTGCGACACCAACATGACCGTGCCGTTATATGCCAGTAGCATCTCCTCAAGCAGTTCGAGACTCTCAACGTCGAGATCGTTCGTTGGCTCGTCAAGAATTAAAAGATTAGCTGGCTGAGAAAAAATTCTCGCCATTAGCAATCGATTTTGCTCTCCCCCGGATAGACGATGTATTGGCCCCCTAGCCTGATCGGCATTGAACATAAAATTGCCGAGGTAACTCACGACATGAATTTCCTTGCCGTTGATAGAAATATACTCGCGACCGTCCGAAATATAGTCCGCAACTTTTTTGTCCGGCTCTAACTGCCTTCGCGCTTGGTCAAAATAGGCCACCTCTAGTTTTGTGCCTGTTTTGATCTCACCACTGTCGGGCTCAAGCTCTTCAAGCAACAGATTAATGAGCGTCGACTTGCCGCAGCCATTCGGCCCTAACAACCCGATCCTGTCTCCCCTGCGAACGATTAGATCGAGATTTCTAATCAACACCTTGTCATCAAAAGACTTGCTAACAGCGGACAGCTCTTTAACGACCTTGCCTGAATTTGAGCCTGCATCAACCTCTAATTTCAAATCCGAAACAGATCTTCGTTGCCTCCGGACTTCTCTGAGCTTTTCAAGGTCGCGGACCCTTCCCTCATTTCGGGTTCTTCGCGCCTTGATGCCCTCTCTGATCCAGGCCTCTTCTTTGCGAAGTTTTTCATCGAACTTCTTCTCGTGGAGTGTCTGCACCTCCCGTTCATGATCACGACGTTCAATAAACGCCTCATAACCACACTTCCAAAGCGTTACTGCCCCACGGTCAATATCAACAAGGCTGGTGGCCACCGAGCGTAAAAGGTGGCGATCGTGAGATACAAAAATAATCGTACCGGGAAACTCCACCATTCTCTGCTCTAACCACTCTATCGCAGGCACGTCCAGATGATTGGTAGGTTCATCCACAAGCCAGACATCTGGCTCGATTACTAACGATTTAGCGATAGCCACTCGCTTGAGCCAACCACCAGACAACTGACTTAAGGGAATGTCAGGATCGAGTTGCATTCGCTGCAAAGTCGCATCGATCACATGATTAACCGACCAACCGTCCGCTGCCTCAATTTTGTGTTGCAGCGTATCCATCCGAGCAACGATCTTATCGTGGTCTGCTTTAACATCACTCAGTTGCAACGACAGCGCGTGATACTCGCTTAATAGTTGCCCGGTGTTTTCAAAGGCCATGGCAACCGCATCAAAAATCGTTGCACTGCTAACTTCGGGCAATTCCTGATCAAGAAAGGAATAACTTAAATCTCTCGAGCGCCATATCGTTCCTTCATCAGCTTGGAGCTCCCCAGACAGCAATCTCATCAGGGTACTTTTTCCTGACCCATTTCTACCGGTGAGACAAAGCCGCTCTCCTTGATCTAGGATCAGGTTTACGCTATCAAGTACTCGATCAGTACCGAAAGTAACGGTAACGTTTTTTAAGGTTGCAACAGGTGGCATCTAAAAATCTTTACTAATAAGTTCTGTATCAAGGGTGTTTTTCATCAAAAGCTTTAAGTTGTTCAGCTGTCGCTTCGCTCTGGTGTTGCTTTTTCCAGTCGGCATAGGGAATACCATAAATACGTTCTCTAACCTCTTCATATTCCAGCGCTATTCCTTTATCCTCTGCCGCCGATTTATACCATTTGCTTAGACAATTTCGACAGAAGCTCGCCAGATTCATTAAATCAATATTCTGGACATCCTTATTTTCATCAAGGTGTGCAACGAGGCGACGAAAGGCCGCGGCTTCTAATTCAAGAACGGTTTGAGCGTCCAGCTTTTTTATTTCAGTGCTTTGATGGTCCAAAATCAGCTCCACATTTTCAGTTTCAACATCAGTTTCTATATGGGTGTCATTACCCAGTTTTCAAAAGACGAAGGTTAACACGGATTGCTATGAGTGAGTTCAATATAGGCCAGAAGTGGATCAGTAATGCCGAACCAGAACTGGGCATGGGCGAGATCATTAACGCAGATTTTCGGAGCGTGCTGATTTACTACTCTCGGGCAGGCGAGGAAAGAACTTATGCAAGCAAGCAAGCGCCATTAACCCGGGTTAAGTTCGCAATAGGCGATGAAATTTCCGATGGCAGCGGTCAAACCCTCACAATAACCGAGGTAGCAACTGAATCGGGTCTTTATCTCTACCGTGGCGACATTGACGGCAAACAAGCTGTGATCGCTGAATCAGATTTAAATCCGAATTTGCAATTCAGTAAACCTGAAGATCGACTCTTCACCCATCAGTTTGATCCGAATGATCGCTTCAATCTCAGATACCAAACGCTCATGCATCAAGCCGCGCTATCCAGTGCCGACGCCAGAGGATTATACGGTCCTCGCGTATCCCTGATTCCCCACCAGCTATACATTGCAAACGAAGTCGCGAGCAGATTTGCGCCAAGGGTACTGCTTGCGGATGAAGTTGGGCTCGGCAAAACGATCGAGGCCGGCGCTATTATCCATCAGCAGCTAACAACCCACCGGGCACGACGGGTGCTGATCGTTGTGCCTGCAGCGCTCACTTTTCAGTGGTTCGTCGAAATGATCAGACGATTCAACCTGCACTTTACTGTCATGGATGAGGAACGCTGCCAAAACATTGTTGCGGACAATACAGCAGCAAGTGATTTATCAGAGACGGATGAGCCACTGACTGCAACACTCACCGCCCCTGACGTGGAGGATAGATTCAATCCCTTTGAGGCACACCAGCTGATGCTCTGTTCCCTCGACTTATTTCTTGATAACCCGACCCGACTAGAACAAGCAGCAGCAACAGACTGGGACCTGATGGTCGTTGATGAAGCGCACCATCTTGCATGGACACCCGCTGATGCAAGTCCTGAATATCTAATTGTTGAATTGCTGGGCATGGTCAGCAAAGGGTTGCTCTTGCTTACGGCTACGCCGGAACAACTGGGTAGAGCCGGACATTTTGCACGACTCAGGTTACTCGACCCGACGAGATATCATGACTACGACGCCTTCCTTGCTGAGGAAAGCAAATTCGAGATGATTGCAGACAATCTGGATCTATTGCGTAATGCATTCACAGAAGATGACGAAAAGATAAAAGCAACATCCGAAATACTATCTATTTTGTCTATTGAAGAACATGGGCAAGACAAGTCACTCACAGCTGACGACCTCACGAATATGGTGCTCGATAGGCATGGCACCGGTCGCGTACTTTTTCGGAACGTCAGGAAATCTGTCAAGGGATTCCCGAATAGAGTGTTGAAAACCTACCCGCTTGAAAGACCCGAAGTTTATCGACAGTTCGAGACGCCCTACCCTGAAACCAGCGTGCGCCAGTGGACCAAAATTGATCCGAGAATCGCGTGGCTCCAAACACTGGTGGAATCCAGCGGTGAAGATAAATTTTTGCTGATTTGCGCGCATCAGCAAATTGCGCTCGATATCGAGATGAGCCTGAGCAAAACAACCACGATCAGGCTGGCATTATTTCATGAAGGTATGAATCTTGTTGCACGGGACCGGGCAGCAAACTATTTCTCCGACACCGACAGAGGCGCGCAGTTGCTAATATGCTCTGAAATTGGCAGTGAGGGCAGAAACTTCCAGTTTGCTAGCAATATTGTGCTCTTTGACCTTCCTCTGGGTCCCGATCTGCTGGAACAACGAATCGGACGCCTGGATCGAATAGGCCAGCAACGCGACGTCAGTATTCACGTGCCGTTTCTTAAATCAACCATTCAGTCCTCCTTGCTCCGCATTTATGACCAGGGACTGGGTATCTTCGATGCACCCAACCCCGTCGCTCAGAATGTTTTTGACGAACTCGTGACAGAGCTGTCATCCGATGACCCACAGAACTTGATTGACCAGATGAAAATCGTTAACGAACAAAAACATCGTGACGTTCAAAATGGCCGCGACAGATTGCTTGAGTTAAATTCGCATCGACCGGAGGTCTCAACCCGACTGATTGCGGACATCAAAGCCAATCAGGGCGGTGCGGACCTTGCCACTTATATGGAACAGTCTTTTGATGTCTGGGGTCTCGAATCCGAACCCCTCGAAGATGAAGTGCTACTGGTGAAACCCACCCAGACCATGATTCGGAATGAATCAATCAGCCTTGAGACCATGGATCATTATCACTATCCGGAACTCCCAGAAGATGGCTTGCGCGTGACCTACAATCGAGAAGTCGCGCTATCGCGGGAAGACGTTAATTTTCTCACGTGGGAAAATCCGATCGTCCAGCAGGCCCTTGATCTGGTCGCCACCGATATCATCGGCAACAGTACGATGATTGCTGTCAAACATGCGTCCCTTCCAGCTGGCACTGTGTTGCTTGAAGCGCTCTATCTCGTCAACTGTGTCGCGCCTGCAGAACTCATGATTGATAGGTATATGCCACCAACGGTCATTCGCGTCGTACTGGCACCAAATCTGGCTGATATCACGGCCAATTTTCCTTGGTCAGATCTGGTGGACGAAAAGCTTGAGATTGCCAACGAGCCACTCGGCAAAATTCTTGATTCGCAACAGCAAGGGCTCAGAAAAATGTTGGCAACTTCACGAAATATCGCAGATAAGCAGCTTGACCAGTACCGCAATTCAGGAAAAACCAAAGCGTTGGCAGCCTATGATTTTGAATTGGACCGATTACTGGAGCTGAGTAAAATCAACAAGACGATAAGAGACGAAGAAATCGCTCATTTTTCTGCTTTTCGGGAATTAACGTTGGAAATAATTGAGGAATCTACTGCTCGCCTCGATGCTGTGCGGGTTATTGTCGCAGCCTAGCGAACACCCGGCCTGGTGCTGCATCGGCGGGTCCGCCAAAACACCCGCACTTGATCAGTCGAGATAGGCTTTACAAAGGATACGAACGCGCGCTCACATGCTCACACTAACCCATGTTCCGGACTTCAAGCTCCTCCCCGCTTGCTTCACGACTCTCAAGAACAGAAATCTCGAAGTGGAATGAAACACCGGCTAACGGATGATTGGCGTCAATCGTAATGCCGCCGTCTTCAACGGCAACCACTCTGGCCACTTCAGCCTCAGCCCCCGACCCGACCTGAAAGATCATACCGACCTCGATGCTGTCAATGTCCGCCATAAACATATCCGGTGCCACAGTTCTGACCAATGAGCGCTGGGAAAAACCGTAAGCTTTTTCCGGCCCGATCTTCACTTCAAATTCGTCACCCGCAAGTTTTCCCAGAACAGCCGTCTCAAGTCCGGGCACCATCGTGCCATCACCCTCAACAAAAGCCATAGGATTGCCACCCGCGGAAGAATCGACCTCCTCTCCGAGAGGGTTCAGCAATCTGTAATCGAGTTTATAGAATCTGGGCATTAGAGGCTCCTTTCAGCGCTTGTCGAAAAATTATTACGCGCCTGTTTGATGTGTTGTTGCCATGATCCCATCTGCTGATCCCAGCTGAGTTGACGCATGTCTGACGCGGCGGGCATTGTACCAGTCATATGACATTCTGACAGGCCGATCAGCGCCTCGATCGCATCATCTTGAGAAACATATCTATGTCGTTCGGGAATGAATTCCTGATATGCGAGTGCATCAGGCACGAGCGGCACACAGCCACAGGCAACTGCTTCAAGCACCGCAATACCCTGGAACTCGTGAATAGCGGAAGAAAGCACAACGTGGCTGTCACGTAATAAATTGAGGTAATCGCGGCGCGAGTCGAGGAAGCCAAAATGACCGAGGGCACCGGCAGCGTCCAGCAGCGCGCTGATTCGTGTCATCTGAGGCGGCACTTTTCGGAATGATTGCCCGATAACATGCATCAAAATGTTTGCGCTGTCCGTCCTCGCTACAAGACCTTCAACAAGCGATTCAAGTGCATCAAGTCCTTTGTCATATTCCCATCGGTGATTCCATACAATGCGCAAGCGTCCATCCCCAGCGCCATCCCTGTCTGCATCGCCATCCTCAGCGCCAACAAAAGCTGCGAAGGTATCCTGAGAAAGTGGTACACATTGAACCTGGGACTTCTGTTTCAATTGGTCCAGCACGCCCTCGGGCACACCATCAGGTAACCGGCCAAGTAACCCTCCCACACCGGTCAGGAAGGAATCTCGATTGAACATCGAATTGAACAAAAGCAAATCTCCTGAGATAGCGGTATAGATGCTAGTAATCTGCCTTTCAACTAGCCTCTCTTGATCTACCGAACCCGCACCCGGCAATGCCGAGTTAAGCGGATAAGCAAACTGATTCTCATGGAAATACACAATCGTAGGAATAGAACTTAATGCTGGGCACATGCCCCGAAGAGATGATAGATCCGTCATCGAGGTTGCGATGACCAAGTCATAGCCATCCTTCAATCGCTCATCAAAGGCAAAACTCAGGCTGTTACCCCGAAAACGCCAACTGAAGAATCTTGGCGGAAGCGTCACAACGGAAAACGCATGTTCCCGAAGGTTATCTCTCAGGCCCTGCCACCAGTACTGGTGACTCATCGCGTCGTAAGGTGAAAGCAGCAGAATTTTCATAAGGCCAGAATATGATGTGTCGCAATAATTTTGCGCTCTATAGTACCCGTAAACCGGTTGCTTCTGTAGAATGCCCGTCTTACTTTCAGCAACCAGAGGAAGATATGGCAGGAATAGTAATTATCGGCGCCGGTCAGGGCGCGGGACAGGCTGCAGCCAGCTTAAGGCAGCAAGGTTATGAGGGTACTGTCACTATATTGGGTGACGAAGCCTTTCCACCTTACCAACGTCCGCCTTTGTCAAAACAATATCTTTCAGGTGATTTGCCACTCGAGCGGGTTTATGTGCGTGCTGAAAAATTTTACGCAGACAAGGATATAGACCTGCGCACTAACACCCGCGTTGCTTCCCTTGATGTCACCGCAAAAACGGTCACCACGGAATCAGGTGAGGACATTGCCTACGACAAATTAATGATTGCCACCGGCAGTCGTCCACGCAAACTCAGCATTGAAGGGTCTGACCTTGAAGGCATTCACTACCTTCGAACCATTGCTGATGTTGATGGTATCGCTGAAGCAATGAAATCAGCGAAAAACCTCGTCATTGTTGGTGGCGGATACATTGGACTTGAGGTTGCCTCGGTCGCGGCAACTGCCGGACTGACCGTTAGCGTGCTCGAAATGGAAGACCGAATTCTTCAGAGAGTCACCACGCCAGAGATGAGTGCCTTCTACCATGAACTTCACACCGGCCGTGGTGTTAACGTCATGACAAAAACAGGCGTCAGCGGATTTTCCGGCACAAGTGACGGCAAAGTCGCACAAGTGTTGTGCGGCGACACCAGCATCGAAGCAGATCTGGTTATTGTTGGCATAGGTATTATTCCAAACATTGAGCTAGCACAGGAAGCGGGCATTAGTTGTGACAACGGCATCGTTGTGAACGATCACTGTCAAACTTCCAACGCCGATGTTTATGCCATTGGCGACTGCTCGAATCACCCAAACCCCATCTTGGGTCGCCGACTCAGACTCGAATCAGTGCCTAATGCAATGGAACAGGCCCGAGTTGCTTGCGCCAATATGTGTGGCGAAGACAAAGTCTATGCGGCGGTACCCTGGTTCTGGTCTGATCAGTATGAATTGAAACTTCAAATGGTTGGTTTTTCATCCGACGGTGATACCCAGGTGCTGAGAGGCGATCAAGACAAGAATCAGTTTGCAATGTTCTACCTAAAAGATGGTGCTATCGTCGCTGTTGATGCGGTTAACAGCCCCCGAGAGTTCATGATCTGCAAACAGCTCTATGGTAAGCAGGTTGATGCCGAAAAACTTGCTGATCCGGAGGTCGATTTGAAAACGCTGCTGTAGCGTGAAATTCTGCGCACAGTAAAACCAACATCACAAATGAACCGGGGTGATCTGCCCCGGTAACAGCCTCGCATCCTTGCTCTTCGGGAGAATGACCGATGGAATTTTCAACTCGGGAAATTACAGATGTTTACGCTGAAATTTCTCCTCATATCGTCAACACGCCGATCATTCACTCTGCAACTTTTTCAGATATCTGCCATTGCCGCACACTCTTCAAACTTGAAAACCTGCAGATGACTGGGTCTTTCAAGGAACGTGGTGCCTTAAACCGACTCAATCAGCTGACGGATGACGAGCGTCAACGGGGCGTGATCGCCGCCAGCGCTGGCAACCATGCTCAAGCGGTGGCGTATCATGCGCACCGCCTGGGTATTTCAGCGAAGATTGTGATGCCGAAACAAAGCCCTCTGGTCAAAGTTCGTTCGACCGAGCATTGGGGTGCCGAGGTGATACTTGAGGGAGATACCTTTAGCGAGGCGTTCAATCATTCTCAGGCACTGATTGAAGAGGAGAACCGCGTCTATCTCCATCCATTTGATGACATCCATGTAATTAAAGGTCAGGCAACACTCGGCCTTGAAATCCTCGAACACCCGATGGCACAGGATTTAGATGCGATAGTAGTACCAATCGGTGGTGGTGGACTCGTGGCAGGCATCGCAACCTATGTAAAACAGATCAATCCCTCGATTAAAGTCATTGGCGTTGAAGAGGCAAGTTATAGTGCAATGAGGCAATCAAAAGATGCCGGTCAGGTCGTTTCACTGGGATCCAAACCGATGATCGCTGACGGTATCGCCGTGGGCCAAGTAGCTCAAAGAAACCTTCAATCAGTCGAGGCATACGTCGATGATATTGTCTCTGTCAGCAGTGATGAGATTGCAAACGCTATTCTTTTGATGATGGAAGTCGAAAAGGTCGTTATCGAAGGGGCAGCTGCCGCCACTCTTGCGGCACTACTGAATCATCGAATACCGCAGATACAAAGCCAGCAGTCGAACGGGAGCAATGGAAAGTCAGTGCTCTGTGTCATATCCGGCGGCAACATTGATGTCAATTTACTGTCGCGGATCATCAACCGGGGATTGGCATTCGACGGCAGGGTCGTAAGACTTGATACAACCATTAGTGATCATCCAGGTGGGTTGGAAAAATTGCTGAGAATATTTCGGTCGTCAGGCGCAAATGTGCTTGAGGTACATCATCATCGATTTGGCAGTGAAGCGCCCATCGGGCAGATTGGGGTCTCGGTCACCGTAGAAACAAAAGACAGGGGACATATCCATGAACTCAAACAAATGCTCCTGGAAGAGGGCTTTCAAACGCTTGGAGGCACGAACCTGAGCCCCGTAAGCTAATGACGCTCACGGCGAGGCGAATACGCACATCAAAACGTTGTTTGATCTCGTGACATATTTTAGCGCCAGCCCTTCACGCACACTACCTTTAAGCATCCTGTCATATAGGACTTTATTTTCGTGCGCGATTGCGTCAAAGTTGTTAGCGACTCTGAGAGTATGCAAACCTAAAAATAACAGAGCAGCTTGGCATGCAGGAAAGCGCTAAAAACTCGCGAGACAAAACATTCTGGGAAGAATGGCGATCTTTGATCTTTTTCGTCGTCGTCATGGTAATTTTTCGATCCGCCATAGCGGACTGGAACGGCGTCCCGACCGGATCAATGAAACCGACCATTCTCGAAGGAGACCGCGTCGTCGTTAACAAGGTAGCCTACGACCTCAAGGTGCCCTTCACCAGTTGGCACCTCGCAGAATGGGACAGCCCGAAGCCGGGAGAAATCGTTACCTTCTATTCGCCCGACGATGAGACGCTGCTGATAAAACGCGTCATCGGCGTACCCGGTGACACCATCAGCATGCAGGACAATCAATTGTTTGTTAACGGCAAAGCCGCAACTTACTCTCGCCTCGACGATGAAATTGTGAGACAACTTGATGATCTGCAGCGCCGTCATCACGCATTCTTTTACGAGGCTTTTGCTGATATGACCCCGCACGCAGTGATGCTCAGATCAACTTTGGGTAATGACTACGGTAGTTTTGAGCCCATTAAGATACCTCAAAACAAGTACCTAATGCTGGGAGACAACAGAGACAACAGCAAAGACTTCAGGCGTATTGGGTTGGTAGACCGGTCAAGAATAACCGGAAGAGCGCACACGGTAGCCTTTTCGTACGACGAGTCCTATATTCCGCGAATGGATCGGTTTATTCGTCCTCTTGACTAGGCATCATCAGACTTTGACGCGGCGGCTCGAGTATCCGGTTCTTTTGGAACTTTATCAGCCTTCACCTCTGACTCTATCAAATCGATCTTTTCGAGCAAGCCCCCATTTGAACGCCTGAAAAACCTCACCACAAAAGAGAAGATGAAGGCTACACCTATCAGCAACAACACCAGCAAGCCAGACATGATCGCAAGTACCCGGAGCACTTCGGTTTCGACATCAAAGAAATAGATGGCTAACCAGATAAATGCGACAGCAAACAAAGTGCCGGATAAAAAACGTCGAATCAAAGGATCCGTAAAAAACTTGAACAAAGGTCTTTCCACTTGGTATTTGCTTGCGGCGTAGCTTACACTCGATGGCCTGTAAAAATGAATAAATCTGAAAAATACTTTCCCTGAGCATCCATCTAAGTATGCAAGTAGGGTTAGCATCCAATTGGCCGGTAAGCCTGAACCTCGCAACAGCGATTCTAAACGAATAAGAAGACAGAGGGATTTCCAATGCCACTAAATCCAATCCTGGCAGCCGTTCTGGCTCAAAGAACCGAGGTTAGCGCCCCACCAATGCACGAAGGTTCGCCAGAGGCAGCGCGGACCATGTATCGCGCAATGAATGCTGGATATACCAGAGAAGCGGTAACCCGAGTACGCGACGAGGACGCAGATGGTGTTCCAGTTCGGATCTATCACCCAAACCCTGGCGTGGTCTTACCGGCGCTTGTTTACTTTCACGGAGGTGGTTGGGTCATTGGTGACCTCGAAACCCACGATCATATCTGTCGAAAGCTGGCGAATGCAGTCCCTTGTGTCGTCATCGCTGTCGACTACAGGCTCGCCCCGGAACATCCTTTCCCTACTCCGCTAGATGATTGCTACACGGCTCTAAACTGGGTCACGCAAAACGCGACACAACTCGGCATTATCCCCGGTAAAATAGCCGTTGGTGGTGACAGCGCTGGTGGCAATCTCAGCGCAGCGATTTCACTGAAAGCCAGAGATGAAAATGGCCCAGCCATTTGCCACCAGCTGCTCATGTATCCGGTGACCGACGCCAGTTTCGACACGCCCTCCTACGCCGATAATGCAGAAGGATATCTGCTGACAACTGATGGTATGAAATGGTTCTGGCATCACTATATCGGAGATGAGGTCGACCCCGCACAAGCATACGTTTCTCCTCTGCGGGCGAGTAACTTGTCGAACCTACCACCGACGACGGTTATCACGGCGGAATTTGACCCGCTCAGAGACGAAGGTGAATCCTTCGCCAAGCTGCTAGCGCAAGCAGGAACCTCTGTTTCTATGCGTCGCTACGATGGCATGGTTCACGGTTTCTTTGCGATGGCTGATTTGCTCGAAGCGGCGCAGGAGGTATTTGAATTCTCCGCATATCAACTCGCCGCGTCGTTTAAGACAGCTTAATCAAGCTCATGACGCGCTTTGTTGATCAAACGGATACTCGTCTCCATCACTCTGAAACAGACTTCAGAGATGATGAATTTAGTGGCTTCATCTGGGATTTTGATAGTACTGGGTTAACTTTTCACAATTGTAAATTTGAACAAATGCAGTTCAGGGAGCGAGCAATTGAGCTGTCAGAATTTCAGCATTGCCAATTTGTTGACTGCCGTTTTGATAGCGCCCAGATAAGGGAATGCCAGTTTGAAGATTGCCAATTTTACGAGCGTGAAACGGAACAGACTTGCAGTTTCAAATTTTCTGATTTAACGGCGACGCGATTTACCCGCTGCGACATATCGATGTGCAACTTTTCCCGATCGAAAATTTACAGGACTGAATTCATCCAATGTCAGGCCCAAGGCATAGACTGCTCTCACGCTCAGGCAGCAAACACAGTCGGCAACACCGTTGTGCTTCAGGGAGCGAAAATGCACGACTGCAACTTTGCTTATGCTGATTTTAGCGGTGCTGAGCTTGCACAATCCGAGCTCACCAATAACCGAATGTCACATTGCCTGCTGCACAGGGCCGATCTGTCTGGCACCCAACTGGTTGATTGCGAACTTCATGGTATTGATGCGACCGGGATTACCCTCCGCGGGGCAGACCTTCGGGGCTCGGACTTAACGGGTCTGGACGTTAGGGAAGTAGATATGACAGAAGTCAAAATTAACAGTTACCAGCAAACCATGTTGCTGGAAACGCTGGGTATGATTATCGACGATACCTGACTCAGATACCTGACTCAGATACCTGACTCAGATACCTGACTCAGATACCGCCAAAGTTTTGCTACTTAATGCTCAGCAACTCAACATCAAAGATGAGTACAGCGTTTGGCGGAATACCGCGCGTGCCGCCGGATCCGTAACCTAGCTCGGCAGGAATGAAAAGACGCGTCTTGCCACCGACTCGCATCAACTGAAGCCCTTCAGTCCAACCTGGTATCACTTGACCAAGGCCAAAACTTGCCGGTGTTCCTCGCTTAACCGAGGAGTCAAATTCGGTCCCGTCCAGTAGCATCCCTGTGTAATGCACTTCGACGGTATCCGCGACGCTAGGCATGCCACCGCTACCCTCAACTTCATGCATGTACTGTAGACCCGTAGCCGTTGTTATTACGCCCGGTTTCTTCCCGTTCTCAACGAGAAAAGCTTCACCCTGTACTTTTTGCTGACTCGAAATTTGGTTTTGCATCTCTGTGCGCATTCTTTGAACTTCTTCTTGCTGGGCACGCACAGCAACAGCAACTGCGGCCTGCGCCTCTGGCGACATATTCGGCGCTGCATCTGAAAGTGAATCCGCCATGCCTTTATTTAACGCTTCGACATCGACTTCATTAGTGCCACCTTCCTTCAGCATGTTGCCGAACGAATACCCGAAGAAATAACCCATCTCTTCGGCTGTTGCCTGCCGTTCCTGATCCACAGACACCGGCTGCGTACTTTCGGCAGCTTCAGCGAGTGTATTTTGCGACACGAAGATCGTCGATATCACTAGAAGTAGTGAAGGTAAAATATTGATATATATGGTTTTATTCATAATTCCTCAAGAGTTCTACAACAGACAAATTTACAGCTCGGTATTATTACATAGATACGCGCTAACTGCCGAGACAGTTCGACACCTTAATCGCATTGTCCGATCACTTTCAACAATCCAACCCTCTAAAAGAACCGTATATAATACTGAGCATTGTTATGAACGAACCCTTGCAACTACACTGTTCGCGGCTACACTGACTTTTGCAAACTTGAGACCCATGACATAGAAACATTACCTGTGCCCTAATTATCAAATTGCTACTATACAAACTATCTGCATTATGGGAACTTTGACGCGTAGTGAAGCAACAAATTAGCAACGGTCATCGAGTATGATTCAGCGTTGACACAACGACACTTCGATCAATATCTATACGTAAAGACTAATTATGGCAAATCGATTCGATATTTCTTCCAGCGCTACTGCTCGCCAGTTGCCCAGGTCACTTGTATTAACCACTGCACTAGCGTTTGCAGGATTTTCAGGCACCGCACTTGCAACGGTGAGCGCCGAAAGTAAGGCTGTCACTGACGAAATCGCTGCACTTGCCCCACTCCCTGTTCATTCAAACACGACACGCAATATCGTTGACGCCCTATCGAGTCGCCACTACGTCACCACTGAACTGAACGATTTGCTCTCTGAGCAAATTTATCAAGGGTTTCTCGAAGACCTCGATCCAAGTAAAAGTTATTTATTGGCCTCTGACATCGCTGAATTCGACAGTCTAAGGTACCAATTAGATGACACGCTGCTGCGCGGTGACGCAAAGCCCGCGTTTATTATTTTCAATCGCTACCACCAGCGTGTGCTGGCGCGCTTCGAATCAATACTGGCGCAGCTTGAAAAAGGCACAGACGTTTTTGACTTTGAACGAGACGAATCTCTTGAGCTTGATCGCGAGGAGGCCCCTTGGGCAACCAACAACGCAGAGCTTGATGACCTTTGGAGAAAGCGGCTGAAAAACGCAGTCTTGAACCTGCGTCTTGCCGACAAGGAACCGGAGAAAATCCAGGAACTGCTACAGAAGCGATATAAAAACCGACTGACACGCACTCGCCAAACCAACAGCGAAGACGTCTATCAGCTTTATATGAATGCCTTCACTCGCACCTATGATCCGCACACACAATATTTCTCACCGAGAACTTCGGAAAACTTTAATATCAATATGAGTCTCTCGCTTGAAGGCATCGGTGCTGTGCTGCAACAGGAAGACGAATTTACTCGAGTGGTTTCTCTTGTACCGGCAGGACCCGCTGACAAGTCAAAACAGGTCTTCCCTGATGATAAAATTGTCGCGGTAGCCCAAGGCCTCGAAGGTGAAATGATCGATGTGATCGGCTGGCGCCTCGACGAAGTTGTGCAACTCATTCGTGGTAAAAAAGACACGATCGTCAGACTTGATGTCATTCCAGCTAGTTCTACTGACAGCTCTGAATCAAAAATTGTTAAAATTGTTAGGAACACAGTAAAACTTGAAGAACAATCAGCGAAGTCCGAGATTATTGAAGTCGAGCAATTTGGTCATAAACGAAAGATTGGCGTCATCGATATCCCTGCCTTTTACATCGATTTTCAGGCCTTGCAGAAAGGCGAGAAAGACTTTAAGAGCACGACTAGAGACGTCAAGGTGCTGCTGGCAGACCTGATGGCGGAGGGTGTCGAGGGCGTAGTAATTGATTTGCGCAACAACGGCGGTGGCTCCCTACAAGAGGCCCGAACACTCACTGGATTGTTTATCGACCGTGGACCCACGGTCCAAATTAGAAGCAAAAGTAACCGCGTAGATATCCTTAATGACAGGGATATACGGACCATCTACGACGGCCCACTTGCGGTACTTGTAAATCGCCTGAGCGCTTCAGCTTCGGAGATTTTTGCTGGCGCGATGCAAGACTACGAGCGCGGAGTCATCATTGGTAGCCAGACCTTCGGCAAAGGCACTGTGCAATCGCTTTTACCCATGAATCGTGGACAGTTAAAACTGACCCAAGCCAAGTTCTATCGGATTTCAGGTGAAAGCACACAACATAAGGGCATTATCCCGGACATCTCATTCCCGTCGAACTTTGACCTCGATTCCATCGGCGAAAGTACGCTGGATGGGCCGCTGCCTTGGGATCAGATATCCGCGACAAGGTTTCGTACAAAACAGATGATCGGCCCATTGGTGACGGAGCTAGATCGACTTCACAAAGCGCGGGTCACGGAAGATCCTGAATTCACGTACATGGCAGACGCTGCTGCCTACCGCAAGGTCAGGGCTCAGCAAACTGCCGTTACGCTTAATGAAAGTCAGCGTCTTAAGGAAAAAGAAGATTCAGACACCTTCTGGCTAGCACTCGAAAACACCAAGCGGCTTCAGCAGGGGTTGTCTGAAATAGACTCTCTCGATGAACTCCAAGGCGACAAGGAACCCGTTGTCGCAGAAATTGATGGCAGTGGTGCGACAGGCATTACGACAGATGCAGAGAGTGGAGATCTAGGAGAAGGAGATGCGGCACTTGGCGAAGCACAAAATTTGGTCGGTAACGAACTAGCCGGCGTCATAGAAATGCCTAGCGCAACTGACCCCCCGGCTACTCTCAAGCAGGAAAATCCTGAGAAAGAAGGTGCAGAACCCGACATTGAGGACACAACAGAGAATGAAGAACCTGATGCCTTTTTAGTTGAGACGACCAATATTCTTCTGGACCTCATTAGCCTTGGAAAGCAAACCGCCGCTGAAAAGCAGGAACAAAGGCAAATATAAGCAACCCGCCTAGTGCAAAGTAGCGCTCATGTTCGACTTTTATCTCGCTAGAGACACACCTTTAGTGGAACGAGGCAATTTCATCGAGCTGTTTTTTATCGATATCAGGGACCTCAGCATCTTCGGCAGGATATCCGACGACAAGCAGTAAAAATGGACGCTCCGAGCGCGGACGACCCAAGATCTCACTCAGAAAAGCCATCGGGCTAGGTGTGTGCGTGAGGCTCGCTAGCCCGGCTTCGTGCAGCGCCGCAATCAACATGCCTGTCGCGATGCCAACCGACTCGGTTGCGTAATAATGTTTTACCTTACCGCCGTCAGCCGTCTCGCCGAACCGCTGCTGAAAAATGGCAATTAAATAAGGCGCCGTTTCGAGAAAAGGTTTGTTTGCATCAGTGCCGAGCGGTGCCAAAGCATCGAGCCACTCTTGGGGTGCTTTCTCCTCGTAAAACAGTTTTTCTTCTTTTTCTGCCGCAACACGAATTTTCTTTTTGATAGCAGGATCCGAGACAACGGCAAAATGCCAAGGTTGCAAGTTTGCACCACTGACAGAGGTGCCTGCTGTACGCAGGCAATTTTCAATTATTTCCCGTGGAACATTTTTTGCGGAAAATTCCCTTACCGTGCGCCTTGACTTCATTTGTTGATAAAATTCCATCGAACGTTCGAGCATCTCAGCTTCCTTCCGATACTGAAAGTTAAGGGGAATCGAATCACTCGTCTTGCTCATAAAAATTACTCATTGAAGATCTATTTGCGACGAGTAAAAGAGTATCACGTAATGACAACCGGTATTCTATCTATGTAATATTCGCTATATGACATCAGGCACACCAAGCTCATCGCAGCAGCGTTAACAGCTGTCGCGGTGGTTAAAATCACAACTCACGATCAACGCCTTCTCTATGACCATTACCTGTATCGAAGATCTTAAAGAACTCTACAAAAAACGAGTGCCTAGGATGTTTTATGACTACGCCGAATCCGGTAGCTGGACCGAAAGCACCTTCAGGGATAACGAGGCCGCGTTCAGCCGAATCAAATTGCGCCAAAAGATTCTGGTCGACATGGAGGGCAGGAATCTTTCGACAAAAATGATCGGTGAGGATGTGGCGATGCCTGTCGCGCTTGCACCAACAGGGCTGACCGGTATGCAGTATCCGGACGGAGAGATTCACGCGGCGCGAGCCGCTGAAAAATTCGGCGTACCCTTTTGCCTTTCAACAATGAGTGTTTGCTCTATTGAGGACGTCGCTGAAAACACCACGCGTCCCTTCTGGTTCCAGCTTTATGTGATGAAAGACAAAGATTACATCTCTCGATTAATCCAGCGCGCGAAAGATGCTGGTTGCTCCGCGCTTGTCCTGACGCTTGATCTGCAGATAATGGGGCAGCGTCATAAAGACATAAAAAACGGTCTGTCGACACCACCGAAGCCAACCCTCACCAACCTCATCAACATTGCCACAAAACCTCGCTGGGCCATTGGAATGTTAGGTACTAAAAGACGAAACTTCGGCAATATCGTAGGGCATGTTAAGGGGCTCGACAACATGACCAACCTAGCACAGTGGACTGTCTCGCAGTTTGATCCCACACTTGATTGGGACGATGTGCAATGGATCAAGGATCAATGGGGGGGCAAGCTCGTGCTCAAGGGCATTATGGATGCTGACGACGCTGAATTAGCTGTAAAGAGCGGTGCTGACGCACTTATTGTGTCAAATCATGGGGGACGTCAACTTGATGGCGCTGCTGCTAGCCTCGATGTCTTACCGGAAATTGTCGACCGCGTGGGTGACGACATCGAAGTGTGGATGGACGGAGGGATAAGAAGTGGTCAAGACGTGATTAAAGCCACTGCACTCGGTGCCAAGGGCACGATGATTGGGCGCGCATTTCTCTACGGACTTGGCGCGATGGGTGCCGAAGGTGTAACAAGGTGTCTGGAGGTGATATCAAACGAGCTTGACCTAACGATGGCATTTTGCGGCCTCAAAGATATTAACCTTGTCGACGAATCGATCATTTGGCGACCCAAAGGTCCTTAATCTCTCAGTCAACGGGTCACTACCAGCGGCGGTTCAAGTGATGTTCGAGTTCGTTTTGTGGTCTTAAAAAGTTACTTCCGCTGCTTCTCAATGACATCCCAGGCATGCTGGATGTCTTTGAATTTTTCTTCGGCAGCACTCGCAAGCTCAGGCGTCATGCCTTTCGATTGAATCCTGTCGGGGTGATATTCCATCGCTAGCTTTCGGTATTTTCGCTTAATGGTGGCAGTATCATCTTCCTCGTGACACCCGAGAATCTGGTAGCACTGGTTCACATCGTCGATCTGACCCTGCCCTGTGAAGCGACCCTTGATTTGTGCATATTGCGCGTCCAGCCCAAAAATATGGACCGCACTCTTGATCATGGCTTCTTCTGATGCGTGTAACTCGCCATCGGCATAAGCAACAACGAGCAGCAGATCGATAATCGAAACCAGCACGACTTCCGCGCGACCAAACTCATCATAAAACTGTTGCGCATAATCCTCGAACGCATCGTCAGCATCTTTTGCCGCGTTAAAGATATTGATCGCGAGTTTGCGTGCATCTTCAGGCAAACGTAGGTTATCCCGCATGATGCGATCAATGACATCGACTTCTTGCTGACTCACTTTACCGTCAGCTTTTGCTAACTTACCGAGCATGGAAAAAGTTGCCGCAAAATAAATACCCTGTTTATTTTCGAGACCGCTCAGAGTCCCGCTGCGACTATCAGCATCAAACGCCTGATGCCCAAGCGCCGCACCGAACACAGCCCCGATCGGTCCACCGAAAACAAAACCAAGACCACCACCGAGTATTTTTCCCATCCAACTCATTAGACTTCGCCACCTAATTGAAGCAGCAACTCTGCTGTTTTCGACTCCATTAATGCCGTGTCGGCTCTCGATTCAACATTCAGCCTAACAACCGGTTCGGTATTCGACATTCTGAGATTAAACCGCCAATCTTTGTAAGAGACACTCAGCCCATCGGTATGCTCAACGTCTAATGCATCCACTGCATACTTTTCTTCAATTTTATCAATGGCAGCTTGCGGGTTGGTCAATCGACGGTTGATCTCACCGCTGGCGGGGAACTTTTTCATGCGATCGTTTACAAGCGATGAAAGCGTTGCGCGCTGCTGGGACATCAGACCAATAACAAGAAGCCACGGCACCATCCCGCTATCGCAATAGGCAAAATCTTTGAAGTAATGATGCGCACTCATCTCACCGCCGTAGGTTGCATCTTCTTCACGCATTCTTTCTTTGATGAACGCGTGACCTGTTTTGCTTTGAACAGCCTCTCCACCCTTGCTTGCAACAATATCTATTGTGTTCCAGGTTAACCTTGGGTCGTGAACAATTTTTGCTGAGGCATCTTTTTCCAGAAATGATTCAGCTAATAACCCAACAATGTAGTACCCCTCAATGAATCGCCCGTTCTCATCAAAGAAGAAGCATCGATCGAAATCACCGTCCCATGCGATGCCTAAATCTGCATCATGGGCAGCGATCGCGTCAATTGTGGAGGCCCGGTTTTCAACGAGTAACGGATTAGGTACGCCATTTGGGAAATGCCCATTGGCATCATGATGTACCTTGATGAATTCAATTGGCAGAAATTTCTCAATCCTGTCGATCACGGCTCCCGCGCCGCCGTTACCGGCGTTAACAACCACCTTTAGTTTTGGCAACGTCGCGATATCAACATAACTGAGCAGTTGTGCAATATATGCCGACCTGTGATCCAATGACTCAAGCTTTCCACGGGTGACCACTGCATCAAAGTCATTCGCTTCAGCAAGCCGCTGAATTTCATGAAGCCCGGTATCTCCGCTGATAGGTTTGGAGGACTCCCTGACCAATTTCATGCCGTTGTAATCTTTTGGATTGTGGCTCGCAGTGACAACAATGCCACCATCCATATTGAAGTGAGAGGTAGCGAAGTAAATCTCCTCTGTCCCACACTCGCCAATATCAAAAACGTCTACGCCGCTATCCCTGAGTCCATTAATCACTGCCTCACTAATGGCTGGGCTAGAAAGCCGGATATCGTGGCCAACGACCACCTGCTTAGGTGTCAGAAACATGGCGTAAGCCCGGCCAATACGGTAGGCAATATCTTCGTTCAGTTCATCCGGAATGCGACCACGAATATCGTAAGCTTTAAAACAGGTAATTATCGACAAGGTTTGTATCTCTCTCTTTGTGTAAAACAGATGCCCCAGAGGGCAATTTAAGGCGGGCTCTATTCTAACACTCTATCTGCCCCCGGAGGACAGGTCATCGGAGACGAAAAACTCTCGCGTGAAAGATATGGATTAAACAACACACTACGCTAACCGAAATATCTTAAGATTTATTCCCAACTCAACGTCGAGTTTAGGTGTGAGCAACAAACGGCATTTCACTGCTTCATCTTCAAATTGCAGGACCTTCGATAAGGACTTTTGGTAAACGGCCAAACCAGAATCTGCCGCCTGATCTTGCGCCAGGCCGCGAGCCTGGGCCAGCACTTCGTCTAGGGAGTCAAACTTCTCAAGTAGTAATAACGCGGTCTTTTTACCCACGCCGGGGACCCCCTTGATATTATTACCCGGGTCACCACACAAGGACCAATAATCGATGAGTTGATTGTGTCTAAGCGCGTATTTCACCCTGACATCTGTGCTGGTTAAAAAATGCTGTTCAAAGTGGTGGTAAACCTCGATATGTTTATCCAGCAAGCTCAAAAAGCCTTTGTCAGTCGACAAAATAATTGCGTCTCCACTACTGTTGGCAACGCCAGCTGCAAGGGTGGCAATCACATCATCAGCCTCATAACCGGCGACCTCTAGGCTTCTTACGCCTATCGTTTCGAAGGCACGCCGGAACCTATCGAGATTGCTAATCAGGACCTCGGGCGTCGGCTTTCGGCCGAATTTATAGTCGTCGTACAACATATGGCGCCAGGTCATTTCATGGCTATCAAGAACAACAACCGCGTGAGACGGTCGGTGGGTATTCAGCGCTCGGGTGAGGGATCTAACACAACTTTCGATGCAATCATTGATTTCAGTGTCTTCCCGATGATTCGCTTCATAAACACGTCGAATCAGATTGAAACCGTCAACAAGTAAAACCCTGATATTGGCCATACACGTTGTTCTCTTGTGTTAAAAATTAGTTTTGGACAGGCAGACTTAGCAAGGACCATAGCATATCATTGAGGGCTAAGCGTTTATGTTCTCAGAACATTTCGGCACAAAACGGGCCGACACGACAGGATTCTGATGCGCCAAACTATTGAGTTAAAACCCAAAACCGCACGACGACTGGTACTAGACAGCCAGGGTCTGGCGCGTGAAGCGAGTTTTGGTCGAGGCAAAAAAGCGGTAGCAGAAGCTGTCCATCAATTGAGTTACGTACAAATTGATACGATATCGGTGATTCAGCGCGCGCACCATCATGTACTGAACACCAGAATTCCGGGCTATGAGGAATCAATGCTCCACACTCTGCAGGCTGTAGACAACAGCGTATTCGAATACTGGTCTCACGCTGCAGCCTATTTACCCATGCGGGATTTTAGATACTACCTCCCGATAATGCAGGGCGTCGCTGCGAACCGCCCCCGCGATAAAATGTTAGTCAACGAAATTCTCAAAAGGATTCATGCTGAGGGCGCATTGCAAGCCAGGGATTTCGAGCAACCTCCGGGTAAAAAATCCAACGGTTGGTGGGACTGGAAACCTGCAAAGCATATGCTGGAAACTCTTTTTCTCTCCGGAGAACTCATGGTGAAGGAACGAAAGGGTTTCCAGAAAGTGTATGACCTCAGAGAACGGGTATTATCAGAACACGTCAACACAGCACTACCCTCCGATGACGAATGGGCGCGCTATCACACAGTCATAATGCTGCGGGCGCTGGGAATAGGAACCGCGCGTGATATCGCCTATGCAAAAACCACAATCCGCAGGCTCACCAGTAATAGTTTTAAACCAGATTACGCTCAGGCAATTCACGACTTACTGGAAGAAGGCATCGTCCAAAATTGTCATGTTAAGGGTGAGGACTACTTGGTGCTCGCAGAATCACTGACTTCCATCCCCACAAAAGTCGGTCGTGATCGAATCAAGTTCCTGTCACCATTTGACAACCTGGTGATTAACCGTTCGCGTACCCGCCGCTTGTTCAACTTTGATTATTTGATTGAGTGCTATGTGCCTGAGGCAAAACGACGGTACGGGTACTTCACGCTGCCCCTCCTATGGGGAGACGAACTCATCGGGCGTATGGATAGCAAAGCCAATCGAAAAAACCGACAGTTAATCATAAAAAACCTGTTTCTAGAGCCCGGTATCGCACCAACAGAATCTCTCTCGCGCGCACTTTTGAAAGGTATAAAGCAGTTCCAGTTCGATCAGGACTGCGACCACACAGTGGTTCAAGCATGCTCTTCCCCGCGACTACTCAAACGCCTGAAAGAAAAGGTACCTGCCTTTCAAAGATAGGACAACGATAGTGCCGGGCACTATCAGACCTGCTATCAGACCTGCCCGTTCTGCATTCATATTGGGTTAATTTAGCATTAAGAGAGAATTCAGGGTCGCTCGTGCAAAGTGTTTCTCAACCTCCAGAGGAGAAGCATGATGAGAATGACAGCGTTGCACGATTTAGTACGGTCTCAAATCAAGATGTTGGCAGGTCTGTTAATCGCCACGACATTATCTTTTAACGCAACCGCCGAGGAGTCAAAAAGACAACCACGACTAGACCAGGATATCTCGAGGGAGATACCCGAACGCCTTGATAGGCGCTCACATAAAAAACATGCTGCGCGAAACAATTTACCGCCACCGCGACATGACCGGGCGAAGGCACGCAGTAAAAAGCGGAATGTCGATGGGAGAGACAGTCGTCAACCCGCGAGTAATGGCGAAAAAAGAAATCCCTCAGTGACAAGGTTCAAGTCGAACACCGACACTGACCAGACGCCAAATGCTGTGCAGATAAAGAAGAAAGTAAACAAACCAGAGTACCAAATCAGTCAACGGCAGCGGAAAACGCAGCGGCAACACAAACAAAATAAGCGCGACAGACCTTTTGCCTCAAACGACAAGCGCGATCATAGAAGCCAACATATCAAGCCACAAGACCATCATTCAAATCATGTTCGAAACAGAGACCATTATCGAGGTCACATCAAGCAAAGGCATGAGCGCAATCGCGCGAACAAAAGATGGGCCAAAAGAAGGTTTGCTGAACACCGGCGCTTTTACAATGCGCATTATGATAAATCGCGGCACAGCAACAGAAAGTGGAAGAGATATTGGCATAAGAAACACAGGGCATTTGGTCGCAGTTACTACCCGGCCACTGGCCTGATTTACAGCGACTACCTTCGTGCTAGCAGGCACAAGCACCAGCACCCAAGTGATTTTGTCTGGAAAAAGATCGATACCTTCTACACCCCAACCCACAGACATGGGTATGAAGGTGAGGAAATAATCATCGATATCAACAAGCGAGTTCGCTCTATTCAGCTGGAAGGTAGGAA